>Ga0078972_1001697_pt1 | contig 80061 bp, 57 predicted proteins | sample YelNatPaOPGAMG01_FD_67568 | JGI IMG/M metagenome (GOLD analysis project Ga0078972, IMG submission 67568) | Hot spring thermophilic microbial communities from Obsidian Pool, Yellowstone National Park, USA - OP-RAMG-01 (SPADES assembly) (version 2) | ecosystem: Environmental > Aquatic > Thermal...
GGATGGAGAAGGTTACGGAATTACTTTAACCGGTCGTGATGAACAAAACCAACACACAATTTTCTTTTTGCGTTACCTTCCAGAATGATTTTTGTTAAACCCACACCCAAGTGTTATTTTAATCGTGAAACATCTTAACAATACTGTCTTTTTTAAAGATTGCCTTCGAGCCATGGCAGGATAGAAGAACTATATGAAGTATCTGTGCATCTGTTTCTATCCGAGTTTGAAGTTGATGAAACCTGCCATCCACAAAATCTGATATCCGTCCATTAAAATTCGCTATTTCTGTTATAGATAACCTGGTCTATAAGAAGTATGAATTACTATAATCTCCATTCCGTAGTAAAAATATACCCTCTTTTCTTTAAAAAGCGAATTATTTCTGGAAGCGCAGAGGCAGTTCTTGAATTCGTATCATGGAGGAGTATTATCATTGGATGACGCCATATTGACCTTAACATTTCTTGTCTTTTAACAAGGTGTTTTATCTGTTCAGGTGTGGTTCCTTCAAGACAATCCCCGGATAGAGTTGTCCACAGCACCACTTTCATACCCCTTTTTTCTATTTCGTCAAGCAGTCGTCTGTTTCCCCCTGGTGGGCGAAAAAGAGGAACTTCAATTCCAGTTATCTGCTCAAGAATTTTTTTCCCTTTAATAGCATCATCAATATAAATGTCATAATTTTTTCCCCATGGCACAATATGAGAGTAGGTGTGGTTTCCAATAGTATGACCTCGCGAGACAATTTCTCTGACAATATGCGGCCACTTTTCTGCTTTTTTGCCAATCAAAAAGAAAGTTGCTTTTATTTTTTCTTCATCGAGTATTTCAAGAACATTCTCTGTTGCATAGGGTTTTGGTCCATCGTCGAAAGTAAGGTAAACCCTTTTTGTGCCGTATTCTAATCCAGATTTCCATGATGAATCCGTTGCAGGAATTGGGGTGAGGGTGATTTTTCTTATGGATTCAAGATTAATAGATTCGGTTTCCTTTTGACCTTCGGTTATCCTGAATTTTTCTCCCGCTTCTGCTCCACCGCTTGATAGGCACCCTAAAGGTGAGAATAGAAAAAATAAAGATAAAAGAACTTTTATAGTAAGAATTACATTGAATCGGAGAGACAAGTTTTCACCTTTAATTTGGGGATTCTTTCTATTTTTATATGTTTATAAACTATATTAAATTTTAATGCAAAATTCAAAATTTAAAAGGTTTATTCCTGCGAAAGCAGGAATCTATTGCTCACGGTCATTGAGCAGAGCCGAAATGTGGTCATTTATCGGAGTCGAAATGACCATGACTCGTTGGTGGCTTCGAGTCCGCTCAGCCATCTTCGATTCTTGTTCCTGCTTTTGCAGGTGTAGGCTTTTTCCCTGCGAAATAACGAAAGAAACAAAATGGAGATATTGATTTTACACGATTTTCAATATATTAGAAAAAAAAGAAAGATAGGGTAAATCATGGATTTTAAACTTACAGACGAACAGGAGATGATAAGGAAAGAAGTGAGGGAGTATGCAAGGAAGGTTTTGCTTCCGAAAGCAGGTGAATGGGATAAAAATGGAAAGGTTCCTGATGAAATTTTTAAAGAACTGGCAAGGCTTGGACTTTTAGGTGTAACTATTCCATCTGAATATGGGGGGAGTGACGCTGGTCCTGTTGCTCTCAGTCTTGTGATTCAGGAACTTGCGTATGGGTGTGCTTCAACAGCGGTTGCTGCTGCTGTCACAAATATGGTAGCGGAAGTTATCTATAGATTTGGGACAAAAGAGCAGAAGGATAAGTATTTACCAAAAATAACAAGTGGTGAATATTTAGGGGGAAGTTTTGCTTTGAGTGAGGCACACTGTGGAAGCGATGCGGGAGCCCTGAAAACTACCGCGAGAAAGGATGGTGATAGATGGATTTTAGATGGAGAGAAGATGTGGATTACTTCAGGTGGAATGGCAGGGGTTTTTGTATTATGGGCAAGAACAGGTGGCAAAGACCTTCCCGGAACGAAAGGAATAAGCGCTTTTCTTGTTGAACCGGTTTTCAAAGGCTTCAGTGTCGGGCGGCATGAGGAGAAGATGGGGCTTCGTGGGAGTGACACCACGAGTCTTGTTCTTCAGGAATGCGAAGTTCCTGCAGACAATCTACTTGGAGAAGAAAACAGAGGATTTAAAATAGCAATGGTTGCACTTGACGGAGGGAGAATCAGTGTAGCATCACAGGCAATAGGGATAATGAGAGCGGCTATAGATGAGGCTGTAACTTTTGCAAAAGAAAGGAAAGCATTTGGAAGAACCATAAGCGAATTTCAGGACATACAATGGATGGTTGCTGATTCTTTCACTATGCTTAGAGCTGCGGAACATTTGGCAATGCGGGCAGCATGGCTTAAAGAAAAGGGGAAACCTTTTACGAAAGAAGCAGCAATGGCAAAATATTATGCTTCTGAGGCAGTCAATGTGGTATGTGCAAAATGTTTTCAAATTCATGGGGGATACGGATATGTAAATGAATTTCCGATTCAAAGGCATCTTAGAGATGCACGAGTTACAACAATATACGAAGGAACAAGCCAGATACAGAAATTAGTAATAGCAAGGCAAATTTTGGGTATGGACGAAATTATCTGAGGAGGTCATTAAAAAATGGTAATGGTTAATCCAAGAATAGAAGAGTATAAAAAAGTAAAAGCAGAACCTTACAAATCAAAAAACATAATCAGAATGGTTACTGCTACAAGCCTGTTTGATGGTCACGATGCAACAATTAACATGATAAGACGGATTTTGCAGGCAAGCGGAACCGAAGTTATCCACCTCGGTCACAACAGGTCAGTTGATGAAATTGTCGAAGCAGCTATCGAGGAGGATGTTCAGGGCATTGCAGTAACATGTTATCAGGGGGGGCATATGGAATTTTTCACATACATGAGGGAGAGACTTGATGGACTGGGGTGTAAGCACATAAGAATTTTTGGCGGTGGTGGTGGTGTTATACGACCAAATGAAATTGATGAACTCAAAAGAAGGGGAATGTCAGGCATTTATAGTCCGGAAGACGGAAGGAGAATGGGATTACAGGGAATGATAAACCATGTCCTGATGCGATGCGATTTTCCTACTGTTTGCATTGACGGTAGATTTGTTGAACCAAAACCTGATTCTGAAGGTTTTTTGCAGGATTTTCATGGTATGCAACTCGATGAAGTTGAAAGATTGAATCCATTAAATAGTGCCGGGATAGCGAGGTTTATAACGGTTGCAGAAACAGGAGGTGAAGTGTGGCAAAAAATCAAACCTTCAATTGAGAAAAAAGCAAGTTCTTCAAAGTGCGGGGTTATAGGAATAACAGGGACGGGAGGTGCGGGCAAATCGAGTTTGTGCGATGAACTTTTAAGAAGATTCAAAGTTACAAATCAAGGCAAAAATATTGCAATCCTTGCTGCAGACCCCACGAAGAAAATCACAGGTGGAGCACTTTTGGGTGACAGAATAAGAATGAATTTTGTTTATGGCGAAGGCTCTTATATGCGTTCATTTGCTACGAGAACATCAGGGAGTGAGTTTCCACCTGCAATGATAGAAGCGGTAAAAATTTTAAAAGCAGCAGGTTTTGATTTGATTTTGCTTGAGACATCCGGAATAGGTCAGCGAGATAGTGCTATTACTCAAGTATGTGATTTAAGCGTTTATGTTATGACGAGTGAATATGGAGCGAGCACGCAACTTGAGAAAATAGATATGCTCGACCTTGCAGATGTGATAGTCCTGAATAAGTTTGAAAGAAGGGGAAGCGAAGATGCAATCCGTGAATTGAGGCAGCATTACAGACGCTCAAGAGGGATAGAGCCTCTATCTGATTACTCTAATTATCCAATTTTTGGAACGATTGCTTCTCAATTTAATGACCCTGGAATAAATGCACTTTTTGAACATCTCATTAGAAGGGTGAATGAAAAATGCAAAACTGATTTAAAGTTTGAAATTCAAGGAGCAAAAAAGAGCATAATTACAGAATTTAAGCATATGTTTCCTCCTGAGAGGGTAAGGTATCTTGGAGAGATTGCAGAGACATGTCGAAAGTACCGCAAAAGGATAAAGGATGAGGCTCAAATTTTAAGTGAGGCGTGTGCGCTTGAAAAAGCTGCAGACCATCTCGAAAAAGAAGGGGGAGAAGAAAATGAATCTCAGGCAGTTTTGCTTCGAAAGAGGGCTTCCTTGCTTATGGAAAAGATTTCTCCGGATTCGAGAGAAGCACTTGAAGGGTGGGAATCAAAAGAAACGCAATATTCAGGTGAATATCTCAGTTACATTGTTCGAGATAAGGAGATAAAGACTGAATTTGTGACTGAAACTCTTGCTGGCACAAAAATTCCAAAAGTGAAAATTCCTCATTTCAGGGATAAAGGGGATTTGCTTGAGTATCTTATGTTCCAGAATGTGCCGGGAGAATTTCCTTACACCGCAGGGGTTTATCAACTTAAGAGGACGGACGAAGACCCAAAGAGGCAATTTGCTGGAGAAGGACCACCGGAAAGAACAAACGCGAGATTTCATTATTTATCGCGAGATGACAGAGCAAAGAGGCTTTCCACTGCTTTTGATTCAGTGACTCTTTATGGAAATGACCCTGATGAGAGACCCGATATTTTTGGTAAAGTTGGAGAAAGTGGTGTGAGTATCTGCACCATTGAAGATATGAAAAAACTCTATGCTGGTTTTGACCTTTGTGACCCCAATACTTCTGTTTCAATGACAATAAATGGTCCTGCACCTATAATTTTAGCCTTTTTCTTTAATACTGCCATTCAGCAGCAGGTGGAAAAGTGGAGGAAGCTTCACGGAGAGCCAACGAAAGAACAATATGAGCGAATTAAAGCAGATACGCTCAGAACAGTGCGTGGAACTGTGCAGGCGGATATTTTAAAAGAAGACCAGGGGCAGAACACATGCATTTTTTCCATTGATTTTGCATTGCGTATGATGGCTGATGTTCAAGAATATTTTATAAAGCACGATGTTCGAAATTTTTACTCGGTATCTATAAGTGGTTACCACATAGCCGAGGCTGGAGCAAATCCAATAACACAACTTGCTTTTACTCTGGCTAACGGTTTTACTTATGTTGAGTATTACCTTTCAAGAGGAATGAACATTGATGATTTTGGTCCAAATCTCTCATTTTTCTTTTCAAATGGAATGGATGCTGAATACAGTGTGTTAGGAATGGTTGCAAGGAGAATATGGGCAGTTGCAATGCGTTATAAGTATGGAGGAAATGATAGGACTCAGAAACTGAAATATCATATTCAGACATCCGGCAGGAGTTTGCATGAACAGGATGCTCAGTTCAATGACATTCGAACAACTCTACAGGCGCTCCTTGCAATTTTTGGAAACTGCAACAGCCTTCACACCAATAGTTACGACGAGGCGATTACAACTCCGACAGAAGAAAGTGTGAGAAGGGCAATGGCAATTCAGATGATAATCAACAGGGAATTTGGTCTTTCAAAAAATGAAAATCCTTTTCAGGGTTCGTATATTATTGAGTGGTTAACTGATTATGTAGAAGAAGAGGTTCTAAAAGAATTCGAACGACTTAGTGAAAGGGGAGGGGTGCTTGGAGCAATGGAATTACAATACCAGAGAAGTAAAATTCAGGAAGAATCTCTTCATTACGAAATGAAAAAACATGATGGAAGTCTCCCTATAATAGGGGTCAATACTTATATTGACCCTAAAAGACTCCAGCCAGATTACAGGGAGCCTGAATTTGAGTTAAGGCGTGCAACAAAAGAGGAAAAAGAGTTGCAACTACGAAATTTAAGGGAATTTCAGGCAAAAGTTGCTCCATATACCGGACCAGCCCTTGAGAAACTGAAGAAGGTTGCAGTTTCAGGTGAAAATATTTTTGAGGAATTAATGGAAACTGTAAAATACGCCAGTCTTGGACAGATAGTTAGGGCACTTTACGAAGTAGGTGGACAGTACAGACGGTCAATGTAAGATGGAAATCTGGAGAATTGGACCGGGAGATATAGGGGGAAAAGGTGGAGGGGTAAAGTATTTTTATGATAAGTTTTTAACTGAGGAGGGAAAGCGGGAATGGAATGAAAAATTTAACCCGCATATTTTACGCATTCCTGATTCATCAGTTTTACGGACAGGTCTTTTTAAAGAATTCGTTGAAAAAAGGCATCTTCTGGATGTAATAGATATTGATGACGATGAAGAGGTTAAAAGACGGTTTCTTGAAGCAGAAATTACAGGTTCTCTGCGCGATAGGTTAAAAGCATTCTTGGAAAAAAAGACATATCCTCTTGCAGTAAGGTCCTCTGCTCTAAACGAAGATGCTCAAAGTCACCCTTTTGCAGGACTTTTTAAGACCATTCTTTTGCCAAATAACCATCCTGATTTTAAAGTGAGGTTTAGACAACTCGAACAGGCTGTAAAGATTGTTTATGCTTCCACTTACATGACAAATCCAAAACAGTATATGGCGACACATGGGTTGAGTATAGAAAATGAACTAATGGCAGTTTTAATTCAGGAAGTCGTGGGCTTCAGACATGGCAGGTGGTTCTATCCACATCTTGCTGGAGTGGCGCAATCATTGAATTATTTCCCTGTGGGATATTTAAAACCACAGGATGGGATTGTGCTACTCGTTATGGGGCTTGGGAAAGGAGCAGTTGATGGAAACTGCGTGATGCGTTTCAGTCCTTCGTATCCTAATATTCGTCCACAGATGCAGCAAGCAAAAGATGCTTTACAATCCTGTCAGAAAGAAATTTATGTTCTCGACATGGGGAAAAATGATGTTGAAATAAATGACGAAATGGATACTCTTGCTGTTATTCCGTTGCAGGAAGTTGCAGATGATGAGGTGATTCCTTTTTTTGCATCAACATATTCAATCTCTGAAGGAGTTTTTTATCCAGGGTTAAGGAAAGGTGGCATAAGTATTTTAACTTTTGATAGTGTGGCAAATTCTGAAATTTTTCCTTTTTCAGAAATGATAAAATGGCTTCTAAAGAGAAATGAGAATTTGTGGAAAGTTCCAATTGATTTAGAATTTGCAGTTAATTTAGAATTTAGTCCCCGAGGAGCAAAAGCGATTTTTTATATGCTTCAGGTTAGACCTCTTGTTGTTCAAAGGTATGGTTCGGAGGTTAAGATACCAGATGAGATGGATACATCGAAGTTAATGATAAGAGCTACTGTTGCGATGGGAAACGGCGTAATAGATAATACAAAATATGTAGTTTATATTCCAATGGTTAAGCTTGAGCCAGCAAGGAGCAGGAGTATTGCTCAAAAAATTGCTAACATTTCACAGAAATTGAGGGAAGAAGGAAAGGGGTTTATTCTTGTGGTTCCTGGAAGACTTGGTTCCACAAATCCATACCTTGGAATTCCAGTGGCTTTTTCAAATATAGATGGTGCAAGAGCAATTGTAGAAGTAAGTGGCGGTGATCTGCGTGTGGAACCGAGCCAGGGAACTCACTTTTTTTCAAACATAGTCTCTGGAAGAATAATGTATCTTTTTGTTGACAATGAAAATAAGAGTTCTTTTTTTAATAAGGAATGGTTTGACCAGCAACTCAATGCGGGGGGGGATGAAGATGTAAAATTGATAGAAACTAAAGAACCGCTACGCATTGCAGTGGACGGCAAAACCATGAAAGGTATTATTTATATGGATTAGCCAGGTCCTTCTCTTTTGCAGTAGGCATCACAACCATCGTGTGGAAGTGTATTTCCATCGTCGCACTCTTCTCCAAATTCTGTTTGTAATGTACCATCGCCGCAGTAGGGTCCAAATGCAAGGCAATCGGGACTGCAGGAACCATAACTTCCATCATTTTTTCCATCATCACACACTTCGTATCTCGTAACTATTCCATCCCCGCAAATATAATTGCAATGGCTTCGAGGAGCATTAAAGCCTCGAAGTGTTAAACGGTAAGAAGATGCTACTGTATGCCGCTCTGCCTGAAATACTGCTGCTTCATAAATTCCTCCAATACGAAGACCTAAACGGCTCGCCTGAGTAGCGTCAAGTGTTATGCTTGCACTTTCCGCAGGATGAACTCCTCCAATATCAATTGCTAAGATACCGTTGAAAAATACCCAAACATCGTCATCACCGCGGAAAGAGAGTTCCTCCCCTCCCTGATACTGGAACCAGTATCTCACTTCGCTTGTAAAATGGAAGTTGTGTCCACCTGTGCGAGCAGGTTCCCTTCCTGCACCAACCCAACCCCTTCCGTCGAGAGGGAAAAATGAACTGCTGTCAAATACAAATGTGCCGGGGTCTGTGCGATTTAGTGTCAGTGTTTCAACTATCGTCATGTTTACTCCAGCAGTATCTCTATACCACTGGTCAAAATAGGTTCTACCATTTGTAGTCGGTGTTGTACCTGAACTTGCATAAACTGGTTTGCCATCAGAACCTAAGTTGTTTGCAACAATTCCTCTGTCATCACCTGTTACATATTCAAAATCAGGATGTCCATCAGGTAGGTCCCGTCCCATAAAGTCTCTGTAGATTATTGGAATCGAAATAGAATCAGGTTCTGTTACGAATTCATCAGTGCACTGGAATCCAATTTCAACCCTGCAAGAAGAACTACAACCATCGTAATCCCTTGTGTTTCCGTCATCACATTCTTCAGAAGGGAGGCGAACACCATCTCCACAGACTCCTTCACAATTACCATTTTCGCACCTTGGTTCTTTATGACAGAATGGGTCGCATCCGTCACCAAGGTCATTGTTACGGTCTTCACATTGTTCAAGTCCTTCTACAATACCATCACCGCAAACAGTTTCTCTGCATGCCTGACCGGCGGTGGGGCAAACAAACCCTTCTTCAAGATGGCATTGGGCATCGCATCCGTCTCCAGATTCCGGCACCACATCGTCATCTTCACATTCCTCAAATCCTGCTATTATTCCATCCCCGCATCGAGCAGCCTGACAGGCAGCGCCAGGAATCGGGCATATCCATCCCGGTTCTACCTGCAGACAATCTCCAGAACATCCGTCCCCTGATTCAGTATTTCCATCATCGCACATTTCTCTGCCACCAATCCTTCTATCACCACATATGGCAGTTGGCACGCATGGCTGACCGGGAGTTGGGCATGCCCATCCTTCCTCGATTTTTGAGCAATCATAAGAGCATCCGTCTCCTGATTCTGTATTACCGTCGTCACACCGTTCTGGTGGCCATAATCTTCCATCTCCACATACAGCTTCAATTTGATTATCGTCGGTATTGTAATCAGGTTCATGGGTTTCAGGTATGTCGATTTCATTTGTGGTTTCGGTAACCTCTATTTCTGCATCGAAAGCATCAGGAATTACCTTTGTACCACCACACCCTGAAAAGATGATAAAAAATATTATTAATATCATAATTTAATAATAAAACATAAATTTAATTTTTTTCAATACCCCAAGGAATGAAAATTAAAAATTGTGGATTATTGCTGCACTCTACACCTGCCATCGCAAGGGCTGGAATGATATGGGTAATTTTGCAGAAAAGAGCGATTATTACATCTCCGTCATTTCTGCACGATTAGATCTATCAAAAAATCATTTTATATCATATGTAATAAAACGCAGTCTTATATTATTGCTTTTTAGGGATATTTAAATAAAATGGAGGTTAAAAATATGAAAACAAGCAAGGGAATTGCTGTTACATGTCGTTTTTGCGGGGGAGTTGCTTATCTTGAGAAAGTCGAAACTTCATTCCTCTGCCCATACTGTCATAAAAGTCAACCACTCGATGAAAAAACGATACAGATGCTTCAGCAATACCAGAATGCCGTGAAGAGTTATCTTGATAGGGCATACAGGGCAAAAGAAGGTGCGCAATACATTGAAGAATGGACAAAAAAAGGTGGCAAGGGGGATATTGTAAGTTTAATGAATATAATTTTTATACTTATTATTACTGTAGTGGCTTTTTTAATGCCATTTCTCATAAGCAGAGGTTTTGATACTCAAAGATATGGAACTTATATTCCCTGGGTATTTATAATTTTATTCATGCTTATTTATTTTGTTTATTTTTATCTCATACGAAAAAAACCAGAGGTTAAAATCGAAGAGACAGGTCAGGTTTATGTAAATTGTTCTAATTGTGGTGCAAAGAATGTTCTCAAAGCCGGGCAAATAATTGAAAAATGTTCATTTTGCGGTGCTTTTCTTTTACCATCAGCAGGAGCTATGTCTCAAGGGATTAAGGAGGTTCAAAATGTGGCAAGAGCGGCTGAAATGGAACGGAGAAGGAAAGAAAGGCTAATTGCTGCTAAGCATAATATAGTAAAATCGGGTTCTTTTGCAATATATCTTTACCTGGGTTCTTTTGGTTTATTTATTGGAATAGGTTTAGTTTCTATTGTTATAAATGCTTATGAAGAAGGCAAAGAAGTATTTCCCATTATTTTACTTCCATTAGTAGTTTTTTCAGGATTTTTAGGATTGATTTTTGCTGTTTATTACTGGAGACGCAGGAAAAAGAGAATATGGTCAGAAACTTTGAATAAGTTCGCAGGCTTCTATAAAGGAAAAGCAACTATGGGTGTAAATGGAGTTGTTGACTGGCTAAATAAATTCTGGGCAGGTGACTATTCTACTACTCACCTCCAAACTATGGGAAGATATGCAGGGTGTGTCGAATTTAATTATCAGGGGTTTCCAGCGATTTTAATAGCCAATCCTGAGGGTTACACAGTCCGTTATGGTAGAGGGCATTCTGTTCATTATGACCCTTTTTTTCATCTTCTTATTGCTGCATGGATTCCAGGAATTTCAGAGGAAGTTGCTTTGCCAGGTGAATTTTTAAAAAGTGTGGAAAATAAAATTAAAGGACTTGAATCTTCGGGGTATCATATCATAGTCGGGGTACCGGGGATAATGGCACAAATTGATAGTAATCTGGCTAAACATATTAAAAAACATCCGGAAAATATTATTTCTTTAAGTCAGGTTTTTGGTGAACTTATCGGTATTTTGTCGCAACTTGGTGGAAAGCCGATAAGTGCTTTTCCATAGGATTTTGGAAAGTGTCTGAAAATTAGGCGAAATGAATTGCGTACCTGATAGTTCTCGGGTTAGAAAAATATGAAAATAAAGGATGTGATTCGAAGGGAATCATTAAAACTTCGAAGAGAAAATATTCCCTTTCCATATTTTGAAGCTCAAATTCTTGTTGCAACTGCTCTCGGGTTATCGAAAGAGAAGCTCATTATCTGCTATGATGATTACATTTCAACTGAAAGTGAACTCAGGATAGAAGAACTATCTGCGAGGAGAATTTCGGGGGAACCAATGGCTTATATAAGAGGAGTAAAAGAATTCTGGTCACTTGAATTTAGGGTTTCAAGAGATGTTATGATTCCAAGACCTGATACGGAGGTGCTTGTTTCGAGATGTTTAAAACATGCTTTTGAGTTTTTCAGTGGAAGCGGAAGAATTTTTATTGCTGATGTTGGGACAGGGAGCGGGAATATTGCGTCTGCTTTAAGTCATGAAATTTCAGATTCCTTTGTTATAGCAACAGAAATTTCCAAACCTGCTGCTTTAGTTGCAGTTTCAAATGTTCAATTTTTAGGGCTGGAAAACCGTGTGAAAGTAATTTTGGGAGATATTCTTTCACCAATTGCTGCAAAAAGGTTTTTTCACATTATAGCAGCAAATCTTCCATACATACCAACACCGCAGATTAAATACTTACCTGAAGGTATAAGAGATTATGAACCAATTGTTGCTCTCGACGGAGGAAAGGACGGGCTTGAGCATATAAGAAATCTTGCGGGGGTTGCTCAAGAATATCTCATTTCAAATGGGGTTATTGCTCTGGAAGTGGATGACACTCAGGTTGATGAAGTGAGGGATATGCTTGATTTCACAAATGAATATAGTGAAATTGGAGTTGATGAAGATACTGCAGGTTTTAAAAGAGTTGTGTGGGGAGTTAGGAAATGACAAGAAGAGTTGAATGCAGAAAAAATTGTTTTTATTATTTATTTATAGTGGTTATTTTTGCAATTTTATTTTCTTATCCTGTAATTTCTATCGCAGATAGTGTTCCTGTTTTTTCATCAGAGCCAATTCCTTCCTTACAATGGTCTTTTACACTCGAAAATGGAGGTGGTATAAGAGGTCTTGAGGATTCGGATGTTGCGGAGGGAATCTACCATTTTGGAGGACATGTTTATATTTTCCCTGAAAAGAAACCAACTACAAAATGGGCAGGAGGTATTTCCCTAACAGCAGGAAGTTTTGATATGAGGTGTTTTATCGCTGGTGCCGGAGCCTCTTTGCTTATACCTGTTTCTTCCTTTCTTCCTTTAATAGTTGAGTTTGTTCCGACTTATATCAGGGGAAAAGGGGTTGAAAATGGTATGGGGTTAGGTGGAAGGGTTTGGTGGGGGATTTTTGGTTATAACTATCATTCATCAGAAGTAGCATCCGTGGGGATATATGCAGTTTTTCAAAAGGTTATTATTGGGGAAGGGGAAAAAAACTGGTTTGTCTACTTTGGAATAGACATTTCCTTGCATTTGATTGCAATTCCTTTTGGGATTGCATGGCAGGCAATTCAGCGTAAAAAATGAAATGAAATAATTATGACGGGATTTGAAAAAAAGAAATGGCAGGCTAAAGGGATTAAGGGGCGAAAAATCAGGGTTCTCCTTCTTCGCGTTTCAGCTCCAGGTGTAGGCAGTTGGCCTGAAAATAAACCTTTCAAAATCCCTGAATGCCAGGTTATTCCCCCACTCGGAATTCTTTATCTTGCTTCTGTTTTAAAGAAAAATTTCGGGAAGAAACTGGATGTTATAGTTGAAAGCCTCTCTACTGCAGTCAGTACAGAAGAGGAGATTTCGAAATTTCTTTCAAAAATTAAACCGGATATAGTCGGTATTTCTGCAATGTCCGCTGAAGCAGGTATTACTGCCAAAGTTGCTGGTACTGCGCGTGAGATTCTTGACGGAGTTTTTGTTGTGATTGGTGGTCCGTATCCCACATTTGAACCGCACAGGTGTCTTGAAAAAACCGGGGCAGACATGGTTGTTACAGGTGAAGCAGAAGGAGTGATATGCCACCTTTTTGATTTTATTATAAAAGGGGGCGACCCGTCGAAAATCCCTGGAATCGCTTTCACCCATCAAGGGAAATTTATTTTAACTCCCAGGCCCCCTGCAGTTTTTCCGCTCGATTCACTACCTCTTCCATCATGGGAAATGGTGGATTTAAATCTTTATTCGAAAATGTATAACATGAATGGGATTCCGCTGCTGAAATCACCTTATGCTCCTATCCTGACTTCAAGGGGGTGTCCTTATAGATGTTCATTCTGTCATAACATGATGGGAAGGCAGTTTCGTCCGCGCAGTCCAGAAAATGTCGTTTATGAAATGGAATACCTTTATCGGAAATTTGGAATCAGAGAATTTCATATCATTGACGACATATTTAATTTTGATGGGAAAAGGGTAGAGGCGATTTGTAAGAAAATAATAAAACGGGGTATGGATATTGCGATTGCCTTTCCGAATGGACTTAGAGGGGACAGGTTTACAAAAAGCCAAATTTTGCTTCTTAAAAAAGCTGGTTGTTACAGTATGTGCCTCAGTCTTGAATCTGCATCACCAAGAATCCTGAAAATGATGCGAAAGAATTTGAATCTTAAAAAACTCGACGAAAATGCGCGTTTTGCTTCATCTATTGGTATCATAACAAAATGCATATTTATGGCAGGTTATCCCGATGAAACCAGGGAGGAAATGGAGGAGACTCTAAGATGGATTAGAGATAGTGGATTTATTCTCATACAGCATTCGATTGCCTGTCCCCTTCCGGGAACTGAAATGGCGAGACAGGCAAAAATGGTTAATCCTTTGTATGATGCAGGAGGCGGGTTTACAATGGACTACAATGCGGTAAAAAATATTTCCAGAGTTTCAGATGATGAACTTAAAATTTTACTTGCTCGTGGAGTTTCTGAAATTTTTTCAGTTCCGTGGAGGAAGAAAAAACTTGAGGAAGTTAGAAGGATGTGGAGTAGTAAAGATGAAAGATACTTTGACTGGACAATTGGGGATGGTATGTCAGGTATTACAGGGAGGGGAATGAAAGATGGAAAAATTCCAGTAACTGAATTAAAAGAGTTTGCAGAGAAATTAATTCTTGCTGATGAAGGACTGAAAGGCTGGGAGATTTTTGAAATTTTAGATTCGGTTGTTACTTTTTGTGGTCCACGGAAAGAGAAAGTGAGGATAATGGTAAAAGAAAAGGATGCTCCTGATGAATCAATGGCTTGCGGCTTTCGTTATAAGATAAGCTATCTTCCTGATTTTCCTTCCCAACCTTCGGTTGTAGATTCAATTATAAAAGCTTTCAGAAAAGTGGATATCAGGAAGGTTTAAACCCGTAAACCCTCCATTCCTCTGGCTTCCACTTAGGCAATATTTTTGAAAGTCTTGTTATTCGTTCCGGCTCACAGAATATATCTTCGTGAAATTTTCTGTATAACATTTTGAATGTGTCCTGTGATATAGAACCCATCCCTGCGTTTGGTAGTTCATATTTATACATATCGGGCAGAATTTTTTGTGGAACCATGCCCAACTTTTTTGCATGCTCACCCATCAGTGTATCAGGAAATGGGGATGCTATACTTATTCTTGGAAAATCGAAGATGCTCTTTTTCAGCCAATCAACTGTTTCTGTCATTTCTTCAATTGTTTCACCGGGATAACCTATTATTGCAAAGCAACTTGTTATCATTCCAAGTGATGATGCATAACAGACATTATCAACGACTTTTTGAATATTCAGTTTTTTCCTCATCAGTTTTTGAATCCTTGGTGATACACTTTCTACAGACATAGTAATTGAATAACATCCAGCCTGCTTTAAAAGTTTTATTTGCTTTTTAGTAAGCAAATCCCCCCTAAGTGCATTTGGAAAAGCAAGGGAGATATCCATTTTAGAACGAATTATCATATTGCATATTTTTTCCATTCTTTTACCGTCGAAATTAAAAATATCATCAACTATGTGGAATTCTCTGACACCAAATTTTTTGTAAAGTATGCTCATTTCTTCAATAACATTTTCCGCAGACCTTGCTCTAAAAATCTTTCCAAAAATATTGTGACAGAACGAGCATTTATAAGGGCATCCTCGTGATGTAATAATTGGAACATAAGGAGGGGTGTTCAGTGGCATATCATTCATATTAAAAAGGCGGGAATATGAATTTATTGGAATCAAATCCCATGCTGGATGCGGGATGGAATCGAGATTCTCTACAAAGACGCGTGGGTTTATTTTCAAATTTTTTCCTTTTAAATATGCTATTGCGGGTGTGTCTTCTATGTTTTTATCATTCATAATTGATTTTATAAAATTCGTAAAAGGGATTTCTCCTTCACCTATAATTGCGTAGTCTGCACCTGTACTGGTTAATGCCCTCAATGGATCGCATGATGGATAGGGTCCACCTAAAACGACCAGAGGTTTATTTTCAAGATTTTTTGCTGCCCTGCAAACTTGAATTGCTTCAATTTCTTCTGAAAGAGTACTGCTTATTCCAACAATATCAGGAGAATGAGATTCAATAAATGAGTAAATGTCTTCCATTTTTTCAACTGCTGTCGAAAGGCTTTCAACTTCAACCTTAACTTTGTCCCTGAATAATTTTCTTATAGATGAAGCAAGATACATAATACCTAAAGGTGCTATAACAGCTGGAGGTCTAGGTGGTCTATATGCAGCACCGGGGGTAGAGGTTTTTACTAAAAGAAGTTTCAGCGGTTTCCTTGATTTGAAAGTATTTTTACTTTTTTCATTCACAACTGCAGAATATTATAATAAAGCTATTAACTTCAATTTCTTGACTTTCAATAATAAAATATTTTAATAATATCCATGTCAAAAAGAAACATTTTAATAATATTATTTACTCAAACATTCAAAGGGTGAGGAGGGTAAATGGCGAGGCATCATGAATCAGTAGCCCGAAAAAAAGATAGCGAAAAAGAAGTACAGCTTTTTTTGCATGTTATTCCTGAAAAAGAAAGTAGTGGTAGTAAAAGCGTGCGGGAAGAACAAAAGAAAGAAAATGAAAGTGATAAAGATAAGGAGTGTGTGAAGGAGTTTGTGAATGCAGGTGGCAATGGTCAGGGGAGCAAACTTCAGCGCAGGAAGGTGACTGCTGAATTTCTTGCTTCAAAACAGAGAGAAATATCGGTATCTGAATTTTTCACGAAGAACCGTCATCTTCTCGGTTTCGATAATCCTTCGCGGGCACTCCTTACAACAGTTAAAGAAGCTGTTGATAATGCTCTTGATGCCTGCGAAGAAGCTGGTATTCTTCCCGAGATAAATGTTTTAATCAAAGATTCAGGAAATGGTGAAAGATTTAGAGTTGAAGTTCAGGATAATGGACCCGGTATTGTAAAAGCACAGATACCCAAGATTTTTGGAAAACTTCTTTATGGCTCAAAGTTTCATACTTTAAAGCAGGCAAGGGGACAACAGGGAATTGGAATAAGTGCAGCTGGTATGTACGGGCAACTTACCACAGGTGCTCCTATGGTTATAGTAAGCAGGGTTAGAGAGACACTTCCCGCAAACAAATTTCTTCTCCGTATTGACTTGCAGCATAACCGCCCTGAAATTCTTGAAGAGACTCAGATTAGCGTGGACTGGCCTCATGGAACTTCTGTTTCAATAGAGCTTGAAGCAATATACAAAAAAGGACCTCATTCAGTAGATGAATACATAGAGCTTACCGCGGTTTCCAATCCCCACGCCACAATTCGCTATGAAACACCCGAAGGCGAAAAATTCGAGTATTTAAGGACAAGTGATGAACTTCCTCCTGAAACGAAGGAAATGAAACCTCACCCGTATGGAGTGGAACTGGGGCTTCTCATCAAAATTTTTCAGGAATTGCGAAAGACAAAATTAAAGAAAGCATTAATGGAATCGTTTTCGAGGGTAAGCCCCAAGATAGCATCCGAAATATGTCAGAAGGCAGGTATTAACGAAGAAGTTCAGGTATCCAGACTTGAGCCACAGCACATCGAAGCAATTTATAAGGCAATAAGACAGGTTAAAATAATGGCTCCTCCGTCAAATTCAGTTGCTCCGATAGGAGAGGACCTCATAATTGCGGGATTGAAGAGAAAATTTGATGCTGAGTTCTATTTCTCCTGCACGAGACCCCCTGCAGTTTATCGTGGAAACCCTTTTATCATTGAAGCAGGTATAGCGTATGGTGGTAGTATTCCAGCGGAATCAACTGCTGAAATTCTCAGGTTTGCTAATAGAGTACCTCTTCTTTATCAAAAGGGTGCCTGTGCAATAACTGAAGCGTGTACTGAAATTTCATGGCGAAACTACGGACTGTCTCAACCAGGCAACCAGCTTCCGGTAGGTCCAATTGCAATTTTTGTCCATATGGCATCGGCATGGGTACCATTTACAAGCGAAAGCAAGGAAGCAATTGCTCACTACCCGGAAATTATAAAGGAAATCAAACTGGCGCTTCAGGAGTGCGGAAGAAAAATGGGACAGCATATAAATTTCAGGAAGCGTCAGGCTGAGGCTGAAAGGAAGAAATCTTATATAGAAAAATATATTCCGCATATAGGTATTGCACTTCAGGAAATTCTTTCACTTCCCGATTCTGAGAGGGAGAAGATAAACATATCATTACAAAGGATGCTTGACAGAAAATAAAATTAATGGAGAGGATGGAGAGGACATGGCAAAGAAAAAAAAAGGTAAAGTTAAGTTTTTAAATGGGTTATCCCGTGATGTAGGGAAGATGATAAGTAATGAAGCGGGTATTTTGTACCAGAAAATAATTTCGAATCGAAGACCTGCTCTCAGATTCCCAATGCGGGCTCTTGGTAATGTGGATTACAAGCCGCAAATTGGCTATTTCCAGCTTGGCAAGAAGGAAATCGAGAGGACTCTGACAGTAAATACTGTAAAAACATTTGCACAAACACTTCGTATGATGGCTTTAAGCAAGGAGCTTGTTGATACTGATGATATAGCAACGAAGAGGGAAGCATACTATGTTTCTAAAAACTGGGAAGATGCGAGATTTGACGAGCAGCCTGAAAGTGATGCTGTGATGGAGGATGTGGAAGCACTTTTTAGACTTAACCGTGAGCAACTTGGATTTATACCTGAGGAAAAAGGTGGAGAGGTTGCTGGAAAACTAATTGTTCTCGACAGAGATAGAGAGACGGGAAAAGAAATAAGAATTGACTGCACAAGATTCGGTTCTGGTGCTTATTCTATTCCAATTTCTGTCGAGCACCTTCGTTTTGAAACAGATGCAAAATTTATCCTTGCGATAGAGACTGCGGGAATGTTTCAGAGGCTTGTAAAGCACAACTACTGGAAAAAGGCAAAGTGCATTTTGATTTCAATGGGAGGGGTTCCGACTCGTGCGTGCAGGCGGTTCATTAGAAGGCTAAGTGATGAAAAGAAATTACCTGTTTATGTTTTTGTAGATTGCGACCCTTATGGTATAGCGAATATTTATAGAACTCTTAAAGTGGGTTCTGGTAATGCTGCACATGTAAACGAATTTTTCTGTGTTCCTAACGCAAGGTTTCTTGGAATCACTCCCAAAGACATTCAGAATTACAAACTTCCGACTCATCCACTGAAGGATGTTGATATTAAGAGAGCATACGATGCCATAAAAAATGACCCGTTTTTCAACCATTTTAAAGAATGGAAGGAAGCGATAAAAATGCTCCTTGACATGGGAGTCAGAGCTGAGCAACAGGCTCTTGCAAAACATGGTCTCAATTATGTCATCGAAGAGTATCTTCCTCATAAAATAACGCATCCAGAAGAGTTTCTTCCATGATTGCTTTAAATTCGAAAAACAGAATTAATACGGGGATTAAAAATATGGGAAAGTATTTTTTAATTTTATGGATAGTTATTTCAGGGTGTTCTCATCAAAAGAAGAATTCATTTCCTTCGGATGGAGTGATTTATACTCCGGTAAAGGTTAAGGGTGAGGTTGGTGAAAATAAGGGGGGCAATCTAAGTTCATCAGAACTCCCACGATTAAGTTCAATTCAGGTGAAACCTGTAGACCCCGAGGATGCTGAGGAAAATGCATCGGAAGTTGAGAAAATTATTGCTTTTAAAAATTATTCTAATCTTAATAATTGCAAACCGGTGGAATTCAAAAGCGATATTAAAGAGGGCTGCGTTGCGGTAGAATTTCGTATAGAAGTCGCAGGGAAGGTTTCTTCTACTCCTTCTGTTGTTCTTACTACATTGTCATCGAGCAGCGAAGGTGAATTCTATCGCTGTCTTGAAGAAACCATAAAAAACATGGATTTTTCCGAATTAAAAATAGAAAAGCCTTCCACTTTCCATGTTATCTTTAAGTACAGTTTATGAGCAAGCCGAAAAACTCTTCGAGTTTTGATTATCATTTAATATCACTTTTTTTGTTTTTGTTTCTGTTTGTATTTTTAATAATAGTAAAATTTTCAAAGTTTCCATTATTTGAAGAAATTGCCCACAGCGAAAATGAAAAAGTAAAAGAAAGGACTGAGGGAATTAATTCTCAGGTAAAATCAAAGCCACTTTTTTTAATAGCAGGAGGAGACATTATATTTCAAAAACAGTTAATTGAAATAGCAAATTACCGTGCGAAGGAAAAAGGGCTTGCTTCTGCATGGAAATTGTTTTTTCATGCTCTCGAGCCAATCTTTCAAAATTACCAAAAAGAAGGGAGTAAAATTGTAGTTGCAAACCTTGAATCACCTGTTGCGACACAGAGAGTGGAACCGAAAAGTTACCCACCTACCTTTAATGGACCGCCTGAAGCACTTGAGGGTTTGAAAGAGGCTGGTTTTGATATTCTGACAATTGCAAACAATCATACACTTGACCAAGGGAGGAAGGGATTATCTGAAACAATTGATGCGCTGCAGAATGCAGGACTGAAGTATGTAGGCGGAGGTCGTAAAAGAGATGAAGCGGAAAAACCACTTATTATAAAGGATGAGGTTTCAGAAATCAGGATTGCTATCTTTTCCTTTTTATTTTCACCTAAAAGCAGGACCGAACCTGAAAATATGCCTGCAATTTCTATTTTTAGAGAAGGAGCAACCGGGAAATTGAATGAGATAAAAAAAAGAGGGGAGGCAGAGGTAATTGTTGTTTTTATGCACTGGATAGGTGAATTCATTGAAAAGCCGATGAAAAAGTGGAAAGATGCTGTAGAGGAGTTAATTGGTGCGGGAGCGGATGCAGTGATATGTCATGGACCACATGTTGTTGGTCCTGCAGGGTGGGTAGAAGTAAATGGCAGGAGAGGTTTTGTTGCATATTCTCTTGGGAATCTTCTGGCTAATTTTGGATGGGAAGTTTATCCTTCAAATTTTCTTAAACTCTTTCCTGATAAAAATTCCGCTCAAAGAATAAACGCCCGAAGTGAGGCTCTTTGTGTGCTTCGTATTGAAAGAGAAAAAGAGAAAACAGGAGGCGCTGTTTTAAAAGAAGTTATTCTTTATCCTCTATGGCTCGAAGATAACAGATATGCATCTTTGAGAAAAAATGGACCTCCTCGTGAAATTTATCCAATCTGGATTTTAGAATGTATGCCTCCTCCGGAGTTTGGCTGCCCAAAAAATTCTAAACCACAGGAGTGCAGTGCAAGGTGGGAGATGATATATTCTTCTACAAAGGCAATTGTGGAAAAACTCTGGAATTTTAAAGGATGGCAAATCAAAAAATGCCCGTCTCTTATGCCATCAGAATCTCTTTCTCCACTCGCTTTTAAATTTTAGATATATACCCACCTATAATAAAAAATGATTTTAAAAAAAATTTAAATTAATATTTGCAATTTAATAAAAGATAAGTAAACTTTTAAAATGGGAGGATAATAATGGCAAAAACTAAAAAAAGATTTTTTTCAATTTTATTTTTATTTTTTCTAACTAAAGTAATATTTGGGGGGGCGGATAGCCTTTGCTGACGATGATTTTCCTATAATTCCTCCTTCATTCATTCCGCCCCAGATGAAAATGACTCCCGAATATGCAGAAAAAATGAAAGAGTGGATTGAATCTCTCCCTAAATATTATCCAATGATTAGCGGTCGCCCCTGCATAAAATGCCTTCCCGATGGGACTCTTCCTGAGGAGGTTATATGGGATGAATATGCGGAATTGCCAAGATACCAGGATGGTTGTGGGGTATGCTGGGCATTTGGTGCAGTAGGTTTGATTGAAGTTCAGTATGCAATTAACTGCTGTGAATATTCTGACGACCCTCCTTACTATTTAAGGAGTAGATATTGCTGTCCAGACCCTTTTTCATATAATTGCGGTTGTCCTGTTAATCCTGTTGATGGCAGTCCTACAATCCATCTTTCAGTGCAACTTGCACTTGAATGCTCCAGTTCTGGAATTGACGCAAATTTTTGTGATGGAAGTGGATCAGATAGTATGGAGGATTTTTTTATAAATGTGGGAACAACTTATGAAGTTTTTGAACCGTATGAAGGTGACAGAGGCGGTGTAAATTATGGTGTTCCATATTATTCTACACCATTTCCTGGAATATGTCCTCTTCTTGATAGAGGGAGTCCTTCAACAGGGTATTCAGAAAGGAATGGAATTAGCGATATAATGGAGTTATCAAATCCCGATTATTTGCCAGAATTTTTTAGGGTTGGAAGAGACCCGCGTGGGAATTATTATTATCATATTCCTGTTTGTAGTCCTGATGGTTCAAGTTGTGACTATGAGCAGGTAAAGATGGCTCTTGCTCAGGGTATTGTAATGGCTGCTGATTCTCCCCAAGATCGGCATACTATGCTACTAATTGGTTATAAGGATAATGGAAATATATTCGTATATAGAAATAGCCACAATGATATGGATAGTCATGGTAATTATATTTTTATAGAAATACCTCCAGGTCAAAGAGGCTGGGGTAACTTTGTTTTTACTGCTCAGGTAATAAATAAATATTATGGACCTTCTCAAGATTGGTTAGAGGGCGATGAGGATGACGATACAATTCCCAATATTCATGACCATTGTTTATATATTCCAAACCCGGGAGATAGTCATGTAGATTCAGACGGAGATTTTTATCCGGAAGATGACCCGGCAAGTGGGGCAAAAGGATGTGACATGTGCCCTAGTTTAAGAATTGGCAAAAACAGTCAAAATGATTCAGATAGAGATGGAATAGGAGATTTTTGTGACGCCTGCCCGAATTATCCGTTTAAGGACTCTTCAATGATATATAATCCTGATAATAGGTCTGATTCTATAAATCCTCCGTGTGATTCTCCTCATACTGATTATGATGGAGATTGGCGATGTGATGATGTTCCAGGGTGTGATAATTGCACTCAATTCAATAATCCTGGAGGAACTTATGAGGAAAATTATAACCCTGGGCAAGAAAATGATGATGGTGATATGTTTGGAAACACTTGTGATGGCTGTGTTAATATTCCTGATGATAATTTATCAACAAGTTATTGCAGAGCAACTTCTGATGCAGATTGGGATGGGACATGCGATTTTTGTGACAACTGTCCTTCTGTTTTAAACCATTGGCCACTTGCAAGCGACCAGGATTTGGATGGTATTGGAGACCTTTGTGATGGTTGTCCGCATAATCCTTATCCACCTGGACACCCTGAAATGGATACTCCTGACCCGTATAATGACCCCGATGGAGATGGACTTGTAAGCAATTGCGACCTATGCCCTAATAGTAACCCAGGTGGAGGAAGTATTGGTTTTTATAATGCAATTGATGACCTATCTAATACTGCTCATCGTGAGGATATGGATGGAGATGGGGTAGGAGACAGGTGTGATGGCTGCCCACATAACCGTGCGATTAGTTTTGGAAATGATTCCGACGGAGATGGCTTAATCGATGAATGCGATTTGTGCCCTCGTATTAATCCTACAGGTTCAGGAAATCCTCTTGTTAATTCAATTGATGATAGAACATTACATGGAGCGCAGGAGCCAGATACTGATGGAGATACGGTTGCAGACCGTTGCGATAACTGTCCATATACACCAAATCGTGACCAGTTTGATTCTGACGCAGAAAACTGGCTTGTTAATGTAACAAGTCCAGGAGATGCCTGTGATGAAAGTCCTGCAATTAGATTCTGGTCAGTTGATTCCCAGGAAGGTGCATGCTTTCAGTTTGGACAAATTCCAGTTCCAGTAGAAAACTGGGAGGGATTTTATGGACCTCACGCAGATTTTTATTTTGCATATACAGGTATTTTGCCTGGTGGTTCTCCAAATTCTACTCATTTCAGGTATGTTAAAAATGCTTTCTGCGACTGTGAAAATTATAGAAATTATTCTGATTGTGCACAATGGCGAAGATGCGATAATGACAACCATAATGTTGCAGATAGAAGAATTGCAACAGGGCAGGGATGGTTGTATTTATTGAAAAAACAGAGAGGAGAATTAACAAGAGGTGATATTCAGAAAAGATTTGCAAGGTTGTATATGGGCGAGGAATTTAATGGGGTTTGCCCTTCAAATCCAGTTAGAGGAGAAGACTGGGGTTGTTTTATAGATGATGACAGGAGATGGTATGAGGATTCTGGAAGACAGAATATTATGGATGATGAGCATGTAGAGTGGACAAGTGATTATGGTTTGAGGAATGTTGAAATGCAGAGGTTTGAATGGTACTGGTATTCTGAACCCGAAATAAATACAAATACAAATCCCTCATGTCAGGCAGGTTCGTGCAGTGCAAATTACAGGATTTATCTCCATCCCTTAACTGATTCAAACGAAGTTTATGAAGATGCATTTTTTTATCCCCCAAGCGGTGTTGCTTCTATTGATTCAACATGCGCTCCACCAGAAGAAGATGGGAATCCTCAAGGAGATTTTGAAATTCCAGCATCTCCATTTCAGGATATAGATTGTGCTGTATTTGCGTGCAGAGATATCTTTCCTGAATTTTTTACTATTGACATACCTTATTTAAACCCAAGATGGAAATATACATCAATTCCTCAAAATTCCCTTGTTTCAGGAATGATGACAGTTGCAGTTGACCCTTACAGAGGAAAATTAGCAGGAAGATATGAAAATATATTTGAAAGTCCTGATGATGTGATTGATACTATAAATTCTTCATCCGTCCTGGAACCAGTATCTCTCCCTTCTTTCATTGTTTCTCCTGATTCTTTAAATTTAATGAGAGGAATCTGGGTTTTTGGTGGAAGAAATCTTTCTGGATATAAAAATAGTTTGTGGCATGGAGTTCCTGTGACGGTTCATTACAGTCCTGAAGAAAATAAATACCACTGGACAAAATACGAATTTCCTCCAAACCACATTGCACCTTATCCAAGAGGAAATTCAGCCATTTTCTTTGAACCGGATAATAGAATGCTTGTTGTTTTTGGAGGAAAGACTGAAGGAGCAGCTCAGGGTGAAGAAATTGCATTAAATGACCTGTGGCTTTTTGATATTTCAAATATGACATGGATACAAGGGACTCCTTCTGGTGATATTCCCATAGATTTAAAGGATTTTTCTTTTACTCAAGGAGTAGTAAAAATGGGTGGAATTGAAAGACCCTTTGGTTTTATCTGGGGTGGAGTTAATAGTAATGGATATTATTCGAATACAATGTATCTTCTAGACCTTCAATCAATGAAATTTTATTCCTATCAATTCGATTCCAATGCTCCTCCTGGAATGACAGGGGCGAGTTTAAATTTTGACCCTGCGAGCAGAAAAATTCATCTATTTGGAGGATTTGATGGATATAACTGGCATAACTGGTTATGGAGTTTTAATCTGAGGGATTTATCCTGGCAATTAGAATCGAATGATTGCAATGAAGGAAGTTGTCCATATTTTTCAACTTCTTCTGCTATTTCTTCTTATGATGCAAATGATAGGATAATGGTTTTATCTGGAAAAGATATTGCAGGAATTTATTCTCCTCGTCCTGAGATTTACTTTTTGAAAACCATCTCAGGCTGGGAAAATTCTTCAAGCAGAGAGCCCTGGATGATTGAAGGGGACTGCGATGGAGATGGGCAAAGAAAAGATACCTGGAATTCCCTTTGCAGTAACACTACCGAGTGGTATCATCTTCCAGGAAGGCAGATATGTGATACAATTCAAAAAACTCTCTTTTGCAGTCAGGAAGAATTGCCATCAGTTAATATTTATCCTTATAGAGTGCCTGGCTTAAAAGCATTCAGGTCTTCTGGTAATCTTGTTTTTGCTGGAAAAGGTTCAAATTTGCTATCTGTTGATGTTCGAAATCCCTCTTCGATTCAGGTATTAGACAGAATCAATTTAAGTGGTGAGATAAGAGATATGGAATTCTATAAAGAAAAACTCGTTATTGCGGAGGATTCAGGACTTGCAATTGTTGATGTTTCTCAGCCATCAAGAATGGTTTTTGAAAGGGAGATATGGACATGTGGAAGAGCCTGGGGAGTTGAAATTGTAGGAGATAAAGCATATTTCATTACTCCGGCTGGAATAGGGTATGTAAATCTTGAGGAAGAATTTTCCGATTTACCGGATAGATTTGGTTTTTTAATTCCAATGCCTTCTGAAAGATGGGATATTGTCGAAATTGATACGAGTATCTGTGATAATATTTCTTATTTTTCTGAATTTTTACCATTTCCTTCCTGGAGAATTTTTGAGGTTAGTTATAAAAGAGGATTCATAGCAATTGGAAGAAATCTTATTGAGATAAAATTCAGTGATGAAGGGATGGAGATTGCAGGTTCATTGAATTTTACATCCCGTATAAAAGCACTTCGTCTGGAAGGGAATTATTTATACCTTAATCTCGAAAATGGAAATAAACCCCTTGTATTTTTGAATGTTCCTCAAGGAATGGAAATTGTTGGACAGCATACAGTCTGGGATTGGGCGGAAGGGGTAGAAAGTGGTGATGGGAAAATTTACAGGATGAGAAGAAACTTCATAGATATAGCTGAAATAAGATGAAAGGGGTAAATATGAAAAAAAACATTTATGTAATTTTTATTTTTATTCTTTCCTGCAATTACAAGAGTTCTAAAAATGATATAATTGATTCAATAGAAGATGAAACTGATATTATTGATGTAAAAAGAGATGAAGTTATCTATTGTTGTGATATGTCGTATCTCTATGAATATGATTGGGGTCATTCATTGGATGAAGATAAGGAAGAAATTGAAGAAACTGACGAAGATTTTTTACCCGATTTTCCAAATTGTTCAAATGCTCTTGATGGGACTGCAACTGAATTAATTCCAGTTCCTCCATCCAGACCTCCAATGCCATGTGGTCCAAACTGCAGACAGGTCTCATTTGCTGAATCTGATGTATGGTCATGGACAATTGGTATCTGGGAAAACAAACTCGTTTTTAGCACCGGGACAACAGGGTATACACCTGATATTACAAGAATCTGGCTTGTTGACCTTGATAATTTGAATCAATATATAATTAGTGAATCAAATGTTGCCAATGTTGACCAACCAATTTCAAGAAATACTGATATTTTTGATAATAAAATTGTATGGGTTTATTCGGTATTAATTGATTTAGATAGGTATATAAGTCGCAATTGCATAATGTTATACGACCTTCTTGATTTTAGTGTAAGAGATGTATGGAGTATGGTTTTTCCTTCAAGAGAACCATCAGACTTAAGAATTTACGGTAACTATCTTGCATGGTGGGATGGAAGGGTAATAGTTCCATGGGGTGGTCAGGTATTTTTATTCAACATTGAAACAGCGGAAGAGAGGCTTCTTTCTCCAGACGGGTGTTGTGCATCGGCAGTTGAAATGAATGGTAACTGGGTAGTATGGGAGCAGGGAGTTCCGGGCTCAGGAACAAATATATGGGTCCATGACATTGAGAGAAACGAATCGAGACCTATAACAAGTGGAAGGAAAGATAAATGGTCACCTTATGTATATGATAATAAGGTTGTATGGGCAGAATGTTTTGTTGAAGGGTGCACACATTACGATGGTATGTCATCGGATATAATGATGATGGACCTTATTACAGGAGAAGTTACTCGAATAACAAATGACCTTCATAGACAGAGTCGCCCCATTCTTGGTGACAATATTGTCCTCTGGTCAGATTGCAGGAATGACCCTGAAAATAGTGCAGAATGCTGGAACAGGGAAATAGATATTTATATGAAAGATTTAACAACTCAGGAAGAAAGGAGGGTAACTGACCTGCCGGGAGATGAAGGTCCAGACGGTATTTGGGGTAATAAAGTGTATTTTTTAAAAAGGGACCTTGCAAACATTCTTTCTGTATTTGAATTAACTTTATAATCATGCAATTTTTTAAATTTTAGTTGGCTCAGTGATAAACTGGAGGGGGATTTTCGTCGGATTTTTTATTTCCTTCAATTATTTTAAGTTTTCTTCGAAGGTATGCTATTTTAATATTTTTGTATGCCCGAACAGGATTCCACCATCCCGTTACAATTAGCGCTCCTGAAATCATACCACCTATGTGAGCAGAAATGCTTATACCGGGTGTTTTAGCGAGCCAGTAGAGAACTGTTCCGCCAATTGTTGTGTAAACAATCCATTTTGCTTTTATCGGAAGAAGACCTAAAAAATATACTGGAAGATTTGGCATTGAGATGCCAAAGGCTATAATAACAGCAAAAATTGCTCCTGAAGCGCCGAGAGTTAAACTATCTGATTTACCAAAAAGGATTCCTGAAATAAACACACAAATTCCTGCCAGAATTCCGCAGACTACATAAAATTTCAAGAAAGTAATACTTCCCCATCTCTCTTCGAGGATGGTTCCAAACATCCATAGTGCAAACATGTTTAAAATGAGATGTCCTGGTGAACCGGGGTCATGAAGCCACATGTATGTAAAAACCTGATAAACTTCCAGTCCGGGATAAATGCTCCAAGGTATAAGTGAAAGATGTTTTATCATGGAGGGGTTTTCAAGCCAGTTATATGTTATAAGTTCAGTTATATAAACCGCAAGATTGGCTATGATAATCCATTTAATTGCAGTTGTTAGTTTCCATATTCCAAAACCAGGCGAAGAAACTTGATAACGATTTCTATTATACATGGTATTTATTAAAAAAATAGTATTTACTATAAGAATAACATATAAACTATTGTAAATGCAAAATTTCCCAAATACTTGACTTTGTAACTGATAAGCAGTTTTATTTTTTATATTGGGTATATGGAAACTGAAGAAGCGCTTAAATTATTTATGGATAAATTGCTTGCCAGTAAAGTGGCTCCTTACATTCGGAAAGTAATTCTTTTCGGGAGTTTTGCAAAAGGAACCGCAACAAAAGAAAGTGATTTAGATGTGCTTATTCTTTCTTCGGATGGACAGCAGGTGCATGAGGAAATTGCAAAAATTGTATTCTTGTTTCAGATGGACTATAAAATACCTATCGAACCCATCATAGAAGATGTGGATGAGATTCTGCATCCTTCTTATTTTTTGTATAGTGTGCTTAATTATGGACAGGAGGTGTATTCCGTGGATAAAGAAAAAATAAAGCGAGAAGCACGGGAAAATTTAATCCGTTTAGCGGAAGAATACCTGTGTGGAGCAGAAGAAGTTGCAAAAAGCGGCCGCTTTCGAATGTCAATTGACGCTGCTTACAATGCGGCTGAATTGGCAGTGAAATCGCTTATTTTGAGTAAAGTTGATGATTTACCTGCTTCGCATGGTGGCGTTATCGGCAAATTTGGAGAATTATTTGTAAAAACTAAAGAATTAGAAGAAGATTTGGGAAGGGAGCTAAATTTGGCATTAGGACTGCGAAATAGTGCCAGATATAAATATCAAACCCTGCTGAGAGAAGAAGACGCAAATAAAGTTCTCAACCTTGCCCGCATCATGATTGATAAAGCCAATTTTTTTTTAAAATAACCAATTTATTATTTTTTATTCCCGAGGCTATTTTGTTTCGACTTCTATGGTTTCGACTTGGCTCAGAAACCGGGAAGCAAAATGGGTCATTTCTGCCCCTGCCTTTGCAGGGGGAAAATTTTTGTTAGGCTTGTTAGTTGTTCTTGTAAATTGTATATTAGACTTTCATGTTTTGTTCGAGAAATTTTAGAAGGGTTACTAGGGTAATATTTATTGTTTTTTCGGGGATTGTTTTAGGAGGAGCAACCTGCCAGAGGCAGGTTACAGAGAAAGATAAAAAAGAGAGCACGATTCACCTTGAACTTGCTCACAATTATCTCAAACAGGGGGACATTATTTCTGCAAGAAGAGAAGCATTGCTCTCGGTAGAAAAGGACCCGTATAATAGCGAAGCGCATTATTCTTTAGCCTATATATTTGGTCAGATGGAAGACTGGCAGAATGCATTAAAGGAGATTAAGAAATCAATAGAAATCGACGATAAAAAACCTGAGGCTCAAAATTTTCTTGGAGTTGTGTTAATAAACTTGGAAAGATATGATGAGGCGATAGAAATTTTAGATAAATTGACTAAAAATTTTCTTTATCATTCCCCCCATCTCGCATACGGAAATTTAGGGCTGGCATATTTCAAGAAAAAAGAGTATTCAAAAGCGTTAGAAGCTTTGAAAAAATCTGTTTCTCTTCAGCCACTTTTTTGTCTCGGGTATTTTAGAATGGGGAAAGTTTATTTTGAGATGGGAAGGCTAATGGAGGCAATAGAAGCCCTTGAAAAATGCATTTCAGTTGAAGATGAATGGCAGGAATGTAAAAAGTTTCAGGATGCATATCTTCTATTAGGTGATGTTTATTCAAAAATTAATGCACAGGATAAAGCACAGGAGGGGTATCAAAAGTGTGTAGAATTGAATCCAAATAATCCAGTGGGTGTAGAATGTAAAAGAAAAAAGGATGCAATTTCTTCCTCACCCGGCGCAGAAGGGGAGAATAAGTAAAAAAATTTTTGTGAGAGCCAATGAATTTTATTAAAACTCTTGCAACCATTTTTTAAACTTTGTATATGTTAAATATCTTCTGGCGTTACTGGTGGTCGTTTCCTGGAGGTTTTAAAATCAAATCTGTTTTTTATTTCTGGAGTAAAAAATGCAGTCTATTGGTCGAAAATTAAAAAGGCAAAGGCTTTTAAGACAAATCTCTCTGGAACAACTTGCGGAATATACCAAAATACCTGTAGCATCTCTTGCCCTTATGGAAGATGGCAAATTTTCAGAACTTCCAAACGAAATAGTGGTGAAAGGATTTTTGAAATCGGTCTGTAGTATTCTTGAACTTGATGTCAAAGATATAATTGATGAGTACCTGAGTAAACATGGTTCAAAAACTCAGAACAAAACTGCATTATCCCCAATTAGTAACATTTCACACACTACGAAACATAGCACGGGGAAATTTCGAATTCTTATTGCACTTTTAATATTTCTTATTTTAGGTTCGCTCCTTCTTGCCATAGTTTTTGCACCTGCCACAATGAGAGGTAATAATAATCCACAACCATCTGAGAAAATTTCGGTGGAACAAGGTAATTGATTCTCTTCAGGATTATTTCTGGTCGATATAATATAAATTGGCATGGTTCAAAAAAATATTAAAAAGTGGCAAAAATCCACCATTTTTGTAGGGGCTTGATTTATCAAGCCCAATTTTTTGAACCATGCCTATAAATTTATAGATTCCTGTTGTAGGAATAGATTCCTGCTGTAGTTTACCCCTGCGAAGGCAGGGGCAGGAACAAGGTTTACCCTCGAGGAAGCGGGCAGGCATAAAATTTATTTTCGAAAGATGTACTTTAATGTAATTTTTAGAATGGTGGTTCTTTACCTGACCAGTACACAATCATTGGACACAGGTATTCCCCATACATATTTTTATAGGATTCTTTCACCTTTTCTTCGTCTGTTTCAAGTTCGAAAAGACCTGCTGTGTCCTTCATAATCCCCCAGTGAAGGCTCCTCATACATCCTTTATCATCTTTCTGGAGTGCTCCTGCTTCAGGAATTATATAGGGTTCTGCATGACCTGAAATTATATTCATAAAACGCCACGCAAGGAGTTCGCAGCATTTTATAGTTTTTTCATCATTTAATTTTGAGCAATGGTTAGAAATTCCTCTCGATGCAACCGCCCTGCATACTAATCCTGCATTTTCAGTTTCTTTCCATGGGCATCTGTCAGGTTTTTCTTCTTTAATTGCATTACATGTTTCAACGAGAATATTGGAAGGAATGCGGTTGAAATTGTTTGAGACCTCTTCGCATATTTTTCCGTTCAGGATAGCTTCCTGTGCAATGACAACGAATAAGGCATACAGTACCGAGCAATTGTTAGAATGATTTTTAGATAACTTTTCTATGCTTTCGCACCATGAAATATCCCTTGTGGCTACTGACATGCACGAAGCGTATGCTGAAGCCCTTTGGGTAACTATGTTTTTTAATAATTCCATATCATCTGAAGATGTACTGGGTCTGAATTTCTTCATATCATTCCATATTTTCTGGACAATACCAGGTAAATCATCGAATTTTTTGGATGAGACTGCCTGTGAAACAGAGTTTAAAAGAGAGACTGAAAGTGAATGCAAACCAGCCTTTAGAAAAAGAGGTTCTGTTTGTGTCTCTTCCAATCTTCTCTGTGCTTCAATTTTGAGATTTTCCGCCATGCACTTTTGTCCTGTGTATTGTGTTTCGTTAATAACATCTCCCGTGGTTTGTTCTTCCGATGTTGGGGTATCAATTCTGGCATCTTCGACTTTTTTAGTAGAATGAATGCTTTCCCTTTTGCAACATACAATTGGTAGAAGTGCAATTGTAAAAATAAGAAAAATTGATTTTCTCCGCAGAATGATTTCAACCATGCTTTTTCTCCATGTCATCTTTGTCTGTTTTTGATAGTTTTTCAAGATAGGGCTTCTGTCCAATTTTTAAAATTGTGTCACCAAGCCAGTTTAAATCGTCGTGTTCCGGATAGTCAATATTGTAATGGAGTCCTCTACTTTCTTTTCGAAACATTGCAGACTCTATTATCATATCGGCTACCAGGGCGATGTTCCGCAGTTCAATAAGGTCTGATGTTACAAAATAATTCCAGTAGTATTCTTCTATTTCTTCCCTGATTATATTAAGTCTTCTTCGAGCTCTGAGAAGGCGATTATTCGAACGAACAATTCCTACATAGTTCCACATAAAGCGCCTTATTTCGTCCCAGTCCTGTGAAACTACAACCTGTTCCTGACTCCTCACAGCGGTTCCCGGATTCCATAGGGGAATTTTTCTTTCATCAACCCGTATCTCTTTATAAAGTTTTATTGCTGACTGCGAAGCTCTGTCAGCCATTACGATTCCTTCCAGCAGTGAGTTACTTGCAAGTCTATTTGCCCCATGCAATCCTGTACATGCTGATTCTCCAATGCACCACAATCCCGGTAGTATAGTCCTCCCCCACTCATCAGTTACAACACCTCCGCAGGTATAATGGGCAGCTGGAACTACAGGTATTGGTACAGAGGTAATGTCTATTCCAAAAGAGAGGCATTTTTCATAAATGTTCGGGAACCTCTTTTTTATGAAATCCGAATCAAGATGAGATATGTCAAGAAGGACATAATCGTCACCACTTTTTTTCATCTGGTCATCAATTGCTCTTGCTACAATGTCTCGAGGGGCAAGGTCTCCATCTGGATGGTAATCTTTCATAAAACTGGTACCATCGCATCGTTTGAGAATTCCTCCCTCTCCTCGTAATGCTTCAGATATCAAAAATCCTTTTGCTAATGGGTGATAAAGGCATGTTGGATGGAACTGAAAGAATTCCATGTTAGCAACTGGAACCCCTGCTCTGAAGGCCATGGCAATTCCATCTCCGCAGGCAATATCAGGGTTTGAAGTGTATAGATATACTTTTCCTGCTCCTCCAGTTGCAAGAATTGTGCAGGGTGCTATAAAACTTTTAACTTTCCCGGATTTGTTATCGAGAGCATAACAACCCACACATTTTGATTCATCTGCTCCAAATTTTGAAGGAACAATTAAATCAATTGCAGTATGGTTTTCAACTACTCGAATATCAGGGTTTTTAATTACTTCATTGTATAATGCCTTAATGAGATGCATGCCGGTAAAGTCACCTATATGGGCTATTCGTCTTTTACTGTGTCCCCCTTCTTTCCCTAAATCAAGATTTCCTTCCCTGTTTCTTGCGAATTTAACACCTATTTCTTCGATTTTCTTTATAACCCAGGGACCCCTTTCAACTATAATTTTGACAATATCAGGGTGGCAAAGTCCTGCTCCTGCAGAAATTGTATCCTTTATATGGTTTTCAATAGAATCTTTAGTGTCCACAACTGCAGCTATTCCACCCTGAGCAAGAAAGGAGGATGAATCCCATACGCTTTTTTTAGTTAAAATGGTGACTTTTCCTTTTTTCGAAAGGTTAAGAGCGGAAAAGAGACCTGAGATTCCTGAACCAATAATTAAAAAATCAGATATTTCCATTTGTTGAATTAAAATTTTTTTTTATTGTATAATTAAAAATTAATAATGAAAACATTTTTAAAGATATTGTATTTTTACTTTTTTGTCTATGGACCATCATGGTGCGCAGAGGAAAAATTTTTTAACAGGTTTTTAATATGAAAATGACACATAAACCAACATGGATTCCCGCCGAGTTTATTCCTGTGAAAACAGGGACGGGGATGACAGAGGAAGGTCATTTAAGTTTTTACTTTCGTGGGGATAAACAGTCATTCCTGCGGAAGCAGGAATATATTGATTTAAATTTTCATTCCTGGGGATGGGCAAAATTTGCCCATGAGCGTTTACTACGGAAACCGGGAGTTGTTAATGTTTTAATAATTCTTTTAACTGTTTTTTTATTCACAGATAATGTTATGTCCGACATATATACTTACACTGATAAAGATGGTGTGGTTCATTTCACTAACATCAAACCAGCGGGGAAGAAATTCAAGGTGTTTTTAAAAACACCTGAAAACAGAAAGCCGAGACCGGGAGTTATTCCTGTTCCTCCCAAAGATAAATCGCCTGAAAGGTATACGAGGTATAATTCGTTCATCAAGGAGGCATCAGAGTTATATGCTATTCCGGAATCATTAATTAAAGCAGTGATAAAGGTAGAATCAGACTTCGACCCCTCTGTTGTAAGTGTTGCCGGGGCCCGTGGGCTGATGCAACTTTTGCCAGAAACTGCAGAAAGAATGAAAGTTGACGACATATTCGATCCCCGTCAGAATATTTTGGGTGGGACTAAATATCTTCGACTGCTCGCAAATATGTTCGAGGGTGATATACTGCTTACGATTGCTGCATATCATGCTGGAGAAGGAAATGTCATAAAATACAACGGAATCCCTCCGTTTAAGACCACCATAAATTACATAAAAAATGTCCTGAAATATTATGTGGAGTTTTCAAATTCGATTTAAGGGCTTGGTTATAAATTTATTTATATTGTTATTCTCGTCCAAGGTATTTTACGAGTAAATTTAAAGAAAATGTTTCATGACCATACAGGTTAACAAAGGATTCATATAATATTTTTAGTATCAGGTTTCTATTTTTATGTGCTGTGTCTATAATTTGAGGTTGCAAATCTTCCATTGATTGGAGATTTTCCCTTGATGAGACCGCAAGAATTGCAAATTTTAAATCAGCAGGAATGATTATTTTTGATTTACCACAACTTCGACATACAATTCCACCTGAAGAAGCATCGAAATAAGCTGGTTTATCATGAGGAGCGACTTTTCCGCACTTAACACACCTGTCAAAAATGATGTTATGACCTGTAACAAAGACAAGTTTGAGAAAAGAAAATAGAATATAAAGAGGTTCAGGGGGATTTTTATCAAGAAAATCGAAGTTGTCTTTTAGCCAATCAAAAATTGGCAAGTCTGGTATTTCAGGTGGAACGAAACGCTTCGAACAATCGATTGCCCAGCATCCTGCGAGGTAGCTGTTTAAATTGGTTGGTATGCGACTGTAAAAATTCACAACCCCTGCTTTTTGTAATTGCCACATTTCCTGAGCAGAAGATTTTCTTTCTGCTTGTATTTCGATAATTTTGAAATAATCGAGTGACGCAGGGAATCGTTTTTTGCTTTTACCACCGTGTCTTGCAATAGCACTGATAATTCCTGAATCTTTTGTGGCAAGTGTTACTATTTTGTGAGATTCTCCCATCTCAGAAATGGAAAGAACAAATGCTATCGAATGGGTGGACTGCACTTCTATAATAAGTAAAATAGCATCTTATATGGTTAAGGAAAAGAGGAAAGAGAGTTTAAACTCAATTTTGAAGCTAAGGCAATATGATGAGAAACTTGCCCATCTTGAGGTTAAAAAATGGATTGGAGAGATGAAGAGGGTTGAGGAAGAAATCGAGATTGTTCAGTGTGAAATAAAAGAAATTGAGAAAAAGATTGGGAATCAATTAAAGGAATTTTCTGATAAATTAAAGGGAAAGACGAAGGTTTTTGATTTTGTGTTATTATCGGAATACATAAAGTCCCTTAAAAATGACCATCGCAAAAAGAAGGGATTGGAAACAAATTTAAAAGGCGACCTTGATAAAATATGTAAAAATTTAAAGATTGCGAAGGAAAGACTTGCGGAAAAAGTGGCAGAGAGAAAAGCGATAGAAATGTTGATTGAAAAAAGGATTCAGGAAGAAAGAAGAGCTAAAGAGAAAAAAGAGGAAGAATAATAATAAAATAAAAAAATGTATTGCTTGACATACTAAATCTTAATTTTTTATAAAAAGTTAAATTATTGGAGGAAACTAATGAAAAATAAAACCTTTTTCACTTTCATTGTTCTTTTTTTTATTACAGCAAATGCTTATGCACATAGCAAATTCATCAACATTAATCTTGGTGGTGGTGGAGCATACCCCGTGGGGAAGGAACTGACTTCCTGTCATGGTGGAGGTTCTGATTGCAATACTTCTTATTTTGGAGCTGGAGGGGGACTTGGAATAGATTTTTCAGTACCTAAGGCACATCTTGGAGTTGGACTTGGAGCAACCTATTATTTCTTTTTAAGAAAAAATGATTTTCCAAACGATCCAACTGGAACGAGTCCTTATCAGGATATTACAATATTAGTGCCCCAGCTCAATTTTAGACTTCTTGATGTCATTCCTTCTTATGATAAAAAATGGGGAACTATGATTATTGGAGTGGCTCCTGCGATAGGGTGGCTTTATACAGAGTTTCATGCAGGAGTAAAAGCTGATATTGCTTATCTTTATCCTGTTTTTAACAAGGATTCTTTTACTGTTCAAATAGGACTGGGTGCAGGTTTTGCGTACATACATACTTTTGCCGAGGGCTACGAAGACGACATGTATCTTGATTTTGGTTTGAGAATTTCTTTTGGGGTATTGCGGGAAATAGGGGCAAAGAAGAAGCAACTCGGAGAAGAGGAAGCGGCAATGGGTGCCCAGGTGAGTGAGGAAATGAAGAAGAAAGATACTGATGGTGATGGACTTAATGATTATTGTGAGTTGATGTTAGGGACAAATCCAAAGGTTAAAGATACAGATGGAGATGGACTTTTTGATTCAGAGGAAGATAAAAACCGAAATTGCGTGAGAAATGAAGGAGAAACTGACCCTGCTGTGGCTGATACTGATGGAGGTGGTTCAACAGACGGGTGGGAAGTAAAAAATGGAAGGAATCCTATTAACCCAGACGATGATGATGCAGACCAGGATTTTGTTCCTGATAGTTCTGATGCATGTTTGGGAACACCAAGCGGGGTAGCTGTAAATGAAAAGGGATGTCCTACATTGATAGAACCGACTGTTCTTACAGGAGTGACCTTTATCGAAGGCACTGAAAATTTAACCCCGGAAGGTCTTGCCGCACTTGATAACTGGGTGGCAGTTTTGCAGGAAAATCCAGAATTGAAATTTACAATAGTTGGTTATACCGACAGCAAAGGAAACAAGAAAAAATTAATCGAACTTTCGAAAGCAAGGGCAAAGGTTGTTTACGATACATTTTCCTCAAAGGGCATTTCCGAGACAAGAATGACTTACGAAGGTAAAGGTCCAGCAGACCCGATAGCTGACAATAAAACTGAAGAAGGAAGAAAAGCAAATAATCGAATAGTTATCGTCCCTAAAATGGAATAAGAGTTTTGCCTGGTCTTGGTAGTAATTTGGGAAGAAATATGAATAGAGATGAAATAGTCTCCGCATTAACGGCTTATTTTGAACATAAGGCTGATATCTATAATATAGACATGGTATTTTTGTATGGGTCATGGGTAGGTGGTCACCCGAAAAAAGAATCAGACATTGATGTTGCTTTAGTGCTGGATAAGGAGATGGATGAAGAAAGGATTTTTGATATTGTGACAGGAGTTTCACTTGAACTTACAGAAATTACCAAAAAAGAGACCAATATACTGTATATTGATACGGAATTTTCAAAACCGATGCTTTACTATAATGCTATTATTCATGGTATACCTGTTTTTATGAAAGATTTTACAAGATATGTGGATATGAAGCTGAAGGCTATAGCGCAGATGGAAGATTTTTCCATATTTGGAATCCAATGGCAGGCTGAGATTGTTAAAAGAAGGCTGGAGGCATTTAAAAATGCCTGAGTTCAGGTATGCAAAAGGGCGGATAATGGATTCCCTCGCCTTCATAAGCAAGGAGATGGAAGAATTCGATTCCGATTATGCCACCAAAACATGGAAGGATTATTCGTCTGATACAAAGCTTCAGAAACTGGTCGATAGAACTATAGAGAACATTCTGACTGCATTAATAGAGGTTAGTGGGGTTATATTAGTAGAAAAAAATATTTCTGCGGAAAGTTATCCTGATGTGATGCGTAAAATTGGACAATCTTTTGGTTTCAATGAAGAGGAATCAGATGCACTAGCGAGGCTTGCCATTCAGAGGAATAGACTCGCCCATAGGTATCTTAATTTTCGATGGCAGGTTGTGAAATTCTATATTCAGAATAGGGACCTGCTGAAAAGACTGGTCAATAATTTTTATGAATATGAAAAGAAAAGGGAATAGAGCCATTCACCCGCTTTTTACTCCGCTGGCTGGTTCCTGAAAGTGGCCCAAATGTGGTCATTAAGTAGAGTTGAAATGACCCCCTTAGGTTATCATAACGATGCACCAGCAATAGTATAAATTTCATAATAGGGATTAGTTTCACCATCTTCGTAAAGTGCTCCAAACATTGGAACTATATCAATATGAAACCTCCCCCCTGTTTTTATTTGTAAAGATGGTCCTGCTATAGCTTTTACTTCTTGCGAAAAGTGAAATCTATCCCCTTCAGAATCGACGCCAGAAACTTTTCCTTCTATTCCCAAAAGTAACCTTCCGTGAGAAATGACTGAACTCAGACCAGCACTCAGTCCATATTCCATTTCCCAGTCTTCTCCCATAACTACTTCGTATATGAGATTAATTCCATAAAACCATCTTTCTGATAACCCACCTCCAAATAAACCTTTGACTTCAAGTTTTTGTGGTTTTTCATTCTGGTGTATCCACTCGAGATAAAGTGTTGGATTTCCTGGTATTTTCCCCCAGTCTGCAAAGGCGTATCTCAGTTCCATTGATATGCCCTCATTTTTGAGAGACTCATCATATCCCCCCTGTTTGAATCGCAAATATAAGTCTAATTGAAATCTTTTACCGAGACCAAATCCTACCTCAAATTGATGTCGAAAGCCTGGTTCCTCATCTTCTTTAATTATACCTTTCGTTATGAGCCAGTATTCGAGTTCGACTTCTCTGTAAGGAAGAACATAAACTCTCGTGGTTGGAAATCTTCTTTTCAAAGTCCATACAGGCTGTTTGTATTTTCCAACCAGGTCACCCTCTTTATATTTTTCCCCTCTTATGATTGTTTCGTAATCACTCGTCGTTGTGGGGGGAGAGGCTTCTTTTTCTTCAGTATGAGAGGCTGTTTTCATTCCTGGCGCAGGAATAGTGTCTTGAGCATAGGATTTATTTGCCGAAAAAATCGTGAAAATTATAGAAAAAAATAGGGGTAAAAGCAGTTTAACTTCTTTCATTTATTCCTCCTTACAAATTTTTTATTATTCTAATATAGTTATTAAAAAATATGGAATTTTTATATAGGGTAAATACCTTATTTTATCAGGAAATATACCTTATTCTATTTTTCGCCTTTTATGGCGGAGAAATAAAATTAAATTGGTCCATTCCATGCATAGCAGACTATTCCTTCATAAGAGTACCCATAGGTTGACATTGCGGAATTTTTTTCCTCTTCCGATATTGTATAAAAATGGTCGTGGACGCTACTTTTGTATAATTTGTAGACTGGAAGAGTCATACCTGAAACTGGCGTTTCACTGCAGTGTCCAATTATACCTTCAAATTGCCATCCATTTGCAATTAATTCGTTTTTTTCCAATTCCGATATAGTTAGTATCTGGTCATATATTCCAGAACCTGAGTAAATCATGCTGTACATAGGTGTTGTTGAAAAAGACCTGCCTGACACATTCCTTGCATAATTGTACCATGCTATTTGTTCGTATGTGCAACCATTAGGTGTTGTGTTATCAAGTTTATAGTAATGGTTCACTTCTGGTGTTGTACATAAAAATCTATATATGGTAATTCTGCATCCTGAAACATCATCCGGAAGCCCATTGCAGTTGTCATCTGTTCCATTACATGATTCTACTGGCGGCTGGCAGGGTGTCCATAAACACAGAGATGAGCATGTTTTTGACCCTTCCGACCCGCATGTTGTTACGCACTGCTCGGTTACACCTTCACAGCATTCAAATCCGTTGTCGCAGTTTAAATCACAATCATCATCTATTCCATTGCAATCTTCTTCTGGTGGCACACATAATGACCAGATACAATCATTTGTGCAGACCTTTACACCTGCAGAACCGCATGAAGTTATGCAAGGCATCGAATCACCTCTGCAACATTCATAATTTTCGTCGCATATACCATTGCAATTGTCATCCCAGCCATTACAAATATCGGTAGAAGAGGGGTCGCATTGACTTTCACATGAACCGTCTCTATCAAGGTCCGACCATCCATGCTGACATTCAATAGAGCATGAGCCACTTACACATACAGGATAAGCATTTGTGCCAGCATGGCAAACATTTCCACAATTACCGCAATTATCAATGTCGGATGCGGTATCTGTACAACTACCATTACAGGGAGTTTTGCCAGGAGAACATTCCATCTGACATCTACCTGAATCACATACTTGAATTGCCATGCATTGATTTCCACACATTCCACAGTTTTCGTGGTTTCTACTAATGTCCACGCAAAAACCGTTGCAGAGAATAAAAGGAGGGTTACAATTATTATCCATTTCGGTCAAATCTGATAAATCTGTATTTTCATTAGAGTCTTTTATTTCGCGGTTCCATGACTGAACACAGGATGAAAAAACAATCAACAAGAATGCAAAACTCTTATATAATTTTTGGGATACAAAAAACATTATTAAAATTGTAAATCAAAATTTGATTTTTGTCTATTTTTTCGATGTTAGAAAAAACCTTCCAATAAATCTATGGTAATTCATAAAATTTTCTGGCAATATATTTTTTAGGTGTAAAATTTTTAGGAGTTAAATTCATATAAAAAAATAAGGGAGTTTAGAAAAAATGACCGGAATGAATAAAAATTTTAAAATGGTTGTGCTTTTTATGGTGGTTTTTGTTTCCTGCAAAGAATCAAGAACCTCAACAACTACTGTATGCTCGCCGGCAGAAAAGAAAGGGAATATGGATATTGAGTTCATTCGAAATTTATCCATTGGTAATACTGGCTGGTTTTCGTCACCTGCAGTTATAGACCTCGATGGTGACGGTAAGAAGGAAATTATTGCTCCATTTTATGATATTGCAGTATGGTCTGCAGATGGCACACTCCTTGACCGCGTGGACCATGAAACAAATCATCATGGAAGGATTTATGCGCCGGCTGTTGTAGGTGACCTTGAAAAGGATGGAGTGATGGAAGTTGTAGTCGCAAGTGGCGATGGGTTTGTTACCGCTTACGAATGGATTGATGGAAAGCTCAAGTTGAAAGATGGCTGGCCTGCTTCAACCTGTGGGGAACATGTATGCGGAGAAAACAGGTCTCTTGCTGCAGGTGATTTAGACCACGATGGCAAAATAGAAATTGTTGTTGCAACAACAGAAACTGAAGACGACGATGATTCTTCCTCAAAGCAGGAAGCGTATGTGTATGTTTTTAATCCTGATGGAACCTTGTATCAGCCAGAAGGGATTTCATGGCCTGCATGGCCTCGTTACAACAAACTAACAGGACCTGGAGGGGATGCTGATAGAAATTGTCAGGGACATAATGCTTATGGTCTTTATGGGGAGAATTTAGGCATCGGTAATGTGGATGATGATGATGACCTTGAAATAGTAGCCACTTATGACAACCATCATATTCAGGTTTTCAACCCTGATGGAAAAGCAATAGATGCTGACCCTTCATATTTTACAAATAGGTCCTCGTCATGCAAGGACCAACCAATGACATGGGGACAGTTTATTCGTTATCTCGACCCAGTTGTCGAGGAAAACCATTATCATCTTCACACCGGAGATTGGCCTGGTCCCGATTGGACATACTGGCTTCAATGGACCCATTCACCACCTGTGGTTGCTGATATTGACCTTGATGGTTTAAATGAGGTTATAGGTTTTCCTAATGTCGAGAAGGACGAACCATATCATACCTATCACTACGCTCTTATGGTTTTGCAGGGGGATTATGAGGCAAATAATCATGCATCTGCCAGACGCCACAAATTTTTTGAGCAACTCCCTCTATCAGAAGAACCCTGGCAGGACGATGACTGGTATCCTGTTTCTGGTATTCCTGCTCCAGTGGTTGCAAATATTGATGGGGATGAAAAACCAGAAATTTTAGCCTCACTTAACGATGGATTTCTATATGCATACAATTCAGAAGCTCATCTTCTCTGGCGTTATAATTATGCAGGTGGCGAACCATTTACATATGGTTCTGAGCCTGCTGTTGTTGACCTTGACGGAGATGGAAAACCAGAGATTATCATAGGAGTCTGGGGTGATGAACCTGATGATGGGCGTCTTGTCATACTTTCTGCAGGAGGGGATGTAATCCGGGATGAAAAACTTCCCGGGCAAAAAGAAAATGGAAATGGTGTTGGAGCTATTGCCTGCCCTACGATTAATGATATTGATGGAGATGGACAACTTGAAATTTTACTTCTTACCCTTGACCATGGACTTGATATTTACAGGGTAAAAGGCTCATCTGCAAACTGTGTTATTCAAGGGGCTGATACTGAAAAATACCCGGGGTTATGGACTACAGGTCGTGGTAATTTTCTTCGTAATGGTTTGGGTCCTTTAGGGGATAAGTAAGTTTATTGCGGGTTACCTATGAAATTGTTTAATCTACCTTTAATATCTTTTATGGCTATCTTAAGTGTGATGGCAATGCTGTTTACAAAAATTGTGCTTGGCGAGGAGAAAAAAGTTTATCCCGATTTTATCTCTCCTGTTAGTATTGAAGCTGGAGAAATTGTTGCTCCCGCAATAGATGTAGCACCTGCAACATACTTTAAAGGGCAAATTGGTGTTGGTGGGGGAGGGTGGGATGTGGGACGAGCATCTTACTCGGAGGTTTTTTCAAAAATGATTTTTGGGATTAACTGGTCTCCATCGATTCTTAGAAGAAGATTTTCAATTGGTCTTGATTTTTCACCTTTATTACTTCATTCTCTTCATACATCTGTTCCTCCTGCTATTGATGAATGGCATTCAGAGTGTGACCTTTCTGATTTACGGCTGGCATTGTCAGGTCTTGCATGGGTCTGGAATAATTCAAAGAGGTCGATGGCTCTTGGGTTGCGCCCGTATTTTCGAATGACCTTTCCAACTGATACATCACGATGGAATACTACAAGGATAGCTTCCCCAATTCGTCGAGTTTTCGGGGATGATATTAAGGAGCATGAATATGTTGGAATAGATATTGGAGAGGGTTTTGCATGGAAATGGAAAATCATTACACTTTATGAAACTTTAAGCATGGTTACTGTTGCAATTGTTGATTCGAAGACTCAGTTTTTACTCAGTTTTATTACTGGCATTGGTATTTATATAGGACATGGTTTTGAGCTGGTTGTGGAACTCGATTTTTTAGGTAGGCTTACTGAAGCTCCGGCAGGTGCAGGAAGAATGACTGCAGTTGCTGCCTGTCCGGGTTTCAGATGGAAGAGAAAAAAATTTGAAATTAGTCTTGAGTCGCGAATTGGTTTGGGGATTGATTCCGAACCTTCTTATGGTGATGGTAGTGGTGGTTTAGTTATAAAATATAATTTATAGAGATATTTATTTAATACACCTGAGTCGGGCAACCGAAAGTGGCAGAAACTTTTTCTACTTCTTGATTCATGATTTTATCACAGGAATCACCATAGAATTGTATTTTTCCTGATGGATCGGAGGTAGAATCACAGGTATCAGTCCAGTCCCAGCCAGTTGTGTGTGAAGTATTTCTGGGAACTACCACTCCATCAAAGTAAAAATTTACTTTGTTGGTGTCAGGAATATCCGCACAATCCATTTCAAATTCACAGGTTAGAGCCCCTTGTGTAATTTCATCAAGTGCATTTTGAATTTCATCAGGGCTTTCTGCGGCATAATATGTATTTGTGCAACCAGCATTGGCCATTCCTTGAAGAACATCCGTCCATGAGGTTGCGCCTCCCATTCCAAGAATATAAGTTTTTACTCCATTAGCACACAGATTTTGCAGAACCGCATATGTTCTGGTGTCGTCAAGGCAATTGAGGTTGTTTAAATCGCAGTTATCTCCTGTGCACCTGCATGGGTAACTCAGTGACGGGTTGCAGTTTGGAGCACCATCTGTCGCAAGAATTATGTATTTAGGGTGGTTATCGTTAACCGTGCTGAGGTAATCGTTTGCACTTTGAAGTGACATTGCGGTCGGAGTTCCTCCACAGGTTGTAAGTGACATGAGAACATTGCTTATCATGTCTGATTGGTCGGGACCAACAGGAACAAGAACTGAGGTTGGTGCTGGAGCTGTGCATTGATTTGTTTGCATTACTGAATTGCATTCATTTGGTGGAACTGAGTTTGGGAAGGACATCAAACCAAACCATATTGAATTATCCATTGCAGAAGTGACCGTAATAATAGCCTGCCGTATGGTATTCCATAGTGGTGGTGTTGGAGGGGTGAAGGACATGCTGTTAGACCTATCAAGAAGAATTAGAATATCAGGGATAACTCTTGTAACATTGAATTCATCCATTCCACAAAGTTCTGGTTCATAAAAAATGTCTGGATATTCTGGGTTTTGAACATCAGGACGCTGGTCGTAAATAGGTTGTTCCTGAATAAAATCTATGCCGTCAATTGCATCACCTGTATTCGTTCCGTCACCACCTTTGTTATTCCCAGAACCACAGCCGGATTTACAGAACAAAAATACTAATATTAAACTTACCATGGTTAATTTTTTCATTTTTTCCCTCCGATTGCTTTTTAATAATACATTATATTTTTTATTTTATATTTTTCCACAATAAAAAAATAAAAATTTTAAAAAGTTTGTTCTTATAGAATGTTTTTGCGGAATTTACATAACGGAGCAACTAATCCCCCATATCTTCTGAACTTTCTTTTTGAGATTCTTTTTCATCTGGAAAATATCTTTTTTCTATTTTAATAGCACCTTCTTTTTCTGCTTTTTTCCTTGCTGCATTTATCCATTCTTCAAGAACGGCAATTCTTTTTTCTCCGATAAGTTCCCTTTCAATAGCGTCTTTTTGTTTTAAAAATTCTGCGTCCGAACCATAGTGCCTTTCCGATTTTCTTATGATGTAAAATTTATTGTTTATTTCAACGACTCTTGGAATGATTTTTACCGTATCATCTGTTTTAAAAAGTTCTTCAACGAGGTCTTTTGAGACACCAATACCTGTAATGTAAGTTGACCCTTCATGTATTTCTCCTGAGGTTTTTATCGATGGAACTTCTTTTGGTAAAGGGATAAGCAGAGCAAAAGCTTCTGATTTCGAAGGTGGCTTTGCAGTGGTAGTTTCCTGATTTGCTCCATAAATTTCATTTAATTTTGATTTTGCTTCTTCAAAGTTTAAACCCCCCGTTACGAGTTCAAGAAATTTTTGAGCAACTAATTTTGCCTCATTCTTTCCGGTTTCTTCAGTGAACAATTTTTTTGCTATTTCTGTTTTAACTTCTTCGAAGGGAACCTTACCTTCTCTGAAACCTTCACATTTTATTATCTCATATCCTTCCTCAGTTTCTATTGGTCCCTTGATTTCCCCGGGTTTCATGCCGAAAGCAACATCCTCAACTTTTTCATCAAAAGTTCCTTTGGGACTATATGGATTTTCACCCCCCTTATTCTTTGTTTTTTCATCATCACTAAACTGCTTCGCAAGATTTGAGAAATTTTCTCCGGAAATTGCTCTGCGTGCTATTTCATCTGCAAGTTTTCTTTTATTTTCTTTTTCGCTTTCATCCATGTCCTCACTCACCCTGATAAGGATATTGCTAATCTTGACCTGTTTTTCAATATTAGAGTAAAGAAACTCATTTTCTTTGTAGTAGTTTTCCACTTTCTGAGAATTGTTTTTCATCCAGTTATTTAATTCGACATCAGATGTCGAATAATTTTCGGCGAAAATTGAGGGGTCGAAAGTTGCTACTTCAACTTTTAACCAGTTGCTTGTTTTGTAATATTTTTGCCTTGCTTCGTCAGGATATAGCCATACTGAATTTAAAATAATATTTCGCATTTTGTCAGCCAGTATTTCTCTCGTTTGCTGGTATCTAAAGCCATCTATAGTCATCTGGAATTGACCTGTTACAAACATTTTAAAGGTATCATAATCGAAACTTCCATCGTCTCTTGTAAAATCGATTGGTATGGGGCCACTCGGAATTCGAAGGGGTGAGTGAATTGGTGCATTGTAATAAATTCTACCTGCAAGTATGTTATCATCCACTTCGTCATTGGTAACTTTTAATCCTATTTTTTCTGCTGAAATAGCAAGAAGTTCTCTTTCTATAAGGCCATTCAGAACAGATTCTTTAAGGCGCATTGCCTTACTCTGTTCCCTCGATACACTTGAAGACCTTGATATTATCCATGCCCATCTGAAAGCTTCTTCAGTAATAAGTGAGCCATAAACTTTTGCCATAAATGGTGGAGTTGATACTCTATTTCTGCAACCTCTTGCTTGAGGACCAAACTGAACAACAAAAATAAAAGCAATGGACATTACAAGGAGCCACATCAAAAATGATTGGGAATGTTTTCTAAAAAAGTTTAGCATGATGCATTTATTATAAAAGTGACTTTTTAAAATCAAGTTTTTAATTAAAATTAATTTTTTATAAGCATGGCTGGTAGAGGGGCGTATATTTCTTCAATTCTCCAGCCGTGAAAAGATTTTTAGAGGTCGTGGAAAACGGGAACGATTTAATTTTGCAAGGGACTGCTTAATTTCTTCTCCTATCTTTGTATCAAATTCTCGAATGAGTTTTTTCCTTGCCTTTCTTCTGGACATGAGTTCCATTGTTGCCAGCCTCTGGACCCCGGATAGTATTTCAATGAGTTTACCTTTTCTCCGAATCACATCAATGTTTTCAAGGAGATTTCTGTAAGCTATCCTTATTACATCATCAAGCAGAGAAAGTTTTGTCGCAGGTGCTCCTTCAATTTTAAAATAATTTTTTAAAAGAAGCTCGGAGACCTTTAAATTCACCATATCTTTAATGAAATCTTTTGCATGGGGATACTTTTTGTCTGTTTTGTAAATTATTGTGACTCTGTCTTTGTGGGATGCGTGGGCATCTGAGCCTCCCCATGGATGGATTGGACCTGTCCTGAGAGCTTTGATACAGAGCTTTTTCAGAATTGGTGAATTAAAATTCCGGGGATGGAGTAATCCGCGGGAAGCGAAATTATACCATGATATGAAAAGGGAAAGTCTTGTTGAGGTATCTTCCGGGAACCCACCGTTTACAGTTTCAACAAAGCGAAACTCTGTGATTAAATCGAGTAGTTCTTCAAGCCCGAGGTGCGAACCATCAAATGGATGTGCAAGAACATGAGCATACCCTCTAAGAAGGAGGTAGTCACGAACAGATATTGTGTCTACTCTTCCTTCTCTGTCTATGGCACATTCATTGAAAAGTATGTCGAGGTCCTCCTGCGATATACCGCAATATTTTTTTTTCGCAAATTCTGCTTCTTCCTCCCTTCCATAAACAAGGACTTCCGGAGCCTGTAAAACATGCCCATCTTCTGAAAGCATTACAGTTTGTATTTCTGCTCCTACTGCAAATCTTGGCTCCTTTGAAGCTATTTCAACGGCTTCGGTATTTAGAAGGTGCCGTTTATGATTCATGTGGTCAGTAATAAATACAATTGATATTCCTGATTCCGGTTTAAGGAGATTAGCGAGTTCAGATGGTTTGTTGAAGCATTCCTTCCATTCTATCTCCACATCCTCTCCGAGAACATTTTTTATCCCTGTTGAAATCAAGGGATCGAGCAGGGATGCCTCTCCGCTCGATGCATCTGTATGAATATGAGTTATGACTCTGTGCTCAAACATTTTTTGCATAATTGATGCTCTATAAATTAAAACATAACACTCTGTCCACCTTTTGTTTCCGGTATGCCAAGATGTTTGTAAGCTCTCTTTGTTGTTTCTCTCCCCCTTGGTGTTTTCCTTATCCATCCTTCCTGCAGGAGAAATGGTTCATAGACTTCTTCTATTGTATCCTTTGATTCGCCGAGTGCTGCTGAAATTGAATCGATTCCGACTGGACCTCCATCAAACTTTTCAATTATTACCCTCAGGTATCTCCTGTCCATTTCATCGAGTCCTTCTTCATCAATTTCAAGTCTCGCAAGGGCTTCTCTTGCAATGTTAATGTCAATTTTCCCATCTGAAAGGACCTCAGCAAAATCCCTTGTCCTCCGCAAAAGTCTGTTTGCAATTCTTGGTGTTGCTCTCGAACGCTTTGCAATTTCTTTGGCAGCATCCTCCGATATCGGTATTCCAAGGATTTTGGCGCTTCGTAATACTATCTTTGCCATATCTTCAGGGGGGTAATAATCAAGCCTTATCTCGAGTCCGAATCTTGACCTGAGAGGAGATGTAAGAAGACCTGCCCTTGTCGTGGCACCTACAAGTGTAAATGGTTTGAGCGTAAGTCTTATACTCTGGGCATGTGGACCCTCTCCTGTTATAAGGTCAATGGCGAAATCCTCAAGAGCGGGATAAAGGTTTTCTTCGATAACGCTTCCAAGTCTGTGAATTTCGTCTATAAAAAGTACATCGTTTGTTTGAAGTCTTGTAAGTATTGCTGCAAGCATACCACGATGTTCAATCGCCGGCCCGCTCGTTGTTACAATTTGAACACCCATCTCTTTTGCAAGGATATGGGCGAGTGTTGTTTTTCCAAGCCCTGGTGGACCACAGATGAGGATATGGTCAAGAGGATCCTTTCTCATTTTTGCAGCCTGAATGAAAATTCTGAGGTTTTCCTTTAATTTTTCCTGTCCTACAAAATCATCAAGACTTTGTGGTCTCAATGATATTTCAATTGATGCATCATCATCCCGTGGAAATGGGTCCACATTACTGTTTCTTTTTTTTATCGGTTTTTCCATGCAATTTTTTATTATTATAATAAAACAAACTTTTTTCAAAAATCATCTTGCAATTCTTGAAAGTGCTTCTCTTACTATGTCTTCAGCCTGTTTCCCTTCTGCAGCAAAATCTTTGAGTTCTTCTATTACCTTCTGTACCTCTGATGGCTTGAAACCCAAATGGATAAGCGCTGACGCAGCTTCCTTTACAGGTCCTTCTGGAAAATGCATCTGAGATATAGAAGGGAGGGAAATTGACTTAAATTTATCCCTCAGTTCTACAATTATCATCTGAGCTGTTTTATTTCCAATCCCACTTATCTTTTTAAATTTCGAAACATCTTCTCTTTGAAGTGCTGCTCCCACCTCCTCAGGTTTTAGTTCTGATAAGATACTCATGGCTAATTTTGGTCCAATATTTTTGACTTGAAGAAGGAGTTTAAACACTACAAGATATGGTTTCGAAGGAAAACCATACAGGGATATCGAATCATCCCTGACTATTGTGTGAATGAAAAGTGTTGTTTTTTCAGGTGCAGGTTTTAAAGATGCAGTGAGCATTGGGGGAACATTTATTTCAAAACCAACTCCGTGCACATCCAGTATTACAGTTCCGTTTGGATTTTTTTCGACAATGCATCCTGTAATTCTACCAATCAATTTTTAGCTCCCTGTTTTGCATATATGAATTTGGGCATGGTTCTAAAAGTAGGGGCAAATGGGCGTTCGCCACTATAAAAATTATACATTTATCGCCTTTTTGGGAGATAATTAATTTTGTATTTTTTAAATTTTGAACCATGCCTGAATTTGTGTTTTTGTTTTTAAATGAAGGATAATAAGCAAAATTAATAATTTTTCAATCCGTATGTTGCAATTACGGTTGTGGATATTCCGCCCCTTGGTCTGAATTCCCCTTTTACTTCCATCCACTGTGGTTCAATTGTTTTAACAAGGTCATCGAGAATGATGTTCACAAGATGTTCATAAAAAACCCCAACCTGGCGGTATTGCAAAAGATAGAGTTTGAGACTTTTAAGTTCTACAATTTTTCGGGATGGACAGTAACGAATTATTATTGTTCCGAAGTCCGGAAGTCCTGTCATTGGACAGAGTGAAGTAAATTCAGGTTGTGTGATTATAACTTCAATGTCTCTTTTCCCATGATATTCGTATGGTTTTGCAACAAGGATTGATTGAAAATTTTTCTTTATCTTTTTCATATTGCAATCATTTATCTTTTTTAAGACTAACTTTTTTACTTTCTCTTACTGTTTTTGAGAGGCGCATTGCACAAAATTTAGGTCCGCACATTGAACAATATTCCTGTTCGTTGTCACATTTTGTTCCTTCTGATTCTTCGAAATATTCTCGTGCTCTTTTGGGATCCAGACTCAGAGAAAACATCTTTTTCCAGTTAAAGTCGAACCTTGCACGACTTAGTTCATCATCTCTTGCCCTGGCTTCTTTTCTTCCTTTCGCAATATCTGCACTATGCGCAGCAATTTTTGAAGCAATGACACCCTGACGGACATCTTCGATATCAGGCAGGCCAAGATGTTCCTTTGGTGTAACATAGCAGAGTAAACTTGCCCCGTAGTAACCGGCAAGTGCTCCTCCTATAGCGCTCGTAATATGGTCGTATCCAGGAGCAATGTCTGTTACAATCGGACCCAGAACATAAAATGGTGCACCATTACATAGTTTTTGCTGGTATTTTACCTGTTCCTCAATCAAGTTCAAAGGCACATGTCCTGGACCTTCAATCATTACCTGAACTTCTGCTTCATTGCACCTTTTAGCCAGAATTGCCATTGTTTCAAGTTCAGCATTCTGAGCGCTATCACCAGCATCCGCAATTGAGCCGGGTCGAAGCCCATCACCTATGCTTATTGTCATGTCATATTTTCTGCAAATATCGAGTATCTCGTCGAATCTTTCGTAGAGAGGGTTTTCTTTTTCGTTGTAAATCATCCACTGAGCCAAAATACTGCCACCTCTGCTGACAATTCCCGTAGTTCTTTTTTCGGTTAATGGAATATGATTTAATAAAATTGCTGAGTGAATTGTTACAAAATCCACCCCCTGCTGTGCGTGCCGCTTTATTACATCTATCATCAAATCCGGGGTGAGTTTATCTATACTTCCTGCAATAGCAGTTGCTTCATAAATTGGAACAGTTCCAAACGGGACAGGACAATTCGAGAGCAAAAACTTCCTTATTTCCTCAATATTTGTTCCTGAGGAAAGGTCCATTATGGTATCTGCTCCATATTCAAGAGCAACTTTTAGTTTCTCGAGTTCAAATTCCATATCTTCTTTGAGACTTGAAGCACCAATGTTTGCGTTTATTTTGCAACTGCAGGAAATTCCAACTCCTTTTGGGTGGGTAATTTTATGAAAAATACTGGAGGGAATAACCATTCTTCCACTTGTAAGTTCCTCCATAACTGTTTCAACTGGAATGCCTTCCTGCCGGGCTACCTCCTCCATTTCCTCAGTAAGGTTGCCAAGTTTTGCATGATGGATTAAGGTTGCGGGGTAATTTTTCGCTCTTTCTTCTTTTTTTAAAGTCATGCGTTTTTAATATATAGTGAAAAATTTTGTCTTTGCAATGAATTTTAAAACATTCACTTTTTTTAAAAAATAAATTTTATTTTAATCTTCCTGAAAATTGAAGTAAGGTGGCATGGTTCAAAAAATTGGGCTTGATAAATCAAGCCCCTACAAAAAACAGTGGATTTTTGCCACTTTTTAATACTTTTGTAGGGGAGAACGGCCGTTCGCCCCTACATGTTGAAACTAAAAGGAGGTGATGGAGGAGGTAGTCGTGCGGGTGGTGATGGATGGAGGTGTCATGAAGCACCACCATACCAGTAAGGTTGATAGTTAATACATTGTTAAAAGTAGTCCATACCTTCCTGATTCCCGAACATGCATGAATTTAGAATAGGGTAATGGATTCCTGCTTTCGCAATGGATTTCCTGCTGTAGTCTACCCCTGCGAAGACAGGGTTATGAAGCACAAATCAAAAGGTGGAGGATGAGGCAGGGTCCAAATATTTTTCAGTCACAAATTTCTGCTGGCATATTTTGAAAATCACCAAGTTCGGCGCTACCCAACTGAAATTTATCATTATTTCCCCAGCATTTCGCGTAACCTCCCTCTAAAACCGCGCAGGTGTGGGCACCACCTGACGAAATTGCATTTACTCCTGAACTTAATCCTACCACTTCAACTGGCACATTTTTATTTACATTACTCCCATCGCCTAATTGTCCGTATTTATTCCACCCCCAGCACTTAACACCACCACTATTAAGTAATGCGCATGTGTGATTCCCGCCTGCTGAAATCGCTGAAACCCCGGACGATAGCCCTTCTACTTCAACTGGCACATTTTGATTCTCATTATTTCCATTACCTAACTGTCCATAGTTATTCTTTCCCCAGCACTTCATTCCTCCTGTAGCCAAAAGAGCGCAGGTATGAAAATCGCCTGCTGAAATTCCAAAAACCCCTGAAGATAGTCCCGATACTTCTACCGGTATGTTTTTATCAGTATTAGTTCCATCTCCCAATTGTCCTGAATTGTTCCATCCCCAGCATTTTACACCACCGCTACTAAAGAGTGCACAGGTGTGAGCCCATCCTGTTGAAACAGCCGTAACACTTTCGGTTAATCCGTTTACTTCTACTGGAGCACTGCTATTTGTATTGGTCCCATTACCTAACTCACCAAAGTAGTTATCCCCCCAGCATTCTAAACTTCCATTGCTATCAACTGCACAGGTGTGCCATACCCCTGTTGAAACCTCTTTAACCTCTGAATTTAATCCTGTCACATCTACAGGTGTATTTCTATCGGTATTACTTCCGTCGCCTAACTGTCCATACTTATTCCATCCCCAGCATTGCAACCCGCCATTATCGAGAACTGCACAGGTGTGCCGGTCACCTGCTGAAATTCCTAAAACTTTTGATGAAATCCCTTCCACATCTACAATCCAATCATAAATTTTAGGTTCTCCACCCAATTGTCCATTATCATTCCATCCCCAGCATCTAACTTTTCCATAACTGAACAAAACACATGTGTGCTTTCCGCCTGCTGAAATTGCTGAAATATTTGACAATTTCCTATCACTGCATGTGAAAGGCAGCTCTTCATTTGAATCCAATTTATTGTCATCAATAACATCAACTTCTTCTTCTACTTCAATATCACCATCTCCATAAACTCCATTATTTTGACTGCAGGAAACAAGAAAGAAAAATAAAAGTAATAAATAGTTTTTCATTTTTAATAACCTCAAAGTTTTAATTAAAAATTATAAGCATCTTTTCAAAAAATAAAAAAACAAAAATACCTCCTAATATGGATAAATAAGTTCCAGTGAACATACTGATTTTTCCCTGCCATGTTTAAAATTACTTGCAATACAAAAATTGGAAGCAAAAATCTCGCCCCTATCCATTAGGTCATTTCTGTTTGAATCGAGGAATGCAATTATTGAATATTCTCCGTCAGGAATTTCCTTCAAAGTTTGCTCAACAGGCCATAAAGGGCTCCTAAAAATCTTGCGGACAGACCATGGCTTATCGCAACCATACTCTTTCCTGTCATCCGGGATAAGGCTCATTTCAAGTATTAAAGAATTTTTGCCTGATTCCTTTCTGAAAATCCTTGTATAAGTTATTCTAATATTCATCTGTGAAGTAACCTTCCAAGAGAAAAACCAAAGGAAGCAGGTATAGAAAAAAGGTCGAGTGCTTTTCCGGCACCAATTTTCATAAATTTTGCGGTAATGGCAAATACAAATGCTCCTGCGATAATGCCTCCGTAAAGTGAAAATCCACCTGGCATTATCATAAAGCGAAAGATTGGAAAATTCTCGTCCCTGTGGTCTATAAGGGCATTGAAAGCCTTGGAACCAACAAGAATTGCCGGAAATACGGTTATGAGTAAAACAATAATTTGTTTTCTTTTTAACCCATACAATTTTGCAAAACTTGAGAAAAGAAAACCTGAAAGCACCATGGATAGAATTGCCACAAAAGGGTAAGGGGAAATCAATATTTTCCCGATTGGAATTGAAGGAAGCATTGTTTTTATTTATTCCCGTGCATCCCACATAAGTTCACCTTCTGCGCTTACACGCTGGGCATACCATTTATCCTCCGCTCCAATGAATACAATGATAACCCCTCCTTCACCGTCTGGAACTATTCCTCCTATGGGTTCTGAATTAACAATATCATATACAATATCCGGATATCTCATAACCTCAACACAGGGATGAGGATTTCCCTGCCAGACATTAACTTCCTGTGGTGTTGCTTTCTGAACACAAACCCTGTATGCCCAGCCCCACGGAATTGGCTCATCAACAGGCCAATCAGTATCAACAGGATTTATCGGGTGAAGCCATGCATAAAATAGATTCCCCTGTTCGTCAGTAGTTGCAAATTTTCGTAATGAAAAATGTGAGTTTTCATCAGGTGTTCTTGAAAGAACCATAAATTTTTTCCCCATATTTCCGTATGTAGTTTTTGCATGTTTATCAAAATGCTGAATATAATATTCTATAGGAGGGCATGTAATATTGCACATTTCTTCATTCCAATACGCTGTAAATGCATAAATTCCACCAATGTTATCTGGAAGAATTTCTGTTAGAAAGTGCCACCCACCTGATAAAATATTTTGGGTAGACGTGGAGGTTGTTATAAGACCATAGGGGAAAATATAATCGCTATTATACGGCGTCCAGGAAGGTGCATAATTATTTTCAGGTCCAAATTTCATAACATACTCTACTCTTTCATATATTTCATTACCAAGAATTTCGGTGAGTTCAGGCGTTAACTGGTTCTTCTCAACTATATCAGGGCAGAATATTTCATTTCTTGTAACATATTCGTGTGCATGTGTAGAAATCAATAAATTGGATTCGCATAAATAATCATAACTTCCTACAAGTGAACCATAACAACCTGGTTCATTAAGTTGATTTAAATTCCTGTCATAAATCTGAATATAAATTTCACCTGGTTCCATTATTGCCGGGTCTAAATCTGATTGGGGTTCGTCAACAAATTTTTGAAACAAAAAAACAAAATTGCCCTCAGGATTTTCAACCATACCAAGAAATTTTACATGAACATTTCCACAAACTCCCCAAAAACAGTCTAAACCCTCACACTGGCTCAGTGGAAAAAGACATTTAATTCCTCCAGTCCATGAATTTAAATTTCTATCAAGACCCAAAAAGCACCAGTAACCCTCCTTTTCCTCTGTATCTGGTTGACGTATTGAAACCAAAAGTAAGTCATCATGGGTTATTAAGTAATTAACCTCACTAGTATCAAAATGAATTTCATCTTCCGTAAAATAGTAAGCATTTTCCATGTCAACGATTCCATCTGGATTCATAATGGTAAAGTAATAAACCATTTCATCATCATGAATAAACATATCATTATGTATGTCATTTTCATATCCACCCCAAATATAAGCATTTAAATCATTAAGAAGGAAGATATTCCCAATGCGTCCTACAGGGACAAGTATTCCATTTTCGCCCCATAATTTTTTTCCTAAAGAATCAATTCTTTGAAGAACACCACCAACGTGCATTCCTTGAAAAGGGTCATAACAAATATCACATCCAGCAGTAATAATTAATCCTCCATTCCTATCAGGTGTTAGAAAAGGAAATCCGCCAAAGTCCCGATTTGCTCCGAAAACATTAATTGGTACTTTTCCTTCCCATGGTTCGGCAATAGGTCCTTCATAACAATAACTACAAATCTCTTCCTCAGTATCAAGGTTTCCGTCTGGTTCAATGCTATTACCATTTTTCTCCCCACAACTGCAGGAAGGGAATTGAAAAAATAAATAAAACAAAATTGTTATAAAAAATTGTTTATTCTTCATGGTCTATGTCATAACATCCTTCATTTTTTTCATCACAAAGTTCACCTGGACTCTTAATATCAAAGTAGTCCTGAATACCTGGAATTTTACTATAAAATGGGTCACAAGTTCTTCCTCGGCTCCAGTAAATTACCTCAAACCCTCCGGGATTAGAAAGATTTCCTCCCACAGCCATTGCATTTGTTACATTTTCCCTGAAGTTGTCCCAGTAATATGGGTCTGGATAACATCTCTGTCCGACAAGAGGATATGCAACAGCCGGATTTTTAAGGAGCATTTCTAAAATTGATGATACTATTGGCAAAATCTTGTTACCTAATTTTTGACCAAGCATGTTATTAAATTGTTCATAAATTGTTTTCTCAGGGTCTATCCCAAAGCAATTACTCTGAACCCAGTTCGAGTTTGCAGGTTCACAGTCAAAATTTAGATAAACATCATCCCTTGTTGCAAATACTTCCGGGTCAAGGCTTCTTAGAAGTTCCATACCCTTAATAACAAACTTTATATCTCCAACTTTTCTATAATCTCTATTATCGGGGTCAGAATATCTCCCTGAAAAATATGGTTGAAGTATTATCCTGTAATAAAGATGGTCGCTATTTTCTGGTATTCTACCATTTAAATCTGAACTAACACTACCAATAAAAAAGCAATTTCCAGTTACCAAGCCACTAAAACTAATTCCACCTCTATGTTCTTCTGATGTATCAATATCAAATATAACCCATATTTCTCCCTGCCTTTCATCATCGCCGTATTCTGGAGGTTCTGTTGCTGTAAGAAAATATATCCCGGTTTTATTCTCACTTTCGTCAGGAGAAGATTTTATGTGCATATAAAGGTCATCTACATATCCATGTGCTCCACCACTGGCAAAAACAAATTTATCAGGTAGTTTAGAATCACGAATAAGACTTTGAATCTGGTCCTTTATTTCTATAAACTGAGAAAGTATTCCTTCACTTACTCCCGCTTTATTTAATAAATCTACAGTATTTATATACCAGTAATTATCGAAAATCTGTCTCAAAACACACATTGGTGTAAGGGGAGGATTCTTATGCATCCGGTGTAATTTTTGGGCTTCTATACATTCGTGTCCTGAGGGACATTGTTTTTCTTCTCTTTCAGGAACGCAATACATGTTTTTGTAACATGTTGCACAACCTACTGCAATACATTCGAAAGTCCTTTCAGACACACGGGCAGGGATTAATCTCGTTAGGTTCGCCCTTCCATAATCATCCCTCCAGAAGCATGGACCATTATAACTCGAACTGGTTATTGTTCCACTTTCATCCATTGAAAACGACCACCTTCCACAAAACCTTACCATGTCACCATTTATACCCCAGTAACAAGCTGTGGAATCACTAGAAAAGCCATAATCATAACTTATAGGTCCTCCTATATTCATTGTTCCTCCGAGTCTCTCACACTCAGCCTGGTCGCTGGCGCTATCAGAGAAAAATCTCGGAAGAGCACAAAATTTTCTACCATCAATAGAATTCCAGCCTTGTTCTGAATATTCACCACTTAATAAATTACTTTCTGATTTATCTGTAAATTCTATGCAATAGTATGGAGGCTTGCAGTCCTCATCAACATTGCAGGCTTTCATAAAACCAGCGAGTTCACCACCTTCAAACGAAGGGTCAAAACAACTTAAACAGTCACCATCACTTTTTGCAATTTCACTAACGAAACTACCTGTTTCATCAAGAGACCTGCATTCACCAGAAATTGCAGGAGAATTTAATGTTGATGGATAACTCATAGTCCTTTCATTACAACCAACATCTTTTGGCAGGCAAACATTCTCCTGCTCCTTTAATGGAGGCCATCCATTTTTTAATGTAATTCCACGAAACACTTCTGAAATAAGAGAATTATCTATGGGGTCGTGAAGCTCGGGTATTATATAGCCCTGTTGTTGAGGAGTATCAGGATTTTTTACTTCCCATACATCAGGACTAAAATTTGTTATGTGTCCTTTTTTATACTCCTCTGTACCATGATCTTCAGTGATATTTTGCAATTGAGTCAAAAAATAACCATATGATTCTAATATCTGCTCGCATTCACCCACATCTACCTCAGAACCAAGCAAGGATTGGGAATAGTTATTACAAATACGGTTTCTTATAAAATCTGCACTGCTGTGTTTTGATAATGCATATCCTATCGGAGCCCCTATTGTTGAAAGTGTAAGAGTTGCGGAGTTTCTGTCAATTTTCCAGCGGTGATACCAACTATCATAACATGTTATCTGGTCATCATCATGCTTGAAGAGTTGTGAGAAACTTTCCTCGTGAAAGAAATGAATTTGCGATATCATAAACTGCCCGGTAATGTTTTGCATTTTATTATGATATGCCATACGAGCGTGACCTGACCTCGAGAGAGCCATTCCAATGTTACTGCTATGTTCTACAAGACCATCAAGAACTTTTTTCCCCCACAATTCCTGATTCCACCACTGGCGATTTCTGGCAAGGTCATAATAATTAGCAAAATCTCTTTTTGCAAGGTATAGTGACCCGTTTACATGAGCCTCTCTTGTATTTGCAGGCAAATTCTGTGGTTCTGCATAAACTGTCCCGCCACCTACTCTTGTTACAGGACCCTTGGTAATTTTGAGCATCCTCGGGTCAAAGTGCTCCTGCCTTACATAGCCAACTTTAATAGTATTTTCATTTACATTTTTTTTCATCAATAGCAATTTTTGCGGGAATACCTATTGTTCCCGCCTGTGGAAAAGTTGGCGCTTCATCAATAAAGTCAATTACTGATGGATTCCAAACAACTGAAGTGCCCTTGGTTAAAAGAAATAGATATGACTTGAATGTAATTGTATTCATAAGCCATCTTCTACCAAGGTTGATTCCTGTTGCAACAATGTATGGGTTATTATAAAGGACTGCGATAGAAGGTCTTGACCAGTATGTTCTTATTACCCGCCAACCAGACGGAGGAGGAACATCTCCTATGAAACTACTGTGTATGCATTGCCTGTCTTCGTATGCATCTGACTGTGGAATCTCGCAATAGAAAAGTTTTCTACCCGAAGCAATGTCAATGTTTGCGAAATATGTTTCCTCTTCTTCAGTTTTCTGGTGATAAAGCAGGTCATTTCGAAAAGAATCTCCCACATCTCCTACTGAAACAAAATGGGCATGAACTTCAGTATCAGCATCGGTGGGATTCACCGCAACATCAATCTGTGTGCCAAGTGCCCGATTAACATCTGGATTAGGAAGCCAGCCAATTTCTGTGTGGAAACTGCCCATACCTGGTGCAGGACCATCAGCACCCGGAATCCAATCTATACGAGCATACCATGGTGATGTAAGATATGTTGAACCTGGAGCACCATCTCCTGTAAAGGCAATCCATACAGGTGAATTTGATACTTTTTTATTAACCGAAATTGCACAACCAAAGGGACGAACAATATTTTTATTTGAAGGAGGTCTCGCTTGACCCGGAGGCATTTCCATATAAGGATTTTTGTCAGCGGAATCAAGAGATGAGATAATCTTAACTTTCCAGTCATAAACATAGAAACCCTGCATCCATCTTATGCCAGTAGCCTTGAGATAAAATAGATATGAATTAGCGCTAAACCTTCCTTCGCCATTTGTTTGGACGGGAGATGCATTCTCGTCCCATGATGCAACGACGCATACCTGAGGAAGTCCATCTGCATCAATAACAACATCAGGACCACTATCGCTGGAAGCAATGTATTTAGGATGATTAGCCCAGAGTGTTGCAAGACTGGATGCAGTTTCATAATCACCGCTCTGAAGAAGAGAATTAATTGCATCATCAAAGAGATTGACAGTTATCCATTGTCCTGAATCCCTAAGCATTCCAGGGTCGTAATATGAATAATTTACTCTGTCGTTTTGACCTACATATACAACAAATGGATTCCCCTTCTCGTCAGAATCCATTGAAACATACCAGCCTTCATCTATATATTTACGAGGCGGCTTTGTGCATCGAAATTTAATCTCATCGGCTGGAAGACTCTCATTTTCGTCATTATCAATTACGGTTAATGAAGCAACATATTCGTAAATTACATTATCTTCTTTAAATTGCCCAAGTTGAAAATCATCAGGTAGAACTATATTCTCAGCGCAATACAAAAACCATCCATCACGAGTATCTTCAAGATGCAATTTGTAACCCGAAATAGTAACCGTTCTGCCATCCCCATCCCTTAACCTCATCTCTGTTATTTCCTCATCAACCCATACGCAGATTCGCTCAATTACATTATCACTCCATACGACATCCTCTGCCTCAATTCCCCCATCGGATTTTATTACAGGTCTTTTCATCTTCAAATTGACAGGATAAGTTTCGAGAAGATAATCTTCATCTGGAGTGCTGAAAGTTTGACCGTGAACTTCTCCTGAGACTCCTCCCCTTATTTCAAACTCACAGGTGACATCCTTATCAATATCTCCTATATCAGATTTGATTTGAAAATTCATATCCTTCTGCGGGCATCGGATGACATTTCTTCCTTTGAAATCATCATTGAAACATCCCGACCTATCGTAATTTTCGAAAACAGCATTTGTAATTGGTTCACAATTGTTGTAGCAATTTTCTGAATTGTAAAGTTTACAATTAGACAGAGAATATTTCAAACTCGTTGTTGGGAAGAAGGTTGCTTCGTGTGCACCACTTGCGCCTTCAACTTCCCATCTGAATATCATCCCGATATTTTTTATTGTAATTTGAGAGTGGTCTCCCAGAGCACTTCTATTGTAAAATCTATCCATACCAATATTTATTGGTGATGCTCTGAAAGGAATATTCACTGTTTCTTCGTCTGGAGGCGAGGAGACAAGGTCTGCACCTAAAAAATAATTAATACTTTCGCCACTAATTCCCTGAGCAAAATCAATATCTCCTACAAATTCAGGAGGTTTTCTATGTATCCTGAGCCAGTAGATCTCACTCGGTATGAGTCCACCAACTCCCCCTTTTCGGGATTCAAGGGAATAAAAATAGAGAGGATAAAGTTCATTGGAGTCAGCATAAACTGCTTCTCGAGATTTCCAATCAAAAGTGTCATATTCACCTGGAACGCTTACTTCGTATCCGAAAGAAACAAGGGGTTGTGAGAATTTTAAAATGATTCGAGCATGTGAGGGCATTAAGGCATGAAGAGGGTCATAACTCATTGAGATAAAGTCATTCAGTTTTTCCTGTGAATTTATTGGAACATTTAATCCCTCATCGGCGGGACTTCCAGGATTTAAAAATGGGTCAGGTGGAAAAATTGGTTCAACACCTTTAACCCATGGATATTTTCCATCTGCCCATGTAAAACTTGTAACATCAATAATCTTAAAGCGGAAAGTAGTAACAGGCGCTATTCCAGGTAGGAGATTGCGAAGTTTACTTTCGTCAATTAAAAGGTCAAATAGACTATTTTTATTATCCCATGCCTTACCCGGGTCAAATGCCATTTCAATTCTACCGATGATATTGCTCCCCGACATTATAATCCTGCAGGTAAATCCTGAAGAATCGTCCTTCATCAAAAGACTTATACCAGGTGTTGTTGAAACAATATCTGTATGTTTATTGAAAGAAAAAATAGAATCAACATTGGAACGAATGTAGCCACAATCAATCTCAGGTCGCAAATCTATAACTATTTTATATGACCACGATAAAGGCATGGGAGATTGAACACGAACAAGAGTTCCATGATATGGTATAATGTAAATTTCCTTAATGATTGATTCTTCTACAGGTGGTTCTGGCGGTAAACCCCCACCTCCTGTCGGAAGACATGAAGAAATAAAAAGGAAAATTGCAATTAAACCCAATTTCCATTTTAATTTTCCGCCCCCCCCCCGACTTTGCGGATAAATTGCTTCTTTGATGAAAGTTTTTATACTTTTAAATCTAAATTTTTGACCATGCATTTCCATAGATAAAACTCCCTTTCTTTATTATAACATTTTACATGATTTAATAAGGGTGTCAATGGATTTTTTGTTTTTCACCCTTCAAGATTTTGTAGGCGAATATTCCTTCGTGCCTCCGTTTTTACGAGGATAGATTGCCATTTCTGTGTGAGCTGGAATCCATAAACAATCAAAAAATGAAGGTTTTATCGTATTTGCAATATTGACATTTTTTAGTAGAGAAATAAACTATATGGTGATTTGTTTAATAATAAAGCCATAAAAGTATAAAAGGAAGGAAAGAGATTGATTTTTGATTGGTTATACAGCCTTTTTTCCAATGATATGGCGATTGATTTGGGAACTGCCACTACCCTGATTTACCTGAAAGGGAAGGGGATTGTTACAAATGAACCCTCTGTTGTTGCTGTAGCAAAGGATGCTAAGGGGGTTAGAAGGGTGGTGGCAGTTGGGAAAGAGGCTAAGGAAATGCTTGGTAAAACTCCTGGTCACATAGAAGCAATGAGACCTTTAAGAGATGGCGTTATTGCAGATTACGAAATAACGGAAGCGATGCTTAGATATTTTATTCAGAGAGCGACAACTCGCTGGAGTCTAATAAGACCTAAAATAATAATATGTGTGCCTTATGGTATTACCGATGTAGAAAAACGGGCAGTAAAGGAATCGGCTGAAAATGCTGGAGCAAGGGAGGTTTATTTAATTGAAGAACCTATGGCAGCGGCGATAGGAGCTGGTCTTCCCATTACAGAACCTTCTGGAAGTATGATAGTTGATATTGGAGGAGGAACCACGGAGGTTGCCATTATTTCGCTCGGTGGGATTGTTTACAGTCACTCAGTCAGAGTTGGTGGGGACAAAATGGATGAAGCAATAATTCAGTATTTAAAACGCAAATATAACATTCTAATTGGGGACCAGACTGCAGAAAGGATTAAGTGTACCATAGGTTCTGCTTATCCATTTGGAGAGGTTCTCGAAGCAGAGGTTAAAGGCAGGGACCTTGTTGCTGCAGTTCCGAGGACAATAAAAGTGAATTCTGATGAGATAAGAGAGGCACTTTCAGAGCCAATAAATGCTATTACTCAGGCTGTTCTTTCTGCGCTTGAAAAGACACCCCCTGAGTTAAGCTCGGATATTGTAGACAGAGGAATTGTCATGGCTGGTGGTGGTTCTTTGTTAAGAAATTTTGATGTGCTTTTGAGGGAACAGACAGGACTCCCTGTTATGGTTTGTGATGACCCAATTTCTGCAGTGGTGATAGGTTCTGGCAAAGCACTTGACCATATAGGACTACTCAAGGAGGTTACAATTGGTTGAGCAAGGGCGAACGGCTATTCGTCCCTACAGAAATCCAGTCGATGAATAGATAAAATAGCAATCGTGGAATTTTTTAGGAAATACAGGGATTTTTTCATTTGTGTCTTTCTTCTTGGAATTCCATTTTTATTTTTGCATTCGAACCTGAAAAATCCTACCACTTACAATTCACTCGATAGGGTGGTTTTGAAAATATCCACCCCTGTTCAATATATTACTTCAATGGTTGCAAGAGTGGTTTATGACCTGTGGGGTAGCTATATATATCTTGTTGATGTAAAGGAGGAAAACGAGTTTTTAAAAATGGAAAATCAGCGCCTTAGAAAGGCAAGTCAGAATGCTTTGCAACTTCAAATAGAAAATGCCCAGCTTCGTAGTATGCTTGATTTCAAAGAATCGAGTGGTTTTAAAATGATAGCTGCCCAGGTAATTGGGAAAAATACATCTTCATATTTCAGGGTTATGAGAATAACTGTAGCTGCTGGTTCATCGAGTATAAAACCTGGTATGGCTGTGGTTACGAGTGAGGGGTTAGTAGGACAAATTGACGAAGTCTGGGAAAGATACTCAGATGTTCTTCTTGCCGTCGATCCTAAAAGTTCAATTGATATTTATATAAAGAGAAATAAGAGCAGAGGAATCTTGAAAGGCACTGGTGATTCAAGTCGGTATCAATGTAAAATTGAATATCTTCTCAAATCTGATGAGGTTAAAGTCGGGGATCTTGTTGTCACATCAGGTATGGACAGACGATTTCCTGAAGGAATAGAAGTGGGCAGGATTTCAAAATTGAGAAAAAGAGATTTTGGTTTGTTTCAGGAAGCATGGGTTCAACCTTCTGTTGATTTTTCGAGAGTTAAGGATGTATTTGTCATAGTTAAGCAAGAATGAAGAGTTTTAAAGCTATATTTACTGGATATTTTCTCCTGATTTTGCAGACATCATCAGGTGTATTTATAAACAGGGACTTTGTTACACCTAATCTGGTTTTTCCATTTGTTCTTTATCTTGGGGCAATAGATTTTGGTTCCTCGAGAGGAACAGCGATTTCGTTTCTTTTTGGTTATTTGCTCGATTTGCTCTCAGGTTCCCCAACGGGAATTCATGCTTTTGTTCTTTCTGCAATGTATTTACTGGTAAGAACTGTATACGCAAAGATGATGTTTCAGGGAGCAATTTTTCAAATCCTTTTGACATTTATTTCTTCTGTGGTTGGTGGTTTGATGATAATAGGTATGAGAGCATTATTGCAAAGGTCTGCTCTAACCCCTTCGATTATTCCTGTAATGGTTTTAGGAAATAGCATAACCACATCTCTTATAGCTCCTTTTGTATTCAGACTCGGGAAGGCAGTAATTCCAGAATCACCAAAGAAGAGAGAGGAAAAAGTGGTTTTATGAGGTTAGTTGAAAGTAAAGGGGCAAGCCTCCTGATTCTACGGAAACGGATAAGATGGAGTTATATTGTAGTGGTTGTATGTTTTTTTATACTTGCAGGGCGACTTTTTTACCTGCAGATAATTAAGGGAGAAGAATACAGATTAAAGAGCGAAATAAATATTATTAGAGTTCAGGATATTCCAACTTTTAGAGGCATTATAAGGGATTCAAAAGGAAGAATTCTTGCTTCGAACAGACCCTCTTATCAGTTATACATAACGCCAGCCTTTTTTAATTTTGAAAGGGATTTTGGGCGTGTTTGTGATTATCTTAATCTTTCTCAGAGTGAACGAGAATCGCTTTTAAAAACCCTTAAAAATCAGAAAGGTTTGAAGTCATATCAACCATTTTTAGTTCGCGATGATATTTCTCGAGACGAACTTGCGATTCTCGAGACTCACAAAAGGTCAATTCCTGGTATAAATGTGACCTACCAACCAAAGAGAGTTTACCCTCTTGGGAGAGTTGGTGCCCATGTTATAGGGTATTTAGGAAAAGTCAGGAAAGAGGATTTGATTGAACACCCGGAACTGAATTACAAGTCAACTGATATGGTTGGCAGATATGGCGTTGAGAAGGCTTTTGAACAGATTCTAAGGGGCAGGAGAGGATGGCATAAAACTGTGGTTAATGCTAAAGGAGTGACTATTGAGGAATCACAACTTAAAAAACTTTCATCCGGACCAATTCATCAGGACCCTGTACCTGGTCAGGATGTAGTTTTGAATCTGGATGGTGAATTGATGACCTTCATTGACCGCCTTTTCAGAGGTTATCCTTCGGGGGGAGCTGTGATTTTAGAGATTAATTCCGGGCGCATTCTGGCGCTTTATAGCAAGCCGTCGTTTGACCCTGAAGCGGTTTCGTCAGGTCTTTCGAAGGAGGTTTTCGAAGAAATTAATTCCAATCCCTTTCATCCATGGATTGACAGAACGATTTCAGCAACCTATTCACCGGGTTCTACATTTAAAATAATCACTGCTCTTGCAGGACTTGCAGAAGGTGTTATTTCTCCTTCGGACAAAGTGGAGTGTACCGGGTCATTGGAAATTGGAAAGCGTTCTTACAAATGTACTGGAAAACATGGGATTGTTGATCTTGTAAAAGCAATAACATACTCGTGTAATGTTTATTTTTACAATCTGGCATTGATTACAGGAATGGACAAAATTGCAAAATATGCAACGATGCTCGGAATGGGTGAGCCTACAAATGTGGGAATAAATACCGAGCTTAAAGGATTTATTCCTACCAGGGACTGGTACATGAATAAAATGAAGATGCCTTTCATGCCGGGATATACAATTAATATGTCAATCGGTCAAGGAAATGTCATGACAACTTTGATTCAACTTGCCAATGCTTATGCTACTATTTTAAATGGTGGTACTCTTTATCGACCGAGTCTTGTCAAAAGAATAGAAAATCCCGATGGAACTCCTTTGCAAAGGGTTTTACCGGAGGTGGTAAGGACTATTCCTTTATCTCAAAAGCATATTGATATTTTGCGTGAGGCTATGATAGGTGTGGTTGAGGACCCTCTTGGAACTGCTCACGGAGTAGGTTCCGGTGAGATAAGAGTAGCAGGAAAAACCGGAACTGCCCAGGTTCCTGTTCGTAAGAGGAAAAAGGGGGAGCCGTTAAAGGATTACTGGTTTTTTACTCGAGACCATGCATGGTTTGTGGCATTTGCTCCGGCGGATGCACCTGAGGTTGTTGCAGTTGTGCTTGTGGAACATGGAGGGGTGGGTGGTAAAACAGCAGCACCTATTGCTGTGAAGTCTTTAATAGGATATCTGACGGAAAATTATTAAGCAATGAATAAACCTTATAACATTTTGCATTCAATTGACTGGTTTCTCATAGTATCGGTTGCATTGATTTCCCTTGCAGGAATACTGAATCTTTATAGTTGTGTTGCTTATTCCATGGGGCGAGACCTTTATCTTACTCAAATTTACTGGTTTGTTTTTGGAACAGTTATGGCTGTAGTGTTTGCAACTGTGGATTACAGAACATTCGAAAAATATGCTTACTTTTTGTATGGGGTTGGGATTGTTCTGCTTTTTGCTGTGCTTTTATTTGGTAAGGAAATCAATGGTTCAAAACGCTGGCTGGAATTAGGTGGATTCAATTTTCAGCCATCGGAATTAATGAAAGTTTTTTTGCTGATGGCAATTGGCAAATATATTTCTTCCCAGCCTTCGAGAGAAAACGGATTTTTCATAGATGTGGTAGTTATTGGAATATTAACTCTTCTCCCAACAATTTTGGTTATAAAGCAACCGGATTTAGGAACAGCACTTATTTTTCTAATATGTTTTTTTGCTATTTTGTTTTTATATCGCTTTAAAATTTCTTTCATAATTACAACCATCGTTATTTTGTTTCTGATGTTTCCTGTTTTCTGGGCATTTTTTTTAAAAGGCTATCAAAGACAAAGGATACTTTCCTTTCTTGACCCGGGTTCTGATACGCTTGGGGCAGGATGGCATGCCATGCAATCTCAGGTTGCAATAGGTTCCGGGAGAATATTTGGTAAAGGTTTTTTAGGTAGTACTCAAAATATGCATGGGTTTCTTCCAGCTCATGCGACCGACTTTCCCTTTTCGATATGGTGTGAGGAACAGGGCTTCATTGGGAGCATGCTCGTTTTATTTTTCTACTTCATGTTCATTATTCTTTCGATAAGGGTTGCTTCAAATGCAAGGGACAGGTTCTCTTTGATAGTTGCTTTCGGAATAGCAAATGTTTTTTTCTGGCAGGCTTTTTTTAATATAGGAATGGTCTCAGGTGTTTTACCAATTGTTGGTATTACATTGCCGTTTTTTTCTTATGGAGGTTCTTCGATATTTGTTGCATTAATAAGTGTTGGTATGCTTTTAAATTTCTATATGCGCAGGGAGAGAAGTCAGGAAATGAAGGGTGTATGAAGGATGATTATTTTAATTGCAGGATTACTTTTTTTCACCAGTAATTGCAGCAGAGGGGATAATGAAAACTGGATTAATGGTCTTCATTCCGGTTACAGGATGAGTGTCAGATGGGTGGATGTTAACAGGCAAAAAATGGGTTTATTGAATATAAAACTTACACAGACTGTTAGAGAAATTTTTACTCAAGAATTAAAAAATAGACGCAATCTGTTTGATGGAAAGCGGAAAGATTGTGAATTTGACCTTGCAGTTACTGCTTTTGAGGTAATAGAGAGAAATAGAAATAAAAAGAATGGTAATTTTGAGGAAGGTAATGATGGAAGTGAAATTCCCGAAGGAGAAGAGGAAGAGAAAGAGGAAAATAGAGATTCTGAACCTGTTTTTAGGGTAGTTTATGATTTAAGGTACAGAGGTCCTGAAGGATGGCCCCTTTCTTCTGAAGTATCTTTTGTTGGAGAGACTCGTTCTGCGATTGAAAATATTTCTTCAATACAGAAAAGCATAAAAAGGTTGGTTCTTTCTGTAGGGAAGCAAGTTGATTTGCTTCACAGAGATTTGCAGGATTTGAGGAAAGTGATTCAAAACAATTTTAATGGTGATGAAGAGGTTCTTGCTCTCGCCGTGAGGATAATAGGGGAAAATAGAGATAACCTGAGCGTTCCACAGCTTTGCAGGTTGCTCGAAAGAACACCTCCGTCAAATCCTCTGAGGGAGGATATAATAGGGGCTCTTGAGAAAATAGGGGATAAAAGAGCTACTCCATCTTTGATAAAAGCATTTTCTGATGCAGAGCCGTGGCAGGAAATACAGATTTTAAGGGCACTTTCGGTAACAGGGGGAGAGGAAGCAAAAATGTTTCTTGAAGTTGTGGCTTCAGGTCACGAAATTGAACACACAAGAAAAATAGCCGAAGAATCACTAAAAAGTTTAAAATAGTAAATTTCAGGAGAATATTACAGTTATTGAATTTTTGTTGATTTTTAAAATCGGGCGTGGATAATATAAAAGCATGAATTCAAATGTTCCTTTCGTTCATCTTCACCTGCATACAACATGCAGTTTTCTCGACGGAGCAATGAAGCCATCCCAGATAGCAAAAAAGGCTCAAAATCTTGGTATGCCTGCAGTGGCAATAACCGACCATGGAAATATGTTCGGAGTTTTGAATTTTTACGAAGAGATGAAAAAAAATGGCATAAAGCCAATCATAGGTTCTGAAGTGTATGTTGCTCATGGCAGTATGAAAGAAAAAAAACCCGGGGTGGACCATCTTGTTCTTCTTGCTGAAAATGAGGAAGGGTATAAAAATCTTATGTTTCTTGTTTCTGCTGGTTACCTTGAGGGATTTTATCGTTATCCAAGAGTTGATATGCAGCTTCTTGCATCAAGAGCAAGAGGTTTGATAGCTCTTTCAGGATGTATCGGAGGAAGAGTCCCGAGAGCATTTTTGGAAATGGGTTTTGATTCTGCGGTTTCTGCTGCGTGTGAGTTGAAAGAAATATTTGGACCTCAAAACTTTTTCCTTGAAATTCAAAACACAGGAAGAAAAGAACAGACACTGTTCAATTCTGCTGTGAGGGATATTGCACGGGAGGTGGGTGTAGAAATAGTGGCAACGAATGATGTTCATTATCTCGAAGAAGAGGATTATCTTGCACACCAGGTTCTGGTTTGTATAGGAACAGGTAAAAAGCTTTCACAGGAGGACAGGCTTTATAATGAAAAATTAGATATATTCATGCGTTCTGGATTTCAGATGCGTGAGGCTCTGCCTGCATTTCCCGATAGCATAGAAAATACTCTCGCAATAGCGGGTAGATGCAAAGTAGAAATAGAATTTGGTAAGATAAGATTGCCAGTTTATGATGTTGGAGAAGGGGTGAAATTAAGCGATTATCTTGCGAAACTTGCAAGAGAAGGGCTCGAAGAAAGGTTTAAAGAATTTGCTGGAAAAGGAATAAAGGTAGATGAAAAAAAATACATGGAGAGATTAGAGGAAGAGCTTTCTGTTATTGATAAAATGGGTTTTGCTGGTTATTTTCTTATTGTTTGTGACTTTATTAGATTTGCCCATCAAAGAGGAATTCCGGTGGGTCCAGGGAGGGGTTCAGGAGGTGGGTCACTTGTTGCTTTTTCTTTAAGAATAACTGACATAGACCCCATTCGTTACAATTTATTGTTTGAACGATTCCTCAATCCTGAGCGTATAAGTATGCCAGATTTTGATATAGACTTCTGCAAGGACCGCAGGGATGAGGTTATTCATTATGTTATGGAACGATATGGGACCCAGAATGTGTCTATGATAGCAACATTTCATCAATTAAAAAGCAAACTTGTTGTTCGTGATGTTGGAAGAGTTTTGGGAATGAATTATTCGGATGTTGATAAAATCGCAAAAATGATTCCTGCACCATTTCAGGGAAGGTCATGGACAATAGATGAAGCAATGGAGCAGGAGCCAAAACTTAAGAAATTATACAACGAAGATGAAAAAGTAAAACTTCTTCTTGATCTTTCGAGGAAACTTGAAGGACTTACAAGACATGCAGGGACTCACGCAGCAGGGATAGTGATAGGAGATAGACCCCTTTTTGAATATACTCCTCTGTATCAAAGAAGTGGGGATTCACAGGGGAAATTTGAGGTTTCAACGCAATACGATAAAGATGCTATAGAAAAAATTGGCCTTGTAAAGTTTGACTTTTTGGGTTTGAAAACCCTGACAGTAATTGAAACTACTATCAAATTAATAAACGAAACTTCATTGCGCGAGGGGAAGGGTCTCGTACTGAAAAGTGCGGGCGATATTCCCCTCGATGACCCGGAAACATTTGATTTGATTTCATCTGGAGATACCACCGGTGTTTTTCAACTTGAATCGCGTGGATTTAGAGAAATGCTCAGGCGTCTTAAACCCCGAAAGATAGAAGATATTATAGCAGCGGTTGCTCTTTACAGACCTGGTCCTCTTCAATCAGGAACTGCAGAAAGTTATATATCGAGGAAAAATGGAATGGAACCTGTAACTTATACGCATCCTGCTCTTAAAGAAGTTCTGGAAGAGACTTATGGAGTTATTATTTATCAGGAACAGGTAATGCAGGCGGCAAGAATTCTTGCTGGATTTAGCATGGCGGAGGCAGATAATTTGCGGAGGGCGATGGGGAAGAAAAAGGCAGGTGAAATGGCGCTTTTGAGGGAAAAATTCATTAATGGAGCGGTAGCAAGAGGGATAAATAAGGAAACTGCTGAAAAAATATATGACCAGATGCAGGAATTTGCATCGTATGCATTTAACAAAAGCCATAGTGCTGGTTATGCAATAATTGCTTTTAGAACTGCATACCTGAAAACGCACTATCCTGTTGAATTTCTCGCTGCACTTATGACATGTGACGAAGACAGGATAGAAAAAATTGTGACTTTTATTAATGAAGGGAGGGCTCTTGGTATTAAAATTCTACCGCCGGATATTAATGAATCAGATACCCACTTTAAGGTTATTTTTGCCCCTGATTCCAGATTTGGAAAAGCGATAAGATTTGGATTGAAGGGAGTAAAGGGGGTTGGAAGCGCTACGATTGATGCTATCATGAAAGCGAGGAAAGATGGACCTTTTATTGACCTTTTTGATTTTTGCGCCAGAGTTGACTTGAGAGCGTGCAATAGGTCCAATATTGACCAGTTAATTAAGAGTGGGGCTTTTGATACGATAGGGGGGAAGATTGGTGTTGATAGGGCTCAGCTTTTTGCGGCACTCGATTCAGCAATGGAGCATGGTCGGGTTAAAATGAAGGAGAGAGAAGAAGGGCAGCAGGATTTGCTCAGCCTTGCGGAGGCGAGTACTGGTTTTAATAAGTCTCGTTCTTTTATTTCAATGGAATATCCGATAGTTTCTCCAAGGTCCTTCATGGACAAACTTAAAGATGAAAAGGATTCGCTTGGTTGTTATGTTACAGGTCATCCACTTGAAAGGTTTAAGCATGATATTTCAAGATTTGCTACTGCTTTGTGTGCAGAAATTGCTGAAAAACCAGTAGATACAAATGTAACTCTGGTTGGAATAATAGAAGATTTAAAGGAAAAAACACCTAAAAGCGGGTCAGGGAAAATAGCATTTTTTAATCTTGAGGATTTATCGGGACGGGTGGAAGTATTTGTTCCTCCTAAGGTTTATGATAGTTGCGGAGGATTCCTTGATGCAAGGGTTTCCAGCCCCGTAGTTATAACCGGAATTGTGGAACACAACGAAATCGTTGAATCGGAAGGGATTGAGGAGAAACAGAAGAGGATAATAATGCAATCAATGGATTTACTTGAAAATGTGAGAAGAGCGAAGACAAAACAGGTTCATCTTCATATACAAACACAACAGATAACGGAAGAGAAAATTATAGCTCTAAAGAACCTTTTATCGAGATATAATGGAAGGTGCACAACTTTTTTACACCTGATTATGCCTCAAAAAAGTGAAGTTATTATAAAATTGCCTTCTGATTTTGGAATTGACCCAAGCGGGGAATTAATTGAAGAACTGAAAAATCTCATTCCAGATTGTTTTGTTGAAATGAGGTAGCTTACGGGCTGAAATGATTGAATCCCATAATTTTTTATCAAAAGAAAAGTGGATTACTTCGAGAAAGACTTTGAAATCCCTATGTTGTGCTTACCCGGGAAGTTATGCTGAAGGGAGTTCATCACTCGGATTTCATTTTGTTCTTACCTGCGGTGGAACAGATTCATCGGTTGGTGAGAGGAGTCGAACTATAAAAATGGATAGGATTTTTGTCCCTTTTGATTTTCGTACTGCAAAAGAGGGGAGGGGAGAATTTAGTTTCAGGACGATGGATTTCAAAAGAACAATTGGAACATTTCAGGGGTTATTTTTTTCTGTTGCTTACGAGATGCAAATATTGAGTCTCCTTGGAATGCTGAAATCTTGCGGCATCAATGTTTTTTCAAAAAAAAGAGGGAGGCATGACCCGCTAATAGTTGTGGGTGGTGCCTGCACTTTAAGCAATCCGGAACTTTTTGTTCCTTTTGCAGATGCTGTTGTTGTAGGAGAGGGAGAGGGTGTTTTAGAAGAAATTATAAGAATGCTGAACGGAGGAGTTGAAAAGGAAGAAATAATCCGGCAGTTAAGAAGGATTAATAGAGTTATTACAGAAGAAAATGATATTGATAAATTAAAAGAGCGGAAAAATGTTCTACAGGATTTTTCTCCTGTTTCAAGTGCTTATGTGACTCCTTTTTCAGTTTTCAAAGACATGTTTCTTGTTGAAATGATGAGAGGTTGCCCGCATTCGTGTGAGTTTTGTATTATGAGCTCAAAGGGCAACTGGGGAAGGGTTAGATATGTTGATGAAAAAATTGTGCTCGATACCATTCCTTCCTGGGTTAAAAGAGTAGGGCTTGTTGGAGCATCAGTGCTCGACCACCCTGGCATAGAAACTATACTCGAAAAACTTGCTGACGCTGGTTTGCAAGTGGGTGTTTCATCAATGAGAGCTAAAAAACTCGATGAAAGGAAAGCGCATCTTCTTGCAAAATGTGGATTAAAAGTTGCAACAGTGGCTCTTGATGCTCCTTCAGAAAGAATAAGAGTGAGAATAAGAAAGCCAGGTTCCTTTGACGATGTTATAAATGCTGCTAAAAATGCAAAAAGGGCAGGGATAAAAAAAATGCGCCTTTATTGTCTTGCTGGATTTGATGGGGAGACTCAAAGAGACTATGAGGAGTTGAAGGATTTTTGCAGGGCAATTTCTGAAATATTACCTGTACATTTGTTGGTTTCACCTGTAGTTCCTAAAAGATTTACTCCTCTTGAAAAGATGGAGTTTATGCCGGAAGATAAATGGCAAAATTTTGTTCGATTCTTAAAGACCTCTATAAAAGGTAGTAGAATCACATGCAAAATAGGGTCATGGAGGGAGGCAAAAATGGAACATATCTTCGCTCACCTTAAGGTTAAGGATGCAGAATTGCTCCCCGAGTTGTAGGAGAAAACATCATGCTTGCAATACCACACCAGACCCATGCAACTTCTGAAAATTTCCCGGATACTTGATTTCCTGCCCCCAAAATGCTTTTATCATCTTTATGGAGATAACTAGCAAACAGATTGTAGTATAATAGAGCCATGCAAGAAAAAATTTTTACTGAAAAGCAGAAAAGTATTATAAGGCAATGTCTATGGGACTTAACACTAACTCCTGAGGAGTTCATTGCCATAATAGATGGTAGACTTCACAAGAAATGGCCTGATAGAGCATTTTGTGTGGCGAGGCTCCTAGAAAGTGTAAACTGGTTTAAGATTGTTGAAATAATATCTCCTGAGTTCCTTTGCTCTTTATGGGATGAGAATGTTAAAAAGAAGGTAAGATTCAAAGAGATAAAAGAGGGTATGGACTTTGTATGTAGAGTTTTACGAAAAGATACTGTATCCCCTTCAGGATAAGGCGATAGAAGCATTTAAAGGCTCACCGTTTTATCTTACAGGAGGAACAGTCCTCTCAAGGGTGCACTATCACCACAGATACTCTGAAGACCTTGACTTTTTTGTAAATTATCTAAACAACTTTGAAAAATTGTCTGACGCTCAAATAGTACGACTATCAAAGATATTTAGTGATTTAGAGGTTGAATATAGAGGTGAATATTTTTATCGCATCTTTGTTTCTGAAAGGAGGCTCAAGATAGAACTCGTAAATGATGTGCCAGCACATATCGGCAATCTTATAGAGCATCCTCATTTTGGACTTATAGATTCAAAAGAGAATATCCTTGCGAATAAGATTACGGCATTCATCGACCGAATTATGCCAAAGGATATTGTAGATATGTATTTTCTTATTAAAGATGGCGTCAGTCTAAGACAGGCGTTAGTCGATGTTCACAGCAAAGCGGCAGGCATAGTTCCAGTATATTTAGCAAAGCTACTCGAAGAGTTTGATTATAGTTTGCTTGATACGGAGATAAAGTGGATAAATCCTGTTTCCTCCCATGAGATAAAAAATTTTATGTCTGAGATTTCAATGGCAATTATAGGAGGAACTCTTAAGTAAAAATCTACAGTAAACAAAAGAACTTTGAGCAAGGGTAGTAGATTAATTTTAATTGCAAAGTTTTCTAATGGAAAAAGATAGAAAAGATAAAAACGATTTAAAAAGCCCGGAATTTGATGACACAATTCCTTTTGACCCATCGAGACCAGATACTATGGATATGGGTTTCTTATCATCCCCTACTGCATTTACACCCGAAGTTAAGGGACGCTACAGACTTCTGGATGCAAAGCAGGGGAAATTTACATTAATTAAGGAAAATGCGGAACTGGCACGAGGAGGTATGGGAAGAATTTTGTGCTGTTTTGACACGCACACCAATCGTGAAATAGTGATAAAGGAGAGATTGATTGACCAATCTCAGGGGGAGTTTGTAAAATCTGAAGAAGCAAAAATGTTATCTCCTGTTGATGTCCGGTTCATTAGAGAAGCAAGAATTACTGCACAGCTTGAACATCCACACATCGTCCCGGTTTATGAGATAGGACGAAGGGAAGATGGAAGGCTCTATTACACGATGCGAAGAATTAAAGGGATAACACTGTCTGAAGCTCTTGCGGGGTGCAATTCCCTGGCAGAGAGAATGGAATATCTTCCGCATTTTTTGAATCTCTGTAATGCGGTAGCTTACGCCCATAGCAAAGGTATCATTCACAGAGATATTAAACCTCAAAATGTGATGGTGAGTGATTTTGGAGAGACTGTTCTACTCGACTGGGGACTTGCTAAAATCATTAGAGGCGAAGAGCAGCAAAAGGGTGCAGGTCACCACGAACAAATAACTGTATCCAAAAGTGATGTTGTGGAGACGCTGGCAGGTTATGCTCTCGGGACTCCTTCCTATATGCCTCCTGAACAGGCTGAGGGGGATATTGAGAAGATGGACACGCGCTGCGATGTTTATTCTCTTGGAGCTGTTTTGTATGAAATTCTAACGGGTAAGCCACCATATAAGTCAGGAAGCTTTCTTTCGACAGTAGCAGATGTACTCACTAAAGACCCCATTCCTATTCGTAAACTTCAGAAAGGAGTTCCCGATGAACTTGTGCATATTGCCATGACAGCCATGAGCAGGGACAGGGATTTAAGGTTTCTAAATGCTGGTGAAATGGCGCGTGCGGTTCAGGCATACCTATCCGGAAAATTTGTGCCACCACCAGAAGGGGGGCTTCGTCCCTGGCTCAGTTATCTCTGGAGGACAAAACGAAAAATAATAGCTCTTCTGGTCGTTTTAATGGTGGTAGTAACTGGTTTTGTGTTTTTCCATGTGAGTCGGATGACTGCAATGGCTGAAAAGGTAGAAATTGCTGCACAGGAAACGAGAAATGTGATGAACGAACTTAAAAAAGAAAAGGAGCGTTTCAATAAGATGAAGGCAATTGTCATGTCAGAATCCGAATATGCCCGTACATATACCGGCTCCGCTCGTGGGCTGACACTTATTGCCCATGCACTGCTTCTGGATGATACATCTGAAACGAGAGCTAAATTCTACAAAGAAGCCATTGCAAGGCCGTATGGACTTGCTGAAACTGGCTTTGCTTTTTCGTCCCCATGCAAGTTAATTCAGGTTCCTTCCTCCTATAAGGGAAACAGGGTAGTGTGTTTAATGAGTGGTTCGGTGGATGGAAAACCCCCTGGTAAAGAGAATAGAGAATTAGGGGGTAGTGGCGAAACTTTTTCACTGATGTGGCTCGACCGTGTTTCGCTTGATTACCCTGTGCCGGTCAATCTTCAGTTGGAGGAGCGAATTGTTGCCGTTGACCAGGAAGGGAATGCTGTTTTAATGACACCTTCAGGGAAGGTACGAATCCTCGATGATACAGGGAAGGAAAAAGCGAACTTTAAGCCAGTTGAAAAGATGAATGATATCGAAATAATTGCTGCAGGAAGTGGTTTTCTCGTATCAGCAGGTAATTTGAACGGAGAAGTCTTTTTACTTGACATTGATGGTGGGAAAGTATGGAAAGTAGCCAATGTTAATAGTCCCATTATGTCCATGTCATTTTCAAACAATAATGAACTGGTCATTGTTGATAGTAGTGGGGGTGTCTGGCAGAATGCTGGATATAAATCTGAAACCTTCCTTGCAGGGAGAATTTGTGCACCTGCTGCGAAGGTAACCATTGCCTCATCCAGAGGGACTGACGATGGTGGATTTGCCGTTGTTGCGGTTTGTAATAATGGTGTAATCGAATCTGGAAGGGTTAAAAGTGGGGCATACATAAAAAAAGCAAGTATGCCTGTTCCTACTTCTGCGTCAGGACTGGTTGCTTTGGACATTTCGAATGATGGTCGTGATATTTTCTTTGGTACTATTAGTGGTGAGATTGGAAAGATAAGGCAAATTTCAGAAAAGGGGGATATGAAGGTGGATATTTCTGCGGTGGGGCATACTGGGAAGGTAGTGAGCGTGGTAAACTCGCCACGGGGCATGGTTTCATCGGGAATTGATGGTTATGTAAAATTCTGGCCCTCCTCTGGCATCCCGAGGCTATTGCCCTTTCATACATCTAATGTATCTCTCCATGGGAAACTACTCGATGCCGATGTCAGAGGACAGGTTCTTGTGAGGCAGGAGAAGGGAATCGTCCTTCAATCTTTAGAGAGAAATACAGTAAATTTCATTTTAGAAGAACCAGAAATAAGGGATGCTCATCTTTCTGCTGACGGGAGGTCTATTATCATTTTAACTTCGCAGGGAGAAATTAAGCAGGTTTTTGTGGATAGAGAAAAGAATGCGCAGCCGACACCGTTTAAACTGGAATTTTTGCAAGACGCAGATTCAATTAAAATGCTTGATGAAACAGGCAGGGCAATTTCTGCTGCTACAAGTAGTGATGGTAAGTTTGTTCTTTTTGATTACCAGACTCAGAAAGAGATTGGAATCGCACGCAAATGGGGAGAGGGGGGAGTGGCTCAAATAGTAATTGACCCATTTTATGTTAATCTTGGAGTTTTGTATAAAAACGGTTCATTTTATATGGGGAGCATAAATGGAGATTTGCCAGTTTGGAAGATAGAGTCAATGAATATAAGGTCAATAGCGCTGACAGACTATGGTAAGTGGCTTATCATGGTAGATGGAAATGGAAACCTGTGGGTATACAACTTTATTTCGAAGGAGTTAATTGCCGGACCCTGTAAAAACCCAATTACTCAGGAGAAGTCACCGGCATATAACAGGAACCAGCCAGCTGACTGCCTGATTCCGACAGGAGTGCAAGGCATTTTAGGAATGTCTATGATTGATAACGGTCATTTTCTTGTGGATGGACCCGGGGGATTTGTCATTTACGACATCTTTGCAGGAAAACCTGTGATAGGTGTTCCAACAAAGTGGCATGATTCTTCTATGGTAACCAATCCAAACCTTGCCGGGGAAAGAATTCTTGTTGAGTGGGAGCATGGTGAAATTGATGGAATAACCCTTTCACTATGGCCAATTGCAGGCTGGATTGTAGATTCCCCCGACAGGTGGATTAACAGGGTAAGGAGGGCAACAGGCTACAAGGTGGATGAGTGGGTACCCATACCACTATCGCCGATTGAATGGAAAAATGCGTTTTCCAATTAAATATAAATGTCCTGCAATGATAATTCACCAACGGTCATTAAGCGGACTCGAAATGTTCGCATCAGGAATTTGAGTATTTTGAACTCTTTATAATATCTGCAAATTCAACTAATTCATCCACTATCTTTAGTTTTTTATCAAAAGGTAATTTAGCAAATAGTTTTCGGCATTGTTCTTTTGATTTAAAAATCTTCTTCCTGTATTCTTCAATTTTTTGTTTATTTCTAATTTCTATTTTATTCATTTAAAAAATCCTCAAATTTTTTCTTTAATTTATATCTATCTAAAATGTCTGATAAAAGTTTTTTATCTATTTTTACCTGTTCCATAATCAATCTTATTTTTTCCTTATCTTTTGGCCTGAACACTTCAAGAAAAATTGCTATTAAATATTCGGGTCTTAGTACCCTCGTCTTTATATTTTTAACTTTCACTTCAATAGCGTTTTCAAGTGCCTCAATTTCTAATTCTGTTGAAGCAGGGATAAATTGAATTGGGGTTTCTGCTATCATTATATATTCTTTATATGTTTCATATCCTTTTGCTAATAAAAAAGAATAAAATGGTGTTAATGTTATTATTCCTGCCTTATCAGGAGGAATAAAAAAAATATCTATATCCTGCGTCAAAAAGGGTTCTGTATAGAATATTGTTGCGACTGCACCGCCAATAGCATAATTTTTAAGAATTCCTTTTTCATACATTTCATTTATAACTTTTAATGCTCTTTCTCTTTTTACCATTTTCTCTTTAAACAGGAATTTTCTTTTCACATTTCATTCTAAATAATAATAGTTTCAAGAATAAATGTAAAGATATGGTAATTACATTTGGTGGTGAAAAGGTGGTTTTTAAATAGCCCGCACTTAGTTCAATTTATACTTTCATTGTTTAGTTTTAAAAACATAGGATTAAAGACCAGACACCTTTACTGGTTTTAGTCTATTTCTTGTTGTTCCATATCCAAGCTGACCATACAAATTATAACCCCAGCACTTCACTCCACCTCCACTCGTTAGCACACAGGTATGCTCACCACCTGCGGAAATCGCTGTAACTCCAGAAGAAAGCCCTGTTACATCTACAGGCTTGCTTCTATCTGTATTTGTCCCATCACCAAGCTGACCAAAACTATTATCGCCCCAGCACCTCACACCTCCTCCATGCGTAATCGCACAGGTGTGGTAATAACCAGCGGAAATCGCAAATGTTTCATGATTCTTTTTTGGTTCACATTCCTTTCCGCATTTCTTTTTACATTCTTTTATTCTGCTACGAATTTGCTTTGTATCTTTATCGGGTGCCTGTTCTAAGGCTTTTTTGTATAAATTTATTGCTTTTTTGCACGCTTCAGCTTCTCCTTTCGAACACTTTTCTCTTTCCTCCTTCGCTTTCGAAATAAGGTCTGGATAATTCTGTGCTTCAGTTATAGAAATGAAAAAAGCAGTTATTATCCCGCCAATAATAGAAGTAACAATCAAGCTTTTAACCATTTTCAGTATAGCCATGTCAAATGCTCCATCTCTGCAAAAATCGGGATAGTTTTACTTAATAACTTCACCGCATCAACTAACCACACCACCATGCCCACAACCACATCCTTTCAGTAGAGGCGAACGGCCGTTCACTCTTAACTTTTGAACAATGCTAAAAATAATGGATTCCTGCTGTAGGAATGACATGGTGGGTGTGGATTCCTGCTTTCGCAGGAACAGGGTTTACCCCCCTTCGAAGGCAGGGGCAGGAATGACAGTTTACCCTGCGAAGACGGTGACAATAGGTTCCACCTTTCGCAAGAAAAAGATTTTGAATAATGGAAGGGTGAAGTAATATGTTACAATAAAAACTTTAAAGGCGTTAAAAAATTAACGAAATATTTTTTAATAGCCTTTGCATTTCACTTTTTTGTTGTATAATAAATAAAAAAAATCATAAAAAATTTGTCAGGTTTATTTCGTGACTGAATTTATAAATATTGATATAAAG
>Ga0078972_1001699_pt1 | contig 79978 bp, 96 predicted proteins | sample YelNatPaOPGAMG01_FD_67568 | JGI IMG/M metagenome (GOLD analysis project Ga0078972, IMG submission 67568) | Hot spring thermophilic microbial communities from Obsidian Pool, Yellowstone National Park, USA - OP-RAMG-01 (SPADES assembly) (version 2) | ecosystem: Environmental > Aquatic > Thermal...
TCAGCCAGCGCAGCGGGGTCTAGCTCACCGAGCTCGCTAAGCGAGGCCCTAAGCCTCCTCACCACTTTACCCGAGGCTTCTCCCAATGAAGTGGAGGGGCAGCTGCAGAAAAGCTTGTGGAACGCTAGGCGCTGGTGAAACTCTAAGCCTACTTTCAGAGAGCTCAATACGAGCTGGAATGCTTACAGAGGTATTTTAACCTTAATAGTCATGGCTGGCTTTACGTTGTACCATATCTTGCTTCTACGGGTGGGGCTTCACCGGAAAAACGAATAATATGCGAGCCTATATTCAGGCGATCCCCAGCCTATTCTTTATCAGAGCCACGTCCCTCTCCAGTGTTGTTAACCGCCTATCAAACATAGATTTCAAGTCTTCCCTAAGACCATCGATTTTCACGCCCAAGTTATCTACTTTCGCCCCAAGTCCATCTATTTTTTCGATCATCGTATCTTGCTTCTCAAGCATCTGATCCTGTCTCTGCAGCACTGCATCCTGTTTCTCAAGCATCAAGTCTTGCTTTTCCAGCATCTGATCTAGCTTTCCTAACATTCCATCCTGTTTACCAAGCATCAAGTCCTGTTTCTCAAGCATTCTATCCTGCTATTCAAGCATTTTATCCTGCTTATCAAGCATCGAGTCCTGCTTACGGAGCGAATCATCTTGCTTACCGATCATCTCTAAGCCTATTTCAACGATCTTCCCAAGCTGTATTGTCGTGAACTCGCTTCGAAATACCTCTATTCTTTTCACCGGGCCATCGTATTCTTTAAACTCGATGCTGGAAACTTCAGCCTCCCTGGGCGAGAATTCTTTAACCTTCTCCATAAATTCCCTAATCTCCTGATCACTACCCTCGTACAACACTTCGACGCAATCGGTACCGATGTTCCTAGCCTGGAAGCCCGTTAAGTTCGATACGCCCGCCAGGTTTAACAGGAAAAGCCCGTAGCCGATATTCTGCACCCTTGGGCCCTTGACTAGGACCCTGCCCTTGCTCATTTTACCTATAAGATTAGCGCCGCCAACAATTTAAAAGCATAGCTACCGAACGCAATCGTATTATAAGGATGTAAAAGACGCTTGGTAACAACATGATGAGGAGGAAAGATGGCTTAGCATCATGTTTCCTGTATCCTTTTCATTATGGCCAAAGAAACTTTTTCAACATCCTCTTTAGAATAATTCATAGTGGTGAACGGCCCCAGTTTTCTAATTCCAAGATCATTCTCCAGATTCAGATATTCATCGTATTTGATCCCTAGAGTATCCAATATTTTTCTCGAACACTCGTTGCGGCAACCGTCGACAACAATAAGGCGTTTAATCTTCTTAACAAGCATGACCTGCCTTGGAATCTTGTTGGCTAACGCGGGCAGCGAGCATATCCCTATTTTATCGCTTCCAAGCTTTCTAACAACTTCAAGCGCGGCCAACCCTGTCAGTTGCCCAGTGTTTGAAGCCCCGCTGTTACACACGACGAGCCCAATCTCAGGCGTTTCCAATCCTCACGCCTCTTCCCCAAGATGGTTAACACTTATTAGCCTTTCGGTCTCACCAACAGTTAGCGCGGTCACCTCTTCCCAGTACTTCTGGTTTATGCTGCAACCAGGATCTGGGCCTTGCAGGTCGTTGAAGTAGGCGTAGGCTCTTGCCCTGCACCCTCCACATATGTATTTGTACTCGCACTCTCCGCATCCCTTGAAGAGATCTCTGTTCCTTATCTGTTTCAAGACTGGGGATTCCCTCCAGATGCTAATCAAGCTCTGCTCCCGAATGTTTCCAACTTTTATTGGAATGAAGACGCATGGTTCTATATCCCCGTTTGGCTCCATGCCGCAGTAAAGACGACCAGCCCCGCAGCCCCCGATGAATTCGGCGAGGGATTTCGTCCTCCCCTTAAGCATTTCTATTGCAGCTCTATTCGTGAAGTGTGTCGCAACTACTGGGCCGAAGGCAAACTTATAAGATGTCACTGCATACTGAGGAGCTGTGGAAAACGTGTCTATTTTCCTATTCTCGTCGACGAGTTTTGAATAAAGAAACTTCAGGAGTTCTTCCCTCTCTTTCGGAGTTAGATCCTGATCGATTATTTCTTTTCCTCTGTTTACGGGTATGAAGTTGAAAACTATGAACCGTTTCACATGAAGGTCGTTTTCAACGAATTCCACGAGCCTCGGTATTTCCCTTACGTTGTAGTGTGTCGCGGTTGTTGCAACGCCCGTATCTAAACCGGCTTCAACGCAGTTTCTTATGCCTTCTACAGCTCTTTTCCAAGCCCCCTGTATTCCCCTAAATTCATCGTGCGTCTCCTCGAATCCGTCTAGAGAAATTTCAACATACTGGACGCCAGCCTCCTTCATTTTCAACGCAACCCTTTCCGTAACCAGTGTCCCATTGGATGCGACGGAAACATAAAAATCCCTGTCAGCAGCATACTTAGCTACTTCAAAGAAGTCTTTTCTCGCCAACGGTTCTCCACCTGAAAACGAGAGGGCAACCACCCCGGCCTTTGCAAAATCGTCAATAGCTCTTTTCGCCTCTTCCGTCGTTAACTCGTCAGGTGCTGGTTTCGGCCCAGCGTCCTCGTAGCAATGCTTACACCTCAAGTTACACTGCTTCGTGAAATTCCAAACGATGAGAAACGGAGCGGCTGTTGTTTGCGGTCTTTGCACACCGTAGTAGCCTATGCCCTCAAGAACGTTCGCGATCCCTCTTCTTACCACTGGGTTTCTTAAAGACTCTTTTAGCTGCTCCTTAGAGAAGCCGAAGGATTCCGAACCTTTATCAAGGGCTAGCTTAACTATTAAGTAGGCTAGTTTTTCTTGGAAGCCAAGTTTCTCCCTTCCACCTATGTATCTCTCTAGGGCGGACTCCAGTTTGCTACCTTTCTCGGTTCTTTTAGAAACCCATTTTAACAAACTCCTCGAGACCGAGTTGCCCAGCCATGCCTCCACAGTGTTCGCAACAAGATCTGCCTCATGCATTCTATCTTCCCCTCAAACAGTTTATCACAGCCTTCATCCCGCTTTTCATGAGGCCGAATTGTTTGTTTTTCAACCATTCCAGAATGATTCCTGGCCTAAGATAAAACGAAATGTATGCCCTTCGAAATAGGGCTTTAACATCTTCTTCAGATAGGCCTTCGATCCTGATGATTGGTTCAGTAGCTGTGTACCTAGACCAGTCCTCTGTGAGAAGCATGTTGCTCCCTTTAACGTAGTCAAACAGCGGAGTTCCCGGATACGGTGTAAGTATGGAGAATTGCGCGTAGTCCAGGTTTAGGCGTTTAGCGAACTTTATTGTTTCCCTTATCGTCTCCAAGGTATCTTGTGGAAAGCCTATTATGAAGGAGCCTAAAACCCGGATTCCAGCTTCCTTTACCATACTAACTGCCTTCTTTGCCTGCTCAATCGTGATCCCTTTCCTCATGGCATCCAGTATCCTCTGGGAACCAGATTCTATACCGAGAAACAGGATCCAGCATCCAGCTTTTTTCATTTTTTCAACAAGCTTCCTCGAAAGTGCGTCTACCCTCGACGAGGCTCCCCAGCTTATGTCCCAGCCCTGCTCAATTATTCCGTCGCATATCTTTTCAGCCCTCTCCTGGTTAAGCGTGAAAGTATCGTCTAAAAACTCAATGTTTCTGACGCTGTAATCCTCATAGATGATTTTCATTTCCCTTAAGACGTTTTCTGGGCTTCTCCCCCTCCAGTATCCGCCGAAAAGCCTTGAGGATGAGCAGAAAGAGCATTTGAATGGACATCCTCTGCTCGTAAGCATAGTCGTATACCTAACTCCATTAAACTCATAGAGGCTCATGGGCAGTAGGTCTCTGCTCGGGAACGGTATGTCATCAATATTCTTTATAAACGGCCGGGGGTCGGTGTCAATCATCTCGTTTTCCCCCCGGAAAGTAATTCCCTTCACCCCGTTTAACGGAATACCTCTTCCAATAGCCTCGACTAATTCTTTTGTCGTCTCCTCGCCTTCACCCTTAACAACCACGTCCACGTATTCGCATTCTTCCATGGTTCGTCTCGACATGAAAGTTGCATGCGGCCCACCTAAAACTACGGTACAGTCTTCTCTAACCTTTTTAGCTGCTTCAGCAACCCTATACGCTTCATAAATGGAGGGCGTCGTAGAGGTGATTCCAACAATATCCGGATAAAAACTACGCAGCTCTCTTTCAACATCCTTAATTGTATAGTTAAGAATATTTGAATCTATAATTTTCACCTCATGATTTTGCCTAAGCATTGAAGCAATATATGCTAAGCCCAAGGGGGGAGAAGAGACTCCGACAACTGATTGAACAGATGAACGATAAGGAGGAGAAATCAAGCATATCTTCATTTCCATACTCAACCCTGAGCGCGTGCTCCTTCAACCTGGCCCTCGACGGAGAATAACTTGGTGATTCCATTCTTCGCGGTGGATAAGCCCCATGAGTATGCCCCCGCCACCACAGGCTTCATGACCATGTAGGTCGCTATCATTGCTGAGAACAGCCTCGTAGATATGGTGCCGGAGTTTAACAGAAGCGTCTCGGCGATGATGCTTGTACTGAACTTCGTGCAGAGCCCGATTCCCATTATGAAAGCGTATTTAAGCCCGAGAAGCTTGTGGAAGAACAGGGTGGAGGCTGAAACCCTCGAGCTAAACGAAACCAGGAAGATTATTACGATTAGCAGCGGGAAGGCGAGGATTGAGGCGAGGGAAACACTGGCTCCCAAGCCTAGGAAGAAGAATGGAGAGAGGAAGAAGTTGCCTAGGAAGCCTATGGACTTCCTGCTCTCCCTGAGAACCTTCTCAGGGAAAACTTGCTGCGTAACTATGCCACCCATTATCGAGGCCACCGGGGCCAAGGTCTCATACACGAGCGCGCCGGAAGCGGCGAAGGAAAAGAACACTAAGAATATTAGGAAAGGCGGAATATATGGCGGGCTACGTACAATATTTTCTAATATTCTTCTAACCCGCCCCCCGATCTTCACTATTACAAACGTTGCTAGAAGCAGGAGTACAAGGTAAGAAACTAAAGGAAGCATGAGGCTTGAGGCTTGCGCCACGTTGCTTGAAGAGAAGACCGGTAGACTAGCCACGGCTGCGAGCATCGCAACCTCCATCACGTCGTCGAAAACACCGATCCCCAGCGTGAGCTGACCGAACCTCGTGTTCACCAAGCCGAATTCAGAGAGGATGGCGAATAGAACAACTTCGCCAATCGTTCCAAAGGTTATGCCAGTGATCAAAGCGATGGTGAAGGAATTATTCACGTCAGCCGGAAACCAGAAGTAGAATAGGAGTGCAAGCATCAAGCCTTCGAAAAGACAGAGGAAAATGCTGCCTGCCGCGATGTATGCTCCCAGGGACCTCATCTCCTTCAAGTTAAGGTCTAGGCCGATCATGAAGAGGAGTGCGAGCATCCCAAGCTTCGCCAGCAGCTGGAAGCCGGCGTCGTTTATGACTGGCGTGAAGAAACCTAGGGCGGAGAAGACCATGCCGAATAGAACCAGCGTGAACATCCAAGGCATTTTAAGAAACCTCTCCAAGAGGTAGCCGAAGACCAGTGCGATCGAGTAGGTTATTGCAGTCAGGAGCAGGGTTTCAGCCAGCACCATAGCTACTTCACCACGAGCACGGGGCAGGAAGCATGCCTCACCACACCCTCGCTAACGCTTCCCAAGATGACCTCTTTCACCCTGCTTAGGCCCCTAGCACCCATTATGATCATGCCGAACCCTCTTTCCCTGCACGTTTTGACTATCTGGTCGATCGGGCGCCCCTCTACCAGCAGCTTCTCCACCTCAACGCCTTCGGATTTAACCCTCTTCTCCCCGTCGGAAAGGATGTCGACCCCCATCTTACGTACTGCCTCAATAAACTCGTTGACAGGCGTCGGGGAGATGGCGAAGCCGCCCACCTGGTATACGTGTATTAAGGTGATTCCACCACCGAACTTCAGAGCTATTTGAACAGCGATTTTCAACGCTTTTACGGAATGCTCGGAACCGTCTAACGGCACCAGGATCCTCTTAAACGGAAGGGTTTCGCTTTCAGCCGTAGAACTCTTTGCCTCCTCATCGTTTTCCTCCTGGGCATCCGGGTTAAGTGTCAACTTCTCCTCCATGCTCATCTTATAACTCACTTTTCCTTACAAAACGAAAGAGATATATACGCTTTTTGTTTCAAATTGTAATAGAATGGCCATGGACGAAGTGGATAAAAAGATCGTGTCAATCCTGCAGGAAGACGGCCGGACACCCCTCTCGACGATGAGTAGGGAGCTTGGCTTGTCGCATGTAGCAATAGGAAAAAGGCTGGAGAAGCTTTGCGAAAATCTGGTGAAGGTTTCAGCCGGGCTTAACGCGGAACATCTGGGTTTTCGCATCGCTATCGTGAACGCGGAGGTTGAAACACCCCAGCGTCTACGGGAGCTCGTAAAAATGTTCTCCAAGTGCCCGAGAATAGTGTTTCTAGCCATGACGACAGGCGCCTACAACCTGATGACCATCATGGTGGCGGAGGACGCTGACACGCTGAACGCCATAATAGAAAGATGCTCTGTGAGAGCCCAGAGGGGCGGCATTAGACGTTCAGAAGCCATAATAGGCGAGGCGCCAGCAGTCCCCAAGTATCTGCCGGTAAAGGTTGTTGCAACCAAAACGGAGGAGGATGCTCCATGCGGAATGAATTGCGACAAGTGTTTACGCTACCATGAGAAGAAGTGTTTAGGCTGCCCTTCTACAAAATATTATCGAGGCCCACTTTAGCCTCCGTTAAAAATATTGAGCACCGCAATATTTGAGGCGCCTGTTGTTCAGAGATTTTTAACCATGTAGGTGCCGTCGAAAAAGTAGCCAAGCCTCCTGTAGTATTCCCTCACGCCGACAGCCGATGTGACGAGCATCTTACGTGCACCCTGTTTTCTCGCCAGCTCCTCAGCCTCAGCCATAAGCCTGGCACCCAGACCTCTATGTTGCCAAGACTCACTGCTTCTAGCTTTAAGCGGCAGAGCCCTTCCAAGAGCCTTCAGCTCCCTAACTATCATCGAACGTGCCTCCCTAATCTCCGGTCTATGAGCATTCGGGGAGGGTTCTCTGAGCCTCAGGTAGGCTAGGAGCACATCGTTCTCAACATCCTCGAAGCTTAGGAAGTACTCCACTCCCTCCGAGGCCCCATAACTTCTCACGACGAGTTTCACGTTCTCAGGGTTAGCCTTAGCCTTCGCGAAGCCTGCCTCTCTGCATCTTACGCAGCGACACCTATCCCCTTTTGATTCAAGAATTCTATGGGCGAGTTCTCTCAGGTTACTCTTCTTAACTCCGGCGGCAATGGCGTACGCAGGTATATCTCTCTGAACCCTCATAATCCTTACCCATGGCGGAGTGAACTCGAGGACCCTTGCAACCAGTTGAGCAGCCTCCTCGTCGCCAAGCGGCTCATATTCTCCATTAACCCAAGTCTCGTAGAGTCCTGTCCCTTTAACAACAAGAGTAGGGTAGATCTTAATCATGTCTGGCCTAAACCTTTCATCAAAATAGAGTGTTCTAAAGTCTTCAACAGATTCTTCAAAACTGAGGCCCGGTAGTCCAGGCATCATGTGTGCAACAATCTTCAGGCCAGCATCCTTAGCAACTCTAAATGCGTGAACAATATCCTTGACGCTATGCCCCCTCTTAACAGCCTTCAATACTTCATCTCTAAGCGTTTGAACACCTATCTCAACCCTTGTAACACCCATGGTGAGCATCGCATCCACATGCTCCTCCCTGCAATAGTCAGGCCTCGTCTCAACAGTCAAGCCTACGCATCTCACTCGTGAAGACTCGTTAAGCCTATGAGCCTCCTCCAAGGAGGCCGATACCTCACCGTTCAAAGCGTCGAAACAGCCTTTAACAAAACTCTTCTGGTATTCTAACGGGGCTGCGGGAAACGTTCCACCCATGATTATCAACTCAGCCTTCTGCACAGCGTGTCCACCCGCCTCAAGCTGCCTAATCCTCTGGGAAACCTGTTTGAAAGCATCATAATCGTTTTGAATAGCCCTCATCGCAGCCGGCTCAAGACCCGTGTAGCTTTGCGGAGTATTCTTGGAGGGACCGCCTGGGCAGTAGAAGCACCCCCCATGAGGACAGGGCATTGGCATGGTCATAGCGGCAACAACCACCACACCCGAGAAGCTTCTCGAAGGCTTAACCATCAGAATGCTTCTAAGCCTATCTCTGAGACCCCCTGGAACGCTTATAAGAATATCACTGTTAGAAGGAACCATACTAAGCCTGAACCTGGATGAAACTCTGAGCTTAACCCTGTGAACCATCCGCCTGTCAGCAACATTATTTGAAGAAAGGATTCTAGCAATCTCCCGGCAGGCAGCCCAGTAATCTTCGGTCTTAACTCCCTCCTCCAAATCCATTCCTACTCAGCGCTTCACCCTCAGCAAACCATCCCTATGCTTATTAAAATTTGTAGCAGCTATCACCAGTAGGGGCAGGTGCTGCAATTTCAGAATCCACACTACGGTTACAACCTAGTAATAAGCTGGGTCCCCTACGAAAAAGAGCATCCTCTTTCTATAACATTTTAACCACTGATTTGCTTAATTAGATAATACTCCTATTCCAGCTCACGGAGCAAGGGAACCCGCTTCTAAAACTCAGAAAGAATAAAGACTCGAATTAAACACGCATCTGCTTCCAGATCTGACCGGGTTGACGATTCAAAACAACCCTCTTACGATAAATGCTCCTAACCCTCCTACGCGGCATATCCGGAGGACGCTCACGAGCCGCAACCTTAGGAGTAAGACTACGAACCTTACCTGCAAGAGTTACATTCCCGTGGGTAACCATTCCCATCAACACCTCTCTATATTTTTCCTGCTTAGATAATCACGAGGCTTGCTTTTAAACATTCCCCTCGTCGAAAATAGGTTTTATCTACGGTACCGTAACGCTTCCCTTCTTCCTCATCATCCTTGGGCTCAGGCCGCTGGTTGAGAAACACCACTAGTTTTAGAGCATACTCCACATTGAATCCGGAGTAGTTCCTCAAGACCAAGCCGTGTGTCAAGTCCTCGTTGCTAACCTTCAGCAGGCTGATGGTGTATGATGCTGCTGAGAAGCTTTGCAAGAGTTGATTCAGAAAAGGATTTTTGGCTAGATAGCTTCGATAGTCGTCTACCCACCTACAGCAGTATACTCAGGCTTAGTGTGCACTATCGACATCTCATTTTAAAAGAATATGGAAATGTGCGTCTGAATATTTTCTTCATGGCTAGCCTTATTGTCTAGATTAGTTTTAAAACGCGCTGTCTTAGCCTCGGCTTAAATCTCCTCAAGTAAACGTTTAGCCTACGCTTATCTATCTTCCTCCTCATCTCGTCCAACACTTCTCTGCTTGGTATCTCGTTAAAATAGACTAGGTCTATCAAGGTTTTCTCAACATCTGAAACCGGGATGAAGAACTCGCCGTACTTCAAGTATTCGAATCCGAAGAAGTATTCTCCGACGATTCTATGGATGACTACGTTACTGCCAAAGATTTTTCTGACGCCTGTTCTTATCCTCCGCGTAGAAACTATTATGACGTTTGTTTCCTGCTCCCAAAGATTATGGAGGCTCAGGGCTTCTTGAAGCCCTATGTAGGCTGGCTTGAAGCAGAAAACAGTGATCACAGGATCGTCGTGCAAGCTGTACCAGCCTTTCACAACTCTTTTCACTTCACCTTTATTAGAAAGCTTGTGGAGAATCAGATGAGCATACCTACTGCTCCCAGTGAAGGTCTCCACATCCCTAGCTCTGAAGACAGGGGTCTCTTTGAAGAATTCCCTCAGCTTATCTATGTACACTATTCTGCCCATCTTTTCACAGACTCCAGCATCTCCTCTGCCTTAGGTATGCTTCCAGAGATTATTATTGCTTTCAATTCTTTTTCGTCAACAGGCATCTTAAACTTCTCAACCAGTTTTACCGTATTGCTTCTTACTTCCCGCTTTTCAACTATTCTCGTAAGGAAGAAAACATCGTATAGATCTCTAATCTTCCTCCTTTCCAAGTATGTCCTTATCTTCTCTTCAAGCATTTCCTCAGGCTTTAAAGTGTTGACTAGGATGAACGTACCATCGCTCATTTCAAATTTCCTTGTAACAGGGTTTTCAACTTTCTTGAACACTGCTTCAAGCCTTACTGCAACCCCTAAGTATGAATACTTTGAGAATATCGAGTTTCCGGTTTTCTTGAATTTTTCTACCCCGAAGCCTTTTCTTATTAACCCGTCCAGCAGCCGCCTAAAGCTTTCTCTTCTGAAGCTGATCGGTAAATAGAGGTCGATGTCTTCAGAAAACCTGTTACTTCCATAGCAACGCCATAACGCGGTCCCACCATGAACGACTGCTTGAGGAAAACTGTTGTATATCTCCATGATCAATATGTCTTGAGCGAGAGCTATGTTTCTGTGCAACCGCTTCTTCAGCCTTTTATCAAGTGGCAGTATCACCATGGCTTAGGATTAACCGTTCTTATATTTAAGTATAATTTCGGTTGAACGTACTTTTTTTTCAGGAAATACAATCTGAGAAAAATAAGAAATATTCCAGCCTCATTTCATCCAGGTAATGTTTTTCAAAAAAGGCTTTGAAACGCTTAAATATTGTTCCACAATTATTATTCGGTGTAGCAGATGCCTGCTGAGGACCATGAGAATCTTCACAGCGATATGGAGAGGATTCTCGAGACGATAATTCAGGCTAAGCTTCTTTACGCTGTTACGCCAAGGGTTCCGGAGTATAGGAAGATTCTTCTCATAATCCGTCCTAAGAGTAATCCAAGAGGATACTCCCTAATGGTCAAGGAGACTTACGAGGCTTATAGGAGGAACAGGGTCTAATCTTTTCACGGAGAACCCTCCCGGAAAGGTTAATACTTTCCTAATGCTTAGTGGAAGCAGGTTGGAGAAGAGTTTAAGCCTTGTTGAAACTGCGGCTGGCCTAATAGTTTTAGAGGATGACAGTTTTGAACCCTATCTTTTCAAGAGCGTTGAGGAGGCTACCAAGTATTATAGTGGTGTTACGCCTCCGGATATAGCATCCTTCCTGAGAAGGTGGAGGGGGAGGAGTATCCTTGTTGAGAGGAGAAGCATTGTGAAGACACTGTCATCTATCGGTTTGAAGCCTGTTGTTGAAGAACCTTTGAAGAAGGCTGTTGAACTGAGGCGTGACATTGCCGGCGTTTTAAACATGCTTGGCTTAAGTATTGATGACTACAGGGGTTTCGCAGCAGGAGTCGCAACGAGGCTTGCTCAAGCGAGGATTGAAGAGCTTGCTAAAAGCAGGGATCTGGATATTGTTATTGCGATGCAGGCTTACGATGAGCTTGTTAAGATGCTTAACATGCTTCAAGACAGGATACTGATATGGGTTAAGGAGCGTGAGCCAAGCCTGCTGGAGGAGCATAAGGATGCTGAGAAGCTTGTTAAAAACATTGCTTCGTCAAATGGGCCTGAGCCCCCGTACATTAAGAGGATGGCTGAGCTCTACTTGAAGATGGAGGAGAGCAGGAACGCTGTGGAGAACCATATCAGCATGCTTATGGATGAGGCTGCCCCCAACCTTAGCGTGGTAATTGGACCACTGCTTGGTGCGAGGCTCATCTCTAAGACGGGCTCGCTCTCTAGGCTTGCCAGCTTATCCGCCTCAACCATACAGATACTTGGAGCTGAGAAGGCTCTCTTCAGAGCTTTAAGGAAGAGGGGTAGGCCTCCCAAACACGGTATAATTTTTCAGCACCCTTGGGTGCATGGATCACCTAGAAAAATCAGGGGGAAGGCTGCGAGGCTGCTTGCCAGTAGGATAGCGGTTGCAGCGAGGGTTGACTGCTTCTCCGGGAGGTTCATAGGAGAGGAGTTGAAGAAGGATGTTGAGAACAGGCTTAAAAGCCTGAGGGGAGGGGAAGAGTAATGGTTAGAGAGTTTTTCAAAGGTGTTTACGAGGTTGAGGATGAGGAGGGCACTCATCTCGCTACAGTAAGCATTGCCCCTGGGGTAATCGTCTACGGCGAGAAGACGTTAAGCATCGAGGGCGTTGAATACAGGGTTTGGAACCCGCATAGGAGTAAGATAGCTGCAGCAGTCTTAAAGGGTTTGCAAAGCTTCTTCATAGAGCCTGGGCTGAGGATCCTTTATCTTGGAGCAGCATCAGGTACTACTGTTAGCCATGTTTCAGACATAGTTGGGCCCAAGGGTATTGTTTACGCAGTTGAGGTTGCACACCGACCTTTCAGAGATTTTCTTGAAAAGGTTTCCAGCAAGAGGAGGAATGTGGTGCCCATTCTGGCTGACGCAAGGCAGGTTTACGAGTATGCTTGGCTCCTTGAGCAGGTTGATGTTGTCTACTGCGATATTGCTCAGCCGGATGAGGTTGAGATAGCTGTCAGGAATGCTGACATTTTCCTTAAGGAAAACGGGATTCTCGCAATAGCTTTGAAGGCGAGCAGCGTTGACTCTACTAGGAGCCCCAGTGAAACGTATAGGGTTGAGGAGGCGAGGCTGGAGGCCACTGGAAGATACAGGGTTAAAGAGACTGTTGACCTTGAGCCTTTCGCAATGATGCATGAGCTAATAGTTTCAAGAAGAACCTAGAAGAAGCGGCTTAGACTATCCTGGTTTAAGCATGCTCTTATTCTTCCCACGGTGCTCCAGCTTCTTCTTAAAATGTTTTTCCCAGAGCCGGATCGGAGAAGCTGTTCAACAAGACTGACGGTGTCTGAATCGCCTAAGTATCCTGAGCACTCCGGCAACCCGGCTTTCCTGAGAAGAAGTTTAACAGCCTTATCCCTTTCAACCTTCGCGATTATGCTTGCAGCTCCAACAAGCGGGTTCGACTCATCTAAGTAGTTTCTCACTATCAGCCGGCCTTTGAATCCTGAAGCATGCTTCAGAATCATCGTCCTGAATCTTTCACAGTCCCTGTCCACTGAGTCAACGTAGATTGTCCCGCGACGCTGCTTCCCCAGAATGCTTCCTATCAGCATCGCCTCTATCTCGTTCAGGTTTACGCCTCTCCCCCTAAGCGTGTCTATGCGGCTGGCACTGATCCTCCTAACCTCGACAACTCTAGCTATCCTTCTTATGCTTGAAGCCACTAGAATCCTTTTCCTAGGTGTGAGCCTTTTAGAGTCTTTAACACCTGCTTCAACAAGATTGGGAACCTTATTCTCCTCAACACTTGTCAGCGCTATCACCAGGGGGCCTATTACACACCCCCTTCCAGCCTCATCCACACCACCTATCAGAACCATTTCTAACTCAATAGGACTTCGCGAAATAAACGGTTTTCGAAGCAGGCCTGCCGCACCTGACACAGCTGGAGGAGGCAGGCTCCTCTTCAAACGGTATTAGCCTTACGGATGCTCCTGTTTCATTCTTAATAGCGTCGTCACAATCCTTTGAGCCGCACCACGCTGCTTTCACCATCATCCCGTTTGAAACCATTTCCGAGAGCTCGCTCATCGTCTCAGCCCTACCGGTTTTCTCCATCATCATTCTCCTAGCCTTCTCATACAGGTTTCTCTGAATATCCTCCAAGAGTTTTTCAACCTCCTTCTCAAGCTCTGCGTCAAGTATCCTAACCCGTTTCAACTCGTCTCTTCTGAAGACCGTAAGCATGTTCTCCCTGAGATCCCTAGGGCCGATTTCAATCCTCACCGGAACACCTTTAAGCTCCCAGTCGTTGTACTTCCAGCCTGGCGTATAGTCCTCCCTAAGATCCGCTTGAGCAGAGAAGCCTTTTTTCAGAAGCCTCTCCTCAACCTCCCTGCATTTTGAGACAACGCTCTTCTTCTCCTCCTCGCTGTAGAATATTGGGATTATGACTACTTGGGTCGGTGCTATCCTCGGAGGAAGAACAAGCCCCTTATCGTCTCCGTGCACCATTATAACCGCACCTATCAGCCTTGTTGAAACACCCCAGGAGGTCTGCCAAACATGGTTGCTTGAACCATCCTTATCTAGGAAAGTTATTTCGAACGCCTTGGAGAAGTTCTGCCCCAGGAAGTGGGAGGTACCTGCTTGAAGAGCCCGCCCGTCAGGCATCAGCGCTTCAAGAGTGAATGTTGATTCAGCGCCTGCAAACTTGTCCCACTCCGTCTTAGAACCATCTATAACCGGTATTGCTAGAGAATCCTCGACAAACCTCCTGTAGATTCTAAGTATTTCAAGAGCCTGTTGCAACGCTTCCTCCCTTGTTGCGTGCGCCGTATGCCCCTCCTGCCACAGGAACTCCGTGTTCCTCAAGAAGGGTTTCGTAGACTTTATCTCCCACCTCACAATGTTGCACCACTGGTTCAGCTTAAGCGGAAGGTCTCTCCAGCTCCTTATCCATTTAGCGTACATCTCGTACATCACTGTCTCAGAAGTCGGCCTTATGGCAAGCCTCTCCGAGAGAGGCTCGTCTCCGCCATGCGTAACCCAAGCAACCTCCACCGTGAAGCCTTTGAAGTGTTCAGCCTCCTTTCTGAGAAGCTTCTCCGGTATTAGGAGAGGGAAGTAAACGTTCCTAACACCAATCTTCTTAAACTCCGGGTCAAGGATGCTGACTACCTTCTCCCAAATAGCGTATGCGAGCTCTCTGAAAACTATGCAACCGTGTACTGGAGCATAGTCTGCGAGCCCGGATTTTGTTACAACCTGGCTGTACCATTCTGAGAAATCCTCGTTTTTCCTAACGGTTAAGCCGGTTTCCTCTTTTTCAACCGTCAAGCCCATGGGCTTCAGCCCCAGAGTCTTTTTAAAACATTATGCCTGAAAAAGCTAAATATTAGGCTTGTATAATTGTAAAAATGAAATATGGGTAAGAAAAGGAAGTCCAGGGGCAGGTCTAAAGGGGGGAAAGGCAGGTCCGAGTACGTCAGCTGTACGAATTGCGGCAGCAGGGTTCCAATAGATAAGGCTATAAAGGCCACTAAAAGGGTCTCCTACGTGGACCCCATGCTAGCCAGGGAGCTTAAGAAGTCCGGCACCTTCCTACCAAGAGTCAGCGTAACAAGATACTACTGTGTCTCATGCGCCATTCACGCTGGAATAGTCAAGGTCAGGTCGAGGGAGGAGAGGCTGGTGGGAGACTGATGGCTTACGATAGACTTGTGGAGAAGCTTACGAAGGAGAACCTCTGGCTCTACATACTAACAATGCTAAGAGAAAAACCCATGTACGGCTACGAGATCGCTGGAAGACTCAGGTCAGAGTTCAACATACCCATAGCCACGATAACAGCCTACGTTGTGCTCTACAAGATGGAGAGAGAAGGGTTGGTGGAGAGGGTTACGGAGCATCCTGAGGCAGGGGGAAGCAGGGTTAACGTGAGAAAAGTCTACTACAGGCAGACTGACAAGGGTAGGGAACTGCTTGAGAAAGGTATAGAATATCTTAGGAGTAGGCTCCAACTCCTAGAGGGGGCAGGGCAGAGTGGTTCTCGGGAGCCTGAGAAAAAAGAGTGAGAAAGCCTTTTCAAGGCTTGGGAGACTACTCTCCCCGATAATAACCCCTATGGGGCTAACTATACTTGGGCTGCTGTCAGCTGTAGTTGCAACACTGTTCTACTCCTACAGGCATCTTTTCTGGGCGGGCGTCGCAATACTTTTCTCAGGGCTCTTCGACGTCTTGGATGGGGTTGTGGCGAGAATAAGCAACAGGGTGAGCGGCTTCGGAGGAACCTTGGACGCGCTTGTGGATAGGTACACCGAATTCTTCTACGTGCTGGGTCCTGTGCTGGGAGGCTATATCGACTGGCCTCTTGCCTACGTTGCGATGTTCAGCATAATAGCATCCAGCTACGTCAGGGCTAGGGCTGAGAGCGTCGGCCAGATGAAGGACGCTTCCGTAGGGATTCTGGAGAGGGTTGAGAAGATCCTCTTAATATCTGTCGCAACGTTCTTAAACCCGTTCATCAACTGGGCGATAGCTTTCTCAATGATCCTCCTCATAGTATTCGGCCAGATAACTGTTCTCCAGAGGCTCTACGCAACATGGAGGTTCTGGGCTGCTAAGAAGCCCGCTCAAACATTGATTTAAACTGCTTACCGCTTTCAAAGCCTAATGTTTTTATAATTATCGACTGTAGGTAGGAACCGGTTTGGGGAAGGTGGATAAGGGCGTTAACTGCAGCGTGGAGGGATGTCAGAACAAGGCTGTAAGGTCGATAGCTTTCAAAAAGGCTAGTGAAGCAGGCCTCAGGTTGGGCAGAGAGTCTAGGAGAGTATATTTGTGCGAAGACCATTACAAGGAGTTTAAGAAGGCGAGGAGAAACACGGATAAGATTGAGAGAATGAGGTGGAAGCCTTGAGGATCCTCCTTCTACACTGCGAGAGGTTCGAGTATAGGGTTAGGGAGAGGGCCGTGGATGGGGCGGAGGAACTCGACGACTCAAACAAGTCCGGCGGGTTCAAGAATGTATTGGTGGCCTTCATGAGTGTTGAGCGTGAAGATGCGAAGGACCCGGATGGCGTGGTGGGACAGGCGAGTCTAGAAATATTTGATGTTTTCTTTAAAGTCAAAGCTGAGTCTATAGTGATCTATCCTTATGCTCATCTCTCAAGCAACCTTGCCGGAGCGAGCGATGCCATAAGCATCCTCAGGAAAATCCGGAGAAAGCTAGCAGAGAAGGGAGTTAAGACACACGCAGCGCCTTTCGGCTGGTATAAGAGCTTCAGCCTCGTCAACATGGGGCACCCTCTGGCTGAGCTTTCGAGGAGCATTAGGCCGGGGGTTGTTGAGAAGCCCGTTGAGAAGAAGGAGAAGTTCCACAGGTTCATAGTGATGGATGAGGACGGGGTGGAGTATGAGGTCACGAGGGATAACTGGAGGAGCTGCGAAGCATTCTCCAAGAGCAGGCGGGGGGTGATGCTTAAACACTTCGTTGAGAACGAGCTTGAGGAGAAGAAGGAGCGAGGGGTTGAGCCGAGCCACATTGTTAACATGAGGAAGCTTGAGCTCGTCGACTACTGTCCTGAAAGCGACGTGGGGAACATGAAGTGGTATCCTAACGGTATTCTCTTGAAGGACCTTATTATGGATTATGCTTTCAGAAACATTGCTCTCCCATGGGGAGCCATGAAGATGCAGAACCCTCTGCTATACAGGACTGACGTCAGTGCGATAAAGCAGCTGCAGGGAGAGTTCCATGAGAGGGATTACAGGGTTGAGGGCGAGGGGCTTGTGTTAAGGTTTGCAAGCGACCCCGGAGCATTCCCGTTCATGCAGAAGACTGTTTTCACCTACAGGAACATGCCTGTGAAGGTTTACGAGGAGGCAGTCTGCTTCAGGAAGGAGCAGAAGGGAGAGTTAACCGGGTTGATGAGGGTGAGGAACTTCTGGATGACCGACATGCATGCTTTCTGCAGGGATGAGGAGCAGGCTTACGAGGAGTACTTTAAGCTGAGCCTCATGTTCGGCGGCCTGATGGACAGTGTTATAGCAGGGGGAAACTGGGTGCTTGGCTTCGAGATTGTTGAGGAATACTATGAGAAGTACAGGGAGCTTTTCAGAAGAATCGTCACCTCCCTAAGGGTTCCAGCGTTCTTCAAGCTGATGAGGGAGATGACTCACTACTATGCTTTCAAAAACGAGTTTCAAGCAATATTCCCGAACGGGGAGAATCTTCAAATATCCACTGTTCAATGGGATGTGAAGAACGGGGAGAGGTTCAACATATGCTACTATGATGCGTACGGGGTCAGGAAGCCTGTGGGAGTCATAATACACGCCTCATCCTTCGGAAGCGTTGAGAGAGCTATAGCCGCGATGCTTGAGAACGCTGCTGGAAGAGTGTCTGAGGGCAGGCCGCCTATGCTTCCAGTCTGGCTTTCGCCTGAGCAAGTCAGGATTATACCTGTGGATGTTGAGAAACACTTGGAGCAGAGCATCAGGGTTGCGGAGAGGCTTGAGAAGGAGGGTGCTAGGGTTAGCGTCGACGATAGGAGCCTAACGGTTTCGAAAAGAGTTGCTGAAGCCAAGACCCATTGGATACCTTTCATACTGGTCTACGGGGATAGGGAGGAGCAGAGCAATATTCTAAGGATTGTGGTGAGGGAGGAGTCGACTCTTGAGAAGGACAGTGTTGAGGAGATGGGTCTGGAGGAGTTTGCAGAATACTTCAGGAAGAGGGTTGAAGGCATGCCTACCAGACCCCTGTACGTCCCCAGGGAGCTGAGTAGGAGAGTAATCTTCGTGCCTATGAGAACGGTTCAAGAACCCTAGAGTATTTGCAGAAGTATTCCTGCAACAGTGCTCATCAGAAACAGTATGAGAAGAATTATTGCTACAACCTTCCTGTTCATCTAGACTCTCGTCCCCGTGAAATACTTGTGCACCCTTAGAAGCTGGAGGGTTAAGCCTATCACCATGGCTAGGCCCACGAGGCCTGCCGCAAAGTTTTCGAAGACCGGTGTACCCGTTGGCGACGGTGCTGTAGAGCCTGATGCAGCATACATGATCTGCATTAGTGAAACAGGTATCTCTAGGAAAACTAAGGCAAGTATTATGTAGAATAGGGGGCGTATAACCATCAGGAGCCCTACGGCAGAAAGTATTGCGAGCACGCCTACCACCACGTTGAAAACAACCGGTGGAACAACTGAGAGCCCTGGGGGAAGCTGCGGCTGAATCCAGCCTATGGAGGACATTACAGCCATGCCGAAGTTCCAGGCAGCCCATATTATCAGCATGAGCGCAGTCATAGGCACGCCCTCCAGCTCGTATCCTTCGAAGCTGAAGAAGTCCTTCCTCGAGTATGCTTGGTTTTTAACACCCTGCTGCCTCTTCCTAAGCCTCATCCTCGCGACCTCAAGATTGAACCCGCAGTTAGGGCAGAACTTCAAGTCCTCCCTAACCGGAGTGTTGCAGTTCGGACACTTTTTTAAGACAATCGTTCTCTTAGGTGGAGCCGGTTTACGTGAAACAGGCTTGACTGGAGCATACTCGCCGAACACGTCAGGCTTAACAGGCTCAGCCTCCTCTAAGCCCCCTATGGTTTTCTCAGCCTTAGGTAGGGGTAGTCCGCAGAGGCTGCAGAACTCGTCGTCAACACCTACGGTTGCTCCGCACCTTGGGCATGTCCTGCCTTGGCTCAAGTCAACCATCTTCTACACCGGCCTGTTAAAAAATGTTTCTACACTATTTAACGGGTTGAAAAAAGTTATACGGGTCACTCTGCAAACGAGGAGAAAAAGAAAAAGGGGAAAAAGAGAGGGAAATAGTGTTTTACTTTGGTCCTGCAGGTGCTCCGAAGAGTTGCGGAAGCTTCTTACGCCTGTATATGTGGTACTCGTGTAGCACTATTGCAAGCACTATTACGATGACGATGATCATCACTATGAACAGCAGGAACTGAGCCATGCTCATTCCTACTCCGAGGAACTCTATGAACACATCCAGGTTTATCGTCTTAATCGTGTCTGCTGTCATTGATACTGATGAGGATCCTGTGAACTGGCCGTAGGATGCTGCAATATCGTAGCTTGCGTCCGGAAGCTCTATCTCAGCCTTACCATCCTTATCCGTCAGCTTCGTCAGCTCCACCGCTCCCTTCGTAATCCTCACCGTAGCACCCTCAAGCGCCTGCCCCTGAGCACCCCTCACCACAACGGTGAGACGATGCACGTTGCTCGGAGTCAGGGTTACAGCGCCGTTCGTGGTTACTACGAGCGAGGGAACGTTGAGAGCAGTGCCAAGCCATTCAGCACTTACAGCGTATGTTCCGCTCGGTATCTGCGTCACAAGTACTTCACCTGTTGCGGATGTTGCTCCAACATCCACTCCAGCAACCTTCACTCCTACTCCGACCAGTGACGCTCCCCTCGGAGTCAAAAGCCTCAGAGTAACATCGTAGACAGGCAGTGTCACAACAGAGAACAGGTCTTTCACAGAGGAGTCTACAACAGCCTTCGTGCCGTAATTGCTTGTCCATTCAGCATGTATGGCGTAGCTTGTGCCAGGCCTTAGCGGAACCTTCAACAGCGTCACAGTGTTGGAGTCTCCTGAGTTGAACGTCAACACGTCCTCCCAGCCGTACTTCGGATGCTTTGCCTTCACATTCACGTTCGTCAGAGGCCTGTTCATCGAGTCTTGGAACGTTATCTTAAGGTCGTTCACGTATGCCCTGTAGGGTTTCGCCTGTGCAGCAGCGAATGAGGCTTCACCGCTCCATGTTTCAGGTTTCACTCCGAGGTATATGTACTGGTGCTGAGTCTCATCGCTATAGCTGTCGAACACTATTTCAGACATTACTGGTCCCTGGACAGCGCTGCATCCAGCAGGCTTGTAGTACACCACCACGTAGTACCTGCCGTAGAACCTTGCCCATCCTATGTCTCCTATGGAAGCTATGTACTCGTCACCCGTAGGCTGTTGTGGCGAATCCTCCCTACCCGGTGTTGTTGGATCGTCCATAACCCAGTCTGGGTTCACTGCTACGCCCGTCAGCATCCTGTCCGCGTCGACGTAGTACCATCCTCTGAGGAGGTTGAACCCTATGTCAACCCTGTCTCCTGGCTCAATCATCAGGGGTGGCACAGCGTCGCCTGCAGCAACCTTCAGTGTTCCAGCATGCCCGTAGTCGTCTGTTATCGCAGCGGTCACGTTGCCCCTTGTGTACCCGTCCATCACGTAGACCCATGCTTTCTCAATGGGTCTGCCGTCCTCGGTGAGTACTGTTACCTTCAGTCTTGCAGGCCAGTCAAGGTGGTATATGTTTGAAGACCAGTCTATTGCTCCTCCCGGTAGACTTACCGTTAGGAACTGCGGGTCGTTCAGCTTGAGCAGAGTGTTGCTCATTCCTCTGGTCAGGTTCTCAGTTCTAAGCGTCACGTCGTATAGTCCCCAAAGTATGTTGCTCGGTGTCGACCTGAGGTATAGAGCGTAGTAGTCAGCTGGGTCAGCGTTCGGCTTTGTCGGCGTCCAGTCCTCTAGTAGAGTAACTTTGTTAGCTATCTTCACCTTCTCAGCGTCGTCGAACGGTTTGTAGTCTTTCACACCGTTCTTAACGTATATGTATATTGCTTCTCTCACGACAGTCACCTTCTGGTTTGGCAGGCCAACCTTGTCAAGGTTCCTAACCACGACTCCTAGGTCGTTCGCCGGAACCTTCTCCTCAGCCTTAGCGTAGCATTTTGCCACCGGCTGGGGCGGTGAGACTGTTGTACCTGTCTCGCTGTCAGGCGTCCTACCCTGGTAGGCTCCGCCCACCAGCAGGCCTACTCCACCGTAGTATGACTTGTCGCGGTACGTTGTGTTCCATGAGACGCATGGCCAGACATCCGTCCCAGTGTTAACCAGGCCGGTTGCGTTCATCGACGTCTGTATCCATCTGCAGTACTTTGAGTCAGTCAGGTATGCTACTGGCCTCACAACATCGTCCGCAGGAATATTGTTTGTTACTCCTGGGACAGTGGTGAAGTTCGCGTAGACAGGTGTTCCGAACAGTGACGCAGTTCTCTGAGTATCGCCTGCAGTACGCAGGTTTATCGACAGTGGTCCAAGAGGCTTGTTCCACGGGTTCCTAGGCCCGCTGTTCAGCTCATCCAGATTATCGTCTATTAGGCCGTCCTCCGGCATCCACGTGTATATCTTTGGAGTTATGCTGTAGTTCCAGACTGGTACGAGGAACGTTGCCTTCCCGTTCGAGTCGGTCAGCTTGCTCTCTACGACAACCATGCTGCTGAAGTAGGGTGGAACAGGCTGGTATGGTATTGTTTCAAGGGTTGCCACAACCAGCTGCTTCGGACCCCACAGTCTTTTGACAACACTCATGTTGAAGCTTTTCAGAAGCTTGCTAGCGTTCAGCAGCGAGAACTCTATTGGCGCAGTCTCGTAGACCAGGTGTTTCGTAGGCCACCAGGTTGTGTTCAAGCCTGCCCAGAACACTGTCACGTTGATGTTCGCCACTCCGAACCTGGGATCCTCGCCCGGAAGCGGAGTGTTGACAGCCCTGAACACGTACGGGTATACGGAGGTTGTTAAAACGTGCTGCTTGCTCACATACGGGTTGCTCAGCCTTGTCGTCTCGTTGTAGACGAGGACACCCTTGTAGTAGACCATCAGCCTGTACGGGTTATTGCTCTCCAAGATCGGCCATGAGCCGGGGCTGTACCCTATGAGGTACCTGCTCTGGTTCGGATAGTATTTGGCTACCCATTCTGTGGTTGGGTTCCACAGGTCAGGGTCGTTAGGCGGCGAGATGCTGGTTGCGTTGACTGAGCTTAACGTTATTACACCGTTGCTGTCGGTCGCGTTCTTCCTAATCAAGTAAGCATTGTAGTCTGCGAAAACTGGTCCCTCAGGGCCTCCTATCGCAACCTGGGCAGACGGGTCTATCTGCTGCATGTAGAACAACTCGGCGTTTGCCCACGGTTCTGCAAGTATTAGCGCTGAATTATCGTTCTCTCCGAACACTAATGGTTCTCCGCAAGCCGTCTTTAGAGCTACCCTCGGGTTGTACACGTAGGTGTCCAGCCTGAGCGGGTTGTCATGGCCGTAGCACCTGTCTAGGTAGAGAGGTTTGTTCCACGGGTCTCCGCTCCAGTAAAGCGTGGCGTTAGCGTCAACCGCCCTGAAGCCGGAGTTCTTAGCCTTCTGCGCAGTGTCGGGAACCCTTGCCCATATCCAGTAGTTCTTCTCAGGCAGGAAGTCCCACGACGGATGGTAGTCCCAAGTGTTCGTCTGAGTGTCAGTATAATAGTATATTTCTGGGTAGCCGTACTCGTCTGTCGCAGTGTGGTATATCACCCATCCCGGTGGAAGAACATGGTAGTATGCGATGTTCTTAGGGTCAGTTATCTGGTCGAGCTGCCTCTTGCTTATGCCTATTCCCGGAGCCATTCCGAAGTTGCTCACGGAGAACAGGGTCACGTTAACGTTGACGAGCCTGAACGGGTCCTGGCTCCAAGTGTCTATCGTCAGGTTCCAGAGCTTGAAGTAGAGCTGGATGTTCTTCATGTTCTCATCCACGAGGATCGGCTCAGTGAGCTCTATTGTTGTACCGTTGTCAAGCAGGTAGAGTATCTTGTATGGTCTTAGGAGGCTCATGTGCCAGACTATTGCGAAGTTGCTGTAGTTGCCGTAGGGTGCTTTAACAATGTCCACCTTGCCGTTCGACACAGCCTTGGGACCAATAATCCCGTAGGCTGAGAGGTCTGGGCTCGGATGCTTGAAGAAGAACGGCACACCTGTTGGAGCATCCACCTGTTTTCCACACGCATCCAGAATGATGTGGAACCCTAGCTCGTATATCTTCATAGTGAAGTTGTAGTGGCACTCAGTGTAGCCTGGGTAAAGTACACCGTCCCCATAGTATGGCAGGTAGCTGTAGCAGCACGGCAGCTTAAGGCTGTCGCCGTCAGCGTACGTGTCGAGCACCTTCATGCCCTCGTACCATGCTTCGAAGTCAACCCATCCAACCTCCCTCGTCGGAAGCCATCCGTTACCGTCACCACCGGAGAAGCCGCCAGCAACAGTAAACATATATTCGTAGAAGGCTTCGAACTGCCCATCAGTAAAGTAGAGTGCGAACATCCACGGGTCCATCTGTAAGAGCGTCATCTGGTTGGGTCCCCTATACCACTCCATGTCTGGCAGCACTACGAAGCCTCCGTGACCGTTCCACCAGACTGTTAATGGCTCAGCCTTCCTGTATCCTATTGTCGAGGGAAGATATATTTTGGCTGCGAAGTCAGGTGGCTGCTGAGGTAGTTCAGCTGCGCTCCAGAAGTTCACGTCAACCCAAGTCATGTTGCATTTAACTCCAAGGTATTTTCCATAGGCTAACCAGTAATCCGGACCGACTCCCTCACCAAGTATGGTTCCCCACAAATCATAATCGTCGTATATTTGGTCATACTGCATCTCGTCAACCAGTATAGTTGTGCCGTCTGCGTGCACAGCATAGTCTGAAACATTGACGAGGCTGTAGTACCACTCTACTCCAAGGGTTAGAGTGGTTTCGGGGAAGGGTGTTACTGGAAGCGGGTACCTCAGGAGGTATTGTCCTGGTCCAACCCTTACTCCTGCAAGCATGTACTGGTTCTTGTCAGCGTTGTCGAAAGCGTAGACCTCAGCCTTCATCGTGAACCACGGGTTATTGTAGCAGTCGGAGAGGCTTACCCATGTCCACCTCACCATCGCGTAAACCCGGTGAGTCGTGTTCACCCTTAAGTTGCCAGTATAGGTTGCGTAGCTTCCTACAGCCGGCGGCGTAGCAGGTGTAAGGTAGGCTGGGTCCCACGCGTTCCCCACGATTCCTGCTGTGGGCTCAAGCACGTAGTACTTCGCCACAGCTATTGGCGTCCCAGTCTTATACCTCCATATGAACGTCATGTTGCTTACTAGCGAGGACCTGTATGTTAAGTCGGGTGCAGTGGTGCTGTTTATCAAGGGTACTCTGAGGATGACCCATCCCACATGGTAGTTAGCATGGTACACGTAGTACGGGTCTACGACGAACTCGCTTCCAAGCGTCCCGTTGGTAACCCATTTGCCGTACAGCTTGTCGCTCCAGCCGTCCACCTTAACGTTCTTGATATACGTCTTGTATCCTAGTTCTGAGTAGCTGGAGTTGTACCTTACTTCGAGAGTCGCCCCTGTTATCGGGAACCCTAGTTCGTCGAGAGGCTGCATCGCAACGTAAAACATCCATACTTTGAAACCTGCGTAGCCGTCTGAAGTGATGAAGTCTGGAGCAGTGCCAACAACCCACGGCCTATCTATGTCTTGAGGGTCATCCGGGTCAGCCGGGTAAGTGTAACCCGGCGGATTCGTGAGTGCCCTGTGGATCAGCTTGTATAGTCCAACAGCCATCGGTGTTCCATAGTCAGGATAGTTGTCGCCTATTCTCAGTATGGTGTTGTTGTATATTGTTATCGGGGTCACTACTCCCCCAGCCTTCAGCTTTATGATCAGCGTGTAGCTTATCTCTGTGCCAGGGGCTGCCCTGTCCCAAGCGTCTCCGGGCAGCTCAGGTATTGTTACCCAGCCGTCAGCATCAGCCTCACCCCATTTAACTATAGGCCAGTTTTCGAAGCTCCATGTTCCAGACCAGCCTATGGGTTCGGTGCTGTTGTAAAGGTATGCTACTGCACCGAAGCCTCCTGTAACAGGGTCGTACGCTGCTGCACTGCTACCCCATAGTCCCCAGTTGTCAGCTATTTTGAACCTCCATGATCCAGGCGGGTACGCGTGCTGAGCCGTTACGGCCAGCGGCGCAACCGCCAGCATTATTGCTAGTATTGCGATCGAGTATATTTTCCTAATATTTAGGTGATTCAAATCTTGTTTCACCGGTGCTCCATGGCTTTGCACTGCTTAAAAGCGTTTCATGTTCCAGCATTGTAGAACAATTGTTTAGAAGGTTCTAGTGGAGTGGAACATCCTTTTTCCAGCTTTTCCACCGTCTTTCCCTATGTTAAACCGGGCATGCCTTGAAGCATAAGTGCCAGCGGGATTCTCCAACCCGTGTTCCACCACCCGTATTATAAACAGGTTTTAGAAAGAGGTTTTCAGCCGCATCAATCTACACCCAGAATTTCACCTGAGCGTAAAACTTTCGGGAAAACAGTAGGGAATCATGAAGAGTACGCTGGAACATCGACGCCTAACGTTTAAACTTGCCCCTTGCCCTGCGTCGCGTCGCCCTACATGGTTGTAAAACCATATCTAGAGCAAAGCCTCCATGCCTGGCAAGCGTGTTTCACAGAGGCTTAAAAAGGCATTTAAACGCCCCGGCTCAAGTTTCAACCATGCTTTCAAGGAGGAGGAGTGGAGGAGCCGCCGCCGGGGAGGAGCCTGAGGCCGAGGTGGAGCATGCTCAGGAATACTCTTTGAGGACTCCGACGGGCATAGCTGGCTTAGACAGGATTATAGACGGGGGGCTGATAAGAAGCAAGACATATCTTGTGGCTGGGGAGACTGGGACTGGGAAGACTATTTTCAGCCTGAGATTCATATTGAAGGGGCTTGAGATGGGGGAGCCCTGCGTCTACGTTCCTTTCGACGAGACTATTGAGGGCACTGTTGAAGGCGCTTTAACACTGGGCTGGGATCTTGAAACCCCGATGAGGAGGAACATGCTTAGGATTCTTGACGCGAGACCGTTCTTCGCAGAGGTTATGAGGGAGAAGTTTATGGCTGAGGTTGTGAGGGAGATCGTTAAGGAGCTTAAGAAGCATGTTACTGAGATAGGTGCGAAGAGGCTTGTCATAGATCCTGTTGCACCCCTGGTTGGGGAGGTGGTGGATGTTTCCTGGACGAGGGACTTCATAAGGGGCTTCGTAACGGCTGTTGAAAAGTTCCTGGGGTGCACCACGATAATAACGAGCGAAGTGCCTACGGGGAGTGGACTTCTCAGCAGGTTTGGCGTGGAGGAATTCCTCTCCTCAGGAATAATAAAGCTCTCAATAACGCCTGTGGAGAACAGGAATCTGAGGACGATGATGGTTAGGAAGCTCAGGTGGACCAGGGTGGACCTGACCCCGTATGTGTACGAGATTAAGCCGTTGGAGGGCATTGTGATACTTGAACCCCTCCATGATGCGAAACTTAGAGATTAAAAGATTGTGGCTTTCACGCTACGAAGTATTGGAAGGCTGCACCCAGGTAAAGTATTAGGAACGAGGTTAACATGGCTGCTTGAGGACTTGCTTTAAACCAGCATACTATTGCTGCTGAAAGCAGGAGAGTGCTTACTCCCCCCGCAACGATTTGAAGCAACCCTGGAAACGGGCTGGGCGGGGAGGAGAGCAGCATGATCCAGCCGTATGCAAGCTGGGGGAGGAAGCAGAATGGTACTGCTGTGAGGAAGCCTGTTTCAACGCTCCTCCTCTTGAAAACCAGTCTTGGAAGAAGACATACGAGTAGGAGGCTTAGGGCGACACTGCCAAGGGTTGAGGAGAAGCTTACTTCTGTCAGAGGCAATAGGAGTGCCAGCCCCATTCTAGCGTAGAGGCTTGAAGCGGAGAGGCTTAACAGTATGAGTGCAGCCATAGGCATCATAATCCAGCTTGGAAGGTTTGTGAAGAACCACACTGGGACGAGTGTCTCAATAATCTTAGGCATTTCGCTAGCAGTCGGCGGCGGAAGCAGGCCTGATTTCAAAACAGTGTAGACGCGTTTACCCTGCTCGCTTAAAACATATTTTCTGTCGCTTGTCTGCTCAACAAGCTCCCCTAATGCTAGGAGGTTGTGGTATAGGCTGCCGGTGCTTAAGCCGAGCTCCCTCTTAAGGTCTTTAATGCCCATTGGCCCGGATTCCCCCAGCCTAATTATAAGTGTCCTCCTCTTCCCGTATGAGAGGGCAAGTATAACCTTATCCAGGCCGTCTTCCTCCACAGGACAAGCATGAGCACCAGAGTAATATAAAAACAATGCTTTCAACGTTGGAAAGACTTTTAAGACGTTTTACAGCATGTTTTAAACTGGTTCCCAGGGTTTTCAGAATCCTTTTCTCCCTGCAGGCCTGTAGGAGCCGAGAATCTTAAGCTCAACAGTCCTACGCTTCAGTTTTTCAAGAGTTTCCGAAACATGTTTATCCCATGAGGCTCCGTCGAACTCCACTAGAAACATGTATTCCCAGGGCTTGCCTTTAACAGGTCTCGACTCTATTCTCGTCAGGTTTAAACCCTGCTTCGCAAAGACTCCTAGAGCATTGTAGAGTGAGCCGGGCTTATGCTCAAGAACCATTATCAGCATTGTTCTCGCAGCACCCTTGAACCTTTCAGCCATAATTCTTGAAAGAATTAGGAAACGCGTATAGTTCTCCTGCTCATCCTGAATGCTTCTAGCAAGTATTCTTAAACCGTATTCCCGTGCAGCCGCCTCGGAGCATACTGCTGCACCACCACCGGTTTTAGAAGCCATGGAGGCTGCTTTAGAAGTGCTTGAAACCTCTCTTATCTTCACGTCTGGAAGAACCTTGTCTAGGAATCGTCTGGCTTGGGCGAGGGCATGCGGGTTTGAGAAGACTGTTTCAACGTCTTCAAGCCTCCTCTCCCTGGAGGCAAGGTGCAGAGCTATTTTCAAAACCTCTTCGCCAACTATTCTCAGGCTTGAGGACGCTAGGCAGTCAAGCGTCTCAGACACTGAGCCTTCAAGACTGTTTTCAACAGGCACCACGCCGTAGTCAGCCTCACCCTCCTCCACGTTTTTGAAGACGCTTCTTATCGTTGGGCAGGGTTGGAGAGCGTAAGGCATGGTGGAGAAGTATTTTTCAGCAGCCTCCATCGTGAACGAGCCTCTTGGACCAAGGTAGCTGACTGCGAAGACCCCTTGAAGCCTCTTGCCGTAGCTTATTATCGTGTCAAAAACCTTTTCAACCGGCGCAGGGTCCAAGCCTTTTTCAGCAGCCTTCCTAAGAACATTCCTGTAAACCTGTTTCTCCCTCTCCTCGTCAACCATCAGCATGCCTAGCCTCTTCTTCTCCACCCCCACCATTTTTGAAAGCTTTATCCTCTCAGCCATTGCTTCAACAATCTTCTCGTCAACCCTGTCTATCATCCTCCTCAATTCTTCAAGACGGTTTCTCAACCCTCAACAATCCTCCCTAACAGGCCTGCCCTAGCGTAATGGTCTACGAGAACCATTGCTGAAACAGCCTCAACAACCGGCACAGCCCTTGGAGCGATGCAGACGTCGAACCTCCCTCCCTCTAGGCTTAGCTCAACACTCTTCTCCTCCTCAAGGTTAACGGTGCGCTGCCTCCTCTTTATGGATGGAGTAGGCTTGAACACTGCTCTGAAAACAATCGGCTCACCTGTTGAAACGCCTCCTACAACACCCCCATCATTATTCCTTAGGAGCCTCACAACCCCGTTTCTGAAAGACAGCTCGTCGTTAAACATGCTTCCCCTCAACGATGCTGATTCAAAGCCCCTGCCGAATTCAACACCTTTCACACCAGGTATGGCCATGACTGCTCTCGCAAGCTCAACGTCCAGCCCCTCCACCAAGGGGTCTCCCACACCAGGCGGAACCCCGTGTACCCTGCATTCAACAACGCCGCCGACGCTGTCACCTTCTCTAGAAGCCTCCTCTATCTCCCGCATCATCTTTCTTGAAGCATCAGGGTCAACGCACCTGACAGGTGAATCGTATGCTTTCCTTAACGCAGCCTCATCAGGCTCCCCCCTGTACTCTGCTCCCCCTATTCTTGTCACGTGGCCGTATATCCTTACGTTCCTCTTCTCCAGAGCCTGCAACGCGAGGGAGCCTGCTGCAACCCAGCTTGCGGTGAACCTTCCTGAGGAGAAGCCTCCTCCCCTGTAATCGTTGAACCCTCCGTACCTAACATGGTAAGGGTAGTCAACATGGCTCGGCCTCGGCGTCACCCTTATGGCTTCGTAGAAACCCGGGTCAGCCTCCCTGTTCCAGACGGCGACCAGTATTGGGGCACCGGTTGTGAAGCCTTTGAAAACCCCTGTGAGAAGCTCGAAAGAGTCTTCCTCAACCCTAGTGGTGGAGCCGTAGCCACTCCTCCTTCTAGATAGGCTCAGCCTAATCTTCTCCTCATCCACCTTTAATCCGGCTGGAAACCCCTGGATTAGGGAGCCGACTAGTCTTCCATGGCTCTCACCGAAGAAGCTGAACACGATCATCCTGCCTAAAGTGTTTAAACCCATTGGAACTCGACACCAGCCTCCTTAAGCCAGCTGTAGAAACCCGGGTTAGACTTTGAGACTGAGCCAGCGTTAACTATAGTTGTCTCGCCATCAGCTAAGGCTCCTGCAGCAATAAGCATCATCTCAATCCTGTGGTCTCCGCCAGCGTCCACGGTTGAACCCTTCAGCCTGCACGGCCCCTCCACAATCATCTCCTCGCCTTTGAAAACTGTTTTCACACCCATGTTCGACAAGCCTTCCACGATAAGGGTTGCTCTCATAGACTCCTTCACCTCAAGCCTCCCAACACCCTTCAGAACCGTAGTCCCCTCCGCTGCTGTCGCAACCAGTGCGAGCGCTGGAACAAGATCCGGGTTGTCGGAGCAGTCTAACACGCATGCCTTTAGCCTACCGGGGTTCTCAGCTATAAGCGTATTCCCCGACCACTCTACCCCGAGACCCATTTCCCGCAGCCTGTCAACAACCTCCCTGTCCGGCTGGGGCTCGTCTACAAGCCCCTCCACCGTAGCCCTGCCCCCTGATAAGGCAGCCATAGCCAAGGGTATTGACGAGAGAGAATAGTCTCCTGGAACAGCATGGTTGAAGGATTTCAGCTCTCCAGGCTCAATCCTAAGCCCCCCAGCCTCGAAGCATGATTCAACACCATGCATCCTTAGCATTCTCATAGTAAGGTCAACATAGGGCTTGGAGACAAGAATACTGTTTTTCAAAACTATTGTGAAGCCTCCCCCAAGCCTCGCACCCGCTATCAGGAAGCCTGAAACATGCTGGCTTGAGTCTGAAGCGTCTAGAACAACCCTCGTCGACCTGAAGCCGCTGCTCTTAACTGTAAGCGGAGGCCTACCCTCGTCAGAGTATGCTTCAACCCCAAGCGATGTGAAAGCCTCCTCAAGCATTCTGACAGGCCTCTTCCTAAGACTCTCATCCCCGGTGTAGACAGCGTAAGACGGTTTAGCAGCCACAATAGGGGAGAGCATTCTGAGGGTTGAGGCTGAGCCCCCGCAGTCAATAGGCGCCTCAGGGTTTCTGAACTCGCTGCCCTCTACAATTATCTCACTACTGCTAAACCCTACGGGTACCCCTAGGAGGCTCAGCGCCCTCAGTGTTGCCTCAACATCGTCGCATCTTGATAGGCCTGTTATTCTGGAAACACCATTTGAAACCGCTGAGATCAGGAGGCTCCGGTGCGAGTATGATTTAGACGGCGGGGCAACGTATCTCAGGCTCCCCCTCCATCCTCCCCTTACCCTCAGCACCCTACTCGACGCTCGCATTCTCGTTGCACACACCTGTTTCAACAATCCTGCCGAACCTTGACATTGCTCTCCTAACCTCATCAACCTCATCTGGTTTCACTACAGCAGCAACCGCAGGCCCCTTGCCTGACACGCCTGCACCAACCGCCCCCGCTTTCAAAGCCTCTACAGCGGGCTTCTCATCTAAGCCTAAGGCTGTTGAAACAGCCAGCCCGTTGATCGTCATAGCAAGCCACTCCTCACCGTCCAGAGCCAGCCTGTGAGCCAGCCTCAGTAAGGGTTCAACAGGCTTGAACAGGCTTGTGTCAACTTTCCCGCTGAGCATCTCGCCTGGAGGGAGAAGTATTATGATCCTGAGCGAACCATCCGCAGGTCTTCTCGCGAAAAGCTTTTTCTCAAGATTATTGGTGACGGTGAGTCCGCCGAGGACGCATGCCGTAGCATCGTCGAATGCTCCTGTCACGGATACTCCTGCCTGAATACTTGCTTCAGCCGAGTATCTTGCCGCCTCCAGCAGGTCAGTCTTCCCAGAAGCCTCTTTAAGGCATGCGAGCGCAACCGCTGACGATACTGCGCTACTCGACTTCAATCCTTTCCTCGGAGGAATCTCTGAGGAAACTTTCACCTCACAGCCTTTTTCAACACCATGGTCTTTGAAAACCATGTTGCAAACCTTTTCAATAAGGTTTCCGGGCTTAAGCATCCTGCCCCCAGAATATATTTTGAAAACCGGCTTATCCAGTAGAACGCAACTCGCCTCAACCCTGAGCCCTACTCCAAGTGCTGCACCCAAGCCGTTGGCCATCGCGTTCACAATGCTTACTGCACCGTGCACCACTGCCCTGCTCAACCCGTGAGCCTCCTTAACGCCTCCTCCCTCATCTCGCTTATAGGCGGCTTAACGCCGAACCATTTCTCGAAGCTTTCAGCAGCCTGGTGGATAAGCATCTCCACGCCAGGGATTGTTCTCAAGCCTTTTCCAGAAGCCTCCTTCACTAGCCTAGTGGGGTGAGGAGTGTAAACCATGTCTAGGAGCGTCTGGCCACTCCTCAACAGTTCCACTGGAATAGGTGTCTCCAGCCTGTTTCCCATCCCCACTGAGGTTGCGTTCACCACGATGTCCACGTCCTTAAGCATTCCAGCAGCCTCCTCTAAGCTGTGAACATCGATGTCGAAACCCTTCCCGGCAAAATGCTCCTTCATCTCAACAGCTCTTTCAAGGCTCCTGTTAAACACGATAACCATACAACCCATTGAGAGCAGAGCTAACACAGCTGCCCTAGCGCCTCCACCAGCCCCTATAACCGCCGCAACACCACCCCCTTCGAACCCTGCCTCCTTCAGAGGCTTCTCAACCCCCATGACATCCGTGTTGAATCCTTCGAAAACCCCTTCAGATACTCTAACGGTGTTGACGCATCCGGTGAGCTCAGCCGATTTGTCAAGCCTGTCCACTAGGCTAGCCACAGCAACCTTATGCGGAATCGTCACGTTGAAGCCCAGTACCGGGTTAACTCTTGCGAGAGACAGGAACCAGCTCAGCATTTCCCGTGGAACCCTTAAGGCGAGGTAAACCGCGTCGAGGCTGAGCTTCCTGATCACCCTGTTATGTATCGGTGGGCTTATGGAGTGAGATACGGGGTCACCCACCACGAAGAGAAGCTTAGACTCCGAGGTCGGGGTCCACTCTACCATACGCCCATCCTCCTATATATGGTGATCATCCTTCTCAAATTAGCTTGGCCTGGTGCCAGAGAATCGTCGTATGAGGCGTAGGTCATGAATCCTCCGAGCAGGGGGGAGAGTATTCTCGTAGCGAAGCCTTTCTCACCCATTCCGAAGCAGACAACCCTAGCCCCATGAACGTTTCGAAGAAAAAAGAGCAGGTTTGCCTCGTCAACAGGATTCCTAACCATCGTGACAATCTTGTAGACTTCGGCACGCCTCCTCCTCATCGCTGAGAAAACCTTGTTCAAAGTCTTAACACTGGGGGTTCCAGCCCAATCATGGTGTGAAACAATCAGCCCAACGCCTTTTTCCGATGCCAGTTTCGAAACATTCTCAAGTATCCTAGACTTTTGCTCAATATCCACGTATTTGAACGGTGCTTCCAAAGCTTTTTCGAAAAGCTTGAGCCTATTCTTCTCCCCACCCCTGTATGCCCCACCCTCCCAGGCAGGCCTTATTGTCGCTACGCAACCCGCTGCAGAATCCTCAACTATTCTGAGAAGAGCATCATACTGCTTCTCATCCGCATAGTCAAGCCTGAGCTCGACAAAGCTTACCCCAAGTCTTTTAGAGAGACCGATTGCTTTAGAAACCCTTCTCACATTATCCGTTTTCACCGAGACGCATATCCTCGGCTTCAAAACTCAAGCATCAGCTCCCCTTCCACAGGGGTGCCGAAGTGTCTCCCAGTCTTCCTCGGGGCGTAGACAATAATCTTGTCCCCAGGCTTAAGATCCCTCACGCTCTTCGAACCCTCCGGCGTGACAACCCTTATCGTCTCAGCATCCTGTAGGAAAGCCTTCCCCCTTACATTGTTTAAACGGGCCTCAATAATCTTCAGAGGCCTCTTCTCAACCTTCATCCTGCAAACTGTGAGAGGCCTCGCCTCGCCAGACCTTGAGACAGCTAGAACACTGTCTCCTGAACGTAAGTCGCTTAAGTATGGTGTTAAGCCTCCTGCACCAAGAACGTACTGGGATATTGCTCCAGCGTTAACCCTGAACGGCCGGGGCTTAGTGAAGCCTGACTCAGCAACTTCAGCCTCAACCAGCGTGAGCAGAGATGAGAACGAGCCTATGAGCATACCTTCCCCGGGCCCCATGGTATCGCAAGCATCTATGCAGGCCCTTAGCCCAACACCAGCCTCAGAAACCTTCTCCACATCTGCCTCGCCAAGCCTCAGCACTGCTTCAATAGGCTTCAAGACCTCAGCAGCCCTGCATGCTTCTCCCAGAGGCATGTTTAGAGCAACAGCGTCAACACCTAGTTCAAGAGCCTTCAGCGCAAGCCTAGCCTCCTCAAGGGTAGAGGCTTCCGCCACCACCATAGCCCTACCCCTCAGCTTGGCTACAAGGTTCTCCCAGGGAATCACCTTCCAGTCAACAGTTCTAACCAGTATTCTCCTAACGCCTGCCTCAGCTGCGCGCAGAGCCTTCTCCTCGTCAGCTGCACTCCTTATCTCTAGCTCAAGCACTATCGAATCCACTTCCCCACTGCTCAGAGAACTCAAGGAATCCCATTGGACCAGCCTAAGGCTCTCCCCCCTGCCCTCCACAATCCTCCTAGTCCTTGAAACAATCCTGTCCACCCCGGGAGCCTCATCAGGCTTATCCGCGAAGACCCAGACCTCTTTCAAGACCCAGCTACCTCCGCAGCATAGTCAACCGAGGCGCCTTCGTGCACTATTGCTTTCAACGCTTCAGCCATCCTCCTCGGATCACTATGCTGGAAAACGTTTCTACCTATGGAGACACCTGCAGCACCAGCTGAAACAGCGTCGTGAACCATTTTAAGAAATTCTTTTGCAGAGGATGTTTTAGGGCCGCCGGCTATCACCACGGGTACACGTGTTGAACCCACGATAATCTTGAAGGACTCGGGTGAACCCGTGTAGTTTGTTTTAACAACGTCAGCACCCAGCTCAACCCCTATTCTCGCAACGTGCGCAACCTCCTTAGGCGAATGCTCCTCAACTATCTTCGGCCCCCTTGGATACATCATTGCCAGCAAGGGTAGGCCAAGCATGCTACAGACTCTTGATGACTCAGCTAGGAAAGCCAGCTGCTCGTAGTCTGTTTCAGAGCCAACGTTAACGTGCAGGGAGAAGCCGTCTGCACCCAGCGAGAGGGCTTCAAAAGGCGTTGCACAACGAGTCTTCCTAAGCCTGTCTGAGCTGAGGTCTGTTCCAACCGAGCCGTGCACTATCAGCCCCATCCCGGCGAAATCAAGCCTTTTAGCCCAGCCCTTGTGAACCACAACTGCGTCGACACCTCCCTTAGCAAGCTCCTGCATAAGCCTACTCATGTCCTCCAAGCCTTTCACAGGCCCTATTGAAACACCGTGATCCATCGGAACCATGACTGTCCTACCGTCTTCCCTGAAGATTCTCCTGAGCCTCCGCCTCTTACCGGGGTCGGAGCAGTCCAGCATGCTCATAGGTATTTCAACTCCCTGAGCAGCTCCGCAACAAGTATTGAGCCTCCTGCAGCACCCCTCACAGTATTGTGCGACAGGGAGACGAATTTAACTGTTAAAACTCCGCACTTCCTAACCCTTCCAACGACAACACCCATCCCATCCTTGTAATCCCTGTCCAGCCTAGTCTGAGGCCTATCCTCCTCCTCCCTAACCTGTATAACAGGGTCTGGGGCTGAAGGCAAACCCATCTTCTGCGGTAAAGGTTTGAACCCTCTCATCACCTTCTTAACCTCCTCAGCATCCGCATCCTTCTCAAGCTCCACGAACACGTGAAGCATATGTCCATCCACTGTAGGAACCCTGTTTACGCTGGCTGAAACAGGGATGCTGAGAGGCCTACCTGGTTCACCGAGTATCTTAGAGGTCTCTGTCTGAAGCTTCTCCTCCTCACCCTTTATAAACGGTATAACGTTGTCAATTATGTCTAGCGATTGTACACCTGGGTAGCCTGCCCCGCTCAATGCTTGCAGGGAAACAACCATAATCCTCCTAAGGCCGAAGGCGTCGAGAAGAGGCTTCGCAGGAATTACAAGCGGCATGGTTGTGCAGTTAGACTTGGTGACGAGGAATCCTTTCCAATGCTTCTCCTCGCGCTGTCGCTCGATGATGCTTAAGTGGTCGGGGTTGACCTCCGGTATTATCATCGGAACTAATGGGTCCATCCTGAAGGCGCTGGTTGTGGAGACTACTTTGAAGCCTTGCTCAGCGAGCTTAGGCTCTATGCCCGTGGCAACCTCGCTAGGGAGGCTTGAGAACACTAGCTCAACATCGTTCAGAACCTCGGGTCTCGTCTCCTGAACCACCATGTCTGAAATGCGTTCAGGAGGATCTCCTCCAAGCATCCAGTGGGCAGCCTCCCTGTACTTCTTACCCACAGATCTCTCCGAGGCTGTTAAAACCCTGATTTCGAAGAAGGGATGGTTCGACAGGAGTTTTACAAACCTTTGCCCGACTAAGCCGGTTGCCCCTAGGACTGCTACACTAATCTTCCTCAGCCCCGAAAACCTCCTCCAACAGTTTGAAAGCCTTCTCAACATGCTCTTCAGGTATCACCACTATGAAGTATGAGCCGAGCGTCAGGATACCGTGTATATTGATCCCCTCCTTAGCCATTGGTGCGGAAATCCTGTAGAGCACTCCAGGAGTCTCGTGAAGGTCTGTTCCACGTATAACTATTCCCCGTAGGCCCTGTCTCACAGCCAGCCCCACAGCATCCTCCTCCTGCAGAAAACCGTCATGCATCCTCTGAACAGTCGCCTCATCCAAGCTCCCGGAGAAGTATGCGAGCATCTCCCTGTTGTTTGAAACTATGCCTAGGAGACTAAGCCCATCCTCCCTAATGCTCTTCAAAACATCCATTGTCCTAGAAACAGCCTTGATACTTCTCCCGACGAACATTACTGCCGAAACATTCTCCTTAATAACCTCCATGCTTAAAGGAGGGGCTGAAGCCAGTATGAGAGTGCCGCCACTGCTGAGACTCTTAGAATCATAGCTTATCACCCTAACCTTGAACGAGGGCGGAATATACTTCAGCGAAGACTTATGGATGAATTTGACACCCACGTCTGCGAGGGCTGCTAGCTCCTCTGTGGTAAGCTCCTCCAGCCTCCTAGCGGATTTAACTAGACGCGGGTCAGCTGTCATTATTCCTGAAACGCTTGTAACCAGAATAGTGTCTCTAGGGTTTAGGGCAGAGGAGAGTATGAAGGCAGTTGAATCGCTTCCTCCTCTTCCAAGCGTAGTAACATGGTTTTCACCATCCTTCCCGACGAACCCCGGGAAAACAACAACATCAAACTCCTTCAGCAGGTTTTCTACAACCTGCTTGATCTTTATGCACGACTCCTGAACCATTATCCTAGCGTTCCCATGGTTTCCATCAGTTATGATTGGCCAATCCTCCTGAGAAGGATCTAGGAAAGTAGCCTTAACATCCTTGGAGAGAAGAGTGGTGGAGAAGACTCTTGCACTGGTCCTCTCACCCATTGAGAGAATCTCATCCATGAACTGGGGGTCGCCAGCATCCTTGAATAGCTGGAGAAGAGTGTCAGTCGTGGAACCCATCGCAGAGACGACGACCACAACCTTATTCCTGTTTCTTACTTCTTGAGCCACTAGTTCAGCAGCATGCTCAACCCTCTCCTTGGTGGAGAGGGAAGCACCGCCAAACTTGACGACGAGAAGACCGTTGGAACCCATTGCCATAAACCTCCAAATAATTTTAATAGTAAAACTGGAAGAAGAACATCCCTTCTGAAGCCTCTGAGACGGCTCCAGGAGATTTCTCACTACGCTTCGAATTGTTAAGCATAGAGTCCCCCTTTAATGGGAGTGTTTAAAAAGTTTACTAAAGGGTTAACCGTGTAATTACTGCCGTTTATAACAGCTACGTTCCTGAAAACCTCAGGAGGAAATACTTGTATCCTGCTACAAGAGCTTCTTCAGCAGCCTTCAGAATATTTGTTGAAACACCTATCGTGGTCCACCTGCTGCTGTTAGATTCAAACTCAGCCAGTATCCTTACGGATGCTGCAGTGCCGGAGGGAGCGTCTATCTCCCTCACCCTGAATCCTGTGAGCGAAACATAAGCGATGCCTGGGTAAACCGGAGCGAGAGCCTTCTTCAACGCACTGTCTAAAGCGTTAACAGGCCCGTTCCCCTCCGCCGAGGCGGACATGCTTACCCCGCCAACCTTGACTTTGACGACGCACTCCACGATCTGCCTGTCTCCAAGCCATGTGACGATAGAGGTCCAGTGTTCAAGCTCGAAAAGCTGTGGCGAACCGTGTAGAGCCTCGTAGAGAAGCAGGAAAAGGCTTCCGTCAGCATTCTCGAAAACATAGCCTTTAGACTCAAGGTCCTTAATCTTTTTCAGAGCCTCCAAGATCCGTGGATCCTTCTTGTCGACTTCAAGACCCATTTCCTGAGCCTTGGCTGCAAGGTTCGCTGAACCTGACTGAGAGGAAACCACTATAGCACTGGTGTTCCCGAAGACAGCGGGGTCCGTGAACTCGTACGCCTCCCTGTTCTTTAAAACAGCGTCGCCGTGCACGCCACCCTTATGGGAGAAAGCATACTTGCCTACGAAGGGTTGTCTAGGGTTCTCCTCCATTGAAGCTATGTCGCGCAGATACTGGGAGACTGTGGAGAGCATCCTTAGGTTAACATCCATCTTATAGTTGAACCTCGTTGCTAGGACCCCTATGACCTGCACGAGGTCTGCGTTTCCACATCTTTCACCCACCCCGTTTATTGTCCCCTGCACCATGACTGCACCAGCTTTGACGGCAGCAATACTATTGGCTACAGCCATCCCAGTGTCGTTGTGAGCGTGAATCCCGATCGGATTTTCTAAAACGTCTGTGATTTTCCTCGTAACATCGTAGACCTCGATGGGGTCTGAGGCGCCACGCGTGTCAGCTAAAACTAGGAAGGACGCGCCTGCTTTCCCAGCCGTCCTCAGAACCTCCACGGCGTAATCAGGATTATCCCTGTAACCGTCGAAGAAATGCTCAGCGTCGAAGACTACTTCCCTACTGCATTCTTTCAAATACTTGACGGTGTCGTAAACCATGCTGATGTTTTCCTCAAGCGTCGTGTTTAAAACATCCTTAACGTGAAGAACCCATGATTTCCCGAATACTGTTGCAACAGGTATGTTCGGCTGAACAAGGTATTTCAATTCAGGATCCTCCTCAACCCTGACCCATGGTTTACGAGTCCTTCCGAAGGTTGAAACCTTGGCCCTAAGCCTGTATTTCAAGATCTTCTGGAAGAAGGCGACATCTATCTGGTTGGTTTCGTTTGGCCACCCTCCCTCAATATAGTTCACGCCAAGGTCGTCAAGCTTGAGAGCAATCTTAATCTTGTCCTCGAGCGAGAAGTTTACTCCAACGGTCTGGTTACCATCCCTGAGAGTAGTATCGAAAACCAGTATCCTTTTTTCATCCAGACTACCCATGCTTAAGCCACCTGAACCTCGGGTCGCTTAAGACAGCGGGATGATTAGGATCAACCATGACGATTTCAAACCATTTGTAGACCCCGTCTTCACCAACCCAGTAGGAGCCCAGCATCCTCATATTCGGGTACTCGCGGGCAGCCCTCTCCTCAGCCATCTTCTGCCTGCTCTTACCAGGCTTGAAAAGCACAACACCCATGTGCCTAGGCCTCCTGCCGGACCTTGGCCTAGGCTTCCTCCTCCCGCCCTTCCTAACTCTTGACCTTACAACTATAAACCCGGGCTTAGCCTTGTAGCCTAGTCTCCTAGCTGAATCCACGTCAGTAGGCTTCTCAACCCTTATTACGGAGGGCTGGCGCCTCCACTCCACCAGTCTTCTCCTACGCGTCTCTCTGACAGCCTCTAGGAGAAGCGTCTTCGACTCCTTTGAAAGCCTAGTTCTCTTCATCCTTCAACACTCTTAACCCTACTGACCTGGGAAAGCAGCTTAATAATTCTTCGGGAGAGCATTTTAGCAGTCTCCCTCTGCGCCTCAACCGTCTGAGCCCCTATGTGCGGGGTGAAAACAACGTTAAGCCCCTCCGGAATCTTAGGTAGCCTAGGCGGCTCACTGCTGTAGACGTCGAGAGCAGCACCCTTCAGCCTACCCGTCTCTAAAGCCTTTATGAGAGCATCCTCATCCACAACCTCCCCTCTTGAAGTATTAATGAAGTATGCGCCAGGCTTAATCATTGAGAATTCCCTTGGCCCGAACATTCTCCCAGTGCTCTCGTTCAGAGAAACATGAATCGTGATGATGTCGCATGCTTTAAGAGCCTCTTCGAGAGTAGCGTAACTGCATCCTCTTGAAACAATAATCGAAGGATCTACGAAAGGATCTACCACCGTAACCTCGCATCCGAACCCCCTCAGTATTCTTGAGACCCTTCTTCCAACCCTGCCCCAGCCTATTACTGCAACCTTTTTTCCGAACAGCATTTCCCCCTCCTGTGAACTCTTGATCCATACGCCGCATTTCGTGCAGGCGTCGCAGAAGACGATTCTACGCAGGAGGCAGAGTATTAGCCCAACAGTAAGCTCGGCAGTGGATTTCGCAACGTAGTTCGGGCAGTTAACAACCTTTATCCCAAGCCGCTCAGCCTCATCCACGTCAACATTATCCAGCCCGGATCCTGCTCTCGCAACTATTAGCAGCCGTCTACCTCTTCTTAAAAACTCCCTGTCGACCAGAGTCCTGCTCCTCACGATAAGCACCTCGTAATCCCCCACTATCTTGAGGAGGTCTTCCCGGCTTATGCCAGCTAAATCATCCACTCTTAAACCTGCTTCCCTAAGTATGCGTAAACCGTCTTCATGAAACTGGTCTGCCACTAAGACCCTTGCCTTGTCCTGCAACGTCAAACCCATGACCGGGGTATTTGCTTAAACCCACCGGTATATAAGCTTGCAGCTGCTCCTCAGTCTCCTTAATCTATTGGAGAAGGCCCGTCTACTGAGCAAGTATCTCCATAATGAAAAACGAATGTTGAAAACATTGCTGCTTTTGAAGGATTCGATTAAAATAGAGAAATAAATGGTTGGAATGGGTGCAAGCTAGCTGAATCGAAAAATTTTAATCACGGGTCGCGAAAAGTTCCCCATTAAAGGTGTTAAAAACTTAGAGATTAGGAATATTGTTTAAATCCTAGTGGCGCATAAGCTATTCGCAATGGTTACGAGGCTAGTAGGCCTGACGGGTAAGCCTAATGTAGGCAAGTCAACCCTATACTCGGCTTTGACGATGAACATTGTTAAGATCGCAGATTACCCTTTCACCACCTTGACACCGAACAAGGGTGTTGGATACTTGAGGAAGAAGTGCGTTTGTAAGAATCTTGGTGTCGTCGATAACCCTGTGAACTCAAGGTGCGTGAACGGGTTTAGATTCATACCGGTTGAGCTTGTTGACCTTCCAGGTATTGTTCCCGGTGCACATGAGGGCCGTGGACTTGGAAACCAGTTTCTCTCTGAGATAAGTGTTGCTGACGCGCTGGTGCATGTTGTTGATTCTTCAGGCGGTCTTGACGTTGAGGGTAGGCCTGTTGAGCCTGATCCCGAGAACACGTTGAGAGACATAAGGTTTCTTGAGGAGGAGTATGACCGTTGGCTTGCAGGAATAATCGAAAGGGGTATTCAGAAGGCTCCTAAGGCTAGGCCGAGTAGGGAGAGTGTTGAAGAGGCTCTCAGCCAGGTTTTAAGCGGCTTAGCGATAGCTAGGAGGGATGTTGAGAAGGCTGTCGAGAAGGTTAATCCGCCTGACAATGTTTCTCAGTGGAGTAGTGGAGTGATGCTGGAGTTAGCTAAGGCGGTTAGGATGACTGCTAAGCCCATGGTCATAGCTGCGAACAAGGTTGATAAGAAGGGTGCTGAGGAGGGGTTTAGACGGATGAGGGATGCGGGCTACAACCCTATTCCGATCAGTGCTGAGGCTGAGCTTGTCCTGAGGAGGGCGGTTGAAGCCGGGCTGGTGGAGTATTATCCCGGGGATAGCGATTTCAGAATAGTTAGGCCGGAGGCTCTTAAGGAGAAGCAGGTTGAGGCTCTTGAAATGGTTAGAAGCAGGGTTTTAAAAACCTGGGGTTCAACTGGTGTCCAAGAGCTGCTTGACACAGTCTACTTTAAGGTTCTCAACATGATAACGGTTTACCCGGTTGAGGACCCGGGTAAGCTCACGGATAAGAAGGGGAATGTCCTGCCTGATGTTTACCTTGTTCCACAAGGGATGAACGTGAAGGAGTTCGCCGGACTCATACATAGTGACCTGATGAAAAGCTTTCTTTACGCTGTTGACGCTAGGAGAAAAATCAGGCTCGGCGAGGACTATGTTCTTAAGGATGATGATGTGGTTAGCATAATTGCCACAGGCAGAAGAGCTTAGACATTATTAGAACATTTTTAAAACCTATCTGTATTTCTCAACGTAGTAGCCAGTCTGCTTCTTAGGACCGTAGAACCTGAGTCCTTTCTCAACTATTCTTCTCTTTATGACTTCAGCAACCTTTTCCGAAAGTTCTTTACGCATCACGAGGAAGTCGATTATTTGAAAAGCCTCCTCGTTGCTTTCGCATCTTCTTATGTAGTCGAAAACGTTTGGAGTGTATCCTTTAAGAGATTCCGGATCAAGCTTCTCAGAATACCCTTCGGCAGCGATCTTCATCAGATCTTCCTCGCTGAGGCCTCCTGACATTCTTAAGCAGCCTCAGCTAGGTTTGCCCTAACCTCCTCCAGATTGACAGGAGATGCGAGAACCTTCATCTTCTTAAGTCCTCCGAGCTTTATCCTGTGAAACTTCTTAGCCTCATTGTAAAGGTCTGACTCAATTTTTCCGAAAACCAGTTCCTGAACAAATTGAGAATAGTTGAGTTTACTACACTTATTCAAAACGATGCTCATCATTGCCTTCCTCATCTTCTTCTTCTGAGACTGCGAAGCCATGTAACGAGTTATTGCAAGCGCTGAGACACGTATCCTATAGCCGTCTTTAGTCGTAGAGTCGAAAATAATGTCTACTCTCGAAGAGCCTTTTCTGAGAAGGCTTCTCACGAAATCTCTGTCAAGCTCGTATCCCCAGAGGTCTGTGACAGCAGTCTCTCCGTTGACGCCGATTACTTTAAACTTTATTTTAACAGTGGTGTGAGAAGGATCATCCGTCAACTCGCTGAGCAGCAGGCTTATAGTCCTGCCTATTAGCTCGCTGGCTTCGTAAGCCATCACCTGGCATATGGGCTTACCCCCTAAGTAGTCTGGGGCGACCACCGTAAACCATTTTTTAGCTTCCTTCTGCTTTACCAAACCTGAGAAACAGGCTGGAGACAACATATTTAAACTATGCTCTTTAAAACTCTAGGAGTGTTGGAGGAAAAGCAAGGGGTTGTTAAGGATATTAGGCTGAGGGTTTCAGCAGACCTTAACCTGAGCAGAGAACTCTCTGGAGATGAGGTTGAGAAGGTTACGGAGTATGCTGTTTCAGCCTTTCCAAAGGTTTTCTCTAAGGGAGCGTCAAGGGAGGAGGCTCCTAAGATAGTTGAGCTTACGGTTAAGGGAGGGGCTTTAAGCATCACTGTTGAATCCGGCAGGAGAGTCAGGGCTCACGAGGCTGTTAAAAGAGCTAGGAAGGCTTTGGGCGAAGAACTTGGGCCCAAGATGGGGCTAGGTGTTAGAAGCATAAGCGTTAAAACTTTTGAACTGGTTTTCACAGGCGAGAATCTTAAGGGGGTTAAGCTGCCTCTCGTTAAAAAGTTTGAGGAGACGGGGGAAGGCTTGAAATACTGGCTTGAGATTGGGGAAGCGGAGATCTATTCCCAGGTTCCTGACAGGATCATAAGCCTGTTCCTGGAGAAGCAGGGGCAGGTTGAAGAGGCCCGTGAAATCCATAGGACTGTCTGGCGTAGCACGGAGAAGCCGGTTAAGTACAGCATGGACCCGGGGCCTGTGCTCGAGGAGGAGGGCTGGGTTAAAAGATTCTACCCCGGGATATGGTATTATCTTCAGCCCTATACGAGCCTTCTAAGGATTTTTGAAAACATGATTGTGGAAAGAGTTGCGAAGCCCCTTGGATTCCAAGAGGTTGTTCTACCTAAGCTGATACCACTTGGAGTAGTTAAGAAGAAGGGTCAGCTAACCGGGATACCTCATGAAATGCTGTATGTTTCAGAACCAGGTTTAAGAGAGCTACATTATTTCGAAGAGTATGCTGACAGAGTGAAGGTTTTCAATGAGACCATGCCGGAGCTTCTGAAACCATTGTTGAAAGAACCCTCCTTCTGCCTACCCTACGCGCAGTGCGAACCCTTCTATGAGTTTTTCACAGGCGAAACGGTTAACCTTGACAATCCTCCTGTGAAGCTTTACGATAGGTCTGGCTTCAGCTTCAGGCATGAGGCAGGAGGCTTAAGAAGCCTTGAGAGGCTTACAGCCTTCACCAGGATAGAAATAGTTTATCTCGGCAGGCCAGAAGATGTTAGTGAAATAAGGGATAGGCTGATAGAAAACTACCTGAGTCTTCTCGATAAGACTCTTGATCTAGAGGTTAGGTCGGCAGAAGTAACTCCTGTTTGGATGGCTCACGCCGGGGTTACGAGCGATGTTGAGAGGAAGGTGCCTGCTACACTCGACGTGGAGGCCTACATCCCCTTTAAAGGAGACAGGGAGAAGACTGAATGGCTTGAGATCGCTAACGCCTCAGTGCACTACGATAAGTATGTGGAGTGGTTCAACATTAAGGAGAGGAAGAACAGGGAGGTTTGGACAGGCTGCTCTGGTAACGGTCTTGAAAGATGGGTTTACGCTTTTCTAGCTAGGCACGGCTTCAACGTTGAGGACTGGCCTGTTGATGTGAGGAAGCTATGGGTATCCTCTGGCCCGCCAGTCATGGACACGTGGCCTCCTCGAGTCTTGAAGCAGCCTCCTCCAACATCTTAAGATGATACAGGTATTCGAAGAGAGTGTAGGCGAGGGACATGACGCCTCTCTCGCAAGCAATTTTAAGAATAACCCTGTTGTCTTTCAGTCTTGAAGAGGCTCTGAGGCCCTTAACCTTCAATATCTCATCCGGCTTCATAGACAGGTATGTCATCCCAGCCTTAGAAGAATCTGGGAAAACAGCTTCAAGAACTGCGAAGCATCTTATTGAACTGCTCCGCCGCATTTTTCTCAACCGCCTCCATGAACGAGTGCAGCCTTCTCCTAGGTATGGTAGCTCCTGAAGCAACATCGTGGCCACCCCCCAGTCCCCCTACCTGCTTAGCAGCAGTCGAAGCCAGCAGGCTTCCGCTAATGCCTTTCTCAACAAGGGTTCTAGGGACCCTTATTGAAACCTTAAGCGTATCATCCTCCGAAGCAGTGACTATCAGTATTTTCCCGAAATCCTTGGGGAGGTTTGAGGAGATTATTGAGGCAACTGGGCTTAGGACACGCGGGTCCACAATACCCTCACCGTTGTAAAGCAGTATTCTCTCAGACTCAACCTTTGCCCCAGGCATGTTTAGAAGGCTTGAAAGAGATTTTGAGATAACAGTCCTGTATTCTCTGCTTACTCGCTGAGCATCCTCGAAAAAACGGCCTCTCTCACCCATTGCAACAGCTAAACCAAGAGAGGAGAAACCCATTCTAGCACAGGAGTTTAGAAGAGCTGAGAATTCTCTTCCATCCCTCAGCACAGTGCCCCGGGGCTCACCCTTGAAAACATAGACTGTGCCGAACAGGTTTTGAACACTCTCAGAGGATAGGCCGAGGTCAACCATGTATTGCATGAGGCCTGTGAGAAGCCTAGACCTCTCAGCCTCAGATAGGCTGTTGAATGTTCTCCACCTGTCGTCAACCTTAACCTCCATCCCGAGGCTTCTGAGGAAGTTTAAAGCCACGTTCTCATCTCCTGTTAAACCAGGTATTATGAAGTTCGTGGAGGAGGATATTGAAACATGTATTGGAAGGGTCTCCCTCCCGAAGAACACGAAATCCTCCTCAACCCTTACCACCCCCGTCTCCTCAGCCTCAAGCACTATTACCGAGTTCAATCCTGAGAGAGACCTGCCTGCTCCAACATCCTGCATGTCTGCTAATGCCCCGACTATAGCAAGCTCACTCATCCTCGCAGCATCTTCAACAAGGTTCTTGAAGACAAGGTATGAGACACCTGAGCCAGAGATTTCTGAGCCACCGTTCAAACCATGTTGATTAGGATTCAGCATAAGCATCCCGCTTGGATCACCCTGCACCTCGTGATGGTCAAGTATGACAACCATTGAAGGATCCAGCGTACTCTTTATCTCGTTCAAATACCCTGACCCGATGTCGAGGAAAACCACCGGCTTCGAGACTTTTTCAATCGACTCCAGCACAGCCATATCCATCTGCGTAACAGACCTTGCGGCGAAGCATACTCCCATGCTTCTTAATGCGAGGCAAGCTATTGCGGCAGCAGCCGTCCCGTCGGCGTCAGCGTGGAAGACTATCTGAACATCATCCCAGCCGAGGGACCTGATCCTGCTCGCCAGATCCCTGGCTTCAGAAATGAATTTTCCATAAGCCTCTGAAGCATTACTCATATCTTGGCTTCAAGAACCTTGAGGTCTGGCAGCGCCACCTTCTTCCTAGAATAGTAGCGGGCAAGCCTCCTGATCTTAGACTCTACAAGTTGAAGATTATGTATGTTGAAACGGTCAGACCTGTTCCTAGATAAGTGGACAACCATCCTCTCCGCCTTAGTCTTAAGCCTATCCAAATCCTCAGTCCTAGGAAACCTGACGCCTTTCTCAAGCAGGATCCTAGAAACCTTCTTACCTGTGATGTTCCTAACCGAGGGGATGCCGTAGGAGTCTCTTAATATGAGGCCTATTGCTGAAGGCCCATGGCCCTCTGAAGCCAGCTTAACCACAAGGTTTTCAACCTCCTCAGGCTTTAAGGGCAGCCACGGCGGAGACCCGCTATAAACGACTCTACGGGAGCCCGATTTACCCTTCTTATGACTATGCATCCTAGCCAATCTTTAAACCAGCTTTCAATTCCAACCCCCCTATATAAGCTTCTCTAGAAACACTCCTCAGCTTAAGACATGCAGACAAGCTATTGCTTATGATGAGCATAGTCAGAAGCACTACATCAGAAGCCTATATTTATGGGAGGTTAAAAGTTTAAATTATATCATAAAAGTATGAATCTTATGACAAAACGTATCACCATATCGCTTGACGAGAAATTAGCTAAGGCTTTACGGGAAACTGCGAAGGGAAACGATCTTAAGGTTTCAACCCTTGTGAAGAAAGCTGTTGAAGAGTATCTTCGTAGATTAGAACCGGATGATGAGGAACCGGATGTTCATCCTAAGGTTGTCTGGAGAGCTAGAGGACGAGTTAGCCCAAGAGGGCCTTCGGTTAGAATGGGGAGGGTGAAGGCGGGGTCGTTCAGAATTGTCGACACCGATAAGCTTCAAATACCATGAAGACGGGTTACTGTCTAACGGTTTTAAGCTACCCGATATGCCTATGATGAGTCTTCTCATAGTCAGGCATGATTTACGTAAAGCCGCCATAGTTGAGGGTCTGGTTGACACGGGTTTCGACGGGGCCTTATACTCTAACTTTGAACTGGCAGAGTTCCTCCTTAACCTTAAGCCAGTCTCCATAAAGCAGATGGAGGCTCCTGGACACTTAATTAGGGGAGAAGTTTTCGAGCTCCCAGTATTCCTAATATCTGAAGAAGCTGACCGTAGAATCGACTTGGGTTTGAGCGAAGTCTTTGTGCCCCTATCTGACACAGATCTCACCGAGGATATTGTAATCGGCAGGGAGATCCTCAACAAGTTGAAAATTTTTCTCAACGGACCCAACGCTAAGCTTACAGTTGAAAAAGGATAGAGGCTCATCCAAATAAAACTGTCTCAGCTAACTACTGGTTCTTTAACTTCTCTTTCCAATCATTTTTCTCATTCAGAAACCATGAGGCGAATGCTCTTAAAGCCCTAGCTCTGTGGGAGAAACGATTCTTCTCTTCAACACTCATTTCTGCAAAGGTGAGTTTAGAGCCTAACGGTATGAATATGGGGTCATAACCAAACCCGCTTTCTCCTCTTTGCCCTGTTGCGATGGCACCGTCGACTCTTCCTGTGAAGAGCTTAATCCCCTCTCTTGATGAACCGTAGGCTAGGGCAGTCATAAAGTAGGCAGACCGCTCTGAGGAACCTGTAAGCAGCTTAAGTATTCCCTCGCAACCGATCTTCCTGTAGACGTATGAAGAGTATACTCCGGGGAAGCCGTTTAGAGAGTTTACGAAGAGCCCGGAGTCCTCGATTATGAAACATTCTTCCGTCTTTTTCAAAGCTTCCTCAGCGCACTTCTCCACGACCTCCTCCAAGGTATCTGCCTGCGGCTCAGTTATATCAAGGTCAGCCTGCTCAAGCCGAATTCCAAACCCTCCTAACAGTCTCTCCGCCTCAACGAATTTCCCCCGGTTCCCAGTTATGAAGAGAAGCCTCATTGAATAGTGCTTAACCTAAGAAATATTAAAGCTTAAAACTCCTCAGCCTTCGGATAGGCAGGTAATGGAAGGCTCAAGCAGCGAGGCCCTTGTCTGCATAGATTGTGGTGCAACCTATGAGCCTGGGGCCAGCGTGCTGGTTTGCGGAAAATGCAGTGGGCTCCTTGAAGTAGCTTACCCTAGAGAAGTTTTTAGAAACGTCTCCTTCGGCGGGAAGGGTGTTTGGAGGTATAGGAGCCTGCTGCCCAAGGTGGATAAGGTGGTTACGCTTAACGAGGGCAGCACGCCCCTCATCAAGGCTGAGAACCTTGGCAGGGCAATCGGCCTGAGAAACCTTTATGTCAAGTTTGAAGGAGCAAACCCAACGGGATCCTTCAAGGATAGGGGGATGACGGTTGGAGTAAGCATCGCATTGAAGCTCCGTCAGAAAAGCGTAGCTTGCGCTTCAACCGGAAACACCTCAGCATCCATGGCGGCTTACGCTGCCAGAGCAGGGTTAAGAAGCTTCGTCTTCCTGCCTGACGGCTATGTTGCTGCCGGAAAGCTTCTTCAAGCTGTTGCACACGGTGCCACTATAGTCAGGGTTAGAGGGAACTTCGACGATGCTCTGAAGATTCTACTCTCCCACAGCGTGGAGCTGGGAGTTTACGTTCTTAACTCTGTTAACCCTTACAGGATTGAGGGGCAGAAGACAACAGCCTTCGAAACATGGGAAGAGCTTGGCACCATGCCCAATGTTGTTGTCTACCCTGTTGGGAACGCTGCCAACATAGCCTCAGGATGGAAAGGCTTCAGAGAGCTGAGGGAAGCAGGCTTATCCAGCTATCTCCCAAGGATGGTAGGGGTTCAGGCGGAGGGAGCAGCACCCATAGCGAAAGCATACTCTCAGGGAAAGGATTTGATGGAGCCGGTTGAGAACCCTGAGACAGTTGCGACAGCAATAAGAATTGGGAGACCCTTATCGTGGAAAAAGGCTTTGAAAGCAATAAGGGACTCCGGAGGCATGGCTGTCACAGTTAGCGACAAGGAGATTCTTAGGGCGCAGGTCGACCTAGCTAGGATGGAGGGTGTTTTCGCTGAGCCGGCTGGAGCAGCTCCAGTAGCAGGGTTGGTGAAGCTTGTTAAAGAAGGCTTTCTGAGGAAGGATGATATTGTTGTGGCTGTGGCTACTGGCCATGGCTTAAAGGATCCTGATGTCAAGATAGAGCCTTACGGGGAACTCGTTATTCAGCCCGGTGAAAACCCTGTGGAGGTCTTGAGGAAACTGTTATGAAGATACTTTTAATAGGCTTCGGAAACGTTGGGAGGGCTTTCCTCCAGCTAATGGAGGAGGAGAGGAGGAGATTCAGGAGGCTTGGGGCAGACCCCAAGATAGTTGGAATAGTTGACAGGGGTGGTGCAACCATATCTGAGAACGGTGTTAAGGCCAGCAGCCTGATAGCGATCAAAATTGAGAAGGGCTCAGTAGCATACTCTAGGGAAGGCGGTTTCCCAAGCATGGATGCTTTCGAAGCATTAAGGATTACCCAGCCCGACGTGACTGTTGAAGCAACCCCGACGAGTAGAGGAGGCTCAGGCCCAGCTTTAAACCATATTCTAAAAGCCTTTGAGCAAGGGTCTCATGTTGTCTCAGCCAACAAGGCGCCCTTCGCATACGATTATGATACTGTCATGAGGGCTGCCTCATCCCGCGGCAGGCTTGTAAAGTATAGTGCAACAGTTGGAGGAGGACTGCCTGTTTTGAAAACCCTTAAAACGCTTACAGTGGGAGACGTAGTGGAAAGCTTTCGAGGAGTGTTGAACGCCACATCCAATTACATTCTCACACTTATGGAGGAGGGGAGAAGCTACGAGGAGGCTTTACGGCTTGCATGTGAAATAGGTATTGCTGAAGCCGACCCGACGATGGATGTTTCAGGAATGGATACCGCCTACAAGATAACGATAATAGCTAACACGTTAGAGGGAGGACACACTGTTAACGAGGTTGATTTAAAGGGCATAGAGGACATTGATCTCAAGGAGCTTCAGGAAACTGTTTCAAGCGGATACTCCATCAGGCTCCTAGGCGAGTTCACAGACGAGGGTAGGCTTAGAGTCGGGGCTTCAAAGCTTAAGAGGGGGAGTATGCTTGATGTGAGTGGGACACTGAACGCGGTGGAGTTCAAGATGAAGAGGGCTGGACAGGTTTACCTTGTTGGAAGGGGTGCGGGACCGTTTGAAACAGCCGCCGCCATAATCAGGGATATTTTTGAAATACTGGAGGAGGAGAAGCGTTGAGGATAGTCAGCCTTAATCTTGAGAACACGGGGCTTGAACTTAAAGACCTTTATAGAAAGCTTGCTGAAGAAGCTTCTCAAGGACTCATACTTGTTGTAGAGCCCCGTGAAGAGGCTATGAAACTGATAACTGATGCAGTAGCCTCTCACGTGAACGAGGATGAGGCGATGGAGAAGCTGGCTGGTGAGCTTAACAGTCTTTCAAAAGGGCTTCCGGAGGAGCTGAGGAGAACTGTCGAGACAGAAGTTGTGAAAGCCTTGAACAGGATAACCGAGTACATGAATGCTGGGAAGAAGGCTGGTGAAGCAACACCCAAGGGACTCGCTGTAATGCTCAACCTGTTTGGAAACACTGTCTCAATGATTGTTTCAAGCCATTTGAAGACGCTTGGAGCCGATGCCAGATGGGTTTCCACAGGTCAAGCCGGGTTCACGCTCCTGGAAGATTATGAACCGCCATGGAGCCACTATGTTAACCTAATTAAGCCAGAGGAGTTGAGGAAGGCAGCCACGGGAGTACTCGTAGTATCAGGGAGGACTGGCGTAGACAACGAAGGTAATGAAGCCACCCTAAGGAAAGGCATGGGAAGCGTCGTCTCAATACTTGCAGCAAACGAGCTGGGCGTCAAAGAGGTTTATGTTCCTAAGGCTAATGGGGGAGTCTACACAGCAGACCCATGGATTGTTGAGGATGCGAAAGTAATACCGAGCCTCTCATACTCTGAGGCACTTGAACTCTCTAGGCTTGGAGAATGGTTCGTCAATCCTCAGGCGGTTGAGCTTGCGGAGGAGCTTGGAGTAAGAATAGTGGTCTCCAACACACAGGAGCCGTTTAAACAATCCACAGTAATAGGCTTCGAGAAAGCTGTTGAAAAACAGATTGCTAAGGCTGTAGTGATGATACCTGACATGAGCATCTTCACGGTTGAGGGTGCTGCGATGGCTGGGACGCCGGGCGTAGCCTCAGCCATACTGGGGGAGGTGGCGAAGAGAGGGGTAAGCGTCTCCATGATAAGCCAAGAAGCATCAGAGATTGGGATAACCCTAGTGGTTAAGGAGAGAGAGTTGGATAGGGCTCTGAAAGGATTAAGGGAAGGATTCAGTAGGGAGAGGCTTGTCAAAAGAATAAGGATTCAGAGAGGCGTTGCAGTAATATCGGCAGTTGGAGAAGGAATGAGGGGGACTAGGGGCGTTGCAGCGAGAATATTCTCAGCAGTCGCTGAAGCAGGCGTCAACGTTCTAGCAATAGCCCAAGGCTCCTCTGAGACAAGCATATCCTTCGTAGTACTGATGGAAGATGCGATGAAGGCTGTTAAGGCGATTCACAGCAAGGTTATTCTCGGCGTCTAAGAAATATAACACTTAACTAAGACCAAGAAAAAGGGTGTAATAGAACTAAGCTATTTTCCTATTACTCCTAGCGCTAACCGTGTTTACCACGCTAGCCGATTCGCCTCCTTAGCTCCTTCTCAACGTATCTGCCTCTTTTCTCTATTTCCCTAAGCCTCGCCTCAACTCTGTCTGCTGATTCTCCAGCTGAAGACCTGTATCCTTCTAGAAACGCTTCCTTAAGCTTCTCGTAACCGAGTAGTGCTCTGAGGCTTGATAGAAACGTGTACATGTCTTCAGCCTTCTTCTCAACCTCGTTGGAATATTCTCCTAGGCCGAAGTCTATTATGGTGAGCACCCCATTAGAGACGATCACGTTGGCTGAAGTGAGGTCACCATGCACGATGCCAGCTGAGTGAAGCCTGCCAACCATTTCGCCGAGCACTCGTATGAAGCGTGGAAAAACGTTTGAGCCCTGTAGGCTTCTAAGGCTCTCACCCTCAATGTAGCTCATGATTATCCATCCCTCCATCGGGTTCACATGGTAGATGAAGGGTGTGTTGACCCCAGCCTTCTTAGCTGAGCTCAGGAGGGATGCCTCCCTGACCGTCCTAGATCTTCTTATAGACTCGTCCAGCTCCCTGACCCTGTAGCCCTTTGCAACCCGGGTCTTCACCACAACCCTCATACTCATCCATTCACAGAGGTCTATTACTGCCTCCGCACCCTGATAGATTGCTCTAATCTTATTACAGCCCTGCGGGAGCAGGCTTGACATCGCTAATCCTCCACCTCGGCTTGACGGCTGATTCCTCAACTCTAAGTATTTCTCCCAGCCTATACTGTACTATACCCTCCCAAGCAACCATTACACCGTTGTCAGCGTAGTATTGAAGAGGATAGTCTCTGAAAACAGCATTCCTCTCTCTGCACATCACACCTGCCATCTCCCTGAGCCTCGCGTTAGCCCCGACGCCGCCCGCTACTACGAGCTCATTCACTCCGAGCATAGCCATAGCTCTCTCAGAAACTTCCACCAGCATTGAGAACGCTGTCTCCTGCAGTGAGAAGCAGAGGTCTTCAACAGGCTCCTTCCCGACGAGGCCTTCAAGCATCGTCAGCATCCCTGAGAAGGAAACATTCATACCCTTAACACTGTATGGAAGCCTCACCAGCCTACTGGATTTTGAGGCAAGCTCCATCACCCTTGGCCCACCGGGGAAGCCTAGCCCAGCCTTCCTCGCGAAAACATCTATGAGGTTCCCCACAGCGATATCCTCTGTCTCCCCAAGAACCACGTATTTTCCTTCAGAAGCATGTAGGACCTGCGTGTTACCCCCAGAGACGTATAGGACAACAGGGTTCACTGCCCCGCTTAAAACCTTGGCAGTCTCAACATGTGCCGCAGCATGATTCACACCGACCAACGGCTTCCCAAGCTTAAGGGAAAGCATTCTCGCCAGTGCTGCACCCACCCTTAGACATGGACCGAGCCCAGGCCCCCTAGAGAAAGCAACCAGGTCTATCTGCTTAACGTTAACCTTGGAGAGAAACTCCTCCAACGCTTCAACAGCCTTCTCCACATGGTGCCTAGCGGATTCGCTTGGATGTATCCCGCCTGAAGCCGGTTTGTAGACTCTTCTAACGTCGCACAGAATTTCCAGGGGAGGATGCTTCACAACCCCTATTCCAAGCGTGTGCGCCGTGGACTCTACGCCGACGCAGGTTAAACTCTCCCCCACAGGGGGTTCACCTAGTGAACTCCGTGTAGTTGCATGAGCCGCAGTGCCACCTTGGCTTAACATCCTTGTGGAAAGCCATTATTTTTCCGCATCGCGGGCACTTCCTGTTCTTAAGCTTCACGGCAGGCTTGCTGGCGTCAAACTCGTAGTATTTTATAGTGTCCTTCATTTCTTTCCACCAACCGCCTTAGCCTTCATCTCCATCTTCCTCTTCTTAAGCTCCTCCTTCCTCTGCTTCTTCTCCTGCGGAGGCAGGTTCGCAATCCTAACGTGCTCCGGCTCTATCTTAGCGTAATCAGGAGAAAGGTATACGTGTGCTCTCCCTATAGACGACTGTCTTCCAGACATGCTTCTAAGGCTCAGCACGTAGACTGCTTCAAGAGGAGCGTTTTTCAAAGCGGAGACTGCTTCCCTAGCCTCAGCCACGCTAGGTGTATGTCCCCTTGGATGCGGGACCTCGAACAGGATTTCCCTCCTCTTCAGAAGAGGGTTCTCCACCTCCTTCACTATTTTTGCTTCCACCATGTGGACATGGTTCCACGAATAGTGAGGCTTTAAACATTACTCAGAGGGCTCCATGGTCTCCAGGATTCTTTGAATAAGCTTTCTGGAAGATTCATCTACCTTAACCACGACAACCCCCTCCCCAGGCTGCCCGTAAAGCACCAGCGAGCCTTTCGAAACAGTTTTAACCGCTACAATCGTAAGAAGATCCTCCTCGCCTTCAACAAGTATTGTCGAGGGGGCTGAGGCTAAGGCTTCCTTGAAAACCCTCCAAGACTCTTCTGAAACTGTTCCAGGCGGGTTGACGAGCGTAAATAGTTTTCGACCATGCTTAAAGCGTTCAACCCCGGGGAAGATTGTCCTCATAGTCTTCCCGTCAACCACGCAGAGACTAGGGTTAAACCCTAGGTCTAGAAGCTTTTCCGAAACAATGTCTCCTACCGAGACCAGTCTCCCCTTAAAACCTTTGAGAAAGCTTCTCAGGCCGTCCTCATCCTTAACCAAGATGCCTATTGGCCTCTTCACTATCCTCTTGGTTTCATCGGTTGCCTTTAAGGGCACCTACTTCAGCCTCACCGCGTATCTTCCGGGTTTTTTTGCTCCTATGAGCTTTGCCACTGACGAGGCCTCCGGGTTGAAAACCAGAACCTCGCCAACCCATTCCTGAGTGAACTCTTCCCCACCGCAGTTCGGGCATTTAGAACTGTCAGTTATCATCCTGCAGTTTAAGCATGCTTTAAGAGGCATTATGTCTTAGCCTCCTGCTTAGGCTTCTCACCCGCCAGCTTCTTAGCATCCTCCTCTATCCATTCAGCCTTGCCTAGGAAAGGCTGCCTAGCGGTTAAACCTATCTTGTCAGTCATCGAGCCTCTTCCTATTGATACAGCCGCAACCCTAGCCCTTACCCAATCGTTCTTCTGTATTATCCTCTTAGTCTGCCTTCCCATTAAAACTCCCTGCGAACTGTTGTAATCCATGTAGTCATCCGTAATCTGGGAAACATGCATTAAAGCGTCGGTTGTCACAAGCCTGACGAAGACGCCGAACTCCTCTACTTCAACAACCCTGCCCTCAACAACCTCGTTAACCTCGGGATAGTATGAGAGCACTTTCACCCTTACCTTATGATAACTGTAGCCGTCGCCCGGGGAAATCTGCCCGACAGGGTCGAACTCGTAGTCAACCAGCAGTATAACATACCCCACCCCCTCCATCACCATCCCCTCATACCTGTCTTTCAAAACGCTTTTGAAAACCTCTTTCACAGGGTCCCCGAGCCTAGAGGGGGAAACCTTAACCACATCTTCAAACTCGATTATCTTAAACAATCCTCTTCACCTCTTCGAACCATCCTTCCCCAATGATCCTCTTCTCCCCAGCCGGGTAAAAAACAGTTATACCCAAGGCTCTGAGCCTCCTGCGTAACACCCTGTCGGCTGTCGCGACAGCCGCTTTATAAGTTTTTGCAAGATACACGAGAGCATCATCACAGCCCATTCCGGTCGGGGGAAGTGTTCTGAAGCATCGTGCAGTCTTCAAAGCCAGCTCAGCCATTCCAGCCAGCTTAGGCCTACCCGTGCCCAGCATCCTAAGCTCCACCACTGTTTCGAAAGGCAGGTTGAAGACAGCCCTGCCCTGAGTTAAATCCGTCACCTCCTCCATGAATTTAACACCGGTTTCGAAACAGGCTAATAGTGCACTCGAATCCAGGAGAACCATCAATCAACCAGCACACCGTACCCGATTAGCCTCCAACGCCGCTCCACAAGCCTGCTCACAGCAATCCTCTGACCCTTCTCGGCGCAGACAGGAATCTTAAGATCCAGCCTAACCCTGTTACCGCGAACATCCTTCACAGTAGCCTGAGTTAAGGCTGAACCCATGTTAACGTTTAAAACTTCCCCGACCCTCAGAGGCTCAGTCTTAACAACGCCTTTAACACCGACAACCCTTTCAAACATGCTGTACTCCAAGGTAATGCTTTTCGTGACTGGTGGAAGCGTTCCAGGCTTGCCAACAAGGTTCCCGATGAGCAGGTCGTTCTTAGTTAAAGACGGGTCTAGGCTGGTACCGATGCCGACAAGCCCCCCGCTCCTAACCTTCTCAAGGAAAACACCGTTGAAACCGGCTGAAACAACCTCAGCTGTAAGAGGAATTGTTTCAACAGAATCGTCCTTCTTAACCCTTAGGCCGGGGAGAATTTCAACCTCGTCTCCAACCCTTATCTCCCCCCTGATTATGGAGCCGCCTAGGATTCCGCCCCGCATATCCTTCACCGGGGTCCCAGGCCTGTTAACGTCGAAAGACCTTATCACTATCATTCTGGCTGGAGAATCAAGGTCGAAAACCGGGGTGGGGATCTCGCTCTGAATAACGTGTAGCAGAATATCCACGTTAGCCTTGTGCTGCGCTGACATGGGGACTATGGTGGCGTCGGCGAAACGGGTTCCGGAGAGGAACTGTTTAATCTCCTCAAGGCTTTTCAAAGCCCTATCCCTCGACACTATGTCGATCTTATTCTGAACCACGATCAGCTTCTTAATCCCCATTATCTCCGCTGCGAGAAGATGCTCATAGGTCTGGGGCTGAGGGCAGACCTCGTCAGCACCTATCACCAGTATTGCTGCATCCATGACAGCAGCACCACTCAGCATCGTGGTCATCAGTATCTCGTGCCCAGGCGAGTCGACGAAGCTTATCTTCCTCTGGAAAACAGCCTCGGAGCCGCATGAGCATTTCGGCGATGTTGTGAAGTTGTAGGGCGGTGGACACTTAGGGCATTTGAAGATGCTGAAGTTAGCGTAGCCCAGCTTTATCGTTATGCCTCTCTTAAGCTCGTCACTATGCTTACTCGTCCAAACACCTGTAATAGCTTGGACGAGAGTCGTCTTACCTGTATCCACATGACCTAAGGTTCCAAGATTTAGACAGGGCTGAACACGCTTGTAATCCTCGATTTTCAAACGCCCTCCGTAACAATCTTCATGTTAACCTGGTAAATATCCTCAGATATCTGGTTCCCCCTAACCAGTGTTTTCCTCCTAGTTTCTCCAATACGGGTTTTCTTCTTAACCAGTATCTCCTTCTTAACACCGCCCTGAACAGAGGGAACCATAGGTATGCCTGACCTGTCTGACCCCCCTGTCACCATCAGCTTAACCCCTGGCTTACCTATTACTGAGCCATCTACCACGCTTCCTATCTTCAACCCTATGAGGGGAACTACGTTACTCCCCTCAAGCTTCACAGACTCTGTTTTACCCGTCTTAGGATCGGAGACACATACCTTGAACTCAGGCGGCATGCTGAGTATGTCGAATAAACCTATATTAAAACATTACACCCCTCAGAAACCGTAGAAAGGGTTCTCCCTCTTCCTTATGCTTGAAATCTCCTCCAGGGCCTGCAGGTAATGCGGCTCCAGCTGCTCCTTGAAAACCCTGTTTATGACGGAGGCATCTCTGCTTGGAACATCTACGAGAAGCACGTCATCCTCCTTAAGGTTTCTTCCGACAACAGCCTCAGGTATTGAGACAGCAACCTCTTCACCGGCCTCAGCCTTCGGAACACTCTTACCCTCCTTCTGAACCTGTTCAATAACCCCTATCCTCTCACCGTTAAGGTTAACCAGTGGGGAGCCTGGTTTTATTCCGCCTGCTTCAACCCTTACCCCGACTATCGCGGGCTTACTTCTCCTGAACACGTATGCCGGCAGGACTCTTATCCTGCCTGGAAGGATAAGCTGCTCAAGCTGCATCCTCGCCTCCCTCTGCTTCTCCTGCCTACGCCACTCTAAGAACTCTTCTATAAGCTGGTAGATTACCCTTCCCTGAAAGACGGGGACACCTCTTTTCTCAGCCTCCTCAACAGCCTCAGGCATCACCCTGACATTGAAGACTAGGAGAGCTCTCAACGTAGGATCCTTGGAAGATATGGATGCTTCAATAACATCCCGCTCCGAGACTGGGCCAAGGTCCCCCATCCTGACCGGAATACCCTTCTTCTCAAGCTCCCCGACAATCGCCTCCAGAGAGCCTAGGGCATCCGCCTTAACCACAACACCCTCCTCTCCACTCCTAATCCTTATGGACTCAACCTCAGACATGATTCTGCCCACAGCCTCCTCAATGTTTCCTCCAGATGCTACTATCAGCGGGGAGCCTGGGAGAGCATCCTCAAGGTTGGGTGCAACAATCTTAACGCCTGCTGAAGGCTTAACCACGTCAACCTGGTTGAACCTGTCCCTCGGATCCCTCATCTCGTCGAGAGGCTTAGGCATGAGCAGAGCCCTAATCCTTGTGACAATCGGCTTGTTCAACCCCATCAGCACTATAGTGTCGTCACTCTTTAAAACACCGTCGAAGATGACTGCGTTCACAGTTGTCCCCATACCTGTCTCCTCAACAACCTCTAGCACAACGCCTCTAGCAGGGCCATCGCTGCACTCGAGCCCGCTTATCAGGAATTGTTGGACAAGCCCGATTAAGACAGCTATCAGCTCCGAGACGCCTTCCCCTGTTACAGCGCTCACCGGCACTATGGCAACGTTCTTCCTGAAGTCAGTTATCCTGTCGAATCTGTCAGACCTGAAGCCGAGCATTGAGAGATCTCCGATAATCTTGTAGAGATGCTCGTCCAGAGTACGCCTGACCCTCTCATCCTGCTTCAACATGGATTGTGTGACGCTCAGCGTTTTCTGAGGCCTCCAGCCAGGTATGAGGTCAAGCTTGTTAGCTGCAATCATGAAGGGCGTCTTCCTAGCCCTGAGTATCTCCAATGATTCCGAGGTCTGCGGTTCAACACTCCTCAGAATATCTATCACAAGTATTGCGAAGTCCGCTATGGAGCCTCCCCGCTTCCTAAGGTTTACGAAGGCCTCGTGGCCGGGAGTATCTATGAAAAGTATCCCGGGCATCTTAAGCTTCTCCTCCAGCCTTATGTTAAGAGTCTTAGCAACGTTGGCAATAACCTGAGCAGGGATGAGGCTTGCCCCAACATGCTGCGTTATACCCCCTGCCTCCCTCATCGCCACGAACGTGCCCCGTATCTTATCCAGGAGAGAAGTCTTGCCGCTGTCAACGTGGCCCAACACAACCACTATCGGCTCCCTAACACCCATTATTCCTACGCGGACCTCCTGAATCGGGAGCGTTAAAGAAGTATTAATCTCTATCCCTCAAGATTAATCCCTAAACAAACCGGAACGTCAGTCAAAAAAGGAAAAATAGGATTTTGGCTTTAAAGTAGTGCTCGGATATTTATGATAATCCAGTTGATGTCCCTCTTCAACGATGCTTGATCAATAGGATTGATGATCCAGTCCTCGGCTTAGGTCACCATCCATTTTGGGAGTATGTCGTTCTCCATCTCATTTTCATGTCGAGAGAGATTAAAAAGATCCATAAAGCTAACATAAACAATATGCATAAAAAGCATAGTTCCATTTACTCGATTCTTTAACCCGAGAATTCTTTCAAGGCTTTGACGATCTTGTCGACGACCGCGTCTGGAGAAGCATCTCTGCCGGATTCATCAGGCTCGTAGAAGAAGTCGAACACTACTCCTGCCTTGCGGTAGTGTTCAAGCAGTGGAGCAACCTCCTTCTTATAGATTTTTATCCTCTCCCTCACAACCTCAGGCTTATCGTCATCCCTCTGGTAGAGTTCTCCGCCACACTTGTCGCAAACCCCGTCAACCTTCGGCGGGAGAGTAATCTTGTTGTAGACTGCGCCGCAATTCCTGCAGATGAGTCTTGAGGATATTCTTCTAACCAGAACCTCGTCAGGCACGTTCAGGTTGATTACGAAGTCTACTTTAACAATCTTGTCTAGGAACTCGGCTTGCTGCAGAGTCCTAGGGTAACCGTCTAGGATGAAGCCCTTCCTACAGTCCTCCATTGAAAGCCTTTTCTCAACAACCTTGTTCACAACATCGTCTGGAACCAGTTTCCCGTTTGAAACGTAGCTGGATATGTTTCTGCCGAGCTCAGTCCCGCTTTCAATCTCGCTTCTGAGAATGTCTCCTGTTGAAACATGGGGGACGCCTAGCCTCGGTGCAAGCCTTGAAGAATAGGTTCCTTTTCCAGAACCCGGTGGGCCGAAGATTATCATCCTCATCCCCATAAGCCTCCGTTTAAGGTTTCCCCGCAGCTAAGCATTCTTCTTGACAACCCATTTAATCTTCCTAGGGTTCCTGCCCAGCTTCACAGAGTTCCTTAAGCATTTCGAGCTGCAGAACCTTAGGATGCTCCCATCCCTCTTAACGTAAAGTATGCCTTTCCCAATCAGGAAGGCTCTGCCGCAGAAACTGCATTTAAACGATGCGGGCGTGGCTCATCACCCTGAGAACCTTCTGGCTTCCCTCTCAGTCTCCCTCAGCATGAGAACATCTCCGACTCTAACCGGGCCCCTTACATTCCTCAGGATAACTCTGCCCCTGTCCCTGCCTGCGAGAATCCTGACTCTAACCTGCGTGACCTCGCCCGAGGCACCGGACCTTGCTACCAGCTCAACAACTTCTGCAGGAGTAGCTTCCTCGCTCAAGAAGCGCTTCCACCAGCCGTTGACCTTGCAGCCTGTATCTTCTTAACAACGCTTTCAAGCATTGGAGCAGCCTCACCCGGGTCTATTATTGCTACAGCTGCTGCTGAAACGTTTGCTAACCCAGCGGCCTCACCCAGCTTCTTCTTATCCGGCACAACAATATACGGTATCTTCCTGTCCCTGCTAAGCAGAGGTATGTGGAGGACAACCTCAACCGGGTCAGTGTTTCCAGCTATGTAGGCAAGTTTAGCGACTCCTCTCTCAAGGGCCTTCGTGGTTTCATTGGTGCCCCTTTTAATCTTCCCGGTTTTAGAGGCGAGCCTTAACAGTTCCAGTGCTTCCTCAACGAGCTCGCTACTCGGCTCGTAATCCGCAGTCGTGATCCCAACCATTTTCCATTAAGCACCTCTACCCTTCCACACCCGTGGACACAGGTGTATAAAAACTTAAACTAGGGTAGGCTAAGGATGGGAGAAAACCAGGTTTACAACGCTTTTGGAAACGTTTTCAACCCTGCAGAAGCCGAACCTGACTAGCTGAATAAGCCTGTCGGGGCTTAGCCTCGTCAACGGGGATTCCCCCAGTCCTTTTGCAAGACTCGCGTCAGGCATAAGTATCCTTGTTTCAACAGCATCCTCAGGGAGAACCCACTGTATCAGTTTCACGCCGGCTGACTTCTCGGGAACCTCAACCCCATTGAAAAAGGCTTCAACACTCTTCCCCTGAGGGTTAATCTTCTCAACCTCCACGTTGAAAAGCGATATCAGTCTCAGCCTTGAGCCAGGTGTTAAATCCTTAAGGTCGTCTGATGAAATCATCAGGTTAACCTCTCCTTCGGAAGGCTTTACGACAATCATCCGGGAGCCTAGCTCAGGCCTACTCGGGTGTCTGAAAAGCTTCGCCTCAACCTCCTGGGGAACATTCTTAACCACCATTTTAAACGGGTCTCTAACGAAGTAGTAGCGCTCCGCCTCCCAGTCAGCAGCCTCCCTGTTGTAAGCGTAAAGATTCTCCCATTTAACGGTTGACTCCGTTATGTTCAAGCCCATGTCTAGAACAACCCTCCTGATGACCTCCGGCTTGAACCCTCTTCTCCTCAAAGCCTTCAACGTGCCGAGCCTAGGGTCGTCGAGCCCGGTGTAAGCACCTTCAGCAAGACCCTTCATTATCCTGGATTTGCTCAGCACACTTCCCTCAAGCCTAACCCTGCCAATATGGATTGAAACAGGCTGAGGAGAACCCAAGTATTGGAAAACGTATGATTGACGAACCTCATTCGTCAAATGCTCCTTGCCCCGGACCACGTGCGACACCTTCATCTCATGGTCGTCGATGGCGCACGACCAGTTGTAGAGAGGCCAGACTCTGAAGCCTGTGACCCTGGGATGCTTAGCAACATCTATCCTTAGCGCAGGCCAGTCTCTAACAGCAGGATTAGGATGCTTCATATCTGTCTTAACTCTTACAACAGCCTCACCCGGTTGAAGACCACCGTTAAGCATCTTCTCCCAGAGGCTTAGGTTCACAGCCGGCTCCTGACCCCTGTGGGGACAGGGCTTACCCTCCTTTTCGAAACGCCTGAACTCCTCAGGCTTGCAGAGGCAGACGTATGCGAAACCTTTATCGAGAAATTTCTCAGCGTAATCATAGTATTTTTCAAGCCTGTCAGACTGGTAGTGTATTTCGTCAGGCTCTATGCCGAGCCACTTCAAGTCCTCGAGAACCCAGCTGTATGCTTCCACTAGAGGAGGCTTTACTGAGGGAGAAGTGTCTTCAAACCTTAGGATAAGCTTCCCCCTCATGCTTCTAGCGTAGTGGTCGCAGAGAACTGCAGGCCTAGCGTTCCCGAGAGTAAGAGGGCCGTCAGGGTTTGGAGCGAATCTTAAAACTGTTTGAGAGAAGCCTTCAGCCTTGGGGAGAGAGGGAAGCTCCTGTTTCAAAGCTTTTTCAACGCGTTGAAAACCTCCAAGCCTCTCAAGTAGCTCAGCCTGCTCAGCAGGAGTAAGCCTGTTAATTTTTTCCGTTAACTCTTGAATAATAGGAATAAGCTCTTTAACACGGCTTCTTAAACCCGGGTTCATCCCGAGAAGCTTTCCTAGAACAGCGTCAGCCCTAGCAACACCCTGGAAGGAGACAGCGTTCTCCAGCGCAATCCTTTCAACCAGACTCCGGATCTCATCCGTGCTCATCTCTCCACCCCTCTCCCCTTCAGAAGCCTTGCGAGCAACCCTCTTTGCTCAAGCCATTCAGCAGTCCTCCCTCTAACCACAATGGGGACTGAACTCAGCTCCCCTATGTTTTTCGCACCCACCAGGAACATTGTGAATCTTAAGGCGAGCTCGAATGATTTAACGAGCCTCCTAGTCTTTTCAACACCGCCTCTTGAAAAAGAAACTAGGAATGGCCTTGACATCCCGGTGCAGCTCGCGCCAAGCGCAACAGCCTTAGCAGCATCCATACCTGTCCTAACGCCGCCGCTCGCAATTATATTCATGCCCTGCGTGCAGAGCTTTGACTCGACAATGCTTACTGCTGTTGGAACACCCCAGTTCCAGAAAGCTTTGTCAAGCATTTTCGCCTTCTCACTGCTTTTACTCCTTGCGCGGAAGTACTCCACTGCGAACCAGCTTGTCCCGCCTACACCAGCCACATCAACCCATTTAACACTCCAGGACTCCGCGAGCCTCGCAGCCTCACAGCTGAAGCCTGCGCCAGTCTCCTTCAAGCAGAGTTTTTCCCCAAGCCTCTTTGACAGCTCAGCAATATGCTGCCCGTATCCTTTGAAACGTGTCTCTCCCTCAGGCATAACCAGTTCCTGAAGCTTGTTGAAATGTATAGCAATAGAGTCTGCTTTAACAAGCTCCATCGCCTTCAAAGCGTATTCCGGGCCGTGTTCAGCAACCTGGGCAGCCCCTATGTTAGATATTACGAGAGCGCTGGGAGCCCTTTCCCTAACTATCGAGTAGGTGTCGACAAGCCTCTGGTCCTCTAATGCTGCTCTAACACTTCCAACCCCGATGCCTATGCCCTCTAATTCAGCAACCTCTGCAAGACCCATGTTTATCCTCTTAGCCTCCCGGGTTCCACCTGTCAACGCCTCTATGATGAGAGGTATCCTAAGCCTCTTACCCATCACCGTCACGCCAGTATCTATCTCGTTCAAATCAACTTCGCACACAGCGTTGTGAATAAGCTCAACATCTTCAAACCCTGCGGTAACACTTGAGGACACGTCTCTCTCCAGAGCTATGCGAATGTGCTCAGCCTTCCTGCTCTCGGTTGCCACAGTTTGAAGACTCTTCGAGAGTTTTTAACTCTGTTGCCAAGCTTCTCAGCAATAAGGGCTAGAGGGCTAAACATTCTTGTTCCTCCCTATTCTAACTTCAGAAGGGAGAATAACCTGGTGAAAAATAGCAAGGATTCCTCTCCCTTTCCACATAACATAGGATTATTAGAAATCCAGAATACTGAAGCATAGTGTATAAAAAATGGGGTCGAAATAAATTGAAGAGTTTTTCTGCTTTTGCTACTCTGTTTGGTCGCCTCAGCATCCTTCATGGTGGTCTTATGCAACATATTCACCATGAACTCAAACCTTCTGCTGGTCGACACAGTGATCTATGGCGGCTATGCAGGGCAAACGTACTCAATAGTATACAGATTCTAAACGGTTTCCTAGTCTAATTCCTCTGTGGAAACTCCTTTCTCAACCGTTCTCAAAACCATTGTGGGAGCATTAAGATTGCGTAAGGCTTCCTCAACAGGGTTTAGAGAAGCCTCGTCAACCAGGGTGAGGACGCATCCTCCGCCGCCTCCGCCAGTAAGCTTAGCACCGTATGCACCGGCGGATATGCTTGCCCACACCAGGGAGTCCAGCCTGCTGTTTGAAACCCCCATGAGGGAGAGGAGAAGATGGTTCAGCGTCATAAGCCTGCCTGCTTCAGCAATATCCGTCTGCAGGAGCCTGCTAATCCTTGTCGTGACATCGCTTACGGAAGCCATTATTATGTTGAAGAGCTCCGGCTCCTTCTCTTTTAGGGAGGCCACCTTGGAAATCATGTCTTTAGTGTTCCGCTCCATGCCTGAGTCCGCTAGCAGGAAGACGCCCTGCCCGGCTTCAAGCCTTTCAACCCCACTGTCTCTGACGAAGAGGATTAAACCGCCCCAGAGTGCTGCCGCCACATCTACACCACTAGGATTAACGTGTGCAACCCTCTCCCCCTCCATCGCGAGGTTAAACACTTTCTCGTCAGGAGGCTTCTCGTAAACCAGTTTCAGCAAAGCGTTCGCCAAGGCAACAGATAACGATGCGGAGGAGCCCATCCCTGAAGCAGGAGGGATTTCTGAGCTTATGCGAACCTTAAGCCTGCCCTTGAACCCTTCCGAATCCCTGAACGCAGTTATGATTTTTGCGAAGGGCTTCAGTGAGCCCGGGCCTGAGAAGGCTCCGCCGATCATCTTCGCAGCCCCATACTTGTCTGAGTATATCTCGTGCGTACCGATTTCGTCGACCGCTTCAACAGAAACCTTTGAGTAAACGTTCACCGCAGCCACAAGGGCCGGGTGGCCGTATACGACGGAGTGTTCGCCGGAGATGATTACTTTCGCCGGGGCCTTGCAGATTATTTTCAAACCTGGTTCACTTGAAGAAACCTATTGAAGAATATCCTACTACACCACCGTAGTCGCCTGAGACCTCGCCACTGTGATAATATTTCAGCAAAGTAGCCTTGGAGCACCCCATCTCCTTAACGCATGATACTAATGCTACCACAGGCCCAAGGCCGCAGAGCGACTCATAGTTTACGGCGACAGAGTGCACAAGCCTCTCATCCAAGGACTCTATGGCTCTAATCGTCTTCATATCTTTTTCCTCAGCCTCCTGAGCAGGAACATAATGGCTCATGTCTGAGCTTGCGAGCACAATCGACTTTTTTCCTTCAAGAGCCTTGGCAAGAGCCTTGCCGAGCCTAATGTTCCTGTCAAGGTTGAAGTCATGGATCATTATTGGGACAAGCTTGAAAGACCCGCCGTATATGAACTGGAGGAAGGGAAGCTGTATCTCAATAGAGTGTTCGAAAGCATGCGCGTAAGGATTGTCCTCGACGAACGGGGCGAAGCTTAGGAGGAGGCTTGTAGTCTGCCTGTCAACCTCAACATCCCCCAACGGAGTCCTCCATAATCCTTCACCCATGGTTGCAAACCCTGTGGAAGCCATCTGGTGGTCAGGCCCCATAACAACCACAGTATCCCTTACACCGTGTTTAGCAGCCTCACCGTAGGCCCATGTAGCAGCCATGCCCGAGTAAACGTAGCCTGCGTGAGGAACCATAAGCCCAAGCAGACCTGGGTCATACTCTCCTAAAGCAGGAATGCTTCCGAAGCCCAGTCTACCCTTGAACATGGATTCCAGCTGTTTCAGAAGCGTCTCCCTAGTGCCTTCGTACCAGCTTCCAGCGTACGCGGGTTTCCTAACCCTAGTCATATCCTAAAGGGTCTCCGCAACCTCTTCAATCTCAGTCTCAAACGCGTGGAAGTTTTCGCTTAGGCTCTCCGTGGGTGAGAGCACACCCCTGTTCCTAAGAATCTCCCTTGTTAAAAGCCAGTATAATAAGGCTAGTGAACTACGCCCCTTATTGTTAGCAGGTATGATCAAGTCTATGTAGGAGCAGGAGTCATCAGTGTCGCACACGCCTATCACGGGGATGCCGATGAGCGTGGCTTCGCGAATAGCCTTCTCGTCAACCTTAGGGTCTGAGACAATCAGTATCTTCGGCGAAACGTAGCCAGCATATCGGGGGTTCGAGAATATTCCTGGGGGAAACCTTTCAACAATCGGTTTGAAACCGGTGTAGCCGCACATCTTCAGCACAGGAGTCTTACCATACTCTTTCCCAGATACTGCTATCACATCACCAGGCTCATATCTTGCAAGGGCTTTCGCAGCCACCCTAATCTTCTCATCCGTGTGAGCGATCTCAATCAGGTTTAAGCCGTCGGGCCTAGTGAACCTTACGAAACGCTTCATGCAGACAGTACAAACCTTCGTCCCGATATGGACTCCAGCCGCAATGTATTCTGTTCTCAGTATTAGTAGTCCTTCTCCACTTTTCTCACTAGTACTCATTGCCGGTAGCCCTCCTCTAATTGTGATAGCCCTCCCGAGTGCGATATCAACTCGTCAATATAATCCACGTGCGAGATGAAGATCCGTCTGCAACATATTCTTTTAACGTTAAGGGAATCCAAAACCTTCTTCGGGTCTTCTCCTGCTGCAGTCCTCTTAATGTATTCCTCCCAGAGGTGGCCTATTACTTTGCCGCAGGTGAAGCATCTCACGGGGAACATCAATTCTCATTCACCTACCTGTAAGACTTCTGGAACCTCTTTCTGGCTCTTGGCCCACCGAATTTCTTAGGCTCCTTCCTACGCGGGTCTCCTGATAGGAGATGCCTGTCGAAGTCTCTGAAAAGATTTCTAACGCTTGAGCTCCTAGTCCAGTTCGTAATGCTTCTGGCAAGCGCCTGCATCACTGCCCTCGCCTGCGAAGCGTGGCCTCCTCCACTCACCTTAACGTCGACGTCAACCTCCTTAAACTGCTCTGGGAGAAGCGTCACAGGGGTTAGTGCAAGCATCCTGTAGGGGTCGTAAAGCCAGTTTTCAGCAGGGTAACCGTTTATAGTTACTCTTCCAGATCCTGGTTTAATCACGGCTTTTGCAACAGAAGTCTTCACGGAGCCAGTTACGATTAAAGGCATTTTCCTGGGGGCAGGCATCTTTAATCAGCCTCCGGAATCTTGAAGACGCCTTTCAGATCAGAGATGGAGAAGGATCGTCTTCCAAGCCTCGAGGCGTCAGCCTCCTTAAACCTTACCGCCTCACCCTTCACACTACTAGGGTGACCCACATAGACCCTCAGCCTTCTAAAGGCTTCAACACCCTTCGGCTTATCCATTGGAAGCATTCCCTTCACGGTGCTCCTCACGTAAGTAACAGGGTTCCTCGGGTGCCTCGGAGTATGCTTAGGATTCCTCACGCTCTTCACCTCAAGAAACCTCCCGTATTCCTCGATGAAGCTCCTCTTATTCCCAGAGATCCTTGTCTTCTCCACATTTACCACGTGAATCCAGTAGCCTTCGAGAAGCCTTTTAGCAATGATTGAACACATCCTCCCCAGGATCTGGTTACTGGCGTCAACTACTAGAACTTTCTCAGACAATAATCTTCACCCCTGACCCTTTCGGCTCACTTCTGGCGAACTCGTCGAGCCGCATGACAGTGCACCCGGCTGACCTAAGCTTAGCCAGCGCGGATGACGAGAAGGAGAATGCTGCGACGGTGATGCTGTGCTTTATCTCTCCCTTGCCTAAAACCTTGCCTGGAACCACCACTCGGTCCCCGGGAGTTGTTAAATGGGCTATCTTACCCACATTAACCTCCGGTATCCTTCTCCCAGGTCTCGAAAGGATTTTCTTAACGCTCCTCCAGAACCTGGACTTAGACGCTTCCTCCACTTCAAGCATCACCTTCTTCGCCGCCATGCTTCTCCTCAACTTCAGAAAGCGTGACAGATTCCAGAAGCGTTTTAAACTTATCCCTCAGTATTTCCACAGCCTGTAGAAGAACCTCTAACGCGGGCATTGCACCCGTGGACTCAAGCTTGAAAACAAAGGTGTCAGGTGACTCTGTGAAGCTGAACGTTGCCAGAGAGGCAGGCTGCCATTTAGCATGCATCTTTCCTCTACCTAGCCTAGCTATGGCTTCAAGCCTAAGCCTACCGTTGGGAGGCAGCTTCGTAATCGGAATATTTCCGTAGACAGGATAGACATCCTTATCTCTACAAACCAGCTCCTTAGAGTAAACTGTGAGCGGAGCATCCCCTGAAGATACATCTATGCTGAGCGAGGTGAAGCATTTTTCGCTGGAGCCTTCTGAACACTCCGGGGAATCCATGGGCAAATATTTCCCTCGTGGGGTTCTCAAAGGTATTAGGCCAAGCCTGTGTGAAAGAACCTCGTCGAACATTGGGCTTGAGTTCTCGAATATGAAGACTTCGTGAATAGCAAGTGTGGGAACATCCTCAAGTATGGTTCTCCTTAAAGTGTTTACGAATGCCTCTGAACAGCCTTTAAGCCTAGCCTCCAGATACTCTTCGCTCAGCCTAATTACCTCAACATCCAATTTTGCCGGTTTCATGGTTCAGAAGGTATTTAAGGTTAGTTGAAGCCTCCAGCCGCTTTAAAACCCGGGGCAGGGAATGCTTATTAACCTCTTTGAAAAAAGGTTACCCGTGAGCACTGAACCCGAGAAATATGCTGTAGTCCGAGTATACTCCTCCGGAAACAACACTATAGTCCATGCTACAGACCCCAGCGGATCATCCACACTGGCAATGTCAGCAGCAGGCCAACACGTCAAGGCAGACAGGCTAGGAGGCAGCCCGTACGGTGCGATGATGGCTGCAAACACTGTTGCAGAGGCTTTGAAGAAGCTTGGGATAACGAGTATTAAAGTAAGGGTTAGGGCGCCGGGAGGGATTAAGTCGAGGACTCCGGGGCAGGGGGCTCAGGCAGCCATAAGGGCTTTAACAAGGTCTAAGCTTAGGATAATAGCGATTGAGGATGTTACTCCTATACCTACTGACGGCACTAGGAAGCCTGGTGGTAGAAGAGGAAGACGATTCTAAGCTGCCTTAACTTCCTCAACAGTCTTAACAGTTATGAGCGGCTCCTCATCTCTCTTAACAAGGTAGCTAGGCGACCTGACAACCTGGTTCCCGATTCTAACTCTGCCGTGCACGATTAACTGCCTAGCACCGTGGATAGTCTTTGAAAAACCCTTTCTGTAGACGATTGTTTGAAGCCTCCTCTCCAGAATGTTTGAAACAGTCAGAGAAAGAACATCGTCAAGCTTAGCATCATTGTTAACTAGGCCAAGCCTATGCAGGCTCGAGATGAGCTCTGATTCTCTTTTAACCCTCTCCCCGCCGGTTAGGCTCAGGTATGAGCGTGCAGAAGCCCTTACACCCCTGAGGAAGGAAGCAGCCTTCCAAAGCTCCCTCTTATTCCTCAAACCGTATTCTCCGACTAGGATGAGCTCCTCTGAGAGACGCTCCTTAACCCACGGGTGCTTAGGATGAAGAACTTTGCTTCTGATTCTACGTGGGTCACCCATCATTAGATCACTTTCCCTCGCCCTCAGAAGGCTTTAGAGTAGCTCTTGCAACACCTATTGGACCGCCTGTTCTGCCGGTTGTCCGGGTTCTCTGCCCCCTCACCTTTAAGCCAAGTGAATGCCTTACACCCCTCCAACTCCTCATCCTGATCATCCTCTCAACATCCATCCTCTGAGCAAGCTCTAAATCTGAAGTTACGAGGTGCTTATCCTCCCCCGTCAAAGGGTCCCTCCTCCTGTTAAGCATCCATGATGGAACATTGATGGACTTAGGATTATTGAGAGCAGCCTCTATCCTTGCAATCTCCTCCTCAGTCAAGTGGCCCAGCCTAGTGTCCATAGGTATGTTAAGGGTGATGCAGAGGGCTCTGGCAGTAGCCCATCCTACCCCCTTCACAGTTGACAGAGCGTCCAACACTTTCCTCTTGCCGTCGCAATCCGTACCGGCAATGCGAACTATCTCCCTGAATTCCCTGTTGCTCATGATAAGGCTTAATGAGGCTTTGGAAGAGGCGGTTATAAACATTATTCCCAGGCAAGGCGGCTAACAGGCTTTTTATCCTACTGTTTAAGCTTTTTAACGTCTAACACTAGGTTTTCTAACACTAGGTTTCCCGTTTAAGCATTCCTTAAAAATTAAACATGCTCCCGGATCCAAGTACCCTAGGTTGCAATATTTAAGGTTCTTCTCATTTCTAAATATTTTAGAAGCGCCGAGGAGGGGATTTGAACCCCTAAGGCTCGGAAGAGCCACAAGCTTGCTGGAACCGCTCCATCTCCAGGCTTGCCCCTTAGCCAGATTCGGGCACCTCGGCAGTCGAAGACGTTGAGGCAGGGATGTTTTTAAGTTTTCATCAGAATATTTCTAAACTGTTTACGAAACGCTTTAAACAGAATGTTTTTCGAAGCTTCATCTCGCCCACATCTTAGGATAGAGGGTTCTATCCATTACAACTCTCTCCACCGTTACCACTATTCCGCTTTTAGCGTGCAGAACATCATCTGAATCCATTGTAAGCGTCCCGAAGCCGATGCATTCCCCCTTCAACGTTTTAATGCACGCCATATCTCCTTTTGAAAGAGGATGATCTATTTTTGAAACGCCTTTCGACGCGAGGGGTGCACCATGTGCCACCGCTGCAACCGCACTATCCTTAACGTATACGGATGGGAATCCTTTAAGCGCCTCCTCCACAGGTTTAACAATCTTCCTGAGAAGATTTTCCTCCCCCTTCTTATAGAGCTGCCAAGCCGCGTAAAGCTCAAGCAGGGTTGAAGAGGAGTCTTCCTTCAGAAACCCGTCTCTAACTCTTCTAAGCTCAACCATGTGTGCACCCGTGCCTAGAAGCAGACCCAAGTCATGCAGAAGCTTCCTTACATATGTGCCTGGCTCCGTAACCACTCTGAAGACGAACCTTCTTTCAGCAATATCTTCTATCGTGAACCTCAGTATTGTCCTACGCCTCACCGCCCTCTTAACAGAAGACCTTACAGGCGGCTTCTGGTATATTGTGCCAGTGAGTTTCTCCGTCCATTTTCTTAAAGCATTCTCATCGAATGCCCCGTGTAGCTCGCATACTCCAACATACTCCTTGCTCATCATGTGCAGATATTCTACCGCCTTTGACGCGTCGTTAAGACACACCGGAAGGACGCCGGACACACCAGGATCTCCCCATTGCTTCAAGGGTCCCGGCGTGCCCCGCCTTCCCAACGCTAAGTATTTTCTTCACGGTCGAGGAGACGTCGTGACTAGAGGGCCCAGATGGCTTATCTAGGTTTACGACTCCAAGCTGCATCAGCCTATCGATACTCCTCTTATCAGGGTACTCCCCGTATTTTTCGTCTGTCTCACACTCTTCTTTAACCAGCGTCCTGAATTTTACAATGTCAACCAGTGTCCTCAATCTTAAGCCGTTCCCCCATAAATTCTTTTAAACCGCTCTGCTCCACAGCTGCGAGAATAGTCTCATCCTTAGAGTTAACCCTTATCTTAACAGTCTCTGGAAGAGGCATCAGGTGGAGGATGTTCTTCCTTCCTCTCTTAACCCCGTTCAGCTCCTTCGGCCCCGTTATCAGAACACTCGTATCCTCTGCAGGCGCGACTACGATACACTTCTTCCCCTTGTCTCTGCCACGGGTTATCACACATATTCTTCCTGGACGCAATACTTCCCTAGGCATTTCTCACCACCATTTCTCCTCCAAATACGTCCGGACCGCCGTCTTAAGTATTCTACTCACAGACTCCTGAGATAGACCCCCAGTTTCAAGAACCATGTCGTAAAGGCTCAAGTCGCTTATGTTAAACCCGTAGTAATCCATGAACCTTTTCCTCTCAGACTCCTCCCTAGCAAGGGTTTCAGAAACCACTTCCTCCAGAGGCCGGTTCTCCCTTGCAGCGATCCTTCTACACCTTACTTCAAACGGGGCCTTCAGAAATATCTTGAAGGATTCAAAATCCTTTGCAAACCATCCTGCGAGAAGACTGTCTAAAACAGCTCCACCCGTATCCAGCAGGGAGAGAGTAACCTTATCTATCTCCCTGTCGAACTCAGGAGATCTCATGGATATTTCTGAAAACTGGGCCACGGTAACACCCTTCTCCTTCGCCATCGACCGGAAAACCGAGCCTGTTGAAACATATTGAAGCTTAAACTCTCTTGCAAGAGGTATGGCGTAGGTAGATTTCCCAACACCGTGCAGACCAGATACTATTATAATCGGGTTCTTAGGCCTCTTCAACTTCAACATCTTAGACACCTGTTCCGAAGGCTTTTCTGAAAACTTGCGAAAAGAAGAGGGCGCACACGGTATACCAGAGAAACAGGCTCAGCGACACTTTCTCTTCACCACCGTAGAGCGATGCTGAGAAATACCCTGCAACATCCCCCATCGGCAGAAAATTCATCAGCAGGTAGAAGGGCAGAAGCACAGTTACCATGCTTACAACCATCATCTTAACCTGCAAAGACGTGACCTCCTTCTCAACCTGAGACATGTGGGCCTGCTGCTTCTCAAGCTTCTTAAGAAGCTTCTGATCCTTAAGCCGGGCTGCAGCCATCTGCTCCGTGCGGAAGCTCTTCAACTCCTCCATCTTCTCCTTTATCTTCTCAGGATGAAGTACGAGTTTTACCACCAGCTGGTTGAGAAGCGCAGAGGCTGCTGAAACAATGGCCACAGTCATCAGGTTGTCCACGAGCATTTTAATAAACCTCCCCTACGCGTCGAATGCTTCAAACTGCTTGCCACGCATGATCTGGCTGTGCGCACCATGCTCATTCTTCAGGGTTTTAAATATACATGTTAAATAAATGTTTACCGGATAGCTTATCCTCCCAGCATCCTCGCTATGCCGGGATGCGTCTCAACAGTTTCCTCCAGAATCATCTGGTAGTATTGCTGTATTATATCCACTGCGAGAAGCACCCCCATTCCTCCACCTATCACGCTGAGCACATCCCCCACTCCAGAGATGAGTCCGATGGCTAAGCCTCCTACGATGGCAACAGTATTAATGTAGGTAGCTATCTTACTCTCTATGACACTTGGCGTAGACCTGAAGCCTTTTAGAAATACGTCTGAGTCGAGAAGCTGGGTGGAGATTGAGCGGGCATCCATACCTGAGACCGAGAGCCAGACCATTGAAAGAACGAGGCTTATGAGAGTAAGTATCAACACGTAGCCTATCGCGTGAAGAGGAGCCTCAGCAACCCGTGTAATGCCTCTTGGAGGAGTCACCAGCCAGGCTAATCCTGAAACAGGCACGTAGGAACCGTTAACCACGTTAACCCTGCCTATGAAATCAGCTACCGGAGTGTCAGCAAGCCAAGTCCCGCTTATAATGTTAGCTATCAAAATAATGTTTGAAAAGATGGCGGCCGCCAGGATGACTGGGATGTTCGAGACATAAAGCAGTTTAATCGGGAAGCCTCTTGAAAACCCTCTGAAACGGCCGTGTGAAATCGGAACATTCACCCTGACGTTCTCAAGGTAAACCAGAAGAAGGATGAAGAGCACGGTTATAATAAGCTGGAAGACCGTGGGGAGGGTTACGGCACCCCTGTTGAAAAAGTTGCTGAACGGGTTGCTAAGAGAAGCGACTCTTTGGAAGAAGAAGAGCACCACGCCCCACATGTAGCCGTCGGGTGCTGGCAGGGGGCTCAGGCAGCTCCACCATATTTCCTTAGCTACACCGGCAAGAATGAACAGGCTTATCCCGCTGCCCAAGCCCCAGCCTTTTTGAAGAGTCTCATCCAAGAAGAGCATTAGTATCGAAGCTAAAGAAAGCTGCGTTGTCACTATTATCCTAGCTCTAAAGTCAAGAGTAGCATTTTTAGTTTCTAAGGAGCCGCTGAAAACAGTTGAGGCGGCTGAGAAAAGTATCAACACAAATGTTACAAGCTTAGTGGCTACCTGCAGCATCCTCCTGTCGTACTCTGAGCCCGAGTCGAACCTGATAAGCCCTGATCCGGCTAGAAGCTGAGTCAGAAGGCTGCCTGTTACTATGGGGCCGATGCCGAGGTGTAGAATAGACCCCTGGTTCCCCCCTATTATGATCCTCATGCTTGCCCAAGGGTCAGCCCCCCCGGTCGCAACCCCGTACAGGGGCACGTATCCCATTACAAGGTATATTGCTAGAACTATGCCTGTCCATATGAGTCTTGTTGTAAAGTTGACCTTCCTTGTCGGCGCCTCCACCTGGGGGACGTAGGGCTCAAGGCGCTCCATTGACTCGAGGAAACCCATCAGTCTTCACCCGGCTTAACTACTCTACCACCCTTACTCTCTATCTTCACTCTAGCCTTCTCGCTGCAGCCAGCCACCTTAACCACGTAGGCTGTTGAAACATCTCCTGCACCAAGAAGCTTAGAGTAGCCGTGTGCAGCAAGATCCAGTGTTCTCCCCCCTCCCTTAGTCTGAACACCTATCTTCCTGTAGAGTTCATCCAGCTCCCCCACATTAACCCGTTTGCCCTCAGTTTTCGGGACTCTTCTCATGAAGCCCTTCTCCTCCTCCTCCTTGTAGAAGCTCAGGAACTTGTGCCCCATGCTTCCGGCTCTACCAACCCCGCCTCTCGCACCGGATTTCCTGTGTTGGCCTATCTGCCCCCAGCCGTGAGTACGGGACCCCCGCATCCGCCTTACTTTTCTCAGTCTTGTTGGCAAGTCTCAACTCGGTGAACATGCTGGACTTTTTAACCCTTACTCCCGCGGGCTAAACCATCCTCTTAAGAATCTGGTTAACCCTGTTACCCCAGTCTCCCAGGACCCCGCCCTTCTTAACATTCTTCTTAACACTCCTCTTAAACCCGCCTTTAGGCGGAGTCAGCCTGAAAACAGGCTTAACCGGTTTAAGAGCATCCCTCGGGGAAGTGCTAAGCCAAACAGATTCAACAAGTTCATCCAGTGACTTGTGTCTAGTGAACTTTGAAATATTCTCGTCGCTTAAACGCCTGTTTCCCGGTAGCCTACCCCTCTTCAGCAGGAGTAGGCGAAGCATATTCTTATCTATCCTACCCCATAGCAGGTACTCCTTAGCCTGCCTCAGCATTCCTTCAACCGGAGGTGTCAGCCGGATTATTGTTGAGGAGTTAACTCGGAGGAGCCTCAGTTTTCTTAAAGCGGTTGAAACATCCGTAGTAGTGTTTACTGAGCCCCTTACTCTGACCACGACCGCAAGCGGAGGAAGGTTTTTCTCATCCCCCAATGGAGCCAGCCTCCGAAACTAGTAGACTAGTTGTGTAGAGCTTTTTCAAAGCCAAGTATGCAGCGGTGATGAAGGAGTGGCTCGTGTAGGTTGCTCCCTTACTCTTAGACCAGATGTCCCTTATGCCTGCAAGCCTGAAAACAGGTTTAACAACATCGCCGACAGCCAGCCCAAGCCCCTTAGGCCCTGGGAAAAGAGCAATAGAAACGCTCCCAGTTTTCCCAAAGGTTTTAGAAGGGATCGAGTGGGGCTCCCCGCATTTACACTCCCAAGAGCCACAGCCGCGTACAACAGGGATTATGTTCAGCCTAGCCTTCTTTGCAGCCTTCTCTATAGCGTCCCTCACCTGCTTGGCTTTGGCTGAGCCTATTCCAACATGACCATCTTCATCTCCCACAACCACTAGAGCCCTGAAACGTGTTTTCTCCCCCGCGTCACTCTGTTTCTGAACAGGGCTTACAGATATTACTTCCTCCCTTATCTTTCGCAGCAGAAGGTCAACAGCCTCAGGCTCCCTGATTTTCAAACCCATGTTGAAAACGTCTTCAACCGTTGAAACCCTGCCGTCCTTAATCATCCTGATTAACGGTGACTCCACAGTAATCTCCTTAGTTTCCTCCTCAGTCTCCTCAACCTCTTCCTCAGCCATGTTCAACACTCTCCCTCATCTTTTTCTTAACCTCTTCGAATATCTTCGGCATCTCCTCAATCTTCAGCCCCTCCTGAACGTATCTTGAAAAACCTTCTCCCCCTGAAGCCTTGAAATAGCTGACCACGTGTTCACCTGTAATCCTACTCTTATCTGGAAGCATTTCAGGGCTAACCCTAGTCTTGAAGCCCGCGTCGAGGAGCCCGCTGCACGCAGCGTATATCCTGCCCCCTTTAACCGGCTTATGGAGGCCAGCGTCAAGAATACCTTCTGAAACATTTTTCTTCAAGCATCTTAAGCCAGCCAGGTAGGCGGTGAGGTAGGTTGCAGGAGTATTATTGAGGCTGAATGGCCACCCGAACCTCCTTAGCTCCTGCGAGAATGCTGATGCAACCACCATGTCTCCAATAGGCCTGCTTAAGAATACTGCAACCCTAACATGCTTGTTTGAAACCCTTACCACGACCCGCGGCAAACCTGATCTAAGAAGCTTGGCCCTCAGATAGTAGTCGGTTAAACCCTGCCTGCGCCGTTTAAACTTAACCCTGTAGGATGCGGATTTAGCCATTAAGCAGCCTCACCCCTCTTCCTAAGGGAGGAAACATAGTTCATCAATACCCTTCTGCTTGAGAAGGCTCCTCCCTTCACCATCAGGTAGAGCCTCCTGTATACTCTCCTAGAGATAATCTTCTTTTCACGTAGCTCCTTTAGAAGCCTCCTCTGAGCCCTAGCCTTCTCAACCCATGTTACAGTCATCCTAGCACCCTTAGCCCCCTCCCTGCTTCCAGGCCCCCTCCTACCACTCCTCACCCTCACTCTTCCCCTGCTCGGTGTGGATGCAGGCCTCTCCCTTATAACGCCGCTTTTAATCAGCCTCCTGACATCAGCCCTTGTAACAGCGTTCTCAACATCCTCCATCCTCTCAGGATCTATCCAGATTCTTGACTCGCCCACCTTAAGAATGTCTGCAGCCAGCCTCCTAACTGTTTTAACACTCAACTCAACTAAGCCTCCTCAGCCTTCTCAATAACTCTCCTCCTGTAGTTCGCCACGATGAAGCCTCTGGAGGAAGCCTCTTTTACAAGCGTCTCCCTGAGCCTCCTGCCAAGCTTAGATGAGAAGACAAGTATCTTTCCCTCCGGGGAGCCAGCGTTCTCCAAGTCCCGTTTAGAAGATATTAGAATGGGTTTCAATCCTGACGGGTGGAGCCCCTTCACACTCCTAGGCGTACCGTAACCGATTCTAACAGACTTCGGCCAGCCCTTAACCCTGAGCCGCATCTTACTGTCCTTCCCCCTTGGCCTACGCCAGCCTTCTTCAAGCCGGATATACCTCCAGCCCTCCTGCCTTACGAACACAGGCTTCGTCTTCTTACGCTTCCTCCTTGAAGACAAAAGCTTCTCAGCTTCAGCGGTCGGCATCCCTACTTCCTCCACAATCCTTTCTCAACAACGTATATGCCGTCTATGTAGACCCGGGGATCCTTATTCCTAATCCTGGTGGCTGATTCAAACATTGCTGCAACCTGAGAAACCTCGTTCCCATCTAGCCCAGTCACAGTTATGTCTTGGCCTGAAACCTGGATGTCGACGTTTGGGAAGGGAATCCTGAAAACCCTCGGCGACTTCTCCCCGATGAAATTGTGTATAGAGACTATTCCTGTCGGCTTATCGTATTTAACAGTTACCGGGAAATGCGAGTAGACAATCTTAAGCTTAGCCATGTAGCCGTGGAGCACTCCCTCCATCATGTTTCTGACAAGCTTAGCGACTGTTCCAACCATAGCCTTAAACCTCTTACCCTTGTTAACGCTAAGGATCTTCAGAACATTATTCTCAAGCATAAACTTTAAACCAGTGTGTGAGAAATCTTTTGAAAGCCTTCCCAACGGGCCTTCAACAGTAACAGTCGAATACTCGAGTCTGATTTTAACACCCTCCGCCACTTCAACATTCTGAATATGCGCAGCAGCCTCCATAATGCTAGTAGACATAGGCGATCAGCCTTCCTCCAACCTTATTCTTCTTCGCTTCAACATGCGTCATCAACCCTTTAGGCGTTGAAACCACTAGCACACCAACATTGTAGGCAGGGAGAAACATTTTCTCAAACTTCTCAATGTCACGGTGGGATGCTGGAAACCTCGGTTTGACTGCCCTACATTTGTTTATCCTCCCTATAAGCTGGACTTTGAAGAACCCTGCTTTACCGTCGTCGATAAACTCAAACTCACCTATATACCCGGATTGCTGCAGTATCTTAAGAACGTGGCCTATAAGGTTTGAAGCAGGAGAGATTACGCATTCCCTCCTCCTTCGCAGGTCAGCGTTTTGAAGGGTCGTCAACGCGTTCGCCAAGGGGTCGTTGAGAGTCATCTTAAACACCTCAATTATACTTCTTGAAGCCGAGTGTTGGAGCAACCTCCCTGAAGCAGAACCTGCAATAGTTTAAGCCGTACTGCCTGATTATCGGCCCGTATGAGCCGCATCTCACGCATGGCCTAGCTCCTTTTCCGAAAGACCTTTTCTTACGGGTTGGGCGAGCCATTAAACAACCACCAAGCTAAACCTCTCCCTCATAAAGTTAATTGCTTCATCCCTCGTTACCCCATGGGCCTTGCCGACGCTGCTTCTCCGGCGCCTCCTGTACATTACGCGGAACCCTGGCCTGTAAAGCTTAACGCAAATATCCATGCCTAGCACACCCGTCTTAGGATCGTACTTAACCCCTGGAAACTGAATGTGCTCCTTAACGCCGAAGCTGAAAACACCGTTTTGAAAGCTTGAAGCCTTAACCTTTCTCCCAACAGCGCTGAAAGCCTTATTCAAAAACTCCTCAGCCATCCTTCCCCTCAGAGTCACCACTGCCGCAATAGCCTCACGCCTTCTAACGCCGAACTCCTTTATGGTTTTCCTAGCCCTTCTCTCAGCAGGCTTCATCCCAGTGAGAAGAGTCAGAACCTGCTTAGCCTTCTCTAATGGTTCCCCCGGCTTACCCGGGCAGATGTTGACCACCACCTTCTCAATCCTTATCTCCCTCATAGGGTTCGCAGACCTTTTCTTCTCCGTTAAAACAGTTTCAGCCAAGGCTTCTCCCTCCCAACAATCATAACGTAGTCCCTTAGCGTGCTAACCTCACTCCCATCGCTGAGGATAAGCGTCACCATACTGTCCCTCAGCAGGCTTGACTCCGAGGCTGTTTTAACAATTCCAATGGTGCCGGCGTGCTTACCCATGAAAACATATGCAGAGTTTCCCTCTGCAAGAGGAGTCTTGTCAACGATGGTGCCCTCCGGAATCTTCACTAAGAGCGAGCCGCCTATGTTCATAGAGTGGTCTTCTGCTTCGAATGTTCTCCCGTCTTCAGTAGTAAGCCTCAACCTTCCTTTATAGAGGTACTTCCTGTTAACCCTGCATATTTTCATAGAGGCCTCTTCCTGTGGGATCTCCACAGGGGTGAGAACACCTTTCTCGTCGACAAGAATCCTGTAATGCTTGTTAATCTCCCTCACGCTTACAACATCCATCAGCCCCACGGGAAACTTGTAGGAGGCTCTTGCAACCCCGTCTACAAGGATCATTGAGCGGCTTATAATATGCTTGGCCTCCCTACTGGTTTCAGCCAGCTTTAAAAGATCTCTGACGAGAACCAACAAGGGGAGAGACATTTTAAAGCGATGCGGACCAGGCTCAGGCACAGCGATAAACTTCTTCTCCTTAACGCTGACGACCTGCATAGCTGGCGGAGCAGCATACCTTTTAAGAACCTTAGAGCCTCCTTTACGAGCCACTTTGAGACCCCTCCTTAACAGGCTTATGTTTCCTTTCTAAAATACGCTGCCTCCACTTATCCTTCTCATCAATCTTCACCAGTATAACAGAGTTCAACGGTATCGGTACTAGGCGCTGCTCACCCCGAGCATTCTCACGGTATACTCCTGAAACATAGACGC
>Ga0078972_1001700_pt1 | contig 79957 bp, 43 predicted proteins | sample YelNatPaOPGAMG01_FD_67568 | JGI IMG/M metagenome (GOLD analysis project Ga0078972, IMG submission 67568) | Hot spring thermophilic microbial communities from Obsidian Pool, Yellowstone National Park, USA - OP-RAMG-01 (SPADES assembly) (version 2) | ecosystem: Environmental > Aquatic > Thermal...
CCGTCTCGATGATTACCCTCGGCCTTGTGCCGGCGCTCTGGGCGCACGGCGCGGGCGCGGAAGCCATCCAACGGATTGCCGCGCCGATGGTTGGCGGCCTGATCACCAGCACCATCCTGACGCTTGAGATTGTGCCTGCCATTTACAGCCTGTGGCGCGGTCGTCAGGTCCAGTGGGTCAAAGGCCCGCCCCCGCCGCGCAAGAGCTGGGAGCAACTGAGCGCCGAGTTCCAAGCCTTCGAGCAGCAGGCTATGTCGGTGGACACTGGCCAAGTTCGGCAAGTCGGTGGCTGACCGGGCTTGGGGTAGGCCGGCAGCCTAGCGGCGTGGGCGGCGTGGTGGGGTTGGCTACGGCCTCAGCGTAGCCAATGGACGGGTCAGCGGCGTGAAGTAGTCCGGACTGGCCGGCAGAGTCGGGATGGCCGGAACCGGCTACCGTCCCAGCGCCGCGGTGCATTACAGACCTGTATTATGTCCTTGCTGCAAAAAGTGCTTTACAAATAGCCAGCCAAGCGCTAGCTGCTAGGCGCCTTTTGGTTCGAGTAACGGAGCACGACGGCACATGATCAAAGTAGAGAACCTGGTCAAGACTTTCGGCCCCAAACGGGCTGTGGACGGGGTGTCGTTCACGGTGGAGCGGGGCGAGGTGTTGGGTTTTCTGGGGCCCAATGGCGCCGGCAAGTCCACCACCATGCGCATGATCACGGGCTTTATCCCGCCTACGGAAGGCCGGGTGATCTTGGGCGGGTTCGATGTGGTGGAAAACCCCATCGCAGCCAAACGGCTGTTTGGGTATCTGCCCGAAAACGCCCCCGCGTACACGGACATGACCGTGTATGGGTTCTTGAACTTCGCTGCCGAGCTGCGGGGGCTGCGAGGCGAGGCCAAGAAGAAGGCCGTCCATCGGGTGGTGGAGATGTGCTTCTTGGAGTCGGTGCTCTATCAAAGTGTCGATACGCTGTCGAAAGGGTTCCGACACCGCACCTGCTTTGCCCAGGCGGTGATCCATGACCCGGACATTTTGATCATGGACGAGCCCACCGACGGGCTGGACCCGAACCAGAAACACGAGGTGCGCACGCTGATCAAGCGCATGGGCGAGAAGAAGGCGATCATCTTCTCGACTCACATTTTGGAGGAGGTGGAGGCGGCCTGCACGAGGGTGATTATTATTGATCGGGGCAAGATCGTGGCCAACGGCACACCGGAGGAACTGAAACGCAAGTCAGAGTTAGCCGGCGCAATCTCGGTGCGGGTGGCTGGCGTAGGAGGCGACGTGCTCAAGGCCAAACTGGCCGCACTGGATGGCGCGCGCAAAGCCAGCATCGTGCGGGAAGATCACGAAGTGGTTTGGGCTCGGGTTTACCCCAAGACACCCGGTGCCGACGGGGCTCTGGTGCGTGCGGTGGGTGAATTGGCGCTGCGGGAGGGTTGGCGGTTGGAAGAATTGCATGTTGAGGAGGGCCGGTTGGACGAGGTATTCCGCAGCATCACTATCCCCGAAACTCAACAGGTGCCCAGTGCACCCCGGTGAGGCCCGGGTTTGGACTCGGAGGTCGCGTGAGGTATCGCTGAAGAGGTTCCCATGAATTCACTTGCCAATATCAAGGCCATTGCCAAGCGGGAGTTGACCGGTTACTTCGCTTCGCCGGTGGCGTATGTGTTCCTGGTGTTTTTCCTGCTGCTGAACGGCTTTTTCACCTTCATGTTGGGCCGGCTGTTCGAGCGGGGTGAGGCGTCGCTGTTCTGGTTTTTCCAGTGGCATCCGTGGTTGTATCTGTTCTTGGTCCCGGCGGTGGGGATGCGGTTGTGGGCTGAGGAACGGCGTCTGGGCACCATGGAACTGCTGTTGACCATGCCGGTAACCAGTTGGCAGGCGATCGTGGGCAAGTTTTTGGCTTCCTGGGCGTTTTTGGCGCTCGCGTTGGCCCTGACTTTTCCTGTGGTGGTGACGGTGGCGCTGCTGGGTGACCCCGACGACGGCACCATTATCTGCGGCTATATCGGCAGTTTCCTGCTGGCTGGGGGTTATTTGGCGGTCAGTTGCATGACCTCAGCCATGACCCGGAACCAAGTCATCAGCTTCATTTTGTCGGTGGTGATCTGCCTGTTTTTGATTCTGGCGGGGTGGCCGCCGGTGCAGGATTTGCTGGTGCAATGGGCGCCGCGGCTGGCGGGCTTGGTCGCCTCGTTCAGCGTGATCCCGCATTTCCAAGGGTTCATGCGCGGGGTGTTGGACTCGCGTGACGTGATTTTCTTCCTGTCGCTGATGGTGTTGGCGCTGTTTGCCACCAGCGTGATCATCCGCAACATCCGAACCGGGCGCTAAGGAGACAGAGGCATGAACAAACGACAGCTAGAGCGACTCTTATACTCGGCGGTGGGTGTGGCCGCCATGTTCCTGATCGTGGTGGTGATCAACTTCATCGCCAGTGCGGCCAAGGTCCGGCTGGACCTTACCGAGGATAAAGCGTTTACGTTGTCCCAAGGCACACGGGCCATCCTGAAGAAGCTGGATGCACCGGTGGAAATCCGGTTCTACTTTACCCAAAGTGAACGGGAGATCGATCCGGCCTTACGCTCGTTTGCGCTGCGGGTGGAAGATTTGCTGGATGAATACCGGCAGGCTTCCGGCGGCAAGATCCGCATCCGCAAATATAATCCGGTGCCGGACTCGGACGCCGAAGACCTGGCCAACTTGGACGGCATCGAGCCGCAGGTGACCCCGCTCAGCGGCGAGAAATTCTACTTCGGTCTGGCCGTGAGCCAGTTTGACCGGCGTGTGCCCATCCCGGCGCTTATTCCGCAAAAGGAACGTGAGCTGGAATACGAAATTTCTCGTGCCCTGGCGCAGCTCAGTTCCACCAACCGGCCAGTGTTGGGCGTGATGACTTCGCTGCCGATGTTTGGCTCGCCATTCAACCCGATGATGGCCCGGTTCGGTCAGCAACCGCAGGACAAGTGGATTGTGCTGCAAGAATTGTCCAAGGACTTCACCGTTCGGCAGGTTAACACCGATGTGGAGAAGATCGATGACGACATCGGTATCCTGATGGTGGTGCACCCGAAGGACCTCAGCGACAAGACCCAGTATGCCATTGACCAGTTTGTGATGCGCGGGGGCAAGTTACTGGCGTTTTTGGACCCGCTGTGCATCAGCGACCGCCCGCAAAACCCCAATAGCCCCATCCCGTTGCCCGGCGGAGGCTCATCACTGCCCAAGCTGCTGAAGGCCTGGGGCCTGGAGTTCGAGTCCACCAAACTGGTGGCCGATCCCAACCTGGCCACCCCAGTCAGCTTCCGCCAAGGTGCGCCCCCGGAACGGTCGTTTGTGTTCCTGTCCCTAACCAAGGCTCAATTTGAGCCCAGGGAGCTTTTGACCGCCGGGCTGAACATTGTGATGCTGCCGTTGGCTGGGGCCTTTAGCGGCGAGCCGGCCCCCGGGTTGACCAAGGTGGAGTTGCTCAGAACCACGGCGGACACCGATCTGGTGGACGCCATGACCGCCTACTTCAACAATGAGCAGGTCAAGAAAGACTTCAAGAGTTCCGGCAAAGTCCGCACCCTAGCCTTGCGGCTGACTGGCAAGTTCAAGACCGCTTTCCCCGACGGTAAACCGGGTAGCAGCAACTCGGACAAGCAAGACGAAAAGACGGCCGACACCACTCTGAAAGAGTCCCAAGGCAATCCGGTCGTGGTGTTGGTGGGTGACGCTGACCTGTTGAGCGACCAGGCCTCAGTGCGGGTGCACAACATCTTGGGCCTGCGCTTTATCGAGCCGTTCAACAACAACCTGATGCTAGTCCAAAATATGGTCGAACAATTGGCCGGCGACGTGAACCTGTTTGCGGTGCGCGCCCGGTCGGTCGCCGCCCGCCCATTCACCCGAGTCCAACGCATCCAAGCCGAGGCTGAAAAAGAATACCAGGCCCGCATCAAGAAGCTGGAGGACGACCTGCGCGAGACCCAAGCCAAACTCAACGAGCTTCAGGCCAAAAAGGAGCAAGGCCAGAAATACATCCTGTCCAAAGAGCAGCAGGAAGAAATCCTGCGCTTCCGCAAGAAGGAAGCTGAGGCCAAACGGGATCTGAAAGAGCTGCGCAAGCAATTGCGCAAACGCGTGGACGCGCTGGAGACACGCGTCAAGTGGATCAATATCTTGGGTATGCCCGTGGTCGTGGCCTTGGTGGGCCTGACCATGGCACTCGTCAAAGCTAACCGGACTCGAGCACGATGAACCGCAAACAACTGGGTCTGCTGATTCTTGTCTGCGTTTTGATCGGCGTGGTGGGATTGATCCTGTCCAAGCGCCGGTCCGAGGACTGGGCCCGGGCAGGTCAGGAACTGGGCCGAGAACTGTTACCCAACTTACCGGTGAACGATGTGGCGCATATCCACATCCGCTCCAAAGACAACCAGGTCAATATCCGCAAAACCAATGACACTTGGGTTGTGCAGGAGCGCAAGAACTACCCGGCTAACGCGGGCGAAGTGACCGATGCGCTGCGCAAGCTGGTGTACCTGAAGGTGGCTGAGCCGATGGAGATCAGCCCGGATCAGCTTTGGCGGCTGAACCTGCTGGGGCCCGACAAGGCCACCAATACCGGCACGACCGTCGAACTGAAGGACCAAGCCGGAAAACGGCTCGCCTTGCTCACCGTGGGCAAGGAGTTCATTAAACAAAGCCGGAGCGAGTCGCCTTTTGGCGGCGGCTTTCCCTCCGGTCGATACGTCATGGTCGGCGACGATGCGCGCAAGGTGGCCTTGGTGAGCGATACCCTCAGTGCTTTTGCCCCCAATCCAGAACGGTGGCTGAGTAAGGACTTTTTCAAGGTCGAAAAGCTCAAGACCGCCTCGGTCACCTCCACCAACGCCACCAACAACTGGACCTTGACCCGCGAGACCGAAGGCGGCGAATGGAAATTCGCTGACGCCAAAGGTGACGAAAAAGCCGATTCGGCCAAGTGTTCCAGCCTCAACTGGCTCCTTAGCAACCCCACCTTCAACGACCTGGCCCTGGACTGGCAGTTCAACGAAACCAATAAGCCGACCACCACCGCCACCCTTCAGACCTTTGACAACTTCACTTACACGCTGAAGCTGGCACCCAAATCGGGTGACGATTACTACCTGCAGGTGGCCGTCACGGCCGATATTCCGAAGGAACGCACTCCCACCGGCACCAACGAAACCGCCGAGGTCAAGGAAAAGCTCGACAAAGAGTTCAAAGAGAAGACTGACAAACTCCGCGACAAACTCAAGGCCGAGAAAGCCCTTGAGCCGTGGACTTACATCGTTTCCAAGTGGACCATCGATACCCTGCTCAAGGGGCGGCACGAGTTCCTGGCCGAAAAGAAGCAGGAACCCAAGAAAGAAGAGTCCCAGCCGGCGCAGCCTGCCTCTCAACAGGCCAAGGCTGAGCCGCCAGCACCTAAACCCGGACCAGCCAAGGCCGAGCCTGGGCCGACTGCGGCAAAACCGCCAGAAGCCAAGCCAGCCGAAACCAAACCAGCCCAGCCGCAGACCGCTCAGACTCAACCTGCGCAAACGTCTCCAGCTCAAACCAAGCCGCAGACCAACGCGGCAGCCAGTAAACCGCCGGAAAGCCTGGCCGACACCTTGGTGCCCAAGCTCAATCAGAAGTAGCGATCGGGCTGGGCTTCAAGAGCGCGGGCTCGATGCCAAACCGGCGCCGAGCCGCTTGGGCCACTGGAGCAAGCAGCCAATGGTAATTGGCATCCGGGGCGAACACGCTGCCTGGCTGCTGACCCGGGCACAGGGTCAGAGCGTTGCACGACTGCTCTAGGCTAGGCCACGGACCTCACCAAGCCTGATGCTTGGGGCTGACTGGAATCCGATGTTCGGCCTCACATCAAGGTCAAGCGGCCGTACCTAATCGCCCCCCCAGCAAGTCTGCGTCGGGTCGGCTACTCCTGCGCGGTCAGCGCCACAAAGACCGGCGCCAGATGGTTGTTGAAGCTTTCCAGCGTCAGCCGCCGCACTGGCTGCCGGCGTTTCAGCTCGACGGTGAACCATCGAATTTGGCCGCGTTCGACCATGTTGGTCGCCAAGGTTGAACCCGGCACATCGATGACTTGGCTCGGATCGGCGAACTGATCTCCGTTGTGCAGCACCAGCTCGTCGATTACTCCGTCGCTATATTCGAACACCAATTTGGCTGCCGGTGCAACTTGCTGCGGTGCGTTGCCGAAGGGGTAACCCCAGCCAGCTACACCACCCAACACATGCAGTCGGCTCGCTCGAAGGCCCTTGCCCGAGGCCGCCTGACCCCCAAGCACCGCACCAGTGTCCGAGCCACTCGGCTCGGCCCCCCATCGCAGCTCGACCCTCTGCGGTAACTGTTGGAGGGGCCCGCCGCGCAACACCAGCAAGTTCCTGCCACCCGGGGCCTCCGCAGGGTTCAGAATGTGGAACGGCACATTGCCGGGATTAACCGACACCATCCCAAACCGAGTGAACTGAAACTCTGGACTGGATGTCGTTGGGTCAAAGACAGGGTAACGGGAATCGACCGTGGCCACGCTGCCGAGATCCAATGGCCGAAACCCTTGGGGGGCATGATTGACCACGTAGGCCAACAGATTGCGAATCGCCTCGAAACCCAAGCGCTCGAAGCCTTCGGGCATCAGGCTGGCGCCGGTGCAGTTGGTGGCCGCCACCTCAGCCGCCGGTATTTCAACGGTCCCCTGCCTCGTCCGCAGTCGTACCCGGTCTGGACTACCCGGTTCCAAGGCGCCCAAGTAATGCATGCCTTGAGTCGTGACCACGTTCCAGGCCCACCACCGGGAATCAGATGCCCGGTTTGGGTCCAAAATCCTGCGCAGGACCCATTCAGGTCCAGCAGCGCCAGCGCCCGTCAAATCAATAGCCCAAGGTTGTTTGGACGCGTGGGTGGCGAATCGGTGACAGGGCTCGCAATGCTGGTGATACAAGGGCCGGCCCTGTTCGTACCAATCGCGAGGCGCTCGATCCCCAAACCCGTTGGTGACCCGAACAAACTGCGCCAGCACGGCTTGGCGGTCAGCCCGGGGCGCATCATCCAACCGATCAAAGACCGCTACAGCCCGTTGAGCCACAGCCGGGTCGGGATGATGGCGCAGTCGCTGGATGCTGACCAAGTCCAAGTCCTTGGCCGGCACCTCCGCTCGTTCCAATGCGTCCAGCAGGGTACCAGCGCCTTCGACTTTCAAGCTCAGGCTGCTGAGGAGGCTGGGGCGCAAGTCCTCAGGCACGACCGAATAGTTTCGAGCCAGGATTGCAGTAGCCTGCGGATGGGCAAGGCGGCCCAACTCGGCGATGATCTGGCGTTTGACCGCAGCCACCGTGTCGCCTCGCAGCATCTCTTCCAACACGCTCAGCAACTGCGGCTGGAGAAACTTCACCTTGAACAGATTCGTCACTAACGCTGCCCGGTCCTCGTCCCGCAACAGCGGGTCCCGCAGCTCAGCCAGGGCTTGGTCGCGCACCGTTTCAGCTAGCTGCATCAACTCGGCTCGGTCTTCGCGCAGCGTGGCCAGAGGCAGGGCCGCCAGGCGCACGGTGCGGTTGTTGGCTGTCAACAACCGGCGCAAAGCATCCTCCAAGGAGGTTGACCACGCCGGCTCTACCTCGGGGCCGATCCAGCAGTTGACGGCTTCCAACACGGCCGCCGCCAGCCGCTCGGCGCGGTTCCGATGCGCTGCGGCCAGTTCGACCAATTGAGCCAGCGCGGCCCTGTCGCGCTCCTTGCCAAACCGGTCCGCCAACGGCACCACCAAGTCGCGGTAAGCCTCCGAACGGCTGGAGGCGAAAGCGGCCCGCACATAGTCCATCGGAGCCTGTCGGGCCAGGGCTTGGATAGCGGCGCGCATGGCCGGGCTGGACAAATCGGGGAACATCCGCAGCGCAGTTTGAATGACGTTGGTATCAGCGGCAGCGTTGCGCAGTCCTAATAGTCCCAGCAGCCGAGTGCGCTCATCGGCATTGCGCAGCTCGCGGATCAGGGCATTTTGCAGCGGAGCGGTGAACGGGCCCGCATAAGCTTCGGCCGCTCGACAGGCTGCGCGCTGGACCAAGACATGAGGATTGTTGGTCAGCACCATCGCGATCTGGTCGGGTTGCAACAGCCCCAGTTGCTGCAAGGCCCACAACGCGTGCACCCGCACATACGGCAGCCGATTGGTCAGTAACGCCGTCAGCCTCAGGCCCACGCTCGGGTCCGCACTTTCGACCAGTAACCGATGCGCCGTCAGCCGCACCCAAGCATTCGGATGTTCCAAGGCTTGAACCCATTGGGCGGGCCCGACCCCTTCCAGCGCAGGCACAGCCAGCCGCCGTGCGGCTTTGTGCTGCAGCCGCCAGATACGGCCATAAGGCCCAAGTCCCGGCCCGGCCGCCGCGGTCGGCTCCTCCGCAGCTAGCCCCAACCGACGCTCGCCCAGCCAAAAGCCCGTGCGGCTGTAAAAATCCAGCACATACACCGCCCCATCTGGACCGGACCGAAGTTGAATCGGGTGGAACCACAGGTCGCTCGAAGCCAACAGCTCGTCCTCCTCCCGCCGGGTAGCTTCCCAAGTCATCTGGTCGGTGGTGCTGATCAAGTCCTCGTGGATGACCCCGGCTCTCGGTTCGCACACCAGGCAACTGGCATCGTAACGCGCCGGCCACGCGCCGCCTTGATAAACAAGAAGGCCAGCCGCACTTCTGAACAGGTTGGTGCCGGAGCCGAATCGGCCTTGCTCAAGCCATCCGTCCCAGCGCAGGGCAGCCAGATGATGGTGGTCCGGCAGCGACACGTAAGTCACCAGCCGCTCCGGCCGGTCTGGCCCCAGGAACCGGTCAGGCACCAGCACTTGAGATAAATGCGATCCGGACGCTTGGGCGAACAACAGTTCGCCGTCCCAAGTAAAGTCGAAGCCCCACACGTTGTTGGTGAGGCTGAGCACCTGCTCGATGGCGGACCCGTCGGGCTTGAACCGGAACAGCCCAGGGCCGATGGGGCCGAACAGGCGCCCGTCGGCACCCGTGATGGCAGTGCTGTGTAGGCCACTGCGGCCTTGGGCGCCATAGACCCAGCCGTCTAACCCCCACCGAAAATGACTGAGGCTGGTACGGGGATCGTTGGTGCCAAAGCCTTGGTAAAGCACCTGGCGCCGGTCCAGCACTCCATCGCCATCGGCATCGCATAGCCAAAGGATCTCGGGCGGCTGAGCCACAATCAGGCCTTGGCGGTAAAACGTAAAGGCAGTGATTGGCCGGTGGCTTTCGTAAAAGACCGTGCGTGTGTCCGGTCGGCCATCCCGGTTAGTGTCAGTCAAACAACACACCACGCTGGACTGCAGGTTGGTTGACGCTGCGCCCGCTAACGGCCACGGCATCATCGCTACCCACAACCGACCGCGGGCGTCCCAATCCAACGCAACCGGATTCACCACCAGCGGCTCTGCAGCCACCGGTTCTAGGTCAAACTCGGCCCGGACCCGAATGCGATTGACCGCTTCTTGCGCACGGGTCGGGCCGCCTTCGGGCCACTCGAAGCTGGCGAGTTCCTCCGCACGCAGGAGCGTGTCGGCATCTCGCCTTGCGGCCCAAGCGACACTTCGCAAAACCAATCCCCGCCAGTGCGCTAACCGCAGCCCATCTGGCCCCAGCCCAGGTAGCAGCGCCACCACGCGCCCGCCCGAGCCCTCATACACCCAGCCTTGGGGTAAGGCCTGCTCCGGATTCAACAACGCACTGGCTATGACTTGGGCTTGCGTGCCGAGCTGAATGGCGGTGGCGAATCGGGCTTGCAGGTCGAACAACGCGATCCGATCGGTGATCGGGTGAGCCGAGCCAGCCAAGCGCACCGGTAGCCGTCCGCTCAACCAGACGTTGGTTGCCCGGGCTAGTGTACCTCCAGTCAATCGCAACATCCAGTCCGGGTCATGCGTCGCCGCTGCGTCCTCCAAAAGCACCAGGCCACCTCCACGCTGCACGAACGTTTGCAGGGCGGCCCGTTGTTCCTCAGCCAAAGCCAAGGCCTGAGGACCGGCCACCACTAGCACGTGGATTTGTCCCAACTGCTTGGACGTGGGGAAAACCCAGCTCAGGCGCGCTGACGCCCCACGTTGTTTGAGCAGGTTTTGCCAACCCTGGAGGAGCTGTTGGGCCTGCGCACCATTGGTGCCTGCGCTAGGCGGCGCGTAGAGCCATACTCGCAGCGTCTCGGATGGCGGTTGACAGCCGCACCAGACGCTCAGCGCCCAAGCTACTGCAAGCCCCAGGCGCAAGCCTAAAGCCAGTGGATGGGCACGGCCCGCTTTGTCGTCTCCCCGCGGTGCCAGTTCCATCGAATGGCACTCTGAGCTGCATGCACCGGTGTCTGGCCCAACGCAGGGGAACCGCTGCATGCCAGGCCGTGCCGCCGGCTTTTCCTGCCGACACACTCGAATCCCAGCAGTGACATTCGGCTGGCAAAACAGCAGGCCAGTCCGCCTACCGGTCCACAGGAAACCCATCAGCGTCAGTCTATCCCCGGGCTCGCAAGCCCGTCAACCCGCAGACCGCCGCTGCCCATTTGCGCCTGTGCCGTCGGGATTAAGCCCGCCTTGGCTTTGGAAGACCGTGGTGCTCGTAGCCGCCGACGTAAGTCGGCGGATTGATCCGTCGGATCCGCCAGGTCCGCCGCCTGACGGCGGCGGCTACCAGGCAATCGGTAGCCGCCGACGTAAGTCGGCGGATTGATCCGCCGGAACCACTTGGTCCGCCGACGTAAGCCGGCGGAATGATTCGTGGGATCCACTTGGTCCGCCGCCTGACGGCGGCGGCTACCAGGCAATCGGTAGCCGCCGACGTAAGTCGGCGGATTGATCCGCCGGAACCACTTGGTCCGCCGCCTGACGGCGGCGGCTACCAGGCAATCGGTAGCCGCCGACGTAAGCCGGCGGAATGATTCGTGGGATCCACTTGGTCCGCCGCCTGACGGCGGCAGCTACCAGGCAATCAGTAGCCGCCGACGTAAGTCGGCGGATTGATCCGCCGGAACCACTTGGTCCGCCGCCTGACGGCGGCGGCTACCAGGCAACCAGTAGCCGCCGACGTAAGTCGGCGGATTGATCCGTCGGAACCACCTGGTCCGCCGCCTCACGGCGGCGGCTACCAGGCAATCAGTAGCCGCCGACATGTAAGTCGGCGGATGATCCGTCGGATCCACTGGGTCCCCCGCCTGACGGCGGTGGCTACCAGGCAATCGGTAGCCGCCGACGTAAGTCGGCGGAATGATTCGTGGGATCCACTTGGTCCGCCGCCTGACGGCGGCGCCTACCAGGCAATCGGTAGCCGCCGAGGTAAGTCGGCGGAATGATTCGTGGGATCCACTGGGTCCGCCGCCTGACGGCGGCAGCTACCAGGCAACCAGTAGCCGCCGACGTGGGTCGGCGGACGACAGGAAAATGAGATACGGCCTTCTTGGCCGGGCCGGTTGGTGCGTTCTTGCGTCTGGCCCGGGGAGACCATTGACTGGCGGCGTGGCGCGTGGATACCTCAGGCTGGCTGGTAGACTCGCATACGTGGGGTTGTGCGGGGCATGGTTGCTGGCTTGGACTGGATGCAAACCACAGGCGCCGGAAGGCTCTGCTCCGCGCCGCCCGGCCCAATCGACTTCCAGCGTTTCGACCGCTGCACTGGAGCTGAGCGGAGTTTTCGAAGATGTGACCAGGCGTGCGGGCCTGGAGTTTGTGCACCAATTGGCGGATGGCAAACTCTCGAACATCGTCGAATCCGACGGGGCGGGCGGAGCGGTATTGGATTTTGATGGGGACGGATGGATGGACATTTACCTGGTGAATTCCGGCCCGGCGCCGGGGCTTTCTGATGCGCCGCCCGGCACGCCGCGGTGGCCGAACCGGCTGTTTCGAAACCGGGGCGACGGCACCTTCCAAGATGTTACCGAGCAAGCGGGTGTGGCTGGGCACGGGTTTGGGATCACCGCTGCCGCAGCCGATTACGACAATGACGGCCACACGGACCTGTATGTGGTCAACTACGGCGGCGGCATCCTGTATCGGAACAAGGGCAACGGCACGTTCCAAGACGTCACCGCCCAAGCGGGCGTGGTCCATCACCGCGGTGGCATCTCGGCCACATTCCTGGATTACGACAACGATGGACTTCTGGACCTGTTCGTGGCCAATTACTTGGTGTTCGATCCCAAGATCAAGCCCCCGCCCGGCAGCCAGGTGCCCTATGCCGGCCCCCTGTTTTACCAGCCGGAGTTCAACTTGCTGTTTCGGAACCGGGGCGATGGCACCTTTGAAGACGTCAGTCAACAGACCGGTATCCTAGTGCCCGGCCATCGCGCCATGTCAGTGACTAGTTTGGACTACGATTTGGATGGGGACGCGGACGTGTATGTCAGCAACGACGCCACGCCGAACCTGCTGCTGGCTAACGACGGGCGCGGCCAGTTCAAGGAAGTGGGCCTGCGCGCCGGTGTGGCCTACAACCAGTTCGGTGAAGCAGCCGGGTCCATGGGCGCCACCGTGGCCGACGCCAACGGCGACGGGCTGCCCGACATGTTCGTGACCCGATTCGGCATGGCCTCGCTTTACCTCAGCGTGGCCGCCGGTTTTTTCGAGGATCGCATCCAGGGCTCGGGCATCTTGGACGTGTCTGCTCAATACACCAGTTGGGGCGGCAATTTCATCGATTATGATAACGACGGTGATCCGGACCTGTTTATCGCCAATGGGCATGCCCATTTCATGGTGGGCATGCCGCCGTTGTTGCTGGAGAACCGAGGCCGAGCGATCTTTGCAAATGCGTGCAGCGCAGGTGGCCCGTTTTTCCACGCCAGGCCCAATGCCCGGGGCAGCGGTGTGCTGGACTTCGACAATGATGGTTGGCTGGACCTGATCGTCACGACGCTGGGTGACCGAGCGGTGCTGTTGCGCAACCGAGGTGGGCTGACCAATCGTTGGTTGGTGCTCCAACTGGAAGGCACCCGGAGCAACCGCGATGGCTTTGGCGCTCAGGTGCGCCTGAGCGCCGGCGGTCGAGTTTACTCCGCCCAACACCGTTGCCCCACCACCTACGTGTTTCAGTCAGACCCCCGGCTGCACTTCGGCCTGGGCACCGCCACGCGAGTCGAACGCATCGAGATCCGCTGGCCCAGCGGCCAGGTGCAAACCCTGACCGATGTGCCGGCTGACCAGATCCTCAAGATCCGTGAACCCGGACAGTCCCGCTGGGCCCGCTGAACCGACTACACCCAGCCCGGCTGCCGCGCGTACTCGTGGGCAAGCAGTAGAGCCGGCGATAGGGGCCGTGATTTGGATTGTCTCGCCCTGACGTTGAGAATTACGGCTTTTGCGGTATGCACACAGCAACAGGACAGGTGACCTGGGCCCGGCAAGGTGCTTGGGCGCTGAGCCTGGCCGCGGCGTTGAGCTTGAGCGGGCAGGGAGCTTCCGGGGCTGAAGCCCAAGTGTTTGAAGGCCGGTTCTTCCGCGGGGTGGGCGATCGGGAGTATTTGCGACTGCTGGACCTTTCCCGCCGCGTGTTTGCGCCCGACCCGGAGTTTCAAAACCTGGCCATGCTTTACATACCGGCTTGGAATGGCCTGGTTGAAGGCCCGACCTGGGACGCCTGGTGGGTGCAGAACAGCTACGGCACCACTTACGGCGCGCTGCCGTTTCTGCCGGAGCCGTTCCTGACCTTTCTACAAAACTCGCAGGACCTGTGGTTCGACCAGATGGGCGACGGCAAACGGGTGGGCGCGCCGCCGCCGTTCGATTGGGTGGCGCCCGATGGTTGCCTGTGCGACGCCGCCCGGCCGGGCTGGATCGTTTACAAGCAGGGCGACGGCCGCACGCACCTGCACGATTGGGGCCTGGAGTTTACTGCCGCCGGCCTGCTGATGCAGGCTGAGCTGCTGTTGATCCGGCGCGACCCGCAGGCCACCCGCCGGTACCTGCCCAAGCTGGAACGGTGCGCCCGGTTCATCGAGACCCGGCGTGATCCGACCAACAACCTGTTCCTGGCCGGCCCGGCGGCCAATCTCTTGGCGCCCAGTTTCGCGGGCTGGAAAAAGCCCGACGGCACCTACGGCAAAGCGTATCTGGCCGGCTTGTCGGTCACCTACATTGCCGCGCTGGACCGGTTGATCGAGGTGGAGAAGCTGGCGGGCCGCAGCGACCAGGCGGAGTTGTGGCAGCAACGGCGCGACGCCGCCCGCAAAGGCCTGGCGTTGCTGACCACCGACGAAGGCTACTTCATCAACTCGCTCGACCCGGACGGCACGCGGCACGGGGTGTATGGGGCGGCGCGGCACGGCTATTTCGAGGCGCCCGTCAACCACGACGCCATCGCCTTCCGGGTGGTGGACGACGCCCAGGCCCGCCGCATCTACGCCAAGATCGTGTCCATTCCCGGCCTGCGCCCGCATGGGTTCATTCTGCCGAACTACCCGTCCTACGATGACATGTACGAGAAGCCCGAGGGGCTGTGGGCCTTTGGCACCTGGGTCAACGGCGGGCACTGGTCCACCTGCGAAGCCCGCATGATGCTGGGCTACTACCGGCTGGGCGCGTTCGAGGACGCGCGCCGCTCGATGCGCCAGTGGCTCACGTTCGCCCAGCGGTTCCGCTTGGATAATCCCTTGGTCCGGTTCGGCAGCGACGTCTATCAGCCGGGCGAGCCGATCAACCTCACCTACGACGCATTCGGGCCGCCGGCGGCTTTCGTGCGCGGCTTGTTCGAGTATCTGTATCGGGCTGAGGGCCTGACGTTGCGCCCGCATATTCCGCCCGGGCTGATCCGGCTCGAACAGCACTTCCCCATTCGGTTCGGGTCCAAGCGGCTTTACCTGGCCACGGTCGGTTCTGGCCCGATCCGGGCGGTGAGCCTCAACGGCCAGCCGTGGCGGAAGTTTGATGCCGAATCGGTCTTTCTGCCCGAAGCCGAGGTGCCTGATCGCGCGGTGATCGAGATTGGTTTGGGCGACGCCCAGCCGCAGGGCTTCCAAGGGCCGACTGAGGAAGCGCCCGGACCACCGCCCGTGCCGCCCAACGACTCAGCTTGGCTGCAACTGAAGAAGCCCATTCTGGCGACCAACGCGCTCCCGTTGCGCATCGGAGCCGACAGCAACGGCGAGAATCGGTTCCGCGGCGACATTGCTCACGCCCGTCTGTTCCGCCGCGCGCTGGCCAGCAACGAAATCGCCGCTCTGGCCCGGCGCCAGCCCGGCGCGCTGCTGGCCGACCCGGCGTTGGTGGGCGACTGGTCGTTCGAGACGCTGGAGCAGGGCGTTTTCCCCTCACGCGGCCCTGTGCCGCTGCCGGCCCGAATCGTGGGCCGAGCCGAGCTGGTGGACGCGCCGGAGGGCAAGGCGGTGCGGCTCGGTGGCGACGGGTATCTTGAGGTCGCGCCGCATCCGGCGTTGAATCTCACGCAAGCCTGCACTTTGGAAGCCTGGATTTGCCCGGCGGCGTTCCGCCACGGCGGCAGTCGCATTCTCGACAAGTCCCAAGCCGGCACCTCGAACGGCTACCTGTTGGACACCTGGCCGGACAAGGGCCTGCGCCTCATCGCCCAAGCCGGCACACTGCAGCACCCGGCCAACCTGCTGACCGGCCAATGGGTGCACGTGGCCGGCACGGTGGCGGCCGACGGCACCCTGACGCTTTACCTCAACGGCCAGCCCGTGGCCCAACGGCTCGGCGGCCAAATGCCCGACATCGCCAGCCTGCTGGCCGAGGCCGAGCGGTTGCACCGGTTCCATCGCCTCCTGGCCGAGCGCGGTTGGGCTGAGAGTTACGAAGCAGCTCACGCACGGCTGGTGTTGGAATGCCTGGCTGCCGCCCACACCCGCTACAGCCTGCTGCGGGCGCACCAGCTCAAGCCGCTGGAGAATCCGGTTTCCCAAATGGCCGCCGATGAAGCTTACCTGGAAACAGCGCGCAAGCTGGCCCGGGGCCTGGCGCAACGCCTGGCCGCTTACGAAAAAAGCGCCGAGCCGCGTCAACGACAGATCTTTGCCCTTTGGCAACAGGCCGCTGGAGCCGGACGCTAACGGACTGCGCTTTTGTTGGTTGGGCCTGAGCGAAGGATCACTTCAGCGATTGATGCTGGAAGTGATGGCAAACATGGCCGATAGCACGCTGAACAATAGGAAGCCCACACCCACCGCCATGATAATGATCATGGCCGGCTCGATGAGGTTGGTCAGCACCCGTAGTTGAATGGTCAACTCATTTTCGTAAGTGTCGGCCACGTTCTGCAAAGCCCCCGGCACATCGCCGGTTTCTTCGCCGATCCTGATCAGGTCAATCATCAACTGGGGGAACAAGCGGCTGCTGGCCAGCGGCTGAGCCAGTGTTTTGCCGTCGGTGACCGCGTCGCGGGTTTTGGCAATGGCCTCTTTGACCATGCGATTGGGGATGACGTCCTCGGTGATCTTGAGCGCCGTCAGTACCGGGACGCCGTTGACCAGCAGTGTGGACAGCGTGCGAGCAAATTGGCCGAAGATATTCAGGCGAATCACCTTGCCCAGCAACGGCGCATTCATCTTCCAGGTGTCGATCCGGCGTCGGCCTTCCTCGGTGGCTTTGAATCGGTTGAAGATCACCCAGCCGCACAGCGCCGCCAGAAAGATCAACCACCAATAATGGCTGAAGGTGTGACTGATGCCGATCAGCAAACGTGTGGCCCAAGGCAACGGCACCCGTAGGCCTTGGAAGATGGTCATGAACTTCGGCAGCATGAAGGTCATGAAGAAAATAATGATCAGCACGCCCACGCACGCCACAATCGCCGGATAAATCAGGGCCGCCACGAACCGTTGCTGCACCTCGGCAAACCGGGCGTAGTGCTCCGCTAACCGCCGCAGCACGTCCACTAACGCACCCGATTGTTCGCCCGCCCGAACCATGTTGACGTAAAGGTCCGAAAAAATCTCGGGCCGCTTCTTCATGGCCTCGGACAAGCTGCGGCCCTCCATGACGTCTTGGCGCAAGTCGAGGCTGACTTGCTTTGGGATACCCTTGGTCTCCAGGTGCCCCATGCTTTGCAGCGCCGCAGTCAAGGGCATGCCGCACTTGAGCAGGTTAGCCAACTGCTGCGTATAAGTGGCCAACTCTTGGAGTTTGGGTTTACGAGCCCGGCGCTGGCGCAACACCGCCGGTAACAAGGCCCGTGCGCCCCCTTCAGCCTTGGGCCGCTCCGCCGCTGTGGCGGCTGCCACCCCGGCACGCGACGCGTCCACCATCACCGGAAACAGCCCAAGCCGTTCGATCTGCGCCAGAGCCGCCGTGCGGTCCGGCACATCCAACACCCCTTGCACTACTTCGCCCGTCCGTCGCCGGGCTTTGTAAGCAAACTGCGGCATACAACGCAACCAGTCCTATAATACCCTGGCCGGGCCAAAAGTTGCCACCCGAAAACTGCCCGGCCCAAATTCAACCGTCCGCCTACGAGCGGCCAAGGGCGCCTCCACCCCCGGCGCGCCCAGCCAAGTCACTCGCCTGCACAGCAAGGCCCTCGCCAAACTCCCGGAGCACAGGAGGCAACCGCAGGGCCTCCAGCGTCGCGGGCACGCTCGGAGCTCACCAGTTCGGCAGGATTCAAGGCACGGGGCTGATTCAATAAGACCGCAAACTTTTGCAGACAGGTTTTTTGACAAGTGCGGAATCTGGGGTACTATAGCTCAGTTCGATCAGCCTGTTCCAGAACCATGAACGCTTTATCGTACCCAGTCACCTCGGTTCGGCTCCTAAGGAACCGAAGCTCTAGCTCAACCTGGCTCAGCAGCTTCTGGGGGGCTGGCTGGCCCTGGGTTCTTGCCGCCGGGTTCTGGGCCTTTAACCCGCACCTAGCCCAAGGTGGCTCAGCGCCGTTGGAATGGGTGGAGACCCCGCTCGCCAGCGGCTTCTTCACCGCGGCGGTCACCAATGCCTTCGACGGCACCGGCAGCGGCGCGGCGGATGACTGGACGTTTGATGTAGAGGCGGGCGACCGGCTCTCGGCCCGGATCGAGACGGCCATCGGCAACGCCCGACCGCGGTTGCGCGTGCTCAATCCCTCCGGCAGCACCATCGCCAGCGTGGACGGCACCACCGCCGGCGTCGCCGAGGTTTTCAACGTGGCGCTGACCGTCCCGGGTGGTTACCGGGTGCGCGTCTATACCGACCATCAGGTTTCCGACTACCGCCTGCGGGTGGACCTGAGCCGCGGGCCGAGCCTGGAAGTCGAGTCCAACGACGCTACCAATACGGCCAACGCGCTCCCGCCGACCTTCCTGGCGGGCAGTTTCCGTTTCCGCGCAGCCGGTGCGCTGCCGGCCACGGACACTGCGGGCGATTGGTTCGCTCTGGGCACACTCGACACGGGGAACACCGTGTCCGCCGACCTGTTCACCGGCCCGCACAGCACCCTCCAGCCGGGCGACGCCACGGTGGCGCTGTTCCGCCTGGGCCAGACCAATGCCGTCTTCGCCACCAACGCCAATTTCAGTTTCATCATTGCCGACCGCGGCGAGTATTTCGCCCGCGTCTCCAGCGTCACCAACCGCGACCTGCTCGCCCGCTACCTGCTGACGTTGACCGTGACCGATGACGTGCCGCCCTCGGTCCAGAGCGTGACGCTGCCCGGCGAGGGCACAACCGTCAGCGATATCATTAACGGCTTCACCGTGACGTTCTCCGAACCGATGTTGCCCGGCACCGTCACCAACCTGGCCAACTACAGCCTTCGCCAGACCGGCCAGGACAACCTGTTCGGCACGGGTGACGACGTGGTCTATCCACTGGTGCCGCCGGCCTACTCCACCGGCAACAGCGCCACCTTTGCGCTTGTGGACGGCCCGCTGCAGCCCGGGCTGACCCGGCTGACTATCGCCGCCACCGTGACCGACCGCGCCGGCAACCCGCTCAGCCCGGCTTTCACGCGGAATTTCACCATCGAACGGCTGGGCATGTTCCAGTTCGAGAACCGCTCCAATGACACGGCGGCCACGGCTACTTCCCTGAGCCTGGCTCCGACCGATCAACCGGATGGGTCCTATCGGGTGGGCGCCAGCTACCCTGTTGGCAGTAACCCCTACTTCGTTGTCGCCGGCCAGTTCAACGGGGACGGTGTGCCGGACCTGGCCGTTGCCAACCACGGCAGCGGCAACGTGAGCGTGTTGTTGGGCAACGGGGACGGGACGTTTGGGGGAGCGACGAACTTTGCTGCGGGCAACGGGCCGATAGCGCTGGCGGTGGGGGATGTCAACGGCGACAGCGTGGCCGATTTGTTGGTGGCCAACTACTACGGGAACGACGTGAGCGTGCTCACTGGCAGTGGGGACGGGAGTTTCCGCAGTCCGACCAACTACAGCACCGGCAACAATCCGCGCTCGGTGGCGGTGGGGGATTTCAACGGGGATGGGAAGCTGGACTTTGTGACGGCCAACTACGGCAGTGGCAGCGTGACGGTGCGGCTGGGCAACGGGGACGGCTCGTTTGGCAGCGCGACGAATCTGGCCACAGGCAGTGGGGCGCACGGGGTGGCGGTGGGGCAGTTGAACGGGGACGGGCACCTGGACCTGGTGGTGGTCAACTACAATGCGAACACGCTGAGTGTGCTGCTGGGCAACGGGGACGGGACGTTTGCCGCTCCGGTCAACTACACCGGCCTGAGCAATCCGCGGAGTGTGGCGGTGGGAGATGTTAGTGGGGATGGGTTGGCGGACGTGGTGGTGTTGAACGCGGGCAACAACACGGTGAGCCTGCTGCGGGGCAATGGGGACGGGACGTTGCAGGGGGCGGTGAATTACGCGGCGGGCAGTTCGGACCCGTATCAGGTGATTGTGCGGGACTTGAACGGGGACGGATGGCTGGACGTGGTGGTGGCCAGCTATTGGAGCAGCCGGGTGTGCGTGTTGTTGAACAACGGGGCTGGGGGGTTGGAGGCGAGCAATCCGCACGGCCTGGGGGGCAATCCGATCAGCGTGGTGGCGGGGGACTGGGACGGGGACGGTCGAGTGGATTTGGCCACTGCGAACAACTCCGGCAACAACGTGACGGTGCTGTGGGCCAACCGGACGGAGGGGCTGGTGGAGGATCCTGTGGGGAGCGGGATTCGGCACGGGTATGGGCGGGGGAACCTGTCGAGCACGGAGGATTACGACTACTGGAGCTTCAGTGGGCGGGCTGGGGATCGGCTGGTGGTGGCAGTGGAGGTGCCGGGCAATCCGAGCAATAGTGGGTTGTACTATCGGGTGGAGCAGCCGGACGGGAGCATCCTGACGAGTTTCTACTCGGCCAATAACGGGACGGGGCAATCGAGTCCTGTGGTCTTGCCGGCCAGTGGACGGTATGTGGTGCGGGTGAGCTACAACTACAGTTATTGGGGCGAGTATCGGTTGCGGGTGAGTTTGGCGCCCGGGCCGTGGCAGTTGGAGGCGGAGGACAACAACGCTGTGGGGCAGGCGAATCAGCCGGTCTTCACGCGGGATGGGACCAATCAATGGGCCAAGGTGCTGGGCTACCTGCGCGCCGGCGATCCGGGTGATGTCTTCATGCTGCGCAATCTGCCACCCGATTCGCAGACGCATCTGCCCGATCTGCCGGCTGGCACGGAGATTCGCCTCACCTACGCCCGACCGGGTACCAGTCCGCTGGTCGGCATTCTGGAGGTGCTGAACAACGCAGGAACCGTGGTGGCCGCCGGGGCCGAGAGCCAGACCAACCTGAGCTACATCGTGCCGACCGAAGGCCGCTACTACGCCCGCATTCGCGCCGCCAGCGGCACGGCGGGCCTGTTCGCGCAGTACCTGCTCCAGCTTGACGTGCTGATTCCGCAGGACACCGAGCCGCCGCAAATTGTGGCCGACACGCTCCCGGCCGAGGGCACCACCGTTGCCACGGTGATTGATCGGTTCAGCCTCACGTTCTCGGAGGACATGCTGGCCGCCACGGTGAACAACCCGGCCAGCTACGAGCTTCGCCATGCAGGCGCGGATGATGCCTTCGGCACCGCCGACGATGCTCTTTATACGATTGCCCTGGCCTCGGCTTACAGCATCGGCACCAACGCCAGCTACCTCATCCCGGACGGTCCTCTGCAGCCGGGCCGTCACCGGTTCACGGCCAAGACCACGCTCAAGGACGCCAGCGGCAACCCATTGGCCGCGCCTTACGTGCGGACGTTCACGGTGACCAACGTCACGGGCTTCGTGTTGGAGAACCGCTCGAACGACACGCCTGGCACGGCCACCTCGCTCAGCTTGGATCCGACGGATCAGCCCGATGGGTCGTTCCGTGTGGGGGTCAGCTACCCTGTTGGCAGCAACCCCTACTTCGTGGTGGCCGGCCAGTTCAACGGGGACGCCTTCCCGGATTTGGCAGTGGCCAATATCAACGGCGGCAACGTGAGCGTGCTGCTGGGCAACGGGGATGGGACATTCCGCGGGCCGACCAACTTTGCCGCCGGCAACGGCCCGATTGCGTTGGCAGTGGGAGACATCAACGGCGACAGCGTGGCCGATTTGTTGGTGGCCAACTACTACGGGAACAACGTGAGCATGTTGGTGGGCAATGGGGACGGGAGTTTCCGCAGTCCGACCAACTACAGCACCGGCAACAATCCGCGGAGTGTGGCGGTGGGGGATTTCAACGGGGATGGGAAGCTGGACTTTGTGACGGCCAACTACGGCAGTGGCAACGTGACGGTGCGGCTGGGCAACGGGGACGGCTCGTTTGGCAGCGCGACGAATCTGGCCACAGGCAGTGGGGCGTATGGGGTGGAGGTGGGGCACCTGAACGGGGACGGGCACCTGGACCTGGTGGTGGTCAACTACAACGCCAACACGCTGAGCGTGCTATTGGGCAACGGGGACGGGACGTTTGCCGCTGCGGTCAACTACAGCGGCCTGAGCAATCCGCGGAGTGTGGCGGTGGGGGACATGGACGGGGACGGGGCGCTGGACGTGGTGGTATTGAACGCGGGGAACAACACGGTGAGTCTGCTGCGGGGCAACGGGGACGGGACGTTGGGGGAGGCGGTCAGTTACGCGGCGGGCAGTTCGGACCCGTATCAGGTGATTGTGCGGGATGTGAGCGGGGACGGGCGGTTGGACGTGGTGGTGGCCAGCTATGGGAACAGTCGGGTGAGCGTGCTGTTGAACGACGGGGTTGGGGGATTGGAGGCGGCCAGTGTGTACGGTGTGGGGGGCAATCCGATCAGCGTGGTGGCGGGGGACTGGGACGGGGACGGTCGAGTGGATTTGGCCACTGCGAACAACTCCGGCAACAACGTGACGGTGCTGTGGGGCAACCGGACGGAGGGGTTGGTGGAGGACCCGGTGGGCAGCGGCATCCGGCACGGGTATGGGCGGGGGAACCTGTCCAGCAGCAGCGACTACGACTACTGGAGCTTCAGTGGGCGGGCCGGGGAACGGCTGGTGGTGGCGGTGGAGACGCCGGGCAATCCGAGCAGTAGTGGGTTGTACTATCGGGTGGAGCAGCCGGACGGGAGCATCCTGACGAGTTTCTACTCGGCCAATAACGGGACGGGGCAATCGGCCCCGGTGATCTTGCCGGCCAGTGGGCGGTATGTGGTGCGGGTGAGCTACAACTACAGTTATTGGGGCGAGTATCGGTTGCGGGTGAGCCTGGCGCCGGGGCCGTGGCAGGTGGAAAGCGAGGACAATAACAGTGTGGGGCAGGCCAATCAGCCGGCCTTCACGCGGGAAGGGACCAATCAATGGGCCAAAGTGCTGGGCTACCTGCGCTCCGCCGACCCGGGTGATGTCTATCGGCTCGGAAACCTCTCCCCGGCCACGGACATTCGCCTGGCCTACGTGCTACCAGCCACCAGCCCGCTTGGGGGCATCGTGGAAGTCCTGGACAGCGCCGGCACGGTCGTGGCCTCGGTCCCAGCCGGCACGACCAATCTCTTTTACACGGTGCCCGCAGGCCAGGCTGGTCTGTATTACGCGCGGATTCGTGCGGACGCCGGCACTGCGGGGCTGTTGTCTCAATACCTGCTGACCTTGGAGCTGACCGATGTGCTGCCGCCCAGCATCGTGGCCGATACCCTGCCGGCGGAAGGGAGCAGCGTGCTGGGGTTGTTGGACCGCTTCGCCCTGACCTTCTCGGAAGACATGCTGGCGGCAACCCTCAACGACCCGGCCAGTTACGAATTGCGCTCCGCCGGTCCGGACGGGCAACTGGACACGGCCGACGACCTGTTCTGGCCGGTGGCCACCAGCCCGGCGTACACCTCCGGCTTGACGGCGAACTACCGCGTCACGAGCGGCGCATTGCCGCCGGGGCTGTATCGGTTCACGGCCAAGACCGCATTGCAGGACCGCGGCGGCAACGCGCTGACTGCGCCTTGGAGCCGCCAGTTCACCGTGGTGCAGATCGCCGGCTTCAGCACCGAATCCGAGCCGAACAACACCCTGGAGACCGCCACGCCGTTGCCGATGGAAAGCACGCAGCCCGACCTGATTTCCGGCGGTGGCCGCGGCTTCCTGGCGGACGGCAGTGACGTGGATTTCTGGAGCTTCGCAGGCCAAGTGGGTGACCGGATGGTTCTGGCGGCAGAAATCCCGGGCAATCCCAACGGTAGCGGCCTTTACTACGAGGTTTACAATCCCGCCGGGGCACGCATCGCATTTGCCTATGCCCAGCCGAACGGTCTGTTGCAGACCAGCCCGCTCACGTTGACGAACAACGGGCTCTATACGCTTCGGGTCAGCCCCTATTACGGTTATTACGCCGAGTATCGAGTGCGGGTCTCGCTCTACCGCAACGGCCTGCCGGTGGAAGTTGAGCCGAACGAAAGCCTGGCCACGTCCACCGCCCTGAGCTTCACCACCAACGGCAACAACCGCACGGCGGTCATTGCCGGCTACGCGCAACTGTCCACCGATCTGGACTACTTCAACCTCGGCGTGGTCGAGGCCGGCCAGACGGTGTTCCTGCGGACGCGGCAGCCGGCCACCAGTCCGCTGGTGCCGGTGGTCAGCCTTTACAACGCCGCCGGGGTTTACATGACCGAGGCCGGCAGCGGCCGACCTTCGGACGGCGTGGCGGAGGTGCGGATCGAGCAAACCGGAACCTATTATGGCCTGGTTCGCGCCGGAGGCAGTTCGGCGGGCCTGATGAGCGAATACCTCTTGGACGTGTTGGTGATGCCGACTGCCGATGTCGTCTTCCCGAACCTGCAGGTGACGACCCTCACCGTGCCGGTCACCAGCGGCTTGCGCAGCGGCGATCCGTTCACCTTCAGCTTCACCGTGACCAACGTCGGCTCCCTGGCCACGCCGGTGAGCCGCTGGTACGACCGGGTGGTGCTGTCGGCTGACCCGCTGATGGACGAGGGCGACGTGGTTCTGGGCCTTTACCAGCATGACGGCGCCCTGGCGCCGGGTGCGGGTTACAGCGTAGCCCGGACCGTCAACCTGCCTGACGGGCTGAGTGGCGACTTCTACCTGGTGGTCATGACCGACTACACCGACACGGTCAACGAGTTCCTGCTGGAAGGAGACAATCAGACGGCCACCGAGAATCCCTTCCCGATTGCTTTGGCTGATTACCCCGACCTGCGGGTGGAGAACCTGATCCTCTCCGGCCCGGATGCCAGCCAGACCTGCACGGTGGCTTGGGACACCTTCAATCGCGGCGCGGCCCCGGCCCCAGCCGGCTTCAAGGAGCGGCTGCGCGTGCGCAACCAGACCACCGCCACCACGGTGTTTGACCAGACTTACACGGTGGACACGGCCTTGGCGCCGAACAGCTCGGTGTCGCGCCAGGTCCAGTTCACCGCCGCCACGCCCGGGACCTACCTGGTGGAGGTGACCACCGACTCGGATCAGCAGGTGTTCGAGCACGACGGGCTGAGCCACGCCAACGCCGAATTGAACACCGTCACCGCCTCCTTCACCATCACCCGCTACGTCACCCTGACACTGCAGGCTGCACCGGCTGGTGCGGGCACGCTCACCGGGGCGGGCACCTATCCTGAAGGCACCTTGGTCACCGTCACCGCCACGGCCATCACCAACCAGGCGCCCTATTTCTTCGTGCACTGGGCCGAAGCCGGCGTGGTGCGTTCGACCAGCCCCGAGTACACGTTTGCCCTGTGGCAGAACACCACCCTGACGGCGGTGTTCGGCCTGCCGACCTTCCAGTTGGCCGCGTCGAATGAACCGCCCGGGGCCGGCACGGTGCTGGGCACCGGCACCTTTGTGTGGGGCAGCACCAACACCCTGACCGCCCAGCCTGCTTTTGGCTACAAGTTCAGTCATTGGACGGAGAACGACCTGACGGTGGGCACCAACCCGACGCTGACGGTGGTGCTGTTCAGCAACCGGACGTTTGTGGCGCACTACGCCGAGGCGCACCTGGTGCATCTGGTCACCACCGCCACGTTGCCGCCGGGCCTGGCCCCGGTGAGCGGGGCGGGCACCTACACCAACGGCCAGTCGGCCCTGATCGCCGCGCCCGAGGCGGTGACCAACACGCCGCCGGATTACTGGGCTTTCAAGCGGTTCACCCTCAACGGCGTCTTTTACGGGACCAACGCCAGTTTCCTGAAAACCTTCGCCACCACCGACCCGACCAACATGCATTTCGTGGCCGAATACGAATGGGTGGACCGCACCCCGCCGGTGCTGGGGCCGATCACCGTCACCACCAACATCGCCTCGGCACTGATCGCTTGGACCACGGATGAGCCGGCCCGGGCGGCGGTCGAATACGGCCTCACTCCAGCCTACGGCACGACCAACCGCAGCGCGGCCCTGCGCACCAGCCACAGCTTCAATCTGACCGGCCTGGCCCCGGCCACCGAGTATCACTTCCGCGTCCGGGTCACCGACGCGGCCGGCAATGAAACCGTTTCCGGCGACCTGGTCTTCCGCACCCGCGAAGCGCCAGACCTGGTGGCGGGCGCGGTGAGCGTGCCGGCCAGCGCCCAAGCGGGCACGGTGATTCCGATGGTGTTTGTGATTTCCAACCTCGGTCCGGGCGCCGCTTTTGGCCCGTGGCAGAACAACCTGCTGGTCTCGCCCAATGCCGACGGGTCCGGCGCGCAATCGCTGGGCGCAGTCAGCTTCAACCCGGGTCCGGGTGGACTGGCCTCGGGCGGCACGTTGACGGTGACGCAGCAGGTGATTGTGCCGAGCATCGGCCTGGGGCCGCGGTATTTCGGCATCAGCCTGGACAGCGGCAACGCGGTCTTCGAGTTGAACGAGGCCAACAACACCGCTTTCAGCAGCGCGCCCTTGACCATCGTGGCCACTGACCTGCGCGTGGCGCGGGTCAGCGCCCCCGCCAGCGCCAACTTCGGCCAAACCATTGCCGTCGAGTTTGTGGTCACCAACGCTGGCACCGCCGAGGCCAGCGTGCCGTGGGTGGACCGCGTTTATCTATCCGCCACGAGCAACACGCTGGCCACGTTGCTGGCCACGGCCGACGCTGTCACCGTGCCCCTGGCGCCGGGCGGCACTTACACCAACACCGTCTTGGTGCCCCTGCCGTTGGCCGGCAGCTCGACGCCGGGCGTTTACTACCTGGTGGTGGCGGCCGATCAGGGCAATGCCGTGCCTGAATCCGACGAGAACAACAACCTGCGCGCCGCGCCGATCAGCGTGGCGCTGCCCCCACTGCCGGATTTGGCCGTGGTGGACGTGCGCGGGCCCACCAACGCCCAGCCCGCCCAGTTGCTCAGCCTGGCCTACACCATCACCAACCGGGGCGCCGCCGACGCCGGGCCGGCCTGGTCGGAAACGATTTACCTGGCCACCAACAGCGCCGGAGCAGGCGGGTTGGAACTGGCCACGTTGCGGTTCACCAACACGTTGCCGCCGGGCACCGGCCTGAGCCGCACGCAAACGGTGACGCTGCCAGCCAACAGCCCGGTGGGCCAGGTGTGGCTGGCCGTGATGGCCGACAGCCGGGCCGACGTGATTGAAGCCAATGAAACCAACAACCTGGGCGTGGCCGCGCAAAGCGCGCTGGTGCCGGCGATGCTCACGTTGCAGTTGTCCGCCAGCCAGGTCCAGGAAGGCGCCTCCCAACCGGTCATCGCCACCGTCAGCCGCAACGGCAGCCGGGCTGCGGCCCTGACGGTGAGCCTGCTCAACGGTGACCCGACCGAGGTCTCGATGCCGGCGCAGGTCGTTATCCCGGCCGGGCACGGCTCGGCCACGTTCCAGGTGCAGGCCCTGCTGGATGGGGTGGTGGACGGGCCGCAGGTGGTGAACTTGGGGGCCAGCGCGCCCGGATTCGACCCGGCCACTGCCGAACTGACTGTGCTGGACGTGGACCTGCCGCGGCTGTTCCTTTCCTTCACCACCAACGAGGTCTGGGAAGGCTCGGTGCTCCTGGGCATGGTGTCGCGCGACGCGGGCACCGAACCGCTGGTGGTGACCCTGGCCAGCTCCAGCCCCGGCCAGGCGCGGGTGCCGGCCACCGTGGCTTTCGGCCCAGGCGAGTCTAGCGTGGGCGTGGCCGTCGAGGGGCTGGATGATTCGCAAGTGGAACCGGCGCTCACGGTGGGCATCACGGCCACGGCCAACGGCTACCGCAGCGCCACCGCCAACGTGACCGTCCGGGACGACGACTGGCCGGCGGTGAGGCTGGTCATCGAGCCGGCCAGCTTCAGCGAAGGCGCCGGCCCGCAAGCGGCTCTGGCCACGCTGACGCGCCTGCCGGTGTCACCGCGCGCGCTGGACCTGGACCTGGAAAGCAGCGACACCAACGCCCTGCGCGTGCCCCGCACCGTGACCATCCCGGCCAGCCAAACCAACCTCACCTTCCCGGTCATGGCGGTGGACAACGACCTGGTGGACGGCGACAAGCCGGTGCTGGTGCGCGTCTGGTTCCGCGCCAGCGGCTCGCCCACCCGCTTGGGCGAAGGGGTGCCGGCCGCGGTGACGGTGACCGACGACGACGGCCCGACCTTGCGCCTGAGCGTGGACCGCAATCTGGTCGCCGAGGGCCGCAGCCCGGCGGCCACCCTCATCGTCCGCCGGAACGTCGGCACCAACGCGCCCTTGGAGGTGACGCTCAGTTCCAGCGACACCAACGAACTGCTGGTGCCGCCGAGCGTGGTGCTGCCAGCGGGCGCCTGGTCGGCCACGGTGCCGGTGGCCTCGGTGGACGATGGGGTGACCGACGGCAACAAGCCGGTGACCGTCACGGCCCGGGCCGACGGGTTCACCGCCGGCACCGCGCGCATCACGGTAACCGACGTGAACCTGCCGGATTTGGTGATCAGCGCGGTCACCGCCCCGGCCCAGGCCGAGACGGAGGCGTATGTGGACCTGGGCTATCAACTGCGCAACCAGGGCGCGGTTGGCTCACCGTCCAACGCGGTGGTGCAGCGGATTTACCTCTCGACCGACGCGCTGGTGGGCGACGACTTGTTGGTGGCCCAGTACAGCTTCAACGGCGCGCTGCCTGCGGGCAGCCAGTTCAGCCAGACCCTTCCGGTGCGGCTGCCGCAGGCGGCGGGCGATTACTGGGTGATCGTGGTGGCGGACGCCCAGGACAACGTTGTCGAGGTCATCGAAGACAACAACGTGACCGTCTCGGCCGCACCCATCCACGTGGCTCCGGCTTACACCGCGGTGGTCCAGACCAGCCTCGAAGCCGCCCCGGCCAACACGCCCGTGCCCATGACCGGCCAGGCGGTGCGGCCCGGCGGCGGGCCGGCCCAGTATGCCCTGGTCAGCATCTACATCCGCGTCCGTGGCACCACCCGCACCATTGCGGCGCTGACCGATGCGCAGGGGCGGTTCAGCACGACCTGGCAGCCGTTGCCCGGCGAAGCCGGCTACTACGAGATTGCCGCCGGCCATCCGGGCGAGCCGGAGCCGCCGGCCCAGGACAGCTTTTATCTGCTGGGCATGAAAGCGCAGCCGGCGCAGCCCTCGGTGCGGTTGAGCGAGGGCAGCAGCGCCAGTGGCGTGGTGCAGATTCAGAACCTGAGCGAGGTGCCGTTGACCGGGCTGGCGGTCGAGGTGGTGAGCAAACCGCCAAACGTGAACGTGACGTTGAGCCTGCAAACCAATCTGCTGGCGGGCAACGCCACCCTGCAACTGGCTTACGGCATCTCGGCCCTCAACGCCACCTACACCTGGGGCTACATCCAGACGCGCCTCACCTCGGCCGAAGGGGCGGTGTTGGAACTTCCCATCCGGGTGGACATTGACCCGCTGGTGCCGCGGCTGGTGGCCGTGCCCGGGCGGTTGGAGGGTGGCATGAAACGGGGCGCGCAACGCACCGTCTCGTTCCAGGTCCTGAACACCGGCGGGCTGGAAACCGGCCCGCTCACGGTCTCGCTGCCGCCGGTGCCGTGGATGAGCCTGGTCTCGCCCAATCCGATGCCGTCACTGACTCCGGGCCAAACCAACACGGTCACCCTGCAATTGAGTCCGCCGGAGGACATCCCCCTGACCGTGCATCAGGGCACCCTGGCGGTGAACAGCACCGGCACCGGCATTTCCGTGCCCTTCAGCTTCCGCGCCCTCTCGGAGGCCAAGGGCGCGCTGCGGGTGCGCTCGGTGGACGAGTTCACCTTTTACGCCACCGGCAATCCGCCCCTGACCAACGCCACCGTGCGCGTGCGCGACGCCGTCAGCCACGCGGTGGTGACGAACGGCGTCACCGACGCCCTCGGCGGCTTCCTGGTTCCCGAACTGATGGAAGGCTACTACGAGCTGGAACTGGACGCCGAACAGCACAACGGCCATCGCAGCACGATCTTCGTCGAGCCGGGCATCACCAACGAGGTCACGGCGTTCCTGTCCTACCAGGCCGTGCGCTACACCTGGACGGTCGAGCGGATTGAGATCGAGGACCACTATCGCATCACGATCGAGACCGAGTTTGAGACGGTGGTGCCAGCGCCAGTGGTCACCATCGAGCCGCCGGTGCTGGACGTGAGCGACCTGCGGCTGGTGGGCCAGACCAAGCAGGTGAACATGACCTTCCGCAACCACGGGCTGATCGCAGCCGACGACGTGCGCCTGAGCTTTAGCAGCCATCCCTTTTACGTGATCGAGCCGTTGATCAGCGATCTGGGCCGGCTGCCGGCCAAGTCCTCGCTCACCATTCCGGTGACCCTGCGGCGCGTGGCCACCTTCCCCAGTCCGGCGCCGGGCGAGCTGGCGCGAGCGGCCAGCGGGGTGCCCTGCGGCATGAGCGGCAACGCTTCGTGGTCCTTTGAATGCGGCCCGCTGAAGATCGGCGGTGGCGCGCCGGTCGGCGTCAGTGGGGTGCAGGGCGACTGCGGTGGTGGTGGCGGCGGTGGTGGTGGCGGCGGTGGTGGTGGCGGCTGGGGCGGCTGGGGTGGTGGTGGTAGTGGCGGCGGTGGTGGTGGTGGCGGTGGTAGCACCAGCTACAGCGCGCCCTCCATCGGCATCAAGCTGGGGTGCGATCCAATCTGCCTGGCCATTGCGGCGGCCGGGTGCGTGCCGTGGACGCCGTTGTGCTGGGGTGCGGCTGCCGCTGGCTGCATTTACGGCAACAAGGACGGGATCAGCGGCCTGGGCGTCTTCGACTGCGCCGCCAGCGTGGTAGGCTGCGCTTTCCCGCCTGCCTCGGTGCCGGTGTGCATCTATTCGCTGTTGCGTTGCTTCATCACCCCGACGTTTGGAGATGCCGCAGCGGCCGGCGAACTGGCAGGCTTGGCGCGAGGTGCCGGTGGGATGGGCGCAGCCGGGTCGGCAGACCCGTTGGATGCGTTCAAGCCCGCCATACAGGCGCACGTAGATTTGATCAGCCTGATCGTGGGCGCGCCGGCGGGGGTGTGGCTGACGCCGCAGGCCAATTCGGCCACAGGCGAGTGGTGGGCTCGGTTCCAGGCGGCGGTCGCCGAGGGTTCGGACGGCGGGCGCGCCATTACCGAGGCGGAGCGGGCCGAGTTGCTGGGCGGCATTCAGCCGCCGGGGGTGCCGCCCCAGGAAGTGAACCGGGTACTGGACCGTTGGAACCGCACCTTGGAAAACATCGGGCTGGGCATTCTGCGTCCAGCGGACGCGCCGCCCGGGGCCAACTTGGACTTCATGGACCTGCTGGCGGTGCGGGAGAAGCTGCTGCAAATCCGCGAGCAGCAGTTGGAATTGGAAGGATTGGGCTTCAGCGATCCGTATCAGGCTGTGTTCGAGACGGTCCGCATCCGCGCCCAGCAAGGGCAGGAAGGCGGCGTCTGCGCCCGGGTCAAGATCAAGCTCGACCAGGAGGCCGTCCTCAGCCGCGAGGCCTTCCGCGCCACGCTGGAAATTGACAACGCGACGGTCAACGCCCTGGAACACATCCAGGTAACCGTGCAGGTGACCGATGGCCAGGGCAACAACGCTAACGATTTGTTTGGCATTCGCCCGCCGGAGCTGAGCGGCCTGAGCGACGTGGACGGCGGCGGCCGGGTGGCGGGCGGGGCCAAGGGCACGGCCCGCTGGACCATCGTGCCGACCGTGGACGCCGCGCCCACCGAGCCGACGGTCTATTACGTGGGTGGCACGTTCCGCTACACGTTGGCCGGAGTGGAGGTGACCGTGCCGCTGTCGCCAGTGCCCATCACGGTCCATCCCACTGCCCGGCTGACCCTAGACTACTTCCATCAGCGGGATGTCTATTCGGACGATCCGTTCACCGACATCGTCGAGCCGAGCATCCCGTTCAACCTGGCCATCATGGTGCGTAACTGGGGTGCCGGCGCGGCTCGCAACTTCCGCATCACCTCCGCCCAGCCGGAGATCGTCGACAACGAGAAGGGCCTGTTGATTGACTTCAAGATCATCGCCACCGAAGTGGCGGGGCTGAACATGACCCCGACCCTCACGGCCAATTTCGGCGACATCAACCCCGGCCAGATCAAAATCGCCCGCTGGTTGATGACTTCGACGCTCCAGGGGTTGTTCATCAACTATAGCGCGACGTTCGAGCACCTCGACGGTCAGGGCAACCCGCGCCTGTCCCTGATTGACGAGGTGCGCATCCATGAAATGATCCGTCTGGTGCAGGCCGGCGGCGCGTTTGAAGACGGGCTGCCAGATTTCCTGGTCAACGAACGGCCGGACGTGCTGGACCTGCCCGACACCCTCTGGCTGAGCGACGGCTCCAGCAACGCGGTGGAGGTGGTTACCAATGCCATTGTCACCGGCACGTTGTCGCCAGCCAACCTGCAGGTGCAACTAACCGCCGCGCTGCCCGCCGGCTGGATTTACCTGCGCGTGCCGGACCCGGCCAACGGCCAGTATCGGCTGGCGGCCGTGGTGCGCTCGGACGGCGGGCGCGTCGCGGTCGAGACCAACGCCTGGGTGACTGACCGCACGTCCCTGGGTCTAGGCAAACGGCCCAAACGCGAATACATCTTGCACCTGCTGGACCACAACAGCACCGGCCAATACACCCTCATCTACGAGCTGCTGCCGGCGGTGGACAACGAGCCGCCCACGAGCACTGTCGAAGCGTTACCAGCCCAAAGCCGGCCGGCTTTCCTGGTCCGTTGGTCCGGCCAGGACAATCCCGGCGGCAGTGGCCTAGCCAGCTTCGACATCTATTACAGCGAAGACGGCGGGCCGTTCAGGCGTTGGCTGACGGCCACCCCGGCCAACAGCGCGGTGTTCCAGGGTGTCTTCGGCAAGACCTACGCCTTCTACAGCGTGGCGGTGGATGCCGCGGGCAACCGCGAGCCGACACCGGCAGCGCCGCAAGCCCACACAGTGGTGGCCTTGGAGAACCGACCGCCCAGCTTCAGCGCACAGACCAATGTTGTAGTGTGGGAAGGCACGACTGTATCCCTGGCGGTGTCGGCAACTGATCCGGACGGCGACGCGGTCACCTACCAGCTCGGGCCAGGCGCGCCGGCCGGGCTGGTGCTCAACAACCTGAGCGGCCAGTTGACCTGGATCACCGCCGAAGCCCACGGGCCGAGCACCAACGAAATCCTCGTCCTAGCGCAGGATAGCGGGTTGCCATCGCTGACGGCTACGCAGGCCTTTACGATTGCCGTGCTGGAGTCCAATAGCCCGCCCGTCCTAGCCGCGATTGCGGACCAGACCGTGTCGGAAACTAGCTGGCTGGTTCTCACCAACCGGGCTTCGGATGAGGACCTACCGCCGCAGCGCCTCACCTTCAGCCTGGCGCCCGGTGTGCCCACCGGGGCGACGATCGACCCGGTCAGCGGCGTGTTTCGGTGGCAGCCCACTGAATTTCAGGGCGGCACAAACTACCGCATCGGCGTAGTGGTGACTGACGACAGCGTGCCGCCTTTGAGCGCTACCCAGTTCTTCACCGTGACGGTTTTGGATACACGGGCGGACTTTTTCCTGAGCCTCGGTAGCACCGCGGTGTTGTCCAACCAGCCGGGCAACTTGCCGTTGGTTCTTCAGACCGGAGCCGAGCTGCAGGAAGTGACCCTCCTGCTGGGTGTGAGCAGTGACCGGCTTACAGGTTTCCATCTGACCAATCTGGCTTCGCAGGTATCCGGCAGTGTTCTTGCTTCAGGCGATGGTCGGCTCCGGCTGCGATTTGTTCGTCAACCCGGTGCCACGCTGCACGGAACAATCGAGTTGGCTCGCTTAGGCTTTGCGGTGGAACCTGCAGTGCACTCGGCTGTAGTGCTGCTGCGCGGGGAGAGTCTTGAAGGTATTCGCACGAGCGGGTTGGCTAGCCGTGGCCAGGCAGGGCTTGGTCGGGTGTTCATCGTAGGGCGAGAACCCATACTGGACGCTGCGCGGGCTGGCATGGGGCAACTGCGGCTAAGCCTTTACGCACTGCCCGAACGCCATTACGGCATCGAGAAGGCCAGCTCCCTCGGCCCGACCGCCGACTGGAGCTTGGACAGCGTGGTTTGGGCTACGGGCCTTCGAACTGATCTGCCCTTGCGCCAGGTAACCGACCCGATGGGGTTCTTCCGAGCCTATGAGATGTCGGCAGACTTGAGGCTGAGCATTCGGCTGGAGGCGGGTCAAGTTGTCATCGAATGGCCTATGAGCTGCGCTGATTGCATCCTCCAGGAAACCGACCAGGCCGGTCCGGGCGCTCTGTGGGCGCCCAGCACGGCACACCCTGAACCGCAAGGCGACCGATATCGGGTGAGTCTAGCCCCGGCGCCAGCTCAGCGATTCTACCGATTGATGCGGCCCACCGGCCCTTAAACCGGGCTCAGACGCAAAACGGTCTCAGCCCGAGACGAGGCTTTGCGGACTGGAAGGACCGCTGTGAGAGGCGCCAGCTCCAAAGTTTTGGCCTACTGCTTTGTACGCGTTACCGGTCCAGGCGCCCCCGCGGATCGTCGGCAGGCTTGACCGGCTTAGCGCCGCTGACGACAGGAGAGCAATCGCCCCTGCCGGTTGCCGCTGCTGCACAGCGCGCCGGAATCGCCGCGCCGGGTGACGGTGGCGGCGGGTCGGCCGTTGCTGCAGGCGCTCCTTTGGACCAACGCGCAGCGGACGATGCTGCTTTACGGGCCGGCGGATGCGACCTTTACCTTGGAGCAGGCCACCGAGCTGGACGGCGCCTGGCAGCCGGCCTACACCAACCTCACCATCCCCAATCTCACTCGGGTGTTGTCCGACCTGCCCCGCACCAATCGAAGCATTTTCTATCGGCTCCGACGAGAGTAGCACAAGCCAACCCGGCAGCCGCCCAGCTTGACGGTTGGACGTCTTGACCGCCTCAGGCGCTCGCCTTGCTTGCTGCGTGGTCGTGCTGGCGTGGCAACGACTGGGCCTGCATCAGCCACTGCTGGATCTGGACGGCCGCCTCCCGAGGTTCAGTGGCCAGCACGTTGTGGTCAGCCCACCAGATGCCGCGGCATCCCCTGTAGCCGGGACAGGACCGCGCCAGCCAGCGTGCTACCCACAGATTCGGCACCAGCGGGTCGATCCAACCCCACAGCGCATACACCGGCAGGCGGGTCGCTTCCGCCACAGGCCGAGGGTCGGACTGGCGGATGAGCCTGAGCCGATGCGCTACGGCGCGGCGGTCCTGAGGCTGACGGCGGCGTTGGACAAATTCATGCAGGCCAGCCCAAGTCTCGGGTGCTTGCCGGTGTCGGATACGGGCATAGGCAAGGTAAAGCCACAGCCCCACTCGCACGCCGTAGTCTGGCATATGCTCCAGTAGCCACTCCAAGCACCGAACCCCCATCGGCCACGGATGCCGCACAAAGCCGCCGGCCAGAATCAGGCCATCGACCTTCAAGCTCTGCACCGCTTCGTCCCCAGGCAACCCAAAGGTGCGCCCCCTACAGGTCGGTTGACTTGGTGCGCTGGGGCAGGCCAACAGCGCCCAAGCCACCTGTGAACCGAATGATTCGGCCAACAGCCAGCCTCGATCAATGCCCTGGGCCAACAGGGTTCGGGTCACAGCGACCGCATAGTCCTCCAGAGACCATTGTGTCGTCTGCGGATAAGTGCACTCGACAAACCGGGCGAAGCGAGTCGCCTCAGCCCTGAAGCTGGCGACTAACGTCCAGTCACCGTGCAGACCCGGTAGATAAATCAGCGTGGGTTGGTTTGCCTCGCCATGAATGCGGATTTGCACCGAGGTGGCACTCTCACCCTGGGCCGACAAACTCGGTGCGGGCCGCGAATGTTTCTGCCTGGCCATGGCGAAGCGCGGTTGGACGGCCGGGGCCTTAAGCGGAGTTTAGCCACCCGATGCAGTGGCGCTGAGTGCATCTGACTCGATGAGCTGTTGCAGGGCGCGGTGATTCAGCTTGCCTGTGCCCAGCTTGGGGAGCTCTGCAAGGAAGCGGAGCTCACGCGGCATACACAGGTTCGGAAAGCCGCGCGCCCGCAGCACAGCCCAAATTTCACTCAATTGCAGGCGCGGCTCGTTGGTCACCGCTACAAGCTGCTCGCCCTTGTGCGTATCGGGTCGGCTCACCACAGCCACTTGGCAACGCAACCCGTAGTGCGGGAAGGCACCGGCCAAGGCGTCTTCCACAGCCGTTAGGCTGACCATTTCGCCGCTGATCTTGGCGAAGCGCTTGAGCCGGCCCAATACATACAGGTAACCATCCTCATCTATCCGGACGATGTCGCCCGTGTCGTACCAGCCGCCCAACGACTGGAATTGTGCGTTGGCTTCCGGGTTCAGATAGCCCCGCATCACATTCGGGCCTCGAACCAGCAAGCGCCCGCCCTCACGCACGCCCTCCACCGGGTCCAAGCGCCACTCCATGCCCGGCAACAGGCGCCCGGCCGACCCGTATCGGGGCGCGGCGGGGACATCGACACTGATGACGGGGCTGCATTCAGTGGCTCCGTAGCCTTCCAGCACTCGCACGCCAAACCGCTCGGCCCAAATGCGAGCCGTGGTGTCCTGAAGCTTTTCGGCCCCGGCAAACAGGTACCGCACCGATCGAAACTCCAGCGGATGCGCTTTCCGGGCGTAGCCGGCTAGGAACGTGTTGGTGCCCAGCAACACGGTGCTGTCGGAGAAATACACCATGGTCGGCACCACCCGATAATGCAGAGGAGACGGATACAAATACGTCAGCACGCCACGGGTCAGGGGCAACAATGTGCCTATGGTTAGGCCAAAACTGTGGAACAGGGGCAGCGCATTGAACACCCGATCCGCATCGTGCAGGTCGCACACCGCCAACACTTGCCGGATGTTGGCCAACAGATTCCGGTGCGTCAGTTCCACCCCCTTGGGCGCGCCTTCTGAACCGCTGGTGAACAAAATCACCGCCGTGGTCTCGGGCCCAGGCTGGCGTTGGGGTGGCGCCAGACGCAGAGCCGATCGGGGCGCCCAGCACACCCGAGCCAAAGCCTCCAGCCGGCTCCACCACGAGATCCCTCGGCGCAAATCTTCCAAGGCAATGACATCGAACCCTTTCAACGGAGTCCAATCCAGCCGCGCCCGTTCCAGAAACGCCCGCGAGGTAACGATGTGCCGCAGCCCAGCCAACTCAGCGCACGCCCGCAGGCTGGCTGAGCCGACCGAGTAGTTCAGCACCGTGGGCACCTTGCCCAACGCCCACAACGCCAGCAACACCACCGGCGTGGCCTTCACGTTGGGCAGGAGCACACCGACCCGATCTGCGAACGGTGCTGTGCCCGAGACACAGGCTTGGGCGAAGGACTCGGTCGGGTGAACCCGAGCGTTGCCCTGGTTTAGCGCCGATGCCAACCGACCAGCTAGCACGCGAGCGCCGACCACCAGTCGCCGAGCCGAGAGCCGGCCGGTCAGGTCTTCCAACACCAAGGCCCGGGGCCGTTCGGCTGCCATGGTTGTCACGGCCTCCAGTACGGTCTGCGGGCCGAACGCCGTCTCGGTCTCGAACTGTTGGCGCACCATTTGATCGCGCAACCAATCGGTCAGTTTCGCCCGAGCTTGACTGCTGCTCAGGTGCCCGAGCTGCGGGGGCGTCAGCACCTCACTGAAGTGAGCCGTTACGCGCGCAAACAGCTTCTTTTGATTGGGGTTGGGCGAAAATGGCAGCCGATACGCCCCACGCAAGTAGCAGGTGATGACCTTGGCACCGGTCTTGTGGAGCAAGAAGCCCGTGCCATCGAACAGCTTCATCAGGCACCCCGTGCGCGACAGTCGGCCCTCGGCAAACAACACCAGCCGCCCGCCACGCCGCAAGTATTCGGCCAAACGCTTGACCGCATAGGGCGAGGTAGTCTCCACCGGAAAGGTGCGGCGATTGAGCATGATCTTGCGATGCAACCAACTCACCTCGGCCGCTGTCTGCGAGACCACAAACTTCCAGTCTGGGTCCAAACACACCGCCACAAACAGCCAGTCCAACCACGATACATGATTGGGCACCAGCAACACCGGTCCTGGGGTTTGCAGCACTGCCTCGTTGAAGGCGCGGTACCCAAACAGCACGCGCAACAACAGCCGTAGCAAACGCTGAATCAGCCTGTACATGACGTCACGACGGTCCAACTCGAAGCGAGCGCTGGCGCGCGAAGCCTCACCAGGCCGATCCGTCCGGAAAACCGATCTGGTAGGTGGCGGTCTGTTAGCCTGGGGTCCGATCTCAATCGCGCGGCATTCATTCGGTAGCCGCTAACGCGGCGGCCATGCGTTGGGCGTTGGCGCAAACGGCGGCCAGGTCCTCAGTCAACCGGGTAGTGCGGTTCACCGGCAGGTCACCCCACACTTCCTCAGCAGCCTGATAATAGTAAGGCAGGATTTCTCGGATCAGGCGTTGGCCTGCGGCAGTGAGCACCACACGCCATGCGCGACGGTCGTCCGGCGCTTCGCGGCGTTCCACCAACTTCCGCCGGGCCAGCCGATCCACTAGCCCCGTCACATTCGAAGGGTGCATCAATAATTCCCGGCTCAGCTCAACTTGGGTCAGCCCGGACGGTGCTTCGTAAAGCAAGTTCAACACATTGAACTGGCTGGGGCTCAAATCCCACCGTGCAAAGAACACACGGCTGGTGTTCCACAGCGTATCCGCCGTGCGCAACAGTTGCATCAGGGCCGGATAACGCGGCCCGGGTGTGGTCCGACGCGTTTGCATGAGCTCAAATTGAACTGCGCATCGTTTGAATGTCAACAATGTCAGGCCTGCCCGCTACCGGAGGGTCGGCGGCGGCTGCGCGCGGGGCAGAGTTCGAACAGCCAATGTAGCCCGCTGCGCCGTCAACCGACAGGGTTGACCCCGCGCCTCGAACGGGGACGGGCTCCCAGCCAGTTCTGCCGCCGGGTTCCACCCGCGTATGTGCCACTGCAAGACCCGACCGTAGAAAGCCAGATTCAGCGCTGCGATATAGCGCCAGGCACGCCAAAACCTTGGCCGAAAGAGAGCTTGGACCAGACGACGAATGATCCACCAAGGGCGATAAAACTGGTGCGTGACCCAATCGTGTCCGGCTTGAAGCGCTTCGGCCGTCATTCCCCAAGGCTCGAACACCACATGATGGAAGTCGTAGTGCGCCCAGTTCCGGTCCAGAATCCGGGCAGCCATCGCCGCCCCGCGCGGTGTGCCCGGCAAGGGCGTGAAAATGGACACCAACACTGCATCCACCTCCAAAGCGTCCAACAACTGCAATGTACGGGCAAACACGTCGGCTCGATCACCCGGCAGGCCAAAGACGATGCCGGCCTCGACCCCGATGCCGTGCGCGTGGAACTGGCGGATGGCCTCTCGATACCGCTCGACCTTGTTGTGAAGTTTGCGGATGGCCTCAAGGTTGCCGGCACTGAAGGTCTCCAAGCCCACAAACACGCCAATGCACCCAGCCTCAGCCGCTAGCTCCAGCAGCTCTGTATCCTCGGCCAGACTGAGCGTGACTTGGCTGATCCAGCGCTTGTGCAGTGGCCGTAGGGCTTTGAATAGCGCCAGCGCATAGGCCCGGTTGGCCACCAGGTTATCGTCCACAAACACAAAAAAGCGTCCCCGCAGTTCAGCCACCTCGCGCACGACCTCGTCCACCGGCCGGCACCGGTGGGTGCGCTGATGGAAGGCAGCTACCGCGCAGAAATCACACCCATGCGGGCAACCTCGGGTGGCTTGCACCGCCTGAACGGTGGCGTAGCGCCGGCTGGCCAACAGATGGCGCGGCAGGGGTTTGAGCCCGCGCAGGTCCGGAGGAGTGGCATGTCGGTAGAACCGCTGTAACCGTTTCTGGCGCACGTCGTTTACTACCTGGGGCCATAGGCCCTCAGCTTCCCCCAACACCACGGCATCGGCGTGCTGCGCCGCTTCATCGGGGCAAAAGGTCGGATGCATTCCGCCCAGCACCACCGGCACGCCCCTGGCCCGGAACCGGTCCGCAATTTCGTACGCCCGAGGCGCTGTAGCAGTCATGCAGGTGATCCCTACCAAATCCACTGGGTCGGCCCAAGGGATCACGTCCACCTGCTCATCCACAATGCGCACCTGCGCACCCGGTGGCGTTTCGGCAGCCACACTCAGCAAGCTCAATAGCGAGAATCGAAACGTCCGACCGTTGATCCACGCCTGCCGGCCTACTGCCCGCCAGTTTCCACTGGCCGGCGCGATCAACAGGATGTCCATCGGCCGGCTGGGCTGGGCCAGGGGAGGAGCCTTCGGGCAGGGCATCATGTGCGGAGAAGACGTTGAGGTACATGAGCCAGTCCGGCCCGTGGGAGAGTCCGAAACGGGCGGGCCAGCGCTCCAGCGAGGCGATGGCGCAGGCACCGGGTGAGGGATCTGCGTCCACGTAGTCGCGAACCAATTCATTGTCATGTCATACAGATATTTGCCAATTGTCGATATGTCAAGTAAATTTATAGGCCCAGGGGCAAAGCGTTGGATACCAACGTCCTACAGCCCCGCGGACGCTGCCTGTGCGCTGAATAGTCCCGGTCGAAAATCGCTTTCTACGGGAGGTGGGGGCCGGTTGAGCCGTGGCCTCGCTGCTTAACGGGGGAGGCGAACTGGGAACCGGGATCCGACGGAGCGGCGCCGCGGTCGGGCCGAAACCAGGCAAGCATGTCAGGCGCTTTGAACCCTGGTTACAGTCTATGTTGACCCTGAAGATTCAACAGGTCCGTCGGACGAACCGTTTCGCAGGTGAAGGCTGTGGGGCAGGCTTGCCTGTTTTGGATTTAGGGCTTCTGCCTGAACGGCTAGTTGACCGATGCCGCTCTGCGTTGGCGGACCTGCTCGATCTTCTTGTCGAGGCTGCGGCGTAGGGCCGGCAAGGCAGTAGCCAGGTTGTCGTACAGATTGGCGGCTAGGTCCCACTGCTGCAGTTCTTCGGCCAAGCGCGCAGCGGCCAAGCCATTCTGACTGCCGGTCTCCGTGCCCGAGCAGTGTTACTTGAGCAGCACCATCGTGGGCACCAAAGGCAAACGAAATTACTGTGGCCCGCCAATTCTCCCCACGAGCTCGACCTAGAAAGCCGCAGAATCAGCCGTGAATGCTTTGCATCATGCCGTGGACGAAACCGCGCGCACTGATGCTGGACCACGGCGCTCAATATCGGGTGCCCGCCAAAGCCGACCAGTTCCCGCTGCGATAAACCATCCTGCGGTCGGTGGAAGCGCCGGCGGATTTTTCCTTTCTAGACACGACGCGCAAGCTGGCGGGGCAGCGTGAGATGAACAAAAGCTAATCCGCGCTGCGGTTGCTACGGTTGTGCTGCAGGTGGGATTGGCCTGGGTGGAGCAGGTGACGCTATTGTGGTGGCAGTTGCGCGGCTACCTGCTTGAAACGGTGGCCCTGGCGAGGCGTCCGGCGGGTTCGGGACATAACGCCCTCCAATGGCTAGGAGCCGAGTGGGCCGCTCGGGACATTGCAACTCCGCTGCACCAGCGTTCCGGTGTTTTGCATCGAGCGGGCGCCTACCGGCTGCGCCAGCCTAAGATGACGCATCTGATGGCAATACTCCGGCGCTGGATCACCAGCGGTTTTGGTCTGGCGTAGCCGGCAGAAGAGGCCGATCGGAAAAGCACGACTACTTGTTCGGTGCGCTGAGCACCGCGCGCCATCGCTGTGGCCCTCGCTGGCTTCGGGCCCGCGAGCCCAGGCTTTGAACCGCTTGGTAAATCGGGCGTGAGATGGAGTGCGCAGGCCTGTTGATGCTGTGGGGACCAGGGGATGGCCTGGGGATGGGGCATGGTTATGGCTCGGGATAAGCTTTGGCGGGGTGATGGGCTGTGGCATGGAAAGTTTTTCGTGACGTTAGAGGGCGATTCGATTAAAAGAGTTCTTTTCCGCCGCCCGGCGCGCGGTGGGCTGTTGGGCCAGGGCGCTGCGGCGGCAAGTTACAGCCTATGAAGCACTTGTTGAGCTTGGAACAGCTACCGTTGGCCGACCTGCAGCACATCCTTGCATCGGCCGCACGGTTTAAACGCCTGCGCGGTCAGCCTGGGCCACAGCCCCTGGCTGGGCAGACGTGGGCGCTCATCTTCGCCAAGGCTTCTACGCGTACCCGCGTCTCATTCGAGGTGGGCATCAGCGAGCTGGGTGGCCGCCCGATGTTTTTGAGCGCGGCGGAGATCCAGTTGGGCCGAGGTGAACCCATCAAAGACACCGCCCGCGTCCTAGGCCGGATGGTGCACGGGGCGGTCATCCGCACCTATGCGCAAGCTGATGTCGAGGAATTCGCCGCGTATGCGCGTATCCCCACCATCAATGCCCTGACCGACACCGAGCACCCCTGCCAGATCTTGACGGATATCTTCACCATCCAGGAAAAGCTCGGGTCGATCCAGGGTAAGGTGGTGGCCTTTATTGGTGACGGCGCTTGCAATGTGCCGACAAGCTGGGTGTGGGCGGCGGCCAAGCTCGATTTCCAACTGCGCATTGCAGCGCCACCTGCCTTCCAGCCCAAGCCGGAGCTGCTCCGGCGAGCGGGCGGGCAGGTGGTGTGCGTCGAACAACCGCAGGCTGCTGCCGAAGGCGCTGACGTGCTTTACACCGACGTGTGGGTTTCGATGGGCAAAGAAGCTGAAGCGGAAGAGCGGATGCGTGCCTTGGCCGGTTACCAGATCAATCAGGCCCTGGTTCGGTTGGCCAAGCCAGGTGCATTGGTGATGCATTGTTTGCCCGCTTACCGCGGCAAAGAGATCGACGCCGAGACCTTCGAGGCGCATGCCCAGACCATCTTTGACCAAGCCGAAAACCGGCTCCACGTGCAGAAGGCGATCTTGGACTGGATCGTCAGCTAGCTGGGCGCGCTTCGACCTCGGAAGCAAAGCCGTCAGACCCACAGCCGAGCCGTTGCGGCAATTGAGATGAGGCCCGAAGGCTCCATGCAAGCACCCGACCCACAGCCTGCCCAGGTCATTTGGTCGGTCAGGGCAATTGCCGAGCCTGCCAGGTACCGATTCCGAGTTGAAAGGCGGTTCGGTTGGACTCACACTAAGGCGCATGCAATCGAGCCGAATCACCCGGACACAGCCGTTCACCCGTCGGAGCAGCAGCGCTGTGGGTCTGAGCACGTGTCTGTTGAGCGTTGGCTTGGCGGTAGGCCTAAGCCTAGGCTGGGCTATGCAAGCGGCTGAAGAGACTTTGACCGGTGATCGCGTGCCGACATCGGATGGGGACCTGATCATTCACCCCATCAATCATGCCACGCTGGCCTTGGGCTGGAAGGACTTGGTCATTTACGTGGACCCGGTAGGAGGGGCCCGGCGTTTCGCCGATCTACCCCCGCCGAATCTGATCTTGGTCACCGACATCCACGGCGATCATTTCAGTGCCGAGACACTCCAGGCGGTGGCGGGCGAAAAGGCGGCCTTGGTGGTGCCGCCAGCGGTAGCTGAGCAGTTGCCGGCCCGGCTGCGGCCGCGGGCGGTGGTCTTAGCCAACGGCCAAAGCAATCAAGTGGCTGGCGTGCCGGTGGAGGCCATCGCCGCTTATAACCTGACGCCCGAGCGCACCAAGTTCCACCCCAAAGGCCGCGGCAACGGGTATGTGCTCACGTTGGGCAACCGTCGGGTGTACATCAGCGGTGACACCGAGGGTGTGCCTGAGATGCTGGCGCTGCGCGACATTACCGTGGCGTTTGTGTGCATGAACCTGCCTTACACCATGACCGCTGCGCAGGCTGCTGAAGCTGTGCGCGCTTTCCGACCCAAGATTGTTTACCCTTACCATTGTCGCGGCACCAACCTGGAGGAGTTCAAGAAATTGGTGGGCGAGCAGGCCGGTATCGAAGTGCGCATCCGTGACTGGTACAGGCCTTAGCCGAATAAGCTGCTGCCTTTAGACCTAACCGACCAGGCGCAAGAGCTGCCCAGGTCCGGCTTTGGCTTCAGCTCTGCAGGATCATCGCAGGGCCAACGCCGTGGCTGGCCGGAACGGTTAAGCTAGCCTGTCGCCTATTGACCGACTCAGCCGAGCCAGGACTCGATCGGGGAGCCGTCTAGAGGTCGGAGCCAAAGATTTCCGGTAGGCTGGTATTGGTGCGCAACGCGATTTGCCCCACCGGCAAGCTCGCTTAGGGCTGGGTTGTAACTTTTTGGTGTGTGGCGGCTCGGTGTTGGTGGACGTGCGATGAAACAGTTACTGATTCTGGGGGCTGGCACAGCCGGCACAATGATGGCCCACCACCTGAGCCGCCAGCTCGATTCGGCCGACTGGCAGATCAAAGTGGTGGATGAAGAGCCTGAGCACTACTATCAGCCTGGGTTTTTGTTTGTGCCTTTCGGCCTGTATTCCACCGGTGACGTGGTGCGGCCCAAACGCCGCCTGTTACCGGCTGGAGCCGAGTTTATTCAGGCAAAGATTGAGCGGATCGAGCCGGAGGCAAATCGCGTGTTTTTGTCCGACAACACCGAGCTGCCTTACGATGTGTTGATCGTGGCCACCGGCACGCGGTTGGCTCCGGAAGAAGTTGAAGGGATGACCGGGCCGGATTGGCGCCGGCGCATACACGAGTTTTACACTCTGGAAGGCGCCCGGGCTTTGGCCGCAGCGCTGCAGCAATGGACTGGTGGCCGGTTGGTGGTGCAGGTGACCGAAATGCCCATCAAATGCCCGGTGGCCCCGTTGGAATTTGCTTTTTTGGCTGACTGGTGGCTTCAGACCCGACGACTGCGCGATCGGACCGAGTTGGTCTATGTGACACCCTTATCTGGGGCGTTTACCAAACCTCTTGCGGCCAGTGCGTTGGGCCACTTGCTGCAGCAGAAGCGCATTCAAGTGGTCACCGACTTTGCCACAGCCCAAGTGGACCCCGCGCAGCATCGACTGATCAGTTGGGACGGACGCGAAGTGGCCTACGACCTGTTGGTCACTGTGCCGCCCAACATGGGCGCGGCGATGCTAGGCGCCTCCGGATTGGGCGATGAGTTCAATTACCTGCCGACTGACAAGCACACCCTCCAAGCCAAACAGTTTCCCAACATCTTTGCAATCGGCGATGCCACTGACCTGCCCACCTCGAAAGCCGGCTCCGTGGCGCATTTCCAAGCCCCGGTGCTGACGGCCAACGTGTTAAGCTTCATTCGCGGCCAGCCGTTGCAGGCCCGGTTCGATGGCCATGCCAACTGCTTTGTCGAGTCCGGTTACGGCAAGGCCGTCTTGCTGGATTTCAATTACGATCTGGAGCCGGTGCCAGGCTGGTTTCCCATTCCCTGGATTGGCCCGCTGCAGTTGCTGGCCGAATCGCGCCTCAATCACTGGGGCAAGCTAGCGTTCAAGTGGATTTACTGGCACCTGTTGCTGCAAGGCCGGCCCATCCCGTTTGTGCCTCATGCCATGAGCTTGGCCGGCAAGAAGGTGCCGGCTGGGCTGCTGAAGCTCAAGCCTGCAGCCTGATTGGACAAATCCGATGACTGAACCACTTTAAGAGCATATGGCACAGAAACACATCGCTGGAACGGTCATTGACGTGGACGAGGAAGGCTACATGACCAACCGGACCCAATGGAATCGCCAAGTGGCCGAAGCCCTGGCTCAGGAACTGGGCATTACCCTTACCCCAGCCCACTGGAAGGTATTGGACTTTATCGACCGGGATTACCGTGAACGGGGTGTGGTGCCCGGGATCCGCCGCCTCAACAAGGTGGCCGGCATCCCGACCAAAGAGCTCTACGCCCTGTTCCCCGACGGCCCCATCAAGAAGGCCGCTAAGATTGCCGGGTGCCCCAAACCTGCCAGTTGCGTCTAGCCCCCAACAAGCGCTATGCCGAACCAAGCCGAAAAGATTCAGAAGGTCTCGATCATCGTGTCACGCGGGACCCTGGACGGGGTATATCCAGGGCTGATCCTCGCCAACGGCGCACGCATGGAAGGGATCGAAGCGAACCTGTTTTTCACCTTCTTCGGCCTTTACGCGGTGTTGAAGCGGTTCAACCACAAACTCCGCATTGCCACCGTCGGCAATCCGGCCCTGCGCGTGCCTCATGCCAAAGGGTTGCCCCTGCCTACGCTGCTGGGTGCACTGCCTGGCATGGCCGCCCTAGCCACGCGCATGCTCCAAAAGCAAATGGACAAGCTAGACATTCCGTCGGTGCCGGAATTTGTGGAGATGATTCACGACGCGGGCGGGCATCTGTATGCCTGCAAAGCCACGGTGGACTTGTTTCGTCTGAGCCCCGAAGATTTCGTGCCCCAGGTCGAGCGGGTGCTGACGGTCGGAGATTTCTACCAGTTAGCTGCGGGCGGCCCGATCATCTTCACATAATCACGGGTGCGATGCGGTGAGCTTGGACGAATCAAGTTCTGCCTCTGCCTGAGCCTGTAGGTGCCCTGCGGCCTGCTGGCTGGAAGCCTACCGGCTGTTCTGAGCCGGATCACACAGCCGTAGGAGCGCGCTTGTTTGCGAGTCAAACAATGAGTCGCCAGCAGATGCGTGCTGGGCTCAATGCCAATCGATCGCAAGGGTGTTTTGGAGGTGAGGCCGCCTACCACGCAATAGGCTGCGCCCGGCGAGCCCGCCTACCCTAGCCATCCAATACCGGTCACAACGGTAACCACCGTCCGTGCCGAGGGTCCCGATTTACGGTTGACTTCCCGGCCAAGCATAGCAAACTGAGCCCTGATGCCACTGAATCCGGGCTTGTCCACCGAAGTGTTGTTGGCCACGGCCGACGCAGGGAGGGTGCGCTTTTTCTTCGAAGGCCACCACGATGTCGTCTCCTGGCTTCGGGCTAGGCCTGGCAAAAGTGGCCTTGGCGTGAACCATTCATGAGGTAACCCTGGTTATGAAGACGATCTCAAATCATCCAATCGTAGCTGGTCTGGTGGCTTTGGGCCTGGCTTGCGGTGCCCAGGCTGCCACACTCACCGTAACCACCACAGCCGACAGCGGCCCTGGGTCACTGCGGCAGGCCATTGCAGAGGCCGCCTCGGGCGACACTATCGATTTTGCCGAATCCTTGGCAGGCCAGACGATTGTACTGACCAGCGGGGAACTGCTTATCCAAAAGAGCCTGAACATCGTCGGCCTAGGCACGGACGATTTGATTATCAGCGCTAGCCGGCTCAGCCGCGTGCTGCGGGTGGTACTTACCGAAGGCGATACCGTTAACGTTTCGGAGTTAACCTTGGCTGATGGACTCGACCCGAATGGTTTTGGGGGATGCGTGTATCACCAAGGCGGCACGCTGAATCTGTCCGACGTGGTGGTGCGGAACGGGTTCGCCGTTTATTATGGCGGAGGCATCTACCATGACGAGGGAGTGCTGACGCTCACCCGTTGCGTGGTCAGCTTCAACAGCGGGTCCTATGCGGATGGCGGCGGGCTGTTCTGCGGGAGAGGAACCGTGCATATCGATCAAAGCGTCATCGCCAGCAACAATGCCGGTACTGGCATAGGGGGTGGTATCCTGCTGTGGGGCTACCGCGGTTCGAGGCTGGAGCTCAACCAGAGCACCCTAACGGCCAACAGTGCCGAAGGAGCCGGAGGCGGTCTGGCTGTATTGGGTGGCACCGCTTTGATAACGCAGTGCACCATCGCCAGCAATACGTGTGGCTCAGGGGCCGGAGGTATTGAAGAATTCCAGGCAGCTTGGGCCGAAGAACCACCTCAGGTTACCCTTCTGCATTCTACGCTGGCGGGTAACCAAGGCGCCATTGGTGGACTAGGCCATTTTTTCGGAACCCTTGCCATCGGCCATACCATCTTGGCCAGCCAACCCAACTACGAGGGGTTAGGGTCTTACTATCCCGATGCGGTCGTATCCCTTGGGTTCAACTTGTGTGATGATTCGACCTGCGCGCTTTTCCTGACTCAGCCCAGCGACTTGAACAACACGCCAGCTGGCCTGGATCCCAACGGTCTGCAGGATAACGGCGGGTTTACGCCTACCATTGCGCTGCTGCCCGATAGCCCAGCCGTGGACGCTGGGGACTCGGCTTTCGTGCCGCCCCCCTACTTTGATCAACGCGGTGAGGGGTTCCCGCGCGTCGTCAATGGCCGCATTGACATCGGCGCCTTTGAACTGCAGGCGCTGCCGCAGGTGCCACCGCGCCTGGCCAAGAAGCAAGTCAGAGACGATCTGGTGGCCTTGCGCGCCACTGCCATAACGCAGCTCATCAAGTTCGACCTGGCCATCCGACATCTAACCAAGTCGATCGACGCGAAGAAGTGGCGCGACGATTGGCATCCCAAGCGGCTCGGATGCGGCCAATCGGTGTTCGAACGCGAACGGAGTGCCGTGCGGCTCATGCTGGAGCTGAAGGCCGAGTATCCAGCGGTGCAAGACTTGATAGATCGGCTGGTGAACGTGGACCGCGTTCTGGCCCAGATCGCTATCGAGGAAGCAACTGCCCGGGGCGGCAGGCCGGCCAAGATCGCCGCTGCGCAGGAGTATTTCCAGCAGGCCGACGCTAAAGTGCAGGCTGGTGACTTTACCGAGGCCATCCAACTTTACAAGAAGGCCTGGAAGAATGCCGTAGGCGCCTGAGCCTACGGGAGCGCCCCCGCTGCTGTCCGCAGCGCCGGCCACACCCTTGTTACCTGGCCCGAAGCGCGCCTGAGCTTGGGCGCTTCGGGCCGGCTTTTGTGATCCGCAGCGTCCGCTGAAACCCTCAGGGCTGAGCCCCAGAATCAGCTGGGGCAACACTGCGCCAAAGCTGCCGCGGCAGCAGTCCCAGGCCGATCAGACCTAGCTGGCTGGCCACAAACGCCACCAGCCACCGCATGGCGGCGTCCATGAACCCGTAGCTATGCAGGCCTATGCCTAGCATGTTGACCCCGAACCAGGCCCAAGCGGTGACGATATTGCCGCCAATGGCCAGATTCATCAGGCCGCGCGGGCCCACCAGACCTCGCCAGCGAGCATGCAGGATCAGCGCCAGCCACAGCACCAGCATCAACGCCCCGTTTTCCTTGGGGTCCCAGCCCCAAAACCTGCCCCAGGCTTGATCAGCCCAGATGCCGCCGGTGACCGTGCCGACGAAGGTGAACAGTGTGGCAAAGCAGACGATGCCATAGACCATCCGCGCCAAAGCCCGCTCAAGCTCGGGCGTTATGGCGCGGCTGAACGTGCCCCGCACCACATACACAATCGCCAGGAACCCTGCCACAAAAGTCGCTGAATATCCCAGCGTCACGGTCACCACGTGCGTGGCCAGCCAAAAGTTGTTGTCCAACACTGCCCGCATCATTTCTAGGGTGTCGCCGCCCAAGGCCAGGTGATGGGCAATAATTAGGCTCACAAACCCGACCACCGCAGCAGCTATCACCCCCACACCATTGCGCCAAAACCGCTCCAGCACCAGCCCAAGCACGGCTGCACCCCAGCCCACAAACACCGCCGAGGAATACAGATTGGTCACCGGCGGGCGCCCCTCCAAGGCCATGCGAAAGACCAGCCCCGCAGTGTGCAGCAGCAGAGCCACGACTCCCACGCCCAAGCCAGCGCGTCGTAGCCAATCCCACGCCTGCGGTCGCATCCAGAAACCCAATGTCAACAGACCTGCCAGCACATACAGCGTCAGGGCCTTGTAAAACGGCGCCCAGTGATTGAAGACCTGTTCAGCGCGCACCTTTCGAAGTTGGGCAGCGAACTGGGGCTGCAATTGGGCCAAGTAATCGGTCACAGCTTGGTTAAACTGCAGGACCTGACCGGAGCGGTAAGCACTGGCCATGCGGGCGTAGGCCATTACGCCCAACGGCGGCGGTTGGCCTTGGGCCATGAGCGCCAGCGCTTCGGCCATGCGCAGCCAGCCGTCCGGATCGGCCTTTGGGTCCGGGGGCGGCACCACTAACGGCGCGTCGTATTGCTCGGCCACCCAGCTTAGCGCTTCGGCATCGAAGTCTTGCGCTTCCATCCGTGCGCGCCAAGCGGTGCGGCCGGCCTGGAGCCGCCGTGCGAACTCGGCCTGGGCCTGGTCTAGGTTGCCGGTGGCCACTAAGCTGAAGGTGCGTTTGAGTCGCTGGTAAAGTTGTGTGCCCTGCCACAAGCGCAGCACCGCGCGGTCGTAGGGTCGGCGTTGGCCTGCGGGTAGCGCTGCTGCGCGCTGTGCTTCACGGCGCAGGTCCTCCAGCCGCGGGGCAATCTGGTTCCAACTGTAGTGCTTCCCGTCGGTTTGGCGGCTTGGGTCAGGCTCAGCCGGCAGCGCCAGCAGGCCTTTGAGGTCTGGGTTATCCACGCGGAACACCGGCCGAGCATCGGCTTGCTCCGGGTTTAGGCTCAGTTCCAACAACCAGTCAATGGCCCCAATCAGGCGCGGGTTTCGCCAGTGGCTCTTCCAAGGCTCAAGGTTGAGCCGTTGCTTTTCGCGCAGTTGAAGCAGCGAGTTGCGCGCTAGCGAATCGAGCGGCTGCACTCGACCATTGGCCACGACGGGCAGACGCCCGAACTGCTGCGTTGCCCATCGGCCAGGTGCGTCGCGCGGTGGCTTGGCCGAGGCAACCACCCACAAGCTGCATAGCCCCGGGATCAGCCAAGGCCAAAGGTTCTTGAACTTAAGCCCAGCACGGGGCCTGACCGCGGCGCTGTCGGCCGCAACGGCCAACCCGGCTTCGCGGCCTGCAGCCGAGTCCAAGCCCGGGCGGTCTGCCGCCACTGCCGGTTGGGACTGGACCCGTTCGCGGATGAAGCTGATCAAGTGCGACAAGAACTGCACCGTGAGCCCAAGCGTGACCAACATGCACGCCACATACGGGGTCAGCCAACTGGGGTTGCGCACCACCTGCAATACACTGGTGCCGCGGTGCGCGTCCAGTTCGTCTCGGCCCATTTGGTATTGATAGAAAGTGAGGCCTTCGTATCGGAGCGGGTTGTTCATGTAGATATCGACCTCACGAGTCTCGTTTTTAGCCGGATGCTCGATGCGGACGCGGCTTTGGAAGTTTTTCGGGATATCCGAGCCGGGATAGACCTCGTGGGTGGCGCGAAGGAGTCGCAGGGCAAATGGCATGTAATAGCGCGCGGGGCGCAGGGCCAATTGATACGTGCGCCCGGCATGCGTCAATGACTGCTTGAATCCGAACGGTGCCAACCAACTGCCCAGCAAGTCTGTGCCGCTGAGAATCTCCACTAACACGGCTGGTGTGCGGCGCTCTTCGGAAGCGGCTACCACCGGTTTGGGTAGCAGGTGCCAGTGTTGGCCGGCGCCGCGTGTGGCACCGCTGGGCACTGAGCCAGGGGCGGGCTGCTCCAGCACAGCCGCATGACGCCAATACTTCTGCACCCGCAACGTCAGAGGCAACCCAGGCAACCGGATCAACCCGCCTCGGGCCAGGCGCTTCTCGGCCACCACCGCCACCAGGTCCGAGTCCGGATCGGTTGTGTCCACAAGTGCCAACTCGGTTTCGCGGAATGCCTCCGAGTAATTGCGCGCTTCGCCCTCGGCAAAGCTCAGGGCACTTTCGCGGGAAAGCAGATCCGCTGCAAGCTGGCCAACCAACAGCACCCCCAAGCCCGTGTGAATGAGAAGCAAGCCGAGGCGGCCTTTGGTCCAAGCGTTGCGCCGTAGGTAAACCGCGCCCAGGTTCACCAGCAGCAGGCCGCCCAGCAGATACCCGCCCGGAAACACTGGAATGTGCCACCGCAAGCCCGGCGGGTTCCAAGTGACAAACAAGCTTTGGAAATACCGTTTTTGGACCTCGTGCAGCCCTAGGTCTCGTTGCGCTAGCGTGCCGAAAAACACCAGCGCAACCGCAGCGGCCAAGCAGGCCACCGTCAACTTCAGCGAAGCCAAACCCTGCAGCAGGCGCTCACGCATCGGGAAGCCTGGCTGACTGGATGAACTTCAAGAACGCTGCACGCTGGCGCCCAACCACCGGCGCGTCGCCTCGCAGCTTGAAAAACCAAGTCTGGCTGCCTCGGGCCAGCACCGCTCCGATGAGTCTGGTAGCTCGCCCACTGCGAGGGTCTGTGCCGGTCATATCCACTAAACTGACCTGGCCCGCTGCCACGTCAAGCCGCTCGACGAGGTTGTCCGCCTCAGCCGCCTGCACTGGCTCCAACCCAATCTGCCCGCGCCAACGGTTCAAGTTGGCCAGTAACCCACCCGTGTCGCCCGGAAACGCGCTGACCGTCACCTCGGCTTTGCCGTCCGGGTCGCTGACCAGGTACCTGGCCAGCACCAATGGGCCGGGCGGTTGTTCTTGCCAACCTTGGGGCACCTCCCATTGCGGCGACGAACCGCCCTGCTGGGGCTGCCCTGAACTGGGCGTTCGACCCGAGCCAGTGGCGGCAGACCCGACCGCACTTGCCGCCTGCCCAGGCCGTTCTGGTCCTGCGGCAGGCGTGTCAGCCGAGGGTTGTGGCGGGGCCTGGAATTGGACCGAGCTCAAAAATTCCAGGAAGTTGGTGCGTTGGCTGGCCACCAGGTCCTCTGGGCCAGACATTTTGAACATCCACAACGTGTCCTCCCGCTGCACGGCAGCCATCAACACCCGAGCCCTGAACCGGCCGTCGATCAGCAGGTTGGTACTGGTCATGTCGAATAGTTCACCTTCAGTGCCGCCGATCGGCACCTTTTGAGCCTGTCGAGCCAGTTGGTCGGCACTGAGCGGGCCCAGCTCGATCTGGTCGCGGACCATGTTCACGATATGGCCGTGCTCCAATGCAGTGCTCGTTAGCGGTAATACAGCCACATCTGCCTTTTGACCCTCGGGGCCCGCCACCACGAACCGCACCAGGCGCACGCTACCCCCGGGCTGCTCGACCCAGCCCGATGGAGTTTTCCAGGTTAGGCGTGGCCAGGAGCCAGCGTGAGGATGCGCCGGGGCTTGATCGGAGTTTTCCTTGGGCACGCGATACACGCGCACCTCCTCCTGCGGCTGACAGCCGGCCATCAACAGCAGGCCGCTTAGAACCAAGGTCAACCGGGCTGACCTTTGGCGCCGTGGTTGGTGCCCTACACAATACATGCAGTGCGGTTGTTAGCGCAAAACAGGCCGGTGTAGCAAGCGCATGTTGACGCGCGCAACTGCTGACTGCACGCCCGCCTATCGACATTCCAACCCGGGCAAATCCGCTGCGCCGGACCCAACACCGTGCGCGACCCAATGGCTCGACCCGAGGCGGTTTGGCCCGAAGGGTGCCGGTTGGGCGGTGTTGGCCGTGCCAGTCAGTTCGATTTGAGCCGAGCTATTGCCGCGCCCATCTCCTTCAGGTGCCTCTCCGGATCGGAGCTGTCCGTGATGGCCACGATGCGGCCAGCCCGATCCACCAAGAAACTCACGCGCCGGGCTTGATTCTTGCCCGGGGCAACCCGCACCCCGTAGGCATCGGCATTCTGGCCGCGGGTATCAGCGATGAGTTTGAAGTTGAGGTTGTGCTGGTCAGCAAAAGCTTTGTGGCTGGCCACATCGTCGAAGCTGATGCCCACCAGCTCGACGTTGGCCTGTTGCAGTTCACCCAGCCGGTCGCGCCAGCCACAGGCTTGCCGGGTGCAGCCCGGGGTGTTGTCTTTCGGGTAGAAATAGATCAACACGGCTTTGTCGCCGAGCACATCGGCCATGCGCCAGGTCTTGTTGTCCTGGGTTTTGCCAGCTACCAACGGCGCAATGTCGCCTACCTTTGGCATCGGCGCCGGCTCGACTGCGCCCACTTGGGCAAGCCCGGCGGCCAGCCCCATACACGTCCATAAACACACGATCGGTTTCATGACGCCGGAAAACTAGCTGCTCTAACCCACAAGGCAACCGCTTGACCAAGCTTGGTCCGCCGCCTTACAGCGGCGGCTACGGCCGCCCCGACTCACAAGGCAACCGGCTGGCGAAGCTGGATGGACTTCTCCTCCGCCTCGCAAATCTCGACCGCACTGAGGGCGTCTTGGGCAGTGACGACTGTGGGAGGCCGGCCGGTTTGAATAGCTTGGATCATGTGCTGCAGCTCGCCTACGTAACCGTCGGGTTGACTGAGTCGGATCACTTGCGGCGGCTTGCCTTCTTCGAACAGCTTCAATGCCTCGGCCCCGCGAGTCAGATCGTAGTCAGCGGTGGCCCTCTCGAACACCACGGTGTAGGCCATGTTGAAGCCGTGGCCGGAACTCATCAGCCAGGAGCCTTCCGCATACACGGCTGCGCCGTTGCGCACCTGGTAGGTGGCCACCACGTGGTCAATGGCCCCGCTCAAATGGCTCAGCCCGGTGGCATACACACTCTGCGGCCGGCCAAAGCAGAATTGCACAAAATCCGCATCGTGAATGTGCAGGTCCAGTAACGCGCCGCCTGAGGCGGCCCCGTCCAAGTAAGTGCCCTTGCTCCAGCCGGGCGGTTCTGAGACGCGCCGGAACCGGGCGGCCAACACCCGGCCGTAGGTATTGGCGGCGATGGCTTGCTGCACCCAAGCCCACTCCGGCCAGAACCGCAAGCACATTGCCGGCATGAAAAAGCCCTTGGCTGTCCGAGCGACCTCAACAATCTCCCGCGCCAGAGCCGCGGTTCGGGCCAGGGGCTTTTCGCACAGCACGTGTTTGCCCGCCCGCAACGCCGCCAACGCAAACGGATGATGCAGCGGCGTCGGCACGCACAAATCCACCAGCTCCACCTCCGGGTCCGCAAGCAGGTCCTCCAGCCTTCTGTAAGCGCGTGTGCACTCGGGCAACTTCAGTGCGTCCGAGCCGGTTATGTTCCCGCTGACCCCGGGCACAACGCCGTTAACCGGTTGGCGGACCGAATCGCACACCGCCACCACCCGAGCGCTGGGCAACTGAAAGTAAGACTTCAGATGCGTGACGCCCATGAACCCCAGGCCGACCACGCCGACCTGGACCGGAGCATTTGAAGGACGTGTGGGAACAGGCATAGATGCAGGTAATGTTGAGTTAATCGGTTGGTTGGGTTGTTGGGTTTAACAAAGCCCACTGGGTTGCTGGGTTCAGAGCTGCAGGGACTCGACAAACCGTTTGGCCGTGGCGATGTCTTGGAGCCGCTGCTTGCCTGCCTCGCGTTCGATGACCAAATACCCCTCGAACCGGGTCTCACGCAACATCCGGAAAAACGCCGGCCAATTCACTTGCCCAGTTCCCACCACCACTTCATCGCCCCAAGTGCCGGGCACTCGGGTGCGGTTGGCGTCTTTGATGTGACATTGCTTAAGCCAGGGCCGCAGCAGTTGGAGTGCTTGGATCGGATCGCCTTTGTCGTAGAGGATCATGTTGGCCGGGTCGAAGTTCACACCCACGTTGGGCCGGTCCAGCTTTTGCAGGAACAGCCGCAACGTCTCGGCGGTCTCTTGTCCGGTCTCCAACCCCAGCTCGATTCCCTGGGCCGCAAACAGGTCCGCCACAGCCCGGATCCGACCCAGCAGCTTGCCAAAAGCTGGATCGGTCTCTTCATGCGGCAAAAATCCGGCGTGGAAGGTGACCAACCGCAGGTTCAGGCTCTTGGCCAGTTGCACGATCACCTGAATATTGCGCCAGTTCTCGTCCCAAGTGCCGTCTGGGACCAAGCCCCCGGTGCGGCGGATCGACTCCAAGGTCGAATAATCCTCGCCCACCGTGCCGAACATGCCTGAGATGATCTGGATGCCCGCCTGCGCGCATAAGGTGCCGCACTGGCCCCACCGGCCCGGGTCGGTCCGCAACGGATCCAGAGCCAGTTGCACGCGGGGCAGCCCCAGGGTTTTGAGCGCGTCGATGAGCTGTTGTGGACTCTCGGGCTGCAGAGACCAACTACACACAGCCAACCGGGCGGCAAATGGGTTCGTTGTCATGCGCCTTCAGCCTAGGCCCGCGCCCGAGCCAGCGCAAGCCCTAAGCCCCAGCCAACTCGGTTCAAGGGCGCATCCCAGCTTATTGCACGTTGGTGCTACTGGCGTCCTGCAGGTTTCCAGTCGGCAGGTCAAGGCAAGCCATTGCAGGCCAGCGGCTGACAGCGGTTGCGGATTAGAAATCCGCCACGCAGCGGACTGGAAGTCTGCGCTACCGGGCTGTGGGGCCGTGCCCAAGCTGCCGAACAGGAACGCGTGTGTGTGGTAGCGCAGAATGGTATTCTGCTGACTTGCGGCGCTGGGGGAGCGCCGCAAGCGATTGCGCGAGCGCAGCTCGGGCAAGGCCAAAGGCCCGAGCGAGCGGGCGCTCGCAAGCCAATCGCCGACTCGTAGTCGGCGGACTGTTGGGTGGTCGGCTGGGTTAGCAGATTAGCAATCCGCCATCGGCTGGCTGGCGCCGGTTCACTCGGCTGTGCGGACCTTGCGCGGCGCCCGGCAAGGTGTCCCAGTGTGGCGAGCTGGCCTGGGCCGTCGCGGAGCGACGGCTTGAGGGTAGCCGTGGGCTTCAGCCCACGGTTGGGGGAGAGCCGAAATTGAGATCGCGTCGCGGAGCGACGCCTGAAATGGGTGACAGACGCAATCATGCGTCGCTCCGCGACGCGTCTGGTTGGGCTGCACCCGAACCGTGGGTTAAAACCCACGGCTACCACCAGAGCACCGCTACGCGGTGCCTTGATGTGGGATCGCGCTGCGACGTTGGCTTTGGTAGCGCAGGTTTCCAACCGTAGCCGCCGTAAGGCGGCGGACTGCAAGAAAATGAGGTACCAGCCTCGTTCAAGGGCTGGCGACGCAGGGTCGAGCCTCTACCTCCATGCCAGACTGCGATCCTGCTTGTTCTAGGTTTGGAATCAGATTTGGCAACAGACGCCGGAACGGCCCAAGGCCAGCCCACCGGCGGTCAGGGGCTTGGACTTGGCTCAGGCCGCACCCCAACCCCGCGCAGGTCAATCGGTCGAAAACCCAGTTTCAGCGCTGGGGACTCAGGTCCCAAACTGAAATCGCCTCGGGCCGGATCGCGGAACAGCGGGTCAGCGATCATCGAATGAACATCCTGCCCTCTTTGCTGCCATTGGGCGAAGGTGGCGCCGGCAAACTGGATGTCGCCGCCGCCTACACGCCAATACAGGTTCGAGTCGAATAGGTAGTTTGTCGTCGAGCCGCTAAAGTTTCCGTCCAACAGCCTACCTCGGTCCCAATAGACGATGTTGCGCTCGAAGATGAAGCTGCGGTGTGCCTCGGCTCGGGAGCGCTGGATTTGCCAGTGTTGACCGAAAGCGAAGATGTTGTTCCGGACCACGTTATCGCGGCCGTAATGCTGATGGAAACCGCCGTGGGTGGTCCGATACACGATGTTATCTTCGCAATGCAGGCCGGTGGTGCCTTCGTCGAAGTAAATGCCCCAGCCGCCGTACCGCAACCCGGCGCAGTCGTGCCACAGGTTACTGCGGACTTGGGTGCCGGCGTGCAAGCCCAGGGTGTAAATGCCGCCCATATCGCTTAGGATCGGGCCGTCGCCATCGGACCGCACGCCGATGTGATGCACGTGGTTCCAAGCCACCAACGTGTTGGTGGCCAACGCACGCCCGTAGCCCCAGGTCCAACCCACCGAAATGCCAGTGTAGTAAAAGTCATGAATATGGTTGTGCAGCAAGCGGTTGCCTGGGGATTGGCCGATCCAAATCCCAATGGCACTGTGGAACAGCCGGCCCCCGTCAAAAATATGGCAGTCCCTGACCTCGTTGTGGCGGGTCACTTCAGCGTCCCGGTCGCGGATTGCGGTTTCGCCTAGCTTGATCCCGCCAGCGCCCAGATCGCTTAACTGGCAGCGGGAGACCACGTTGCTGTGGCAACCTCGGGCCAGCTCCAAGCCGTAGCCGCCCAGGTGCACAAAGTTGCAGCGCTCGAATCGGCACGCGCGCAACCCGTGGCCGCGCACTGCACCCGGCACGCCCACCGCCGCCTGAGCAAATCCGCCCACCTCAGCCTTGGGCGGCGGCCAGACCTGGGCCTTGTCCTTGCCGGTATCGAATCCGCCGGGGAAATACCATTCGGTGTGGGCAAAGCTCAGGCCGCGGAACACCAGATGCTCGATGCAGCGATTGGCCTCGGGCTGACCCTCCAGCAGCACCAACTGCGCTAGCACCGGCGCAATCACTTCGGCTTGCTGCATCTCTTCTCCTGGCATCGGCAGGTAATACAACGTGCCGGTGGGGCGGTCCAAGAACCATTCACCCGGTTGGTCCAACAGATCCAGCGCCCCTTCGATGTAATACAAGTCGCCCGGGTCCAGCTTAAACACGGTGCGTTTGCTGAACCGGACCAGGCGCTGGGCTTCATCCACCGCGACCACGGGCAGGTGCGATTCGACCCAACGATTCATCACGCGCACCTCGGCTTGGTCCACTGTCGGCCAAGCCTGCAGATCGCCCGGTTTGAACCGGAACTGGACTTGGCCTTGTGTCCAAGGCGCATCCGGCTTGGTGTCAGGGATCGCCTCGACTGCCAGATAACCCTTGTTGGGGTGCCGCGCCCGGGTACGGCGTTGGCCATTGACCCAGAGCTGGCGGAAATACCAGCGCCCAGCTTTCACATCCGGCAGCGTCACTGTCCACACCGACCGGCCTTGGACCGTGCCAGGTTGCCAACCGGTGATGCGACGGCCGCCGCTGATCATCGGCGTTTCGTCTGGATAAGCTGCATAGGTCACCGGGGTCTGAGCCGAGCCTGAATCTTCGGGGCCAAACACTAGCGGCTCAGTGAGGCTGTAGAGACCGCCTCGGATATAGACAGTGACCGGCTGGCGCAGGGCGCCGCCCTGTTGGGCTTTGAGCTGGCGCACTGCGTCACGTGCTCGGGCCAAGGTGGCAAACGGCCCATCGGTCCGATTACCATTCGGTGCAGCCAGTTGGCCCGACCATTGATCGTTGCCGTCCAAAGCCACAAAGAAAACTCCTGGCCCAGTTGCCACCCCAGCCCCCTGCGCAACCGGCATCGCTCCACACACCAAGCCCAGCCCGCAGCCGATGGTTAAACCCAGGCGCGCCCACCTGACCCCCTGCAGCCGTCGCCACCTGACCTGCCCACCGTGCAGCACAAATCGACTCAGTCTTTTCATATCGTGTCTGAGCTGTTCGACGGCCTGGGCTAGAAGTTCTTCAAACCGAGCGATTCGGACTCGGGCAAGGGCTGCATCGTGCGCAATCAATCTTCTGCTTTGGGCTCACGACTCAGCAGGGCTTCCAAAGCCTGGGCCGGTGCTTTGCCCTCATACAACATGGCATACACCTGGTCGATGATCGGGGTGCTGACCCCAAACCGACGAGCCAATTGCACGGCGGCTTGCGTGGTGGGATAGCCTTCGGCCACCGTGACTGTGCTGGCCAGGATCGTCTCCAGCTTTTCGCCTTTGCCGAGTCGTTCGCCCAGCATCCGATTCCGGCTCAAGCGCGAAAAACACGTCACCACCAAGTCGCCCAGCCCACTTAACCCGGCAAAAGTCTCAGGGCGCGCACCGCACGCCACTCCCAGGCGCCGCATCTCGGCCAAACCGCGTGTGACTAGGGCAGCCTTCGAGTTGTCGCCGAAACCTAGGCCATCGCATGCGCCTGCGGCAATGGCCACCACGTTCTTGAGCGCGCCGCCCAGCTCAACCCCCCGCACGTCCGAGCTGGTGTAAATCCGCAAGGAGGGCCGATGCAGCAGTCGTTGCGCAAGGGCCGCCACAGAGTCCGCTGCGCTGGCGGCCACCATGGCGGTGGGCACACCGCGAGCTACCTCCAGCGCCAGTGTCGGCCCCGATAACGCCGCCACTTGCGCCTGCGGCGCAGTCTCGGCCAACACGCCCGACATGGTCAGGCCGGTGCCGGCTTCGATGCCCTTGGTGACCGTCAACACTGGCCCCGTAAAGCCGGCCAAATGTTGGGTGACCTGCCGGAAGGCTTTCGACACCACCGCCACCACCACACAATCGGCCCCGCGCCAAGCCCGGTCCACCTCCGGTTCCAAAATCAGCTCCTTGGGCAGTGGGATGTCTGGCAAATAACAAGTATTGTAGCCGGTGCGCGCAATCTGCGTCAGCGTTTCCGGAAAATAATCCCACAACGTCACGCTGTGCCCGGCTTGCGCCAGCAGCCGCGCCAAGGCCGTGCCCCAAGCTCCAGCGCCTAAAACGGTGATCTTCACTTTGCGGGCTGGCGGGCGGGCTGTTTAGCGCCCAAGCGGTGCTCGGTGCCATTCAGGAGCCGGACGATGTTGCTCCGATGTTTCCAAATGGCCATGAGCCCCAGCAACGTGGTGACGATCCCCAAGCTCACCCCCTGCGTCAGCCACACCGCCGTGGGTAACACCACCGCCGCAGCAATTGAAGCCAACGAGACATACCGGCTCACCGCCAGGATCACGACCCATACCCCCAGCGCAATAGCCGTCGCCACCGGGGCCAACGCAAAATACGCGCCAGCACTGGTGGCAATGCCTTTGCCACCCCGAAAGTTTAGCCAGCAGGAAAAGTTGTGGCCCAACACCGCGCTCACCGCCGCTAGGATCCGCAAACTGTTCAACGCCTCAGCCGACATGTGCAAGCTGCGAGCCACCAGCTCAGAAAACCAAAAGCACGCTGCAAAGCCTTTAAGTCCGTCCGCTACTAACACCACCAAGCCCGCTGCAGGCCCCAATACGCGAAAGGCGTTGGTGGCGCCGATATTGCCGCTGCCCACCGTGCGGATGTCCACCCCTTTGGCTTTGGCCACCAAATACCCGGTCGGCACCGACCCCAGCAAGTAGGCGCCCACGCAAGTCAACACGTAGCCCAGCACAGCCACAGCCACAGTTTAAACCCCGCTTGCGCCAGTTCAAAACCCAAAGTCGCACGCTGCCATAGTGGCCCGGCACCCCTCAAGAACCCTTCCGCCGGCTCACGCCGGCGGTTACCGGGCGCCAGTGGCCTAACCTCCTAGCCGCCGTCGTAAGACGGCGGACTCGGTGAAGGACCTCCAAGTGCCGGATCTGTTCCGGCTCACGCCGGCGGGTACCTGGCCTTCCGCCGACTCACGTCACCGCCTACCGGGCGCATCTAGGCAACCTGCGGCACCCTGCGAAATTATTCTTTCCGCTGGCCAGGCGGTGCCTTACCAACTGCCTGTTTGACAACGGCGGCTTAGGCAGCATGAGATTTGTTATCGTGAACACGACACGTTCTGTGGCGTGGGTTGGGTTGGGGCTGCTTTGTTGGGCTGGACCTTTGAACGCAGCCCAACAGAGCTCGGCCACCAACTGGGTCAGCCTAGAGGCGTTGGTGGCTCAGGCGTTGCAGAGCAATCCTGAACTGAACTTTTACATCGCTGAGTTGGCAGCAGCCAAGGCTGGTCGCCAAACAGCCGCCAAGCTGCCCAACCCAGAAATCACGGTGGATCTGGGCTACAAACGGGATCAAACCCCAGCTGGTGAATTCCTCGGCGACGGCCCGGCCTGGTCGGTCAGTGTGTTGCAGCCGTTCGAGTTGCCGGGTCGGATGGCCTTGCGCAAGGCCATTGCCAACCGCCAGATCGCTCTGGCTGAGCTGAGTTTGGAGCAGTTTCGAGCTGAGCTGGCCGCCCGGGTGCGGAGCCTAGGGTTCAAGTTGCTAGCGGCCCAACAGACCGCTGAAGCCACCCGCGAGGTGGCGGAACGAGTGCAGGCGCTGTTGGCAGTCCTGGTGCAGCGGGACCCGGCTGGGCTCACCCCGTTGCTGGAGATGCGTGTCATCGAGGCCAACGCCGTCACCCTCCAACGCCGCCTGGCCCAAGCCGAGCAGGCAGTGCAGTTAGCCCGATTGGACCTGAACTTGGCCTGCGGCCTGCCGCTGGAGCAACCCACTGCAATTGCTCCGACCAATTTGGTGCTGGAGCCGTTGCCGCCCCTGGAGGAGTTGTTGGCTTTGGCGCGCACCAACAGCCTCGAGCTGCGCCTGCGCCAAGCTGAACTTGAACAGCAAGGTTTCCAAGTCGAGCTAGCCCGCAAAGAACGGTGGCCGCGAGTGAGCCTGGGGCCGTTTTACTCGCGCGAGCGTAGCCAAGACCAAGAAACCATCGTCGGCCTGGGCCTGGCCGTGCCGCTGCCAGTGTGGGACACCAAGAAAACCGCCGTCCAACAAGCCCAAGCCCGTCTTCAGCAGGCTGAAACCTCGATGCGCGTCACCCAACGTAAAATCGAGCGGCAAGTCACCGAGCACGCTGTGACTTATCAACGCCAGCTAGCCGCCATGGCGCGGTGGCAAACCAATGCTCTGGAGCAGTTCCGCCAGGCGGCTGAGTTGGGAGACCGGCATTATCGGCTGGGGTCGTTGCCGGTCAGCACGTATCTCGAACTCCAAAAACAGTACCTCGATGCTACCGAAGCGCTGCTTCAAACCCAGGCTGATGCTCTGGAAAGCCGGCAGCAACTGGAGCTGCTTCTGGGCAAGCCCTTGGGTGCGCTGAGCCAGGCGCCGCCGCACGGACGCACTGAATGATGTGGCTAGCGCACAGCTTACGGCTGGTCCAAGCACGCGCTCGGCCTACGCAGCCAACTGGCGCGCCCGCAGCGGCCCTGCAGCCTACAGCCAGGCAAACCGCCCCGGTTCCCTCAGCAAGAGTCAACGCAGGGATGGTCCCGCGCCAAGCCTTTCGAGCACGCGTCCGGCTGGCCTGTGGGTTGACCTTGGCAGTGACCGGGCTACTTCTGGCGGGCTGCGGGGGCAAATCCCCAACTCATGAGCCTGCCGAAGAAGCGACTGTGGTGTTCGAAGAAGGCCGCGGGCTCAAGCTGCCCACCGAAACCCAGAAAAGTTTGGGGGTGCAAACTGGCCAGGCTGGTCCGCAGACTCTGCAGCTTCAGACGAGTGTGCCGGTGCAGGTGTTTGATCGTTACACCAATGCCGGCGGCAGGCTCTGCCTGTTGGCCAGCGGGTTTGTCCCTGCCACGGTCACCCACCGGCTCGATCGCGCCTCGGCCCTGGCCCACTTTAGCGCCCGGCCCGGCGCAACCCTTCAGGGCCGGGTTATTCGGCTGGACGCCAGCGCCGGGGCGGCTTTTGGGCAGGTGGAAGTACTGCTGGAGTTGTGCGGGACATCCGACGTGGTCCCGGGCAGTTTCGGTGAGGCACGCCTGGACATGGGCCCCGTGCAAGCCGCTTGTGCCGTGCCGCAGTCGGCCTTGGTGCGAGCTGCTCGAGGCAACTTTGTGTATGTGGCTGAAGCCGGCTATTACAAGCGCGTGGCTGTGACGGTTGGGACGCAAGACGCACACTGGGTCGAGATCCAGTCCGGCTTGGCTCCAGGGACCACCGTGGTCACCGCTGGGGCCGAAGCGTTGTGGTTATTGGAACTGAACGAGGTAGGCGGCACGGCCAACCTTAAATGAGAGCCAGGGCGCATGATTGACGCGGTGCTGCAGTTTGCCTTACGGCAGCGTGCTTTTGTGTTGATGTGCGCTGCCGCATTGCTGGGTGTTGGGTTGTGGGCTGCGTGGCATCTGCCCATCGACGCCGTGCCCGACATCACCAATATCCAGGTCCAAATCAATACCGAGGTCATCAACCTGGCCCCCGAAGAATCCGAACGGCTGGTCACCTTCCCTATCGAGACCGAGATGGCCGGCTTGGAAGGCCTGGTCGAGATGCGGTCGCTAACCAAGTTCGGCCTGTCGCAGGTGACGCTCATTTTTAGGGACGGCACCGACATTTACCGCGCACGCCAGTTGGTGACCGAACGGCTGCAAAACGTGCTCAAGAGTTTGCCCCCAGGCGTCACCCCCAAACTGGCTCCCATCAGCACTGGCCTGGGCGAAATCTTTTATTACACCGTCGATTACAAGCCCGGCGCCACCAACAAACCACCCACCCGCCGCGAACAGCTCATGGAGCTGAAGATGCTCCAGGAATACCTCATCAAGCCCGCTTTGCGAAACACCCCCGGGGTAGCCGAAATCAACACTGCCGGGGGCTACGAGCGCCAGATCGTCATCCAACCCAACCCACGCCAATTGCTCAGCGTAGGGCTCACCTTGGGTGAGCTGGCCGAGCTGATCAGCCGCAATGTCGAGAATGTGGGTGGAGGCACCATCCACCAGGCCGGCGAACAGATCCTCATCCGCACGGTCGGCCGGGTGCAGACCCCTGAAGAGATCGCCGCTATCCCGCTCAAATACGGAGCCGGGCCAAAGCCCTTGCGGGTTGGCGATGTGGCCCAAGTGCTCGTCGGCACCCGGCTACGGTCCGGCGCGGCTACTGAAAACGGCCAGGAAACCGTCTTGGGCACGGTGATGATGTTGGTGGGCCAAAACAGCCGGATCGTGGCGCAGCGAGTCGAACAACGCCTGCGGGAAATCCAAGACAAACTGCCAGCCGGGGTGGAAATCCGACCAGTCTATAACCGCGCGCACTTGGTGGACCGCACCATCCACACCGTTCAGACCAACCTGCTGGAGGGCGCGCTCCTGGTGGTAGCAGTGCTGTTGGCCCTACTGGGCAACTGGCGGGCCGCGCTGATCGTCACCCTGGCCATCCCGCTGTCGTTCCTGTTTGCGCTGACCGGCATGGTCAGCACCGGGCTGTCGGGCAACCTCATGAGCCTTGGGGCAGTGGACTTCGGGTTAATCATCGATGGCGCGGTAGTGATGGTCGAGAACATCGTCCGCCAACTGGCTCACAAACAACATCACTTGAGCCTGCGCATCAGTCTCGAAGAACGGCTCTACCGCCACTTGCGTTTACCGCCGCCGGACCGGGGTCGGCGCCTGACCTTGCCCGAGATGCTGCAGACCGTGCTGCTGGCCAGCCGACAGGTGGCCCGACCCATGGTCTTCGGAGTCACGATCATTACTATCGTCTATGTGCCGATCCTGGCGTTGACGGGTATCGAGGGCAAAATGTTCCGGCCCATGGCCATCACCGTCATGCTGGCTCTGGCCGGCGCGCTGGTGCTATCCCTGACGCTCATGCCGGTGCTGTGCTATTACCTGCTGCGCATCCCGTTGCGCGAAGGCGACAATCGCCTGGTCACCTTCGTCAAGAAACTTTATCGGCCTACCCTCGGGTATGCCCTGCGTTGGCGCTGGCTGACTGTGGGCAGCGCCGTGGCGCTGTTTGTGGGCTCGGTAATCCTATTCCGGCATCTGGGCGCCGAGTTTGTGCCCAAGCTGGACGAGGGCTCCTTCACTGTCATGGTTTATCGCGCCGCCAGCACAGGCTTGCCCAGCTCGTTGGCCATGGAACAGCAGACCGAGCGGCTGCTGTTGCAGCGCGTGCCGGAGGTGACCCATGTGTTTTCCCGCATCGGCACATCCGAGGTGGCTACCGACCCCATGCCACCCAGCCAAAACGATCTCTACATCTCTTACAAACCCCGGTCCGCCTGGCGGCGAGAATATGGCCGGCCCATCTCCAAAGAACGCCTGGCCGAAATCATCGCGCAGGAAGTCCAACGCCATCTGCCCGGCCAAACCTTCATGTTCGCTCAACCCATCGAGATGCGCTTCAACGAGTTGCTGGAAGGCATCCGATCCGATCTGGCCGTCAAAATTTACGGCAACGATTACGATGTGCTGGAGCGGCTGGGCGCCGAACTGAAGGCCTTGCTCCAAAACATTCCGGGCGCGGCTGATGTGGAATTCGAAACCTTGGGCCGCACCCCAGTGTTGGAGATCAAACCGGACCGGGCAGCGCTGACCCGATTCAACGTGCATGTGGCTGAGCTAAACGATGCCGTCGCCACAGCTCTGCTCGGACGCTCGGTCGGCTTGGTGTTCGAAGGCAACCGCCGCCAGGAAATGATCGTGCGCCTACCTGAAGAGCTGCGCGACAACCTGGATGAACTGCGCGCCTTGCCGGTGCGCACCGGCGACGGTGGGCTCGTGACCCTGGGGCAGATAGCTCACTTCAACCTGGTGCCGCAGGTGGACCCAATCATCCGCGAGTTTGGCCAACGCCGCACTGCTATCATGGTCAACCTACGCGGACGCGATGTCGAAAGCTTCGTTCGCGAAGCCCAGGCGCGCGTCAAAGCCCAGCTCAAATTGCCCGAAGGCTACGCGATCGAATTTGGCGGCCAGTTCAAGAACCTCCAGGCCGCCCGGGCGCGCTTGATGGTGGTGGTGCCGGTGGCGCTGGTACTGATCTTTGTGCTGGTGTTTGCGGCCCTGGGCAGCCTGCGCCAAGCCTTGCTGGTCTATACAGGCATACCTCTGGCAGTGACCGGTGGGGTGATTGCTCTGGCGCTGCGCGGCATGCCCTTCAGCATCTCGGCTGGTGTAGGGTTCATCGCGCTGAGCGGGGTGGCCGTGCTGAACGGCTTGGTGCTGATGAGCTGTTTCAACGCCCTCCGAGCCGAGGGCCGCACGGTGCGCGAGACGGCGTTTGTGGGTGGCCTGATGCGGCTTCGACCGGTGTTGATGACCGCGCTGGTGGCCAGCTTCGGTTTCGTGCCCATGGCTCTGGCCACCGGCGCCGGTGCCGAAGTCCAACGCCCCCTGGCCACTGTGGTCATCGGCGGCATCCTCAGCTCCACGTTCTTGACCTTGGTTTTCTTACCCACCCTTTATGCCTGGGTCGAAGGCGGCCTCCGACCAAGCCCAGCCGCTACACCTGCACCGGCCTTGGCTACCGCGCCGGCCCAGCCCCAGCTCAATCCACAGCCCTGACTGGAACTGGTTGCCGGTTGCTAATCCTCGCGTAGCGCAAGTTTTTCAGCCCGCCGTCTCAGCAGCTTCCAGCCGGCAAGCCGATGTCGCCGCCCTCGAGCCATTAAGCCCTCGTAGCCGCCGGCGTTGGCCGGCGGAATAATCTGGAGCCTGAGCCAGCCGTCACGCCAAGCCGAAGCGTACCCGCCGCCGTTAGCCGGCGGAAGATCTGCAAGGTGTGCCAGTCCGCCGCCTGACGGCGGCTACGCGGGCCCCGTGCGCTCCCTGCGCAAGCCGCCGGGGTGAGTCAGCAGGCAGCCACAACATGATTCCAACTTCGGTCGCTCTAGGGTTGACACGGGCGTGCGTCTCGGGCTACCTGCCATCAAGGGCGATGATGGGTTTTGATCAATTCTTTCGCTTGGCCACAGGGCTACCTGAAGGTCCCTACCCTTACCAATGCCGCCTGGCCTGCGGCCCACCCCCGCCGGGAGCTAATCAGGACATGGCTAACCCCGACGCAGCTACGCAGGTATGGCTCCAAGCCGGTACTAGCTGCGCCTCGACGCTCATTGCGGTCCCGACCGGGCTGGGCAAAACCGCTGCGGCAGTGTTGGCCTGGCTCTGGAACCGCCTCCGGCCCTTGCAAATCTCACAGCGAGAATCTCAAACCCAAAGACAGCCACCGGCCTGGCCGCGGCGGCTCGTGTATTGCCTGCCCATGCGGACGCTGGTCGAGCAAACGCGCGACAATGTGGCGGAATGGCTCAGCAACCTTCTGGCCAGGGCCGACGAGCTTAGCTTGAACGAGTCCGCCAAAGCGGACCTCGCCTGGATCGGGGCGCATTCCCCCGTCGTCCTCATGGGCGGTGAGGAGCTTGACCCCGCCCGCCGCGATTGGGACCTCTATCCGGAAAAGCCCGGCATCGTCATCGGCACGCAAGACATGCTGCTCTCCCGCGCCCTGAACCGCGGCTACGGCATGAGCCGTTACCGCTGGCCCATGCACTTCGCCTTGCTCAACAACGACTGCCTTTGGGTCATGGATGAAACGCAGTTAATGGGCGTGGGCCTGGAGACCAGCGCGCAGCTCGATGCTTTTCGCGTTGCACTCCGCACCGTCAATGCCTGCGCCACTTGGTGGATGAGCGCCACGCTCGACGCAACGCGTCTGGTCACCGTGGACCACGCGGAGCCGGCCGCCGGCTGGCCGACCGTGACCCTGGCCGACACGGACCTGCAGCTTCCGGCAGTACACGCGCGCCTTCACGCCAGCAAACTGCTTCAGCCCGCCAACGTGTCGCTGTCCGGCGAAACCAAGAGGGCCTATGCAGCCCAACTGGCCCGGTTCGTCGTTGACCTTCACCAGACCGGCAGTCTCACGCTGGTCGTGCTCAACCGCGTGGACCGCGCCCAGGAGGTTTATCAACAAGTCCAGAGGCTCCAGCCCGCGGCTTCGTTGGCCCTGGTTCATTCCCGCTTCCGACCCGGCGACCGGCGGGCGCACGAGGCCGTGCTCCACGCCGAAGGCAGCCGGATTGTCATCGCCACCCAGGCCGTCGAAGCTGGCCTGGACGTTTCCGCCCGCACACTCATCACGGAACTGGCGCCCTGGCCGTCGCTGGTCCAGCGCTTCGGCCGCTGCAACCGGCACGGCGAGTTCAAGAGCGGTGAGGCCCGCATCTTCTGGGTGGACCTGAAATCTGATGACAACAAAGAGCTGGCCGCGCCTTACACGGCCGAAGAACTGGCCCGCGCCCGCGCCGCCCTTGAAAATCTCTCCGATGCCGGGCCGCAGTCTCTGCAAGCCGTCCGGGTTGCCGAGCCAGCGGCCATCCGTCCCGTGCTGCGCCGTAAGGACCTCGTCGAGTTGTTCGACACCACGCCCGATCTGGCCGGGCACGACCTCGACATCGCGCGTTACATCCGCGACGGCGAGGACACCGACGTGCAGGTCTTCTGGCGCGACTGCGGGCAGAATCCCAACCAGCCGCTCCAGGCGGAGCCGGCAGCCGCTGAGCTTTGCCGCGTCTGGCTCCCGCGCTTCCGCGACTTCCTCGACAAACTCGCCAAGTTCGAAAGCCGGGCCGGCGGCATCAAACCACAGGCGTTCACGTGGAATCCACTGGTCGAAGAATGGCAACCGGCCCGGACCGCCCGGGCCGGCGGCACCTATCTGCTGGATGTTAAAGCCGGCGGCTACTCGCCCGACCTCGGGTGGGTGGGTGCAGCACAACTCGGCCAACCGGTCGAACCGCTGCCACCAAGCCAAACTACGCCGGCCGCCGGCTATGCCAACGACCCGGACACGTTCGCCCGCGTCTGGGTTACCTTGATCGAGCACACCAACCAAGTGGTGCAGGAAACCCACGCACTGGTCGGCATCCTTTCCACCGAACTGCAGGCGCTATTGGCCAGCCCGGCCGGTCGCGCCGTCGCGGAGTCCGCTGCTCGCTGGCACGATCTGGGCAAGGCGCACGAGGCGTTCCAGAAAATGCTCCGGGGCGATGACCCGGCTCGCACCGAGCAACTCTGGGCCAAGTCGGCCAACTTTGCAGGACGGTGCGAACGTCGGTTCTTCCGACACGAACTTGCCTCTGCCTTGGCCTGGCTCCAACTGGCGCCGCCGAACGAACCTGAGCGCGACCTGATCGCCTACCTCATTGCCGCTCACCACGGTAAAGTGCGGCTTTCGATCCGGTCGTTCCCGGGCGAAGAGCCGCCACCCGAGCTGCCCGATGCCCGCATCGCTCGTGGGATTGTCGATGGCGACACACTCCCGGCTCAGGCATTCGCCGCCATAGGCTTCAATCCACCCCCCCAGCCGCTGACCCTGAGCCTCGACCCCATGGAAATGGGCCTTAGCCCAAGCGGCCAACCCTCCTGGCTGGCACGAATGTTGGCTTTGCGCGACCGGTTCGGCCCGTTCCGGCTGGCTTGGTTGGAAACGCTGGTGCGAGTTGCCGATGCCCGCGCATCTTTAGCGGAAGCCAACCCCACACAAGAGGCCCCATGAACCAGTTCAAACAAACTGCAGCCGTGCAGCAGCGCGGCACATCAACGCAGCGGCAAAACCCGCACTCGATGCCGACCAGCTTCGATTACCACCACGGCGCCCTGCTCCAACGCCTCCGACAACTGCTGAAGGACCCGCATCACCCGCGCACCGCTTCGGCGGCTGAGGTTGATGTCCACCAGACTTTTCAAGCTGCGGGCAATTCCGCCTCTTGCTCGGAGGCACGCCAAGCCGCGTATTCCAGCGCGGCATCGATGTCGGCACGTGTCAGATACGGATACAGCGCCAGCGACTCCTCCTTCGAGTTAACCCCGCCCAACGCGCGCAAACCCGTGCTCACAGTCACCCGCGTGCCGCGGATGCACGGTTTGCTCCCCATCACCTGCGGGTTGATCACAATCCCATCATTCACGCCGGAACACTACTGGACCGGCTTCGTCGGGCAAAGCGCCTCCGCGGGCAACTGCTTGGCAGCGAGCCATCTCAGGTCATTGCGCCTTGGTATGGCTGCCGTAGCGCAGGTTTCCCAACCTTCCATATCGCCCAATTCCAGCCGCCAGGCCAAGGGAGTCGGTAGGCCCCGCCGTCAGTCGCCGGAAACCAAGCAAGCCTGTAGCCGTCGACGTGAGTTGGCGGACGGCAAGAAAATGAGATGCACCGAGCCCGAATGGCCTGGCCCATTAATTTGCCTATGAACTCGATCGCTCTTGCTGGTTGCGCGCCGATCCCGTTGGCGTACTATCTTAAAGCCCTCGGCATTCTGCGCCTTGTGGCTGAACAAGCCGACTCGAATACCGCCGGCTGCTGGCAACGTGACGTGTTCATCCTCCACACCCGTCTGGACCGCCAGGGGCTGCTGCACTTCTTCCTGCACGACTACCAGCCCACGCCAATCCTGGCGCCGTGGAACGGCGGCAGTGGGTTTTATCCCAAAGACAACCAAAGCGCTCTGAAAGCCATCGAGACCGGAAGTGCGCCTCGGCTAAGTCGGTTCCGAGAAGCCATCCTAGCGGCCCGAGCTGTGCTGGCGCGCGCCGGACTGCGTTCCAAGCCGGACAGCTCGCAGAAAGAGCGCCTGCTGCTTATGTGCCGCAGCAGTTTCCCAGAAGCAGTGGTGGGTTGGTTGGATGCAGCGTTTGTGCTGACTACGGAAGGCGCCAAATATCCGCCGCTGCTCGGCACCGGGGGCAACGATGGCCGCCTCGAATTCACCAACAACTTCATGCAGCGGCTTATCGAGGTAATCGACCCGGCCACTGGATCGCCCACACCCCCAGCGCCTCGATTGCTGCAAACAGCTCTGTTCGGCGTGGCTAGCAGCCTGCCCCTCAGCCGCGGCCCGGTCGGCCAGTTCTTCCCGGGCAGCGCCGGCGGCGCCAACGCCACGACCGGCTTCGCTGGCGAGTCCGCTGTGAATCCGTGGGACTTCATACTGATGTTGGAAGGAGCCGTGATGTTTGCAGCCGCCGCTGTCCGCCGACTCGAAAGCGCCGAGCCCGGCCTGCTGGCCTGTCCGTTCTGCGTTCGCCAGGTAGGCGCGGGCTATGCCAGCGCGGCGGCGGGCGACGAACCCGATGCGCGCGCAGAAATGTGGATGCCGCTCTGGGATCGCCCCGTTCAACTCCCCGAACTTGCCGCCATCCTCGCCGAAGGCCGCAGCCAGGTCGGCGCGCGCGCGGCGCGCACAGGCGTGGACTTCGCCCGGGCGGTGGTCAGTCTGGGCGTGGACCGGGGGCTGTCCGCCTTTCAGCGCTACGGTTTCCAGGTCCGCAACGGCCTTGCTTACTTCGCCACCCCGCTGGGCCGGTTTCGGGTCCAGCGCAACGCTCGCGCCGACCTGCTGAGTGAGGCCGACCGATGGCTGGACAATTTCCGCCGCATCGCCGGCCCGACAAACGACCAGGTGCCTGCCGGCATCGCCCGCACGCTGAACCAGCTCGAGAGCCGGATTCTCGACCTCTGCCAGGAAGGCACGCCCCAGCGACTCCAAGCCGTCCTGGTCGCCCTCGGCCAGGCCGAAAAAGCCCTGGCCCGCAGCTTCGCCTGGACGACCGGTCGCAACGACAAGCCGCCCCGCCAGAAAATCGCTCCGCTTGCCGGTCTGTCCGCCCGCTGGCTGCGCGACGCCAATGATGGCAGCGTCGAGTTCCGCCTCGCGGCAGCCCTCGCCTCGGTCAACGGAATCTACAAGGACAAGGAGGGCCGCCCCACCACGCTGCCCCTGCGTTGCCACCTCGAACCGGTAGTGCTCCGCACGGCGCAGGACCACCGCTGGGTTGCCTGGGACGACACGCCTTCCAACGATGTCGTCTGGCACGAAGGCGACCTGCTGGACGTGCTCAACGCGATTTTCGCCCGCCGGCTGCTCCGCGCCCAGCAGGCCGGTCACTCCATGCTGCCGGACCGCGCAGTCTGCTTCGCCCCGCTGGCGGACGTGGTCGCCTTCCTCGAAGGCCGCACCAACGACGACCGTCTGGCCGAGCTGTTGTGGGGCTTGAGCCTGCTGGAGTGGCTGGGCGAGGCCCGTAGCGCAGACTTCCAGTCTGCTGTATCGCGGATTTCCAATCCGCCGAAGCCGCCTTGCTCGGAGGATCTGCCGACTGGAAGTCGGCAATACGGCAGGTTGGAAACCTGCGCTACTCCCGACGTTCCCTCCGCCCTCTTCAGCCTGCTGCGTCTGGCCTTCCCGCGTCCGGGCGAGCGCGGGGATTTGCCCGAAGTGCCCGCCAATTCCATGATCCACCGTCACGCGGCTGTCGGCCACGGACTGGAGGCCTCGCGCCTGGCTGTGCGCCGCCTGCGCGGTTGCGAGCTGCACCCTGCGTTAAGCGAAGTCGCTGTCTCGGGCACGGCCGCCCGGCGCGCCGCCGCCGCGCTGCTTTTTCCGCTTTCCCGCCGGGACTTTGCCCGGTTGGGCGAACTGGTCCTCAAACCCCAAACCGAAACACAAGCACACCCATGAACCTCGATGCCCTGAAGAACCAACCGCGCCTCCTGTTGGAGGCTCAACTCAAACCCATCGCCGGCACGCGTTTCCAGCCCACCGGTTTCCCCGACCTGGGGCCTGCGCAATACAAATTGCCCGATGGCACCGACATGCTCCTGGTCGAATCAGCCCAGAGCATGGCCAACCGGCTGGAAGCCGTGTGCTGGGACACCGCGGCCGACGACTGGGTCGAGCCGCTGCGCGGCCTGCCGTGTGTGGTGGTCACCGACAAAAGCGGCAAGCCGTTGACCAACTCGGTGCTGGAAGCACACCGACTCAACAGCCCATACATTCTCGAAGGCCAGGACAAATCCTTCCTCGAGACTCTCAAACGCGAGCTGGCCGTTGGGGATTTGGCCCCCGTGGACCTCAAACTCCTGGCCCAAGTGCTGCTCAAATACGACATCAACAGCCTCCTGCACGGTGTCTTTTTGGCCAAATCCGACATCGCCGGCGGGCGCATGCGATTACCCCGGGCACTGACGGCCTTCATCGAGGCCCGGAACGTCACCGTCGCGCCCAGTGGCGGCGTGAAAAACGACGCGCTTAATCCCAGCGGCGACACCGCCAAAGGCTTTGGCAACGTGCCGTTCCACCGCGAGGAATTCTGCGGCCCGATCACCGCCTATTTCTCGCTCGACCTGGCGTTGATCCGCGGTTTCGGACTGGGCGAGGAGGTCGAGCGGCTCTTGGTGGCGCTGGCACTGTTCAAAATCCTGCGCTTCCTCCGCGACGGCCTCAGGCTGCGCACCGCCTGCGACCTTGAACTGGATGGTTCTGTCCAGGTCAAACGCCCCGCCGGTTTCGCACTACCAACACTCCAGGAACTCGAGCCAGCATTGCCCAGTTTGATTCGAAAAGTCGCCGACCGCTTCGCCAAGCCACCCAAGACCATTGTCAAGTTTGAGGCCTGACCATGCTTGTGCTTGAACTGCATTTTCCGGCTGGCCGATACCACGCCACCCCTTGGGGCCGGCACGTCAACGAAGGGGCCCTGGACTGGCCGCCCGCGCCTTGGCGCATCCTGCGGGCGCTGGTGGCCACCTGGCACTGCAAAGCCAAGGCGGAGGTGCCCGAGCCGGTTCTGCGCAGCCTGATTGACACGTTAGCTGCTCGGCCCCCTGTCTTCGAGCTGCCACCGGCCAGCCCCAGCCACACGCGCCACTACATGCCCATCGTCGAAGGCAAGAGCCAGAAAACGACCAAGGTCTTCGACACCTTCGCCCATTTGGACGGCCCGCTGCGCATCGCGTGGGACGCGACCTTAACCGACGAGCAGCAGCGTGCGCTGGACCTGCTCTGTGCCCGCCTGGGCTACTTCGGCCGAGCCGAAAGCCTCGTCGAAGCGCAGGTCGTCACCGGCGCGGCCGATTTCCAGCCCAACGCCCGGCCGCTCCCGGCCGACCAGCCCGTGCCGGCCGGCTTCGAGTTGGTCCGCCTGCTTTGCCCGCTGAGCGCGCCGGACTACGCGGCGTGGAAAGCCGCGCAAGCCGATGCGCCGCTGCCCGCTGCCGCCAAGGGCAAACGCAAAAAGCTCGTGCAAGCGTCCTCGGCCGCGGCCCTGCCGGCGGATTTGTTTGAGGCCCTCCATGCCGACTTGGCGCAAGATTTCGGCGGGCGCAAAGCGGGAGAACTGCCGGCGGATTTGTTTGAGGCCCTCCATGCCGACACCGCCGACCTGCAGGCCGCCGGCTGGACCAACCCGCCGGGCAGCCGGTTGGTAGATTACATCCGCCCGGTCCGCTGCTTTGACCCCGCCCCCGGCCCGCCGCCCCGCCCCAGCGGCCCGCTGCCCACTGTGGCGCGCTTTGCCGTGTCGAGCGCGGTGTTGCCGCGCATCATCCGCGCCGTCTCTGTGGCGGAACGCATCCACCAGGCCCTCCTGGCCCGCTTCCCCGATGGCAGCCCGCCCGCGGTCCTTGCCGGACGCGATGCCGCAGGCCAACCCCTGGCCGGTCACCAGCATCTGTTCATCCTCTGCGAACCCAACGGCCCGCGTGACGCCATCACCCACGTGACCCTCTACGCGCGGCAGGGCTTCAACGCCGAAGCGCGCCGGGCCATCGTATCCCTGCAAAAAGTCTGGGGACACGGCGGCCATGACATACAACTGGTCCTGCTGGGCTTTGGCGACGAAACCACCTTCGCCGACTGCACGCTGTTCGGCCCAGCTACCATCTGGCGGTCCCTGACGCCATTTGTCCCCACTCGATATCCCAAAACCCACCGGGATGGCCGACCCAAGCTGGACGCCGACGGCTGGTGGATCGGCTCGCCCGAACACGACCTGCGCCGACTGATCGCCGAAGCCGGCCTGCCTCTGCCGACAAAAATCGAGCGCCTGACCACCATCCCCATTGGTCCACGGCGTCTGCGGGCGGTCCAGTTTCAAACGCAGCGTTATCACGGCCAAGGCCGGCGCGCCCGGACTGCTGCTGTGGCCTTCCAGCTCACGTTCGCTGAAGCGGTAGCCGGGCCGTTGGCCTTCGGCTACGCCGCGCATTTCGGCCTGGGCCTGTTCGTGCCGTTCCCAAGTCGCGGTTCGCCCGCCGCCGTGGTCTGAAATCTCAAATCTGAAATCCCGAATCCCTCACGCCCATGACCTACGAACGCTTCGAAGACCTGCCCGTGTGGCAGGCTGCCGCCGAGCTCTACGACGCTGCCGTGGCGCTGCTTGACGGCCGCGCTCTGCACGTCTGAACTGCTTTCCGCGGCCACATCGAACGCGCCGCGCTCTCGGTTTCCAACAACATCGCCGAGGGCTTCGAGCGCGGCACGACCAACGAGATGCTGGCCTTTATCTACATCGCCCGTGGCTCGCCCGGCGAAGTCCGCTCCATGCTCCGCCTGCTCCAACGCCGGCTCGATCGCCTGCAGGCGAACCCGGGCGCCGCAGAGCAAGCTGCGCCCGGCCAGGACGGGGCGGGCAGAGGCAGTTGGCACAGGGCTTGCCGCCCGGGCAAACAGGCGGCGCGGATCTGCAATCTGCAATCTCAAATCTGAAATCCGAACTAGTGCGGCTCATCGCCCTAGCCGAATCCTGCTCCCGCCAGTTGCGCGCCTGGGCCGAGTCGCTGCAAAACTCCGAGATCAAGGGCCAGCGTTTCCTCACCGAGCAAACCCGCCAACAGGAGAAGCGGCGCAAGCGGGCCGAGGCGTTCCAGAAGGAGCTGCTCCGCCGACTGCCGCCCGGCAGCCCTCGCCACAAAGACGCTGAGGAACGCAGCCTGCTCTGAAACCTCAAATCCCAAATTTGAAGCCCCGCTCTGCCAAACGCACCAGCCACCGAGTCTGCCACGGTATGCGCCATAGCAAATGCCTACGGGACGGGACGAACTGGTTCCGGTGCGCTGCCGACCGTGTGTGGTTTAAGACCTTCGCTTGCCCCCTGGGGCCTGAGGCGCAAGCGCTGGCTCAGACGCATCCGCCGGTGCTTGGGCTGATGCAGCAGGGCTACGGGCTGTGCGCTGCGGCAGGATGCAGCGCGGGTTCAGGTCGATTACCCGGGCTGCGACTGGCCTTGGCCTTTTGGCTTGGGCTTGGCCCAGCGAGCCGAGGATGCTGAGCATGGCCTCGTTCTTGCTGAGCAATTGGGGCGGTCGGGATGGCATGAGAACGACCTACCTGGTCTGCTACGATATCCGCGATGACAAGCGGCTGCGGCGAGTGTTCAAGACCTGCAAAGATTACGGCGATCACTTGCAATACTCGGTGTTCGAGTGCGATTTGAACCCGATGGAGAAAGCCCGGCTGGAGGCCGAGCTTGCGGCCATCATCAAACATGACGAGGACCAGGTGTTGTTTGTGTCACTGGGCCCGGCCGAGGGCCGGGGTGACCGTGTAATCACCGCGTTGGGGCTGCCGTATGTGGCAGTGGATGCGCCTTGTTTTGTGGTATGACCGATGCCCAGGCCCAGGCTCCTTCAACCCCGGCAGTGCCGCCTGGCTCCACCGGCGGCTCGGCGGTGTCCGCAGCCGGCGTGCCGGAGCTGTTGCCGGCCCGGATGCTCAACGAGTTTGTCTATTGCCCGCGGTTGTTCTTTTACGAGTGGGTCGAGGGCTTGTTTGCCGAAAGCGCCGAGACAGTCGAGGGCGCGCTGCGCCATGCCAAAATCGATAAAGGCCCAGCGGCGTTTCCCACCGCCGAGGCTGCGGCCCAGGCCGAGGGCGAAACGATTCACGGCCGCTCGCTCACCTTGAGCAGCGAGCGGCACGGGTTGATCGCCAAGATCGATTTGGTCGAAAGCCAAGGCGGCGCGCTGTGTCCGGTGGACTACAAACGCGGTGCGCCGCGCCAAGGCGAGGAGGCGCCGGAGTCGTGGGATGCCGATCGCGTGCAACTGGCTGCGCAAGCCATCGTGCTGCGGGACAACGGCTACCGTTGCGACGAAGGCATCGTCTATTACGTGGCCACCCGGCAGCGGGTGCGTCTGCCCATTACCGATGCGTTGGTGGCCCAGACGCTAGCCCTGGCCCAACAGGCCCGTGCCGTGGCCGCCTCCGGTCAAATCCCACCGCCACTGGTCAACAGTCCCAAATGCCCACGCTGTTCGTTGGTGGGTATTTGCCTGCCAGACGAGACCCGCCTCAGTGCCGAGGTGCAGCTTGTGGACGAGGTGGCCGAGCCGGCTGCTGAGCAGCTTGCGCTGTTTCCCCAGCCGCTGCCGGGCTTGGGTCGCGGCACCTTGGCTGAGGTGCGGCGCCTTGTGCCTGCGCGCGATGACCTGCGCCCGGTTTACCTCAACACACCAGGGTTGCGGGTGGGCATTTCCGGTGCCGTGCTACAGATCAAAGACAAGGACAAGCTGCTGCAAGAAATTCGCCTGGCGGACATCAACCAGCTCAACCTATTCGGCAATATCCAGCTCAGCACGCAGGCCCTGCAAAGCCTTTGCGCCCAGGACATCCCGGTCACCTACTTCTCGATGGGCGGCTGGTTTTACGGCCTGACCCGTGGCCATAGCCTCAAAAACATCTTCTTGCGACGCGAACAATTCCGGAAGGCTGATCTGCCGTGGGTCTGCCTGCAAGTGGCTCGTGCCCTGGTGGCTGGCAAAATCCAGAACCAGCGCACCATGCTCCAACGCAATCACATCGAGCCGCCCGGTCCGGTGCTGGCCGCGCTCAAACAGCTTGTCGCCGAGGCTCACGCAGCCGAGTCGCCGGATGCGCTGCGCGGTATCGAAGGCCACGCCAGCCACCTGTACTTTGGCAATTTCGCCGGCATGATCAAACCGGGTGACGAACCGGCCGCAGGCGGTGCGGCCCGTGCGCAGTTCAGCTTCGACTTTATCAACCGCAACCGCCGCCCACCACGCGACGCGGTCAATGCGCTGCTTTCGCTGGCCTATGCAGTGCTGACCAAAGACTTGACGATCACCTGCCTGGCCGTGGGGTTCGACCCCTATCTGGGTTTTTATCATCAGCCCCGGTTTGGTCGGCCGGCGCTGGCGTTGGACCTCATGGAGCCCTTTCGGCCGCTGATTGCCGACAGCGCCGTGCTCAGCGCCATCAACAACCGCATGGTCACCCCAGCGGACTTCCTGCAGGCTGGCCCGGCGGTTGCGCTCAAGCCCGAGGGCCGGAAAGCCTTCTTCCGCGCTTACGAGCAGCGCATGGATACGCTGGTGACCCACCCGCTGTTCAATTACCGCGTCAACTACCGGCGCGTGCTGGAAATCCAAACTCGGCTCCTGGCTCGTTACTTGACAGGTGAGGTGCCGCGCTATACGGCGTTTGTGACACGATGACCGGCTGGCTAGCCCATGTGCACCACGATTCAGAGCCCAGGCATCCGCCAACTACTCAGGCCGGTGAGCTTGCGAGCGGTGCGGTGGCCAAAGGCTGCTGCATGACCGCTCGATACACGCAACCGCCCGATTGCTCAGGCACTTACCCTGGCCGTACGTCGGGCTGGCGCAGTCAATCGGTACCAGGCGCTTACCCGGTCGCAACTTTTACCGTGGTTCTTTGACAACGAGACACTTGGGGCGCTACAGTTTCCGCGCTCACGTGAGCGCGGCCCCATTGAAGCCGTCAACAGGTCCTGAAGGCACAGGGCAAGGAGGCACGTTTCCGCGCTCACGTGAGCGCGGCCCCATTGAAGCACCTCATTCTCTCCAGCCTCGCACTCGACTGCATGCGTTTCCGCGCTCACGTGAGCGCGGCCCCATTGAAGCAGCGCTGCGGCGAACTGATTCCACTGCGCTGTGGTCGTTTCCGCGCTCACGTGAGCGCGGCCCCATTGAAGCCGGCTGGGCCAATCTCTTGGCCATCGACCTTGACCAGTTTCCGCGCTCACGTGAGCGCGGCCCCATTGAAGCATGATATATCCCGCAGTTGGGTCGACCACTTTGACAGGTTTCCGCGCTCACGTGAGCGCGGCCCCATTGAAGCCTTGGCCCACGAGCCCAACGCAGTCACGATGACATCGGTTTCCGCGCTCACGTGAGCGCGGCCCCATTGAAGCACCTTGCTCAGAGTCTCAGACTGCGGACCTGGGAAGTTTCCGCGCTCACGTGAGCGCGGCCCCATTGAAGCGTGGCGCGGTCAAGCCAGGCGACCAACGAGTATGACGTTTCCGCGCTCACGTGAGCGCGGCCCCATTGAAGCCATGCGCACCGGGTCCACGAGCTTATGCCCGGTGGGAGTTTCCGCGCTCACGTGAGCGCGGCCCCATTGAAGCCGATGATGCGATCCAGCATGCCCTCGTCCTCAACGCGTTTCCGCGCTCACGTGAGCGCGGCCCCATTGAAGCGCGCGAGCGGCCAAGTACTACTACCTCCTGACCAACTGTTTCCGCGCTCACGTGAGCGCGGCCCCATTGAAGCGATGATGACTTCGATCGCTGGATGGCGTGGCTGGCCTGTTTCCGCGCTCACGTGAGCGCGGCCCCATTGAAGCGCAATGTGTCCTCGGTGAGCTACGGCGTAGATCGGTTTCCGCGCTCACGTGAGCGCGGCCCCATTGAAGCTTTCCGCTGCCTGAGTAAGCCCCAAGTGCCGATGGTTGTTTCCGCGCTCACGTGAGCGCGGCCCCATTGAAGCTCAATGTCTGACAAATGATAGATAGACCCGTCGGGGTTTCCGCGCTCACGTGAGCGCGGCCCCATTGAAGCTACCCGACGCCGCTGCGCAATTACACGTATGATCCGCGTTTCCGCGCTCACGTGAGCGCGGCCCCATTGAAGCGGGCTTTGATGGTCGGCACTTTGCGCCTTGGTGGTCGGCGTTTCCGCGCTCACGTGAGCGCGGCCCCATTGAAGCCGCGAGCGGCAGCTCGTTGACCACGTAGTCGATTCGTTTCCGCGCTCACGTGAGCGCGGCCCCATTGAAGCGCTACGGCGGCTGCACGCCGTGCCCGCCCACAGCCGGTTTCCGCGCTCACGTGAGCGCGGCCCCATTGAAGCTTTTGGCGTCGCTGTGCCTAATTGACTTAGCGCATAGTTTCCGCGCTCACGTGAGCGCGGCCCCATTGAAGCCACTATGTAATTGCGCCCGTGGCCTGCGTTGAAGCGCGTTTCCGCGCTCACGTGAGCGCGGCCCCATTGAAGCGCCAGGCCGAGCTCAGCCCTATACCAATCACCGCCGAGTTTCCGCGCTCACGTGAGCGCGGCCCCATTGAAGGAGGTTGGTTCGTTGTCCTTTGTTTCTGGCGCGTTGGGTTTTCCGGCGTCTGGTGGCTTTGGTCTATCTGCCAGAACCAAGCAGGGGGTGGACGAAATTCGCGCGGCACCCCTTAACATCAGAACTGGCTCGATTCTGCTTGCGGG
>Ga0078972_1001456_pt2 | contig 79886 bp, 85 predicted proteins | sample YelNatPaOPGAMG01_FD_67568 | JGI IMG/M metagenome (GOLD analysis project Ga0078972, IMG submission 67568) | Hot spring thermophilic microbial communities from Obsidian Pool, Yellowstone National Park, USA - OP-RAMG-01 (SPADES assembly) (version 2) | ecosystem: Environmental > Aquatic > Thermal...
TCCCGATGCTGGTCATGTTCGACAAGCAGGTGACGGTGCGGATGGGCCAGGCCGACGTCAAGCGCTGGGTGGAGGACATCATGCCGCTGCTGGCCGACGACGACCCGCTGCGGGTGGACACGTTCGCGACCCACGTGCGGCCCCTGGACCAGGCGCCGCACGGCTACGAGATCTTCCAGAAGAAGCGGGACGGCGCGGTGAAGGTGCTGCTCGAGCCGTGACCGCGCGGCCCCGGGGCGGACCGCAAAAGCCCTGTCTGCCAAAGCATTCCCGTACGCCGGTTTGATCGCCGCGCCACTCGGGTATCAAGTGCGCCATGACGAGCGCCGAAGTACCCGTCCCCACGCCCACCGGTGAACTCTGGCCGGGCAAGGCCTACCCGCTGGGTGCCACCTACGACGGCGCGGGGACCAACTTCGCGGTCTTCTCCGAGGTGGCCGAGCGCGTCGAGCTGTGCCTGTTCGACGCCGACGGCACCGAGTCGCGGGTGCGGCTGCCCGAGGTCGACGGGTTCGTCTGGCACGCGTACATCCCCGGTATCGAACCCGGCCAGCGCTACGGCTACCGCGTCCGCGGCCCGTACGACCCGGAGAACGGGCTGCGGTGCAACCCGAACAAGCTGCTGGTGGACCCGTACTCGAAGGCGATCGACGGCAGCTTCGAGTGGAACCAGTCCCTGTTCGGCTACAACTTCGGTGACCCCGACAGCCGCAACGACGAGGACTCCGCGCCCAGCATGCCCAAGTCGGTGGTGATCAGCCCGTACTTCGACTGGGGCAACGACCGGCCGCCGGACCACCAGTACGCCGACACCGTCGTCTACGAGGCGCACGTCAAGGGCCTGACGCAGACGCACCCCGACATTCCCGAACAGATGCGCGGCACCTACGCGGCGGTGGCGCACCCGGCGATCGTCGAGCACCTCAAGAGCATCGGTGTCACCGCGATCGAGCTGATGCCGGTGCACCACTTCGCCAACGACTCGACCCTGGTCGACAAGGGCCTGTCGAACTACTGGGGCTACAACACGATCGGGTTCTTCGCGCCCGACTTCAAGTACTCCAGCTCCAGGTCCCCCGGGGGCCAGGTGCAGGAGTTCAAGGCGATGGTGCGCGCCCTGCACGAGGCGGGCATCGAGGTCATCCTGGACGTCGTCTACAACCACACCGCCGAGGGCAACCACCTGGGCCCGACGCTGAGCATGCGCGGCATCGACAACGCCGCCTACTACCGGCTGGTCGACGACGACAAGCGCTACTACATGGACTACACCGGCACGGGCAACAGCCTCAACGTCGGGCATCCGCACGCGCTACAGCTGATCATGGACTCGCTGCGCTACTGGGTGCTCGAGATGCACATCGACGGCTTCCGGTTCGACCTGGCCTCGACGCTGGCCCGCGAGTTCTACGACGTGGACCGGTTGGCGACGTTTTTCGAACTCGTGCAACAGGATCCGACGGTCAGCCAGGTCAAGCTGATCGCCGAACCATGGGATGTCGGCCCGGGCGGCTACCAGGTGGGCAACTTCCCGCCGCAGTGGACGGAGTGGAACGGCAAGTACCGCGACACCGTCCGCGACTTCTGGCGCGGCGAACCGGCCACACTCGACGAGTTCGCCTACCGGCTGTCGGGGTCGGCCGACCTCTACGAGCACACCGCGCGCCGGCCGGTGGCCTCGATCAACTTCGTCACCGCCCACGACGGGTTCACGCTGCGCGACCTGGTGTCCTACAACGAGAAGCACAACGAGGCCAACGGCGAGGACAACAACGACGGCGAGAGCCACAACCGCTCGTGGAACTGCGGCGCCGAGGGCCCGACCGACGACGCGGACGTCAACGAGCTGCGCGCCCGCCAGCAGCGCAACTTCCTGACCACCCTGCTGCTGTCGCAGGGTGTGCCGATGATCTGCCACGGCGACGAGCTCGGGCGCACCCAGGGCGGCAACAACAACGGCTACTGCCAGGACAACGAGCTCACCTGGATCGACTGGGACTCCGCCGACGCCGGCCTCCTGGAGTTCACGCGTACCGTGTCGGCGCTGCGGGCCGAGCACCCGGTGTTCCGCCGGCGCCGGTTCTTCTCCGGCAAGCCGCTGGGCCGGCGCGGCCAGGACGGGCTGGCCGACATCTCCTGGTTCACCCCCGAGGGCGCGGAGATGACCGAGGAGGACTGGGGCGCCGGGTTCGCCAAGTCGGTCACGGTGTTCCTCAACGGCCACGGCATCTCCGACCGCGACCCGCGGGGCCACCGTTTGGTCGACGACTCGTTCCTGCTGTGCTTCAACGCCCACCACGAGACGATCGAATTCACTCTTCCGCCAAAGGAATTCGGGGCCACCTGGCAGGTGGTGGTGTTCACCGGCCCGGAGGAGAGGACACCGGCCGACGAGGTCCCCGGGGGCACCAAGCTGACCGTGGAGGCCTATACGGCCGTGGTGTTGCAGGCCCCGGACGGCGCCTGACCGGCCCCGAAGGGCCCCGTGCCGCGCCGTCACCCCTCGCTCCGGCGCCCCGGCGCACGGTGTGAGATTTCTGCACGGCGCCACCGATCTCGCCGGTTCGACGGCGCCGCCTTCGTTCGTTGCGCACAATGGCGATGTTATGGACAGCCCGCAGCCCGACGTGCGTCTGCAGGAATCGCTGGCCCGGTACGGGCGGGCCGCCGTCACGGTGGCGCTCGCCGTCGCCGCGCTGGACTGGGTGGGCTGGACTTGCGGTATCGAGCCGTTGACGCGGATCAACCGGGCCTGGCCGCAGATGATGCCGTGGACCGCACTGTGGCTGGCCGCGCTGGCGGCGGCGATCGCGGCGCAATCGGGGCGGCCGTCGCGCGCTCGGGTGTGGGCGGGGCGTGGCCTGGCCGTGGCGGTGGGCATCCTTGCCGCCGTGGTCCTCGCCGAGTACGCGACCGGCAGGTCGTTCGGGCTCGACGAGGTGTGGTTCACCGAAACGGTGCGCGCCCTGCACTGGTCCTGGCCGGGGCGCCCGAGCTCGCCGACGGCGTTGGCGGTGTTGCCCGTGGCCGCCGCCGTCGCGCTGATGCGGCTGGATCGCGGGACTTCCGGGGCCTGGGCGGTGTGCGTGGCGGCCGGCGGGACCATCGCGTTCGTCTCGGTCGCGGCCTACCTGTTCGACGCCGTGTCGCTGGTGGGCGTCACCCCGTCGCGCGGCCAGTCGATCTCGACGGCGTTGACCCTGCTGCTGCTCGTCACCGCCTCGGCCGCGGCACGCCCTGACCGGTTTCCGTTTGCCTGGCTGCTCGCCAGGCCCGACCGGCGCTCGCTGGTCCGGCTGCTGGGGATCCTCGCCGGCTTCCCGGTCGTCGTGGCGCTGTCGCGCGCGACGTTCCTGGCGGTCGGCGTCGGGGAGCCCACGGAATGGAGCCTGTCGATCGTGGTGGGCACGCTGATCGCCGGGGCGGTCACGTTCTACCTGAGCCAGCGCGAGCAGCGGCTGCTGATCGAGAAGGAGCTGGTCAGCAAGAAACGCGCCGACGCCGAGGCGCGTTATCGCATTCTCGCCGACAACGCCGTGGACGTCATCGTCCACCTGCGCGGCAGCGAGGTCGCATGGATCTCGCCGTCCGTGGAGGCCGCGCTGGGGGGACCGCCACAGCAGTGGATCGGCGCGGACCCGAGCAGGCGCATCCACGCGGACGACGTCGACGCGGTGGTGGCCGCGCTGGGCGGCATCGCCGGCGGCGGCTCGGTGCTGCGGCGGTTCCGGGTCCGCTCCGCCGACGGCGACGCCTACCACTGGGTCGACAGTCACGCCAAGCCCTACGTCGACGCCGAGGGCAACACCGACGGGGTGATCGCGGCGCGATCCGCGACTGCGTCCGCGAAGGCGACACCGTCGGCCGGACGGGAGGCGACGAGATCCTCGTCCTGCTGCCCGACGTCAAGAGCGACGACGCGCTCGCCCGGATCGCCGAGAAGATTCGCTTGCGTGCCGCCGAACCGATTCGCGAATCCGGTTGCACGATCTTCGCGACCCTGAGCATCGGTGCCACCATGGCCGTGCCCGGCGAGGCGGTCTCGTCGCTCACGGCCCGGGCCGACGCGGCGATGTACCAGGCCAAACAGGGCGACCGGAACACCGTCGTCCGCATCTGAGCGGGCGGGGCACCGCGATCCGGTAGGTTTCTCGCCAGTGGTTGAGTCGTTACAGAAAAGGGTGAATATGTCACGGACAGTGGTGGTTGGCGCCTCGAGCGGCCTCGGACGCTGCATTGGTGTCGGCCTCGCGCGGCGTGGCGATCAGGTGGCGCTGCTGGCCCGGCGCCGGGAGCGTATCGAGGCCGCTGCCCGGGAGGCGGGGGCCGGCGCGATCGCCGTGGAATGCGACGTCACCGACGAGGCCGCCTGCCGTTCGGCCATCCAGGAGGCCGCCGAGGCGCTCGGCGGCATCGACAACCTCGTCTACACCCCGGCCGTCGGGCCGCTGGTGCGCATGGTCGACACCGACGCCGAGACGTGGCGGCGGATCTTCGACACGAATGTGATCGGCGCGGCCCTGGTCACGGCCGCGGCGGTGCCGTACCTGACGGCCCCTGCCGGCACGGGGGCCGGCAAGGGAGCCGGCAAGGCGGTCTACCTGTCCTCCGACGCGGGAACCTTCGGGCCGCCCTGGCCGGGTCTGGGTGCCTACGGCGTCAGCAAGGCGGCGCTGGAGCGGCTCGTGGAGGCGTGGCGCGCCGAGCACCCCGACATCGGCTTCACCACGCTCATCGTGGGGGAGTGCCCCGGCGGCGAGGGCGACGCGGCGACGGGCATGAACACCGGCTGGGACATGGACCTGGCCATGAAGGCCGTCCCGCTGTGGGCTTCGCGCGGCTGCATGCCCGGCAAGCTGATGCCCGTCGAGGACCTCATCGAGGTCGTGCACACGATCCTGCGCACGGACGCGGCGACGTCGATGCCGCTCGTGGTGGCCCGGGGCGCGCCCGCCGGCCCCGCGGCGTTGGTGGAGTCCGCCCCGTCGTGACGGCGGGTCAGCGGCCGACCCTCTCGCGCACCTTGTCGGTGAGGAAGCGACCGGCCGAGACCGGCCGGAACGCGCGGGCGGCGGCGGTGAGCGCGTCGCGGGACTCCCCGGGCAGTTCGACGTCGGCGGCGGCGACGTTGAACTCGAGCTGCTCGACGCTGGAGGCCCCGGGGATGGCGACAACGCCCGGCAGGCTGATCAGCCAGGCCAGCGCCACCTGGGCCGGCTTGGCACCCACCTGCGTGGCGACGTCGCGCAACGTCTGCAGCAGCGGCTCGATGCGGCGCAGGTTCTCGGTGCCGAAGAGCGGGTTCAGCGCGCGAACGCCCCCGGGCCGGTTGTCGAGGCCGTACTTGCCGCCCAGCAGCCCCTGGGCCAGCGGGCTGTAGGCGATCACGACGCGGTTCTCGCGCTCGGCGAACGGGACCAGGTCCTCGAGCGCGCCGGCGTGGGCGAGCGAGAAGTGGACCTGGTTGCTGATCACCGGACGGCCGAGCGCGGCGTCGGCCTTGCGCCACCGCGCCAGCGAGTAGTTGGAGACCCCGGCCGCGCCGATCCTGCCCCGATCCAGCAACTCGCGCATGCCGGGCATGATCACCGAGTCCGGGAACACCGGGTTCGGCTGGTGGACCTGGTAGAGCGGGATGCGGTCCAGGCCCAGCCGGCGCGCGCTGGCGGCCTCGCGTTGCCTGACCACGGCGGGGAAGGGGGCGACGGGCATGATTTTGCTGGCCACCGCGACCTCGGCCCGCTCGGCGCCGAGCGCCTCGCCCAGGATGCGCTCGCTCTTGCCCAGCCCGTACACCTCGGCGGTGTCGAACAGCGTCACCCCCAGCGCCCGGGCCCGCCGCACGATGTCACCGGCGGCGCCGGAGGCGTAGCGGTCCCCGTAACCCCACTCGCGCGAACCGAACTGCCACGTGCCCAGGCCGATCCGGCTGACCCGGCCGACCCCGTCGACGTCGAGATAGTGCATGGGCCCCACCCTACTTAACTTACTGAGGACCTTACTGAGGACCTTACTGAGGACCTACTGAGGAATCTTGTCGAGGATGTAGTTGGCGATGCTGACGGCCGACTGGCGGGGGACGTGGCCGTCGGTCGTTCCGCTGCAGGACACGTACAGGTCGACGACCACGTTGGACCTGGCCGCGATCGCGCGCACGGAGCGCACCTGCAGCCCGCGCGGCGCGAGGTCCAGGGTGGTGATGCCGTTCCCGGCGTCGGCGGGTTCGCCCAGCGAAAACGGGATCGCCTCACCGCCGGGGACGGTGACCGCGACGGTGGAGCCGCCGCAGTCGCGCCACCCGGACAGCAGCTTGTCCAGCTGTGACCGGGCCGCGGGCGGATCGCGGAAGGCCGCGACCGCCTGGATCACCTGAGTCGACTTGAGGAAGCTGCGCGTGTCGGAGAACTCCGCCGCGCGGTACCCGAAGATGGCGCCGGCGGTGTAGGCGTCCGGGGTCCCCGGCGCGATGCTCCCCCAGCACTGCGGGCGGTCGATGGTTCCCTCCCGGTCGGAGCGGGCCGGATGGTCCCACGTCTGGCCGGCCGCGAGGTTCTGGTCGTCGGTGATGTTCCGCAGGTCGCTCAGCCCGGGCAGCAGCGTGCCCACGGCGCCCGGCGCCACCGTGGGCGCCGGCTCGGCCGTGGTGGCGGGGGCGCCGGGCGCCGGGGTGTGGCTGGATGTGGAGGCGGCCAGCGTCGCCCACGCGATCAGCGCGAACACCGCCAGCATCACGAAGGTGTACGACAGCGCCAACCCGGCCACGGCGCGGCCGTGGCCGCGCTCACCGGTGCGCCGGATCTGGGCGAGCGCGACGTGTCCCAGCAGCGCACCGGCGGGGGCGCACAGGAACGCGAACACCAGCGACAGCGTGGCGAACGCGTTGACGGGCGTCGGGTAGGGGGCCGCCGGCGGGGGCGGGAGAACCGGAGGCCCCACGGGCGGGCCGGCGTACGGAACCCGGCCGAGCGGGTCATAGCTGAACGGGCTCTGCCCGTAGGGATCCTGGCCATAGGAATCGTGGGGAGCGCTCATTGCGGTGCCCTCCTCGATGTGGGTCCTGCCGCGAATGTATCCGATGGTGGTCCGGCCCCGCTCCCGGGATGCTTTCGAGGTCCGCGGGGACGTTGCTGGGCACGGGGCGCGGCCCGCCCGCGAACGGTGGTGCGCCCGGCGCCGCAGAGGTTTGGCGTCCGGGTCGACGGGTAGCCGGAACGGGAGCGCGCCAACAGCCCAGCGTGCGAGCCACGACCAGTCAGGGGAGGAAATCATGGCTCAGGCCGCCATCACGTCGCCCACCGATGTGATCGACTTTCTCGTTAGCCAGCACGAGCAGATCAAGTCGCTGTTCGCCGACACACTGGCCGCTTCCGGCGAGGCCAGGGAGAAGGCCTTCATCGATCTCCGTCGGCTGCTCGCCGTGCACGAGACCGCCGAGGAGGAGGTCGTGCACCCGCGCGCCAAGCGCAAGCTCGCCGACGGCGCCGCGGTCGTCGACGAGCGCCTGAAGGAGGAGCACGAGGCCAAGACGGTGCTGCAGAAACTGGAGAAGCTCGACGTCGACAGCGAAGAGTTCACCACGATGTTGACCGAACTGCGCGACGCCGTGATCGAGCATGCCACCCACGAGGAGAAGGACGAGTTCGCCAAGCTGGGTGAGCAGTTGGACGGCGACGAGCTCGAGAGCATGGGCCGCGCCGCCAAGCTCGCCGAGGCGATCGCCCCCACCCGCCCGCACGCCGGGGTGGAATCGCAGGTGGCCAACCTCGTCGCGGGACCGTTCGCCGCGATGCTCGACCGCGCCCGCGACGCCATCACCGGCAAGGGCTGACTCGCGGGTTGTACGGCCTTTCGGGTGTCCGCGCACCGCGGCTCCGCCCCCCTCGTCGCGCGAGTGGCAGCCCGAGTGGCAGCGCGAGTGACAGCGCGAGTGGCAGCGCGAGTGACACGACGCCGGCGGGTGTCCGACGACGAGATCGCCGCGATCACCGAACGCATCAGGGCCGGGGGAGTACCGGTCGGCGCCGCCGACGTGGGCGTGGAGATCAGCCGGATCACCGACACGACCGCCTCGCCGCCCCCGGCTGGCGGGCCGATCACGGTGCCTGACCGGCCGCCCCCGGCACCCGTTCGCGCGCGGCCACCGACCGGCCGTCACCGCGGTCGAACACCTCGACGACGACGTCGCGGTCGCGGTAGCACCCCAGCGACATCAGGCCGGGGGTGCGCGCGACGACCCGGTGGGCCGCGTCGCCGCTGAGCGGATAGTCGGCCACGGCGTGGCGCCAGTGGGCGGCGACGACGGCGGTGCCCGGCTGCAACCGGGCGCATTCGCGGTCCAGCACGGCCGCCAGCGCGTCGGCCCGCAGGTAGTAGCCGACCTCGCTGAGCACCACCAGGTCGAAGGGCCCCGGCGGCCACGCCCCGTCCAGGGACGACCGCGCCAGGGTCACCCGGTCGCGGCACCCGGCCGCCCGCAGCCGCAGGTCCGCGCCCCGCACCGCCGCGCCGGCCACGTCCACCGCGGTCACCCGGTCGCAGCGCCGGGCCAGCAGTTCGGTCAGCGTCCCGATCGAGCAGCCCGGCTCGAACGCATGCCGATAGTGCCGGCCGGGCAGCATCGCCAGGGTGATCGCGTACTTGCGCTCCTCGTACCACCGCGTCGACAGCTGCCACGGGTCGACAGCTGCCACGGGTCGTCGGCGCCGGCATACATCCGGTCGAAGTACGCGTCGGGCAGCCGGGTGCTCACCGGAAGACCACTTCGCCCACCGCGAGCAGCCGCGGCAGCACGAACCCGGGCAGGACGGGCGCGGGCGCCCCGTTGCACGGTTCGAACTGACTTCGAAAGCAATGTGCGGCGAGCCGTTTGCGGACGATGGCGTGACCGGATACGGGCATCGAGTGGGCGCGGTCCCACGGCACCACCGCATCGGCGGGGTTGGACCAGTGCCACATCCACACCGGAAACTCGAGCAGCGTGGCGTCGCTGCGCGCGCAGGCCGCCGCCGCCGCGCGCCCCACGGCCTCGTGGTCGGGGTGCCCGTCCCCGCGCCAGGTGGCCGCACACCAGGTGTCCGGGCCGGCGCCGGCGAGGACGTCGGTGAGCGCCTCGGCGAGGCCGTCCTCGTGGTCGGCGACCTCGCCGTCCGGCAGGCCCAGCGACAGCGGGGTCGGTATCTCCAGAACCTTTGCTGCCCTGCGTAATTCGTGGCGACGGGTGGTTTCCATGCGGGTCCGCTGCAGCGACGTCGCACCGGGGTGCGCGGCACCGCCGTCGCTGACCGACACCACCTGGACGTCGACCCCCGAGGCGGCCAGGTGCGCGATCGTGGCACCCAGGCCCAGGGTCTCGTCGTCGGGGTGCGGGGCGACGACCACCAGGCGCCGGCACCCGGTCATCTCCAGCGGCGGCAGGGGCCCGCGGTCCAGGGCGGTCAGCCACACCGGCAGCGGCGTGCCGCCGCGGGTCAGCGGCTTGGCCGCGAACCGCTCGCAGTTGCTGGTCGGCAGTGTCTCCAGTGCGTTCAATGGCGTTGTCCCGCAAGATGTCCGAGCTCGGCCAGGTCGCGCTCGGCGTGGCTCTGCCGGATGTAGATGGTGAGGTCGGCGACCCGCTGGGCGTGCCGGCCGTCCTGACACAGCGGCCCGGGTCCCAGGGCCCGGCCGGTGCGGGTGATGGCCTCGTCGGCGGCGTGCTCGGCGATGCCGCGGACGCGGCGGGCGAGCAGCTGGGCGGTGCTGGTCCGGTCGAACGGGTCGGCGTCGACGTGGGCCGCGGCGGTGGTCAGCATCGCCTCGCCGGCGGCGAGCGCGGCGTCCACCGCGCCCAGGTGCGCCAGCGAGTAGGCGTCCGCGGATTGGCTTCCGGCGCAACGGTACAGCGGCTCGGCGACGCGGCGCGCGCCGCCGAGCCAGCACGCGGCCACCCCGATCGCGCCGTGCCAGAACCCGGGCCGGCTCAGGTAGCCGTCGGGGGCGCCGACCGCCACGGCCTGGGTGTTGGTGAACTGCACGGGCCGGGTGTCGCTGCCCGCCATCCCGGCGTTCCACCACGTGGTCGGCAGCGCCTTGACCGTCGCGTCGAGCGCCGACACCGCGAACAGGCCGCGCGTTCCGTCGGCGAGCCGGGCCGTCACCAGCGCATGGGTGCAGAACCCGGCGCCCGAGCACCACACCTTGGTGCCGTTCAGGGTGAACGTGCCGCCGGCTTCGGCGGCCCTCAGCGTCGCGTCGGGGGCCTCGGCGGCCCACACGCCCCACAGTTGGCCGGGATCGGGCGGCTTGCCGCCGAGCTCGTCGAGAATGGCGACGGCATCGACGTGGGCCTCGGCGATGCGGGCGGCCACGATGTCCTCCTCGGCCAGCAGCGCCAGGCCCTGCCAGCGCTCTGCGGTGCGGCCCGAGGCGGGCAGCGGCAGCTCGAGCCGCCCGGTCTCCAGCCAATGCTTGACCAGTCCCGCCGTCACGCGCAGTCACCCGTCGCCGGCGTGCCCAGTTGCCTGAGATGACGGGCGAACCCGTGCGGGGCGCGGGCCCGGGTCCGCGCCGACGTCATGACCGATATCCCGGTGTCCCGGCGGATGGCGTGGCCGGCGGCCTCGAACCGCTCGACCAGGTCGACGTCCTCCCCGCAGGCCAGCGAGTGGAAACCGCCGACGCGCCAATACGCGCGCGCCGAGAATCCCATGTTGGCGCCGTGGATGTGCTCGTGCGGGTCCCCCGCGCCACCCTCGTAGGCCCGCAGATACCGGTCGGCGACGTCGGGAGAGTGCTGGTGCCAGTCGGTCACGCGCACCACGCCCAGGACCACGTCCGCCCCGGTCCCGAGCTGGCCGACCAACCAGCCGGGGTCGACCCGGCTGTCGGCATCGGTGGTGGCGTACCAGTACCGGGACCAATCCCGGGTGCCGGGCGCGCTCAGCGATCGGGCATAGCCGAAGCCCACGGCCCGCGCGGCGCCGACGTTGCGGGCGTCGACGCTGATGAAGTGCACGTCGGGCCCGTACCGGCCGGCCAACTGCGCGCTGTCGTCGTCGCTGTCGTCGAGCACCACCACGACGGTGACCGGGATCGGCGCGCACAGGGCCGCGGTCAGCACCGCGCGCAGGCAGGCCGGCAGTTTCGCCCGTTCGTTGTGGGCGGGGATCACGACGGCAGCCCCGTCGTAGGCACTCAGGACTGACGCTGGCATGGCCTCAGGTTTGCCAATCCGGCCGGTACCTAAACCGGCGACAACCGCTGGGGCGCAATGGCGTCGGGGCGTGGCATCGGGGCGTGGCGTCGGGCCATCCGGCTGCCCACCCGGGCTGCGGGAGACGACGTGCGGATCTGGTGGTCGCAGCACCCGATGTGGCCGACGCCGTGGCCGCCCTCGCGGGCGCGGGTTTCGACCTCGAACACCCGACGGGGAACCGGCGGTAGACGAGCACCCGATCGGTTGCGGTGTGTCGGGGGTCGCGATCAGTGGTCACGCAGCCTGGCGATCAACTTGTCCTTGGTCAGGCTCGAATACCCTGACAACCCCAGCTCTTTGGCGCGTTTCCTCAGCTCCGGCACCGTCCAGTCGGTGTAGGAGCCGGCCCTGCCACCCTTGCGGGCGACCGATGTCGTGCCCCGCGCGGCGGCGGCGTTGGAGATCCGGGCGGCCTTCTCCCTGGAGTCGCCCTGCTGGCGCAGATCCTGGTAGAGCTTCTCGTTCTTGATCGACGACGGCACGATGATCACCCCCCTGTGTGTGACATCTTTGGCGGTGGATGCCCCGTCCGGTGGATGCCCCGTCCGGTGGCCGGGAAAACCACCGGCTTCGCGTCGCGCCCGCGCGCTTCGTGCACCAGCCACGCCTTGCGCGGTTACCTAACCCTGGGCGGGTTGGCCGTGGGGTGGTGAGCAACGCCAACAGCCACAACGTCGACCAGAACGTCGACCAGAACGTCGACCTGCGTGCAGCGGTGGCGATCGGCGCCTCGGCCGGGGGCATCGAGGCCTTGTCGAGGCTGGTGGCCGGTCTGTCGCGGAGCTGCGGTACGCATGACTGGTGACGCTGCACATCCCGGCCGGCGCGCCGAGCGTGTTGGCCCACATCATCGATCGCGCCGGCACGCCGCCGGCGACCACCGCGCGCGACGGGCAAGAGCTGGAACCCGGACACATCGACGTCGCAGGCCCGAACCGCCGGCTGCTGGTCGACGAGCACCGCGTGGTGTTGTCCGGGGGGCGGCGAGAACGGACACCGGCCCGCGATCGACGCCCTGTTCCGTTCGGTGGCGCCGGCGTTCGGCCCGCGGGCCGTCGGGGTGCTGCTCTCGGGGTGCTCGACGACGGAGTGCTCGGCCTGGCCGCGATCCGCGCGCGGCGGCACCGCCATCGGCCAGACGCCCGAGGACGAGCTGTTCCCGGCGATGCCGACCAACGCGCGGGCTGCCGGCGTGCCGGACCGCCAGGCCGCCGCGAGCGACATCGGCGCCGTCCTCAAGGAGCTGTCGAATCACGAGATCGAGGACCCCGCCAGGAGCCCGACACGGCGCTGGCCGCGCTGGACGAGCCGAGTGCGGTGATCGTCGACGTCAACGGGCTGCGGGTGTCGGGCTCCTCGGCCTGGTCGGTGTTCACCAGCGCCCGCTGGCACGTCAGCACCTGGCCCGACGTGCCGATCATGCTGGTCTGCGAAGCCCCGGATTCGCGGCGGATCATCGCGTCGGTCGAAGTGACCCGATACGTGCCCGTGCACCCGACGCGGGAATTGGCGCTGCAGGCCGTCGCCGGCCAAGCCCTGCGGATCCGGCGTCGGGCACGCGCCGAGATCCCCGCCGGCCGGGCCGGCATCGGACTGGCCCGCACCATGATCACCGATTGGCTCACCGGTTGGGACGCACACCGGCTGATCCCGGTCGCGGGCACGGTGGCCACGATCTTCGTCGAGAACGTGCTCGACCACACCGAAAGCGCGCCGGTGCAGATCGTCGAGAGCCACCGGGACACCATCACGGTCGCGGTGGAGGACTGCAGCCATCGGCCCGCCGCCCGGCACGAGAGCGTCGATCGGGGCGCGGAAATCGTGTCCGGCCTCGCCATCGTTTCCGCGCTCTCCCGCGCGTGGGGACGCGGTCAACCGGCGCGGCCGCCCCGCCCGGGTGCGGGTCACGTGCACGTCGTTCCACTCCGACGACGGAACCGTCGGCGGGGCGCTGCCGTTGATGCAGGTCGTGAACTGACGCGGCGCCGCCCCTGATCCAGCCGGGGAATCCGTGGTTCACAACACGAAGAGGCGGTCCTGCATCGTTTGTCCGACACGCCGGCGGGTAACACCCAGTGCGGGGGACGGCGTGAAGGGAGCTTCGCTTGAAGATCGCCATCGTCAGCGGCGACGATCAGGTGGGTGACGACCCCGGGCAGATCTGCGCCGCGCTGGCAGCTCGCGGACATGATGCCACCGCCTACCTCAGGCGACGGGCTGGGCAAACTGCGGGAGCCGTTGACGACCACCGGATCGTGCCGGTCGCCGTCGGCCCCCGGGGCCCGGCCCCCGCGCCGCGGGTGCTGCCGTACGTCGGAGACTGGGCGGCCGCGCTGCAGCGCGCGTGGTCGTCGGATCAACCCGACGTCGTGCACGCGTACGGCTGGCTCGGCGGGTTGGCCGCCCAGCTGGCGGCGCGGCGCCAGCGGATACCGACCGTGCAGACCTTTCAGGGCGTGGCCGCGGCGCGCCGTCCCCGGTCCGACGGCTCACACCACGAGAGCGAACGCGAACGGGTCGAGCCGCTGCTGGCGCGCAGCGCGACATGGGTGACCGGGGAGAGCTGCGCCGACGTCGACGCGCTCGCCCGGTTGCGCCGCAGCCGGGCGCGGATGTCCGTCCTGGTCAGCGGCGTGGACGTGGAACGCTTCGCCCCGGTCGGTCCCGTGGCGCCCCGCGGCGAACTCAACCGCGTGCTGTGCCTGGCGCCGAACCCCTTGTGGGGCAACGGTTTCGATAGGGTTGTCCGCGCGCTGCCCAGGCTGGCGGGCACCGAGCTGGTGCTCGCGGAGACCGCCCCGGACGACGCCGGCCACGACGCGGCGCGGGCCCAGCTCGAGGAGCTCGCCGCCGAGTTGGGGGTGGCCGACCGGGTGCGCTTTGCGGGCACGGTGCCCGACGGCGAACTGCCGCAGCTGATCCGGTCCGCCAACGTGGTCGCGTGCACGCCGCGGGAGCCGCCCCGCCCAACGCCGGTGTTGCAGGCGATGGCGTGCGGGGTGGCCGTGGTGGCCCTGCCTGTCGGAGGCCTGACGGAGGCCATCGTGGACAACGTGACGGGGCTGGTGCTGTCGTCGCAACGGCCCGGCGAACTGACGGCCGCTCTTCGGGCCCTGCTGGCACAGAGCTTCCAGTGCGAGAGCATGGGTTCGGCCGGCCGAAGCCGCGCGCTGTCGCGTTTCACCTGGGACCGGGTGGCGCTGGACGCGCTCAACATCTATCGGCAAATCGGTTCGGAGCGGCTGGCTTCGCCCCTTTTACAGTCGGCGGGGCTACCGTGAAGCGGGCTACCGTGAAGCGGTCGGGAGGAAGACGCTGACCAGTGTGCAGGCGTTGGGCAAACCCGCGGTCACGCGGGGAGTGAGGCGCGCCGCGGACACGGCGGCGCGTCCGCCGCTCGCGGCTGTCGGCCCGCCGCCCACCGCGATCCACGTCGACCTCGGCCGGCCACCCGATACCCGGGCCCCAGATACCCGGGCCCCAGATACCCGGGCCGGTACCGCGGGCCGGCGCGGATACAGCCGGAGCGGCCTTCGCTGCGAGCAATTCCGTACCAGCGAGCCCGAGTCGGCGCGCCAATTCTTCGCCGGCGCCTACACGCCGGGGTGGAAGCTCGCCGGGCTGACCCGAGGCTCGGCGGTCACCCACCGGCGCTGGGAGGCGGGCGGGGTCACCATCGACGGCGTGCTGATCGGGGGCCGGGTGAGCGTCCAGATCGCTACCGGCGACTCCGTCGTCGTGATCCAGCCCCGCGCGGGATCGCTGACCGTGCGGGGCGGCGGGTTGCCGACCCTGGACTGCCCGGTCCTCGTCGCCCACGGCATGTCCTGCGTGCTGCAGGTGAGCGGTGCGCGCTTCGAGGTCGTGAGCTTCGGGGCGGACGTGCTGCACAGCGTGGCCGCCGACCTGCATGCGCCGCTGTCGCCGCAGATCCGGTTCCTCGACAGCCGGCCACGCTCCCGCGGCGCCATCCGCGCGTGGCGCCGGGCGCTGGACTACGCGACGGGCATCCTGGCATCCGCGGAGACCGCCCACCAGCCGCTCATCGTGGCGACGCTGGCCCCGCTGCTGGCCGGGGCGCTGCTCGAGTGTTACCCGTCCAACGTGACCGAACAGGACGTGGCCGGCAGTCCCGCACTGCCCGAAGCGCTCAAGGGCGCGGTGTCGTTCATCCACTGCCACGCCTCCGACGATATCGGCGTCAACGACATCGCGGCGGCGGTCCACCTGACCCCCAGGGCGGTGCAGTACCTGTTTCGACGGAACCTGGACACCACTCCGACGGAGTACGTGCGCCGCGTCCGGCTGCACCGGGCGCATCAGGATTTGATCGCCGCATCACGGTCGACGGCGACCGTCACCGAGATCGCCCAGCGGTGGGGCTTCGCGCACACCGGCCGGTTCGCGGTGGTCTACCGGCAGGCCTACGGTCAGAGCCCGCACACCACGCTGCGGCAGTGACCGCCGCTCACCGGCTTGAAGCTCAAAAGATCAGCGGCACAACGTATCTGAGGTAACATAGCCCGGCCGGTGCCGGGCGCGTCCCGGGCGACGGTTCGCCAGGCGGAACTCCCGACACGTGCCGGACGCGCTGTCCGGACCGGTCAGCCGGCCATGAACTCCTGGTAGGCCGACTCCAGGTTCGGCGGCAGCGCCGTCACCTTGCACCGGCTTTCGGTGTCGCCGATCGGCGCCAGAATGCCGCGCAGGTCGGTGTACTCCTGCGGGTGCGCGGTGAAGTAGGTGCGCAGGTTGGACTCGGCCTGCGGCCGCGGTTCGCCGTAGGCGGCCGTGACGACCTGGCTGGCGTCGGGATGGGCGGCCAGGTACTGCTGCGCGGTGTCGGTCACCGAGGAGACGGTGGCGTTCACCCCGCCGGGACTGCAGTCGGGCGCGGCGACCGCCGCCGGTGCGCCGGCGAGTCCGCAGGCGCCCATCGCCCCGAACAGGCAGCTCATGCCGATGCCGGCCACCCGCCGGAGCGCGACGCTACTGCTGCTCTTCATGCTGTTTTTCATCATCCTTGCTGTCCTCACATTCGGTCTCGGTACAGACTCCCCACCGCGTAATCCCACCCACCCGGAATCCAACCCACCCGCATCCCACCCACCCGAATCCAACCCAGCCACGGCAAACCCGCGCGACGCCGGTCGCGCGCACGCAGCTAACGCCTCGCCGCGCACCCTCGTCGGCGTCGGCCGGCGGTGTGCGGGCCCGCCCCGCCCGGGCCCGAATGCGCTGCTCCACGCCGTCGGAGCGAACGTCGGACCGGCGGCGCATGCGGGCGGGGAATCGGTGGCGGCGCCCTGCTCAGGGGGTACCAGCAAACTCCCTTTGAGCTCGCTTACGGCTCTCACCGTGAGTGCCGCCACGCGGCGCAAAGATTCGGGCGGTTGCGTGCCGCGATTCCCGGGCCGCCCGGGAGGGCGGCTAATAGCATATGCGTCACCAGTAGCGTGACTGCCCGGCGGGAGACCCCATGGTCGAGATTCACCTGGAACGAACGATTCCCGCACCGGTGGAGCAGGTTTTCGACTGGCTTGCCGAGCCGGCCCATCTGGCCGCCGCCCCGCTGGTGCTCCGGGCCGGTTACGCCAAGGACTCGCCCGGCCACGACTCGCCCGGCCACGAGGCGGGTGCGGTGCGCGAGGTCACCGGCGTCGGCACCTGGTTCCGCGAAAAGATCACGGCCTACGACCGGCCCCGTAGCTACACCTATCTGATCGTCCGGTCGTTTCCGCCGTTCGATCACGAGGGCGGAACGCTGACGTTCACCCCGGCACCTTTGAGGGCACCTTTGAGCCCGGCGGGCGCCGGGCCCGGGACGCACGTCGACTGGCTGACCAACTACACCCATCCCGTCTGGGCGGGCGGGCGCCTGCTCGAGGCGTTCAGCCGTCGGCTGCTGCGCTCGAGCTTCCTGGCGATTCTCGACGCGTGCGCGGAGGCGCTGGAACGCTAGCCGCGGGGCGACGCGGCCGGGTGGGTATCCCTTGCCCTGGACCCTTGCCCTGGACATGGATATCGCCAACGACATCAGGGACTTCTTGATGACCCGGCGCGCGCGGCTCACGCCCGGGCACGTGGGGCTGCCGCCGGGCCGGCGCCGGCGCGTGCCCGGGCTGCGGCGCGAGGAGGTCGCGCACCTGGCCGGTGTGAGCATCGACTACTACACCCAGATCGATACACCCAGATCGAGCGCCGGCACGTCACCGGGGTCTCCGACGAGGTGCTCTACGCCGTCGCGCGGGCGCTGCGACTGGGCGAGGCGGAGTCCACGCACCTGTTCGACCTGGTGCGTGCGGCCACCAACCGGGGCGACCGGACCCGGGCACCGCGGCGTTCGGGCCCGGCGGTGCCCGACGGTGTGCAGGACCTGCTGGACAGCATGGTCACCGCCCCGGCCGTCGTGCTCAGCGGGCATCTCGACGTCGTGGCCGCCAACGCGCTCGGACGGGCGCTTCACGCGCCGCTGTTCGCCCGCACCAGGGGGACGCCGAACCTGGCCCGCTTCGTCTTCTTCGACGCCGCCGCGGACCGGGTCTTCCCGGAGTGGGACGTCGCCGCCGACGATGCCGTCTCCCTGTTGCAGGGCGAGGCGGCGCGCTCCCCGGACTCGCCGGCGGTCACCCGGCTCGTCGGCGAGCTCGCCACGCAGCGAAGACTTCCGCCGGCGCTGGGCGGCGCACAACGTCAAGGCGCACCGCCACGGCGTCAAGCGGTTCCGGCACGCGGGCGTCGGTGAGCTGGTGCTGATCTACAACATGTTCGACATCGGCCCGGGCGGGCTGTCGTTGTTCGGCTACACGGCCGAACCGCACTCGCGGTCCGCGGACGCGCTGCGGTTGCTCGCCTCCTGGGTGGTGACCGCCGAATAGGACCGGAAACCAAGGGGATTCGCGGTGGAAATTCGGCGAATGTGCCGGAATTGACGCCCGCGTCACGTTAGACTCGCGCCATCCGAAACCGCGGCAGCGTGGCCGCACTGGAGGGGGAGAGCCGCATGAGTCCCAGGCGATCCACCCGCGGCGACGATGCCCTGTCCGATGTTGCCCTGTCCGATGTTGCCCTGTCCGATGTGTTGCCGCCAAGCCAGGCGCTGACGGTGCGCGCGGCCGACGGCACCCCGCTGCACGCGGAGGTGTTCGGCCCCGCGGACGGCTATCCGATCGTGCTGACACACGGCATCACCTGTGCGATCCGGGCGTGGGCGTACCAGATCGCCGACCTGGCCACCGACTACCGGGTGATCGCCTTCGACCACCGGGGCCACGGGCGCAGCGGCGTCCCGCGCGGCAACGGCTACACCCTCAAAGCCCTTGCCTCCGACCTGGATTGCGTGCTGGAGGCGACCCTGGCGCCGCACGAACGCGCGGTGGTGGCCGGGCATTCGATGGGCGGCATCGCGATCGCGGCCTGGTCCGCGCGGTACCGCCACAAGGTGCAGCGGCGCGCCGACGCGGTGGCCCTGATCAACACCACGACCGGCGACCTGGTCAGCAAGGTGAGCCTGCTGCCGGTGCCGCGCGGGTTGTCGCCGGCGCGGGACCTGGTCGCGCGCGGGCTGATCAGCGCGTTCGGCGGGTTCCCGCTGCCCGGCGTCGCCCGCATCCCGAGTCGCCACCTGGTCGCGATGCTGGCCGTCGCCAAGGACGCGGACCCGAGCGCGGCCAGGCTCGTCTACGAGCTGTTCGCGCAGACCTCGCCCGCGGGGCGCGGCGGCTGCGCGCGGATGCTCGTCGGGTCGCTGGGGTCGCGGTACCTCGACCTTGCGGGCCTGACCGTGCCGACGCTGGTGATCGGCAGCGAGCGCGACCGGCTGACGCCCATCAGCCAGTCCCGCGCGATCGCGCGGTCCGCGCCCAACGTCGTGGGCCTCGTCGAGCTGCCCGGCGGCCACTGCTCGATGCTGGAGCGGCCCGCCGAGGTGACCCGCCATCTGCGGGAGCTCGCCGGATCGGTCAGCCGCGACGTGCGGGTGCGGCGCATCAGTTCATAGCGGGACGCTCACAGCAGGGCGGCGACCTCGGCGGCCGCGCGGCGGCCGGACCGGACGGCGCCGTCGAGGAATCCGGTCCATTCGTCGGCGGTTTCGGTGCCGGCCCAGTGGATCGGTCCGACCGGCCGGCGCAGGTACCGTCCGAACCGGGTCCACGACTTCGGCGGCACCGCCGCCGTCGGGCCACCGGGCGCGAATTGTTCTGTGCCCCAGCAATAGTCGACATAGTCGAGAGGTTTGAGCGCGTCGTTGCCGAACAGCGACGCGAAGCAGCGCAACGCGTCGCGGCGGCGCTGCTCGGCGGGCAGCGAGTCGAACGCGCGGGCGTCGACGAAACCCATCAGGATGCCCGGCCCGTCGGCGTGCGGGCTGAGGTCGAAGGTGATAAAGACGGGGCCTTCGTCCGACAGCGCCTGGCCGGAATATCCGTCGGCCCGCCAGAACGGTGTGGAGTACGCCGCATAAGCCTTGCTGAGGCGGCCCTGCGGCCAGTGCCGGGCGAGGTCGTGGTACTCCTTCGGCAGCGGGGGAGTGAACTCGATGGCCGCGCGGTGGGCGGGTGGGACGGCGACGACGACGAATCCGGCCTCGGCCCGGACCCGGTCGGATGTGACCGTGACCCCTGCGCCGTGGCGCTCGATGCGCCGCACCGGGGCGCCGAGCACGACGCGGGCGCCCAGTTCGGCCGCCACCGCCTCGGCGATCTGCTGCGTGCCGCCCGGAAAACGGTCTTGCTGCGCACCGTTTTCGACGTCGAGGAGGCGGTCCAGGCCCCCGGCGGCGCGCAGGTAGCGGGCCGCGTGCAGCATGGACACGTCGTCGGGCTCGCACCCCCAGGTCACCCGGGCCATGATCGCCAGCAGGTCGCGGGAGGAGTCGGAGGCGCGCACCGAGCGCAACCAGTCGCCGAGCGACTGGGCGTCGAGCTCGCGGGCGCGGCGCGCGTCCCAGGGGGCCGCCAGCGGGATGCGGCGGGCGATCCGCTCGAACTGCCAGCGCAGCCGGCCGATGTCGATCAGCCCGGCCAGCGAAAGCTTGGGGATGGTGCCGCGGTAGGGCCGCGCCCACCCGCGCCACTGGATGATGCTCCGGCCGTCGTGGTGGGTTTGTGTGGTCGGGATCTGCAGTTCGGCGGCCAACGCCAGCACCGCGTCCTGGGTGGGGCCGACGAAGGTGCCGCCCATGTCGGCGGGCAGCCCGGCGACGCTGCCGGTGAACGAGCGGCCACCGACGCGGTCGCGGCCCTCGAAGACCACCACGTCATGGCCCAGTCGGGTCAGTTCCCGCGCGGCGACCAAGCCGGCAAAGCCGGCACCGACCACGACGACGTCAACGTTCCAGCTGCCGGCGTTAGGGGGGCCGGCGTTCGGGGGCGGAGCTGTCACGCCGTCCAGTGAACCGCACCCGGGCGGGAATGCCCAGCTTCCACCCCCAAGCGGCTACGGGGCGACCGACAGCCAGTCGGCGAAACCGGACGGATCGTGGCGGCCCAGCGCGCCGTGCTCGTAGAGTCCCCAGCCCTCCACCGGCCCCGCGTCGCCGTCGCGGCACAGCGCCCGGCCCACGTGGTCGATGACGCCGAACCCGGACCGCGCGACGATCGTCGGGTCGGTCATGTCGTAGGTCAGCCGTTCGGCGAACTTCTCGCCCTTCCACATTCCGTGCAGCCAGTCGGAGTCGCCGCCGTAGCCGCCGCCGACGTGGATGGGGACGGGCAGCTTGGACTCGACGTCGAAGTGCACCGGGGTGCCGTCCGGGGCGGTGGCGTCGATGGTCGCCCCGGTCGGGATGCGGGTGCCGGAGCGGTAGTGGATTTTCACTCGCGGCCAGCCCAGCTGCTCGACGCGGCCGTCGCGCCACACCCGGGTGCAGTCGTTGAGCGAGCGGAAGCCGTCGGGCGCTTCCTGGATGATCAGCACGATCGCGAACTCGTCGAACGCCATCGGCACGTACAGCCACCACATGCCCTCGAAGGGCGGGTCGGCGGGGCGGCCCGCCGGCTCGGGCTCGCCGATCGGCCGGATGCCCCAGGACCGGTCGCGGCTGCCGATCCAGGTCGCCGGGTCGACGGCGATCTCGTCGCCGTCGATCGCGATGCGGCCGCTCCAGGCGCCCAGCTGGGCGAAACGCTGGGCGTCCAGCGTCACCCGGTTGCCGGACCGCATCAGGTGTGGCTGCTCCTGGACCACGTCGAACAGGCCCTCCCAGGTGAGATCGGCTGCGATGCCGTCGGTTTCGTCGAGGATCAGCCGCAGCTTGCGCAGCGGCTCGACGACCTCGATGCGGTAGCCGTTGACGTGCTGGTTGAGGCGGTCGGAGTCGATGGCGTCGGACAGGTGCACCGCGGTCTGGGTGTCGCCGCGCCGGACCAGCATGAACGCATCCTTGACGCCCAGGTTCGGGTAGTAGCCGATGCCGCTGATGACGAAGATGTCCCCGGTGCGGTCGTGGGCGTTGAAATAGGAGCGGTCGTAGAAGTTGCGGTCCGAGGGGCCCGGCCACGCGATCGGCTGGGGGATCTGGTGTATGGGGAACTCGTCGAGCGGGCCAAGTGATTGCGGCATTACCGGTCCTCTCCGATGAGACCCTCGCCGATCAAACGGCGCATCAGTCCGGCGTGGTAGAACAGCGATTCCGCGAAATTCGGGTCGTCGGGCCGCTCTATCTCGCCGAAGTGCACGCGCCGGGCGCCGGTGCGCATGAACACACAGGCCCACATCACGCCCGAGTAGACGTAGAACCAGTTCAGGTCGCCGATGTCGACGCCGGTGAGCCATCGATAGGTGGCGCGCACGTCGTCCTCGCGCATCACCTGCGGCAGGCCCGGCATGCCCGCGAGGCCCGTGAGTTCTTGAAAGACCATGTGCGCGTATATCATCCACGCCACGTCGAGTTCGCGTGGGCCGAGCGTCACCATCTCCCAGTCCAGCACCGCCACCGGCTGGAAGTCGCGGTACAACACGTTGCCCACCCGGGCATCGCCCCACAACAGCACGGTTTCGCCGGCGGCCGCCTCGGCCGGCCAGTGGGTTTCGAGCCATGCGAACGTCCGCTCCAGCAGCGGTGAGCGGCCGATGTCGGGCACCGCGAAGTCGTACCAGGAGCGCACCCAGTTGAAGTGGCGGCGCAGGGCGGTGTCGCCCTCGGAGCCCTCGGTGAGGAACCCGAATTCTTTGGCGGCGTTCGGTATTGCGTGCAGCTTGGCCAGCACCCCGACGGTGGCGTCCTGCAGTTCGCGCTGTCGTTCGGCGGGCGCGTCGGCGAACCAGTTGTCGCCGAAGGTGTAGGGCATGACGTCGGGCGGCACCACGCCGTCGACGTAGTCCATCACGAAGAACGGCGTGCCCAGCACACCGCCGGTGGGTTCCAGCCAGCGGACCGGCGGAACGGGGACCTCGGTGAGCTCGCCGACCTTGCGTATCACCTCGAATTGGTGATCGAGCCGGTAGCTGGGGAAGACCTGCACGTCCTCGGCGGCGGGGGCCACCCGGGTCACGAGCTTCTGTTCGATCTGCTGCCCATCCTGCTGCCAGCGGGCGGTCAGGATGATGGTTTCCGAGGACATGCCCGTGGAATCCACGCCGCTCTCGACGGTGACCTCCGGCGTCGCGCCGCCCGGCAGGACGGTCGACAGCCATCGCGACATCACCGCCGGCAGGGTGGTGACGTCCCGGCTCGAGCGCTGCAGGCGGTCGACTTTGTCGAGGACAGGTTCGGTGGCCACGGGGGCCTCCATTCTTTGAGACTTGTTCGCGGCTTTTCGCGGCATACGATAGGGGCAATTACGATACGGTAGGTAGCGATATGAAAGCAGACCCGTCCGCCCTTGACAAGGCCCCCGGCGCCGGCCGACCGCGGGACCCGCGCATCGATTCGGCCATCTTATCGGCAACCGCGGAACTGCTTGTGCAGATCGGCTATTCGAATCTGAGCCTGGCCGCGGTCGCCGAGCGTGCCGGCACGACGAAATCCGCGCTGTACCGGCGGTGGTCGAGCAAGGCCGAACTGGTGCACGAGGCGGCCTTCCCGACGGCCCCCACCGCGCTGGATGCGCCGGCCGGCGACATCGCCGCCGACGTCCGGATGATGATCGAGGCCACCCGCGACGTGTTCACCACGCCAATCGTGCGCGCCGCGCTGCCCGGCCTGGTGGCCGACATGACCGCCGACCCCGCCCTCAACGCGCGGGTCATGTCGCGCTTCGTCGACGTGTTCGCCGCGGTGCGCCTGCGGTTGGGCGAGGCCGTCAAGCGGGGCGAGGCGCACGCCGACGTGGACCCGGACCGGTTGATCGAGCTGATCGGAGGAGCGACGATGCTGCGGATGTTGCTGCGCCCGGAGGACGAACTCGACGAGGCGTGGGTGGACCAGACCACCGCCATCGTCGTGCACGGGGTGCGGCGATGACGGGCCGGCTCGAGGGGCGGGCCGCGATCGTCACCGGCGGCAGCCGCGGCCTGGGCGCCGCGATCGCCGTGGCTCTCGCGGCCGAGGGTGCGGCCGTTGCCGTCGCGGGCCGCACCGAGCAGGTGTGGGACGAGAGGCTGCCGGGGACCATCGGCGAGACGGTCGCAGCGATCGAGTCGGCCGGCGGCCGCGCCGTCGCGGTCCGGGCCGACCTGACCGACCGCGAGGACGTCGGGCGATTGGTGCAGTCGGCACGGGATGCCCTGGGGCCCATCACGATCCTGGTGAACAATGCGGCCTTCACCGCGCCGGGGCGCCCGCGGGCCCCGGGCGCCGCGCCGCGCACCAAGCCGACGGCCACGGCGGGTGGCGCCAAGCCCGGCTGGCCCGGGTTCGTCAGCATCCCCCTGGCCGCGTACCGCCGGCACTTCGAGATCGCGGTCTTCGCCGCCTACGAGCTGATGCAGCGGGTGTGCCCCGACATGATCGACGCGGGCGGGGGCTCGGTCGTCAACATCAGCTCCATCGCGTCCCGACTGCCCGGCGACGGGCCCTACCCCGACCGCGGCGGGGGGGTGCTGCCCGGCTACGGCGGGTCGAAGGCGGCGCTCGAGCACCTCACCCAGTGCGCGGCCTACGACCTCGCCGAGCACCACGTCGCGGTCAATGCGTTGTCGCCGTCCAAGCCCATCCTGACCCCGGGGCTGGCGTACTACGCCCGGGAGTTCGGCGACACCTCCGACGCCGATGAATTCGCTCGTGCGGCAGTCGAATTGACCCTGGTCGATCCGGGCAAGGTGACGGGCCGCACGATCGGCCATCTGCAGGTCCTCGACGGCAGCTTCCGGCCGTTCGAACGCGACTGAGCGGCCCTGCTCGGGCCCGGGCTCAGGCGCCGGGCGGGCCCGGCGGCGCCGGCTAGTCGGGCGGGAAGCTGGTCCCGTGCGTGGTGGCCTGCGTGCGCGCAGCGGGGGCCGGTGCAGGGCCTGTCCGTGATGTCCATGATGGTTCCCCCATTCTCGATCGATCTGGGTCGAGCGGATCCGGGCCCTGGACCGCTACCCGGCGAACCGGCGGCGAAACCCGTCTCAGCGCCTCAACCGTCGCGTTCGGAAGGCGGGTCGGGATCGTTGCGCAGGAGTTCCTCGGGATGGTGCGCGTGATTGATCTCCGGCGGGCCGTCGCCGTTGGTCCAGCCGAGTCGACCGTTGCCGGTGACCTCGGTGCGCCACTCGCCGCGGCTCGCCCCGCCGTGGTCGCCGCCGCAGGCGAAATGCAACGAATCCGCGTCGGTGCGGCCGCCTTCGGCCCAGTCCGGTGAATGGTGAACTTCGCAGTTATAGCCCGATTCAAGGCAATTGGGGCGCGTGCAGCCCCGGTCGCGGGCGTAGCAGATGAGCCGCTGATCGGCTGTCGCGATCCGCTTCTGGCGGCCCAGGTACAGCGGCCGGCCGGTGTGCTCGTCGAACACCGCCAGGCAGTGAATCGCCTCGGCGGCCATGCGGATCAGGTCCGGCATCGGCAGCCTGGAGCCGCCGCCGGTGCGCGCGGGCGGGGGCATCGGGACCGACTCGTCGGCAGCCGCGGCGGCGGCCCGGTCGAGTTCGGCCAGCGTGGTGGTGACGATCACCGTCACGGGGTGGCCGCGGTGCACGCCGAGCCGGCCGGAGGAGATCGCGGCCTCCAGCCCGAGCTTGAGCGCGTCGTGGCAGCGCTGGGCGGGTGTGCGCTCGTCGCGCGCGCCGGGCTCGGTGTCGTCGGTCTGGTGGCGGCCCGGACGCACGGCCGCCTCGATGGCCTCGAAGTACGCCCGAGCCTCGGGGTCGATCAACCCCGACAGCCGCGACATGCCGTCGGGCCCCTGCGGGCCCAGGCGCAGCGCGCGGCGGCGGGCCCGATCCTCGTCGTTGAACAGCCCGTCGGGATTGAGGTGGTCCGCGATCCGCTGACCGAGCTTGGCGACGACGCCGGCATCGAGTTTCCGCGCGTGCCGCACCAGCGTTCGCTCGGCATCCGCCACGTCGGAGGGCGAAACGCAGGACGGCAGCACGTCGACCGCGTCGCATACCGCGCGGATGTGGTCCTCGCCGATGTCGCCCGCCTCGACCGCGGCGGCCAGATCCGGCAGCTCCGGAGGCAGCGGCTGGCCCGTCAACGAGCGCCGCGGCCGGATCCGCGCGGCGAGCTTGAAGCGGCGTTTGATTTCCCGCGGCGGGATGCGCAGCCGGGCCCACAGCCTCTCTCGTTCCGCCGGCACGCACTGGCTGCCGTCGGGCGGTTCGGCGATCTCGGCGAAGAACCGGTACATCAGGCCGCGGTTGGTGCGGTGCTGAGTCTCGAGCCGCTCGGCCACGCCGACCCGGAAGGCGTTGCCGACCACATCCGAGGAGGTCTCGCGCAGCGTGTCGTGCGCGGCGTCGATCGCGTCGAGGGCGGCGCCGATCCGCTCTCGTGCCTGTTCGGGGCCCAACGCGACCATGACCCCACGCTATCGAACATATGTTCGTACAACCATAGCGTTCGGTCGGGCTGTGGATGAAACGCGGACTGTGGATGACGCGCGACCTGCCCGGCCGGCGCCGGCGGCCCTGGCGAAGCGGCCGCCCGGCGTGCCAGTATGAAAAACCCAAGCCGCAACGGCGGCGGTGAACCGGTCGAGTGGTGTGCCGATGCCCGGTAGTGACGAGATGCCCGGTAGTGACGAGATGCCCGGTAGTGACAAACCGACGGCGCGGGTCCTGGCGCTGATCGTGCTCCTGCTCGTCGTCGCGGCGGCGCTGCGCGGCTACCTTCCGGCCCACGACCGGGCCCCCCGCACCGACGCGGGCAGCAACCCCGCGGCCTGGACGGCCGTCGTCGCGGCGCTGGCCGGGACGGTCACGCTGCTCGCGATCGCCGTGGTCGCGCGGCTGCGCGATCCGCGAGGGTTCGCACCCGGTGGGCCGGACCTGCCCGCGCTGCTCGGCACCGGCACCGGCCGGCCGGGCTGGCGCGTGCTGCTGATCGGCCTCGGGGTGATCGCGGGCCTGCTGCTGGTGCTGACGCTGCTGACCCGGGTCGCGGCCGGGCACGACGCCACGCCCCCCGCGCCGGGGTCCACGAGCGCGTCGCAGCGCCCGGCGCACGCCGGATCCGCATCGCCCCGGCAACCCCCACAGGGCAACTCCGGCAACATGTCCGGAGTCCTGATCGCCTGTACGCTGCCCCTGCTGCCGATCCTCGTCGTGGGCACGATCCTCGAGTCGCGACGGCGCTGGCGCGCCAAGACGCCCGGCCTAACGGCCGTGGACGACCGCGAATCCCCTGCGCCGCCAACGAATTCGGGTTCGCTGGTGCGGGCCGCCGAGCGCGGCCTGGCCGAGATGGCAGACCTGCGCCGGGAACCGCGCGAGGCGATCATCGCCTGCTACGCCGCGATGGAGCGCGAGCTCGCCAACGTGCCGGGCGCCGTCCCGCAGGACTTCGACACCCCGACCGAGGTGTTGGCCCGCGCCGTCGAGCGCCATGCGCTGCACGCCGACAACGCCATCCAGCTGGTCGACCTGTTCGGCGAGGCGCGGTTCAGCCCGCACGTGATGAACGAGGGCCACCGCGACGTCGCGGTACGACTGCTGCAGTTGGTGCTCGGCGAGCTCCGATCCGCGAGCCACGCATGAAAAGGATTGTCATCCTTGGCCTCTGCCTCATCGTCAGTGTGGAACTGCTGGCGCTGGCGCTGCCCGACCGCGCGCTCGTGCTCGTGGCCGCCGGTGTCGCGCTGGCGCTGGTGCTGCTCAACGTCCGCCGCGTCGTGGGAAGGGGACCGCAACCCGACGACGAACCCGGCACCGACGACCTTGGGGACTCGCTGCGCCGCTGGGTCGCCAACACGGAAACGACCATCCGATGGTCGGACTCGACGCGGGCCGACTGGGACCGCCATCTGCGACCGATGCTGGCGCGGCGCTACGAACTCGCCACCGGGCAAAGGCTTTCGAAGGATTCCGCCGCGTATCACGCCAGCGGCCGGATGCTGTTCGGAGCCGAACTCTGGGACTGGGTCAATCCCGACAACGTCACCCGCGGCGGTGACCGCGGGCCCGGCCCCGGCCGCGCCGCGCTGGAGGCGATCCTACGGAAGCTGGAGCAGGTATGACCTTGCCCACCGCGCTGCCGGCCGACAAGACCACCGCGTACTGCGGCGCGGTGATCGACGAGATCGAACGGGTGGTGGTGGGTAAGCGTTCGGCGCTCACGCTCATCCTCACCGCGGTGCTCGCCCGCGGGCATGTGCTGATCGAGGACCTGCCGGGACTCGGCAAGACGCTGATCGCGCGGTCCTTCGCCGCCGCGTTGGGGCTGCGGTTCACCCGGGTGCAGTTCACGCCCGACCTGCTTCCGGCCGACCTGCTCGGCTCGACGATCTACGACATGCAGTCGGGCCGGTTCGATTTCCGCGCCGGACCCATCTTCACCAACCTGCTGCTCGCCGACGAGATCAACCGCACCCCGCCCAAGACGCAGGCCGCCCTGCTGGAGGCGATGGCCGAACGCCAGGTCAGCATCGACGGCGAAACACACCAGCTCCCAACGCCGTTCATCGTCCTGGCGACCGACAACCCGATCGAGTACGAGGGCACTTACCCGCTGCCCGAGGCGCAGCTGGACCGGTTCGCGATCCGGCTGGAACTGCGCTACCTCTCCGAGCGCGACGAGACCGCGATGCTGCGCCGGCGCCTGGAACGCGGTTCGGCCGAGCCGGTGGTCGATCAGGTGGTGGACGCGCACGATCTGCTGGCCATGCGCGAATCGGTGGAACAGGTGAGCGTGCACGACGACGTCCTGCGCTACGTGGTGTCGCTGGCCGCGGCCACCCGGCACCATCCGCAGGTCGCGGTCGGTGCCAGCCCGCGTGCCGAGCTCGACCTGGTCCAGCTGGCCCGTGCCCGTGCGTTGTTGCTCGGGCGGGACTACGTGATTCCCGAAGACGTGAAGGCGCTGGCGATCCCGGCGGTCGCGCACCGGATCACGCTGCGGCCCGAGATGTGGGTGCGAAAGATCCAGGGCGCCGACGTCGTCGAAGAACTGTTGCGGCGCCTGCCGGTGCCCCGCACCGGCGGCGGCGACGGTCAAGCCACGCCGGGCCCGGCGTGACGGCCCCGGCGTGACGGGCCCGGCGTGATGGAGGCCCGCGCGGTCGAGTTCCGCTGGCGCGCAGCCCCGTTGACGCTGGCGGTCGCGACGTGTGCGGCGGCTGCGCTGGTTGCCGCGGTGATCGGCGACCGGTGGCAACTGATCGCGTTCGCCGCACCGCTGCTCGGTGTGCTGTGCTCGATCAGCTGGCAGCGTCCGGTGCCCCCGATCCGCGTGCACGGCGAACCCGGGTCGCAGCGCTGCTTCGAAGACGAGCAGGTGCGGCTCAGGGTGTGGGCGACCACCGACGACGCCGGGGCCATAACCGTCGAGCTGGCGGTCCCGGCCGTCGCGGGCATGCGGCTCGAAGTCCTCGACTCCGATGGCGGCGCGGCGAAAACGGTTGCGGCGACGGCGCATCGCTGGGGCCGGTACTGCGTGCGGGCCCGCGTGGACGTGGTCGCGCGGGGCGGGCTGCTGACCGGTACGGCCACCGTCGACGTCGCCGCCGTCATCGTGTTCCCGCTGACGCCGCCGCAGTCGACGCCGATCCCGCAGACCGAGCTGCTCGACCGCCTGGGCGCACACCTGACCCGGCACGCCGGCCCGGGCGTCGAATACGCCGACATTCGCCCCTACGTGCCGGGCGACCAGTTGCGGGCGGTGAACTGGCCGGTGAGCGCGCGCCGCCGCGCGTTGCACGTGACGCAACGGCTGACCGACCGCGCCGCCGACGTGGTGGTGCTGATCGACACCTATCGTCAGCCGGCCGGCCCGGCCACCGAGGCCACCGAACGGGCCGTCCGCGGAGCGGCGCAGGTGGTGCAGACGGCGCTGCGGCACGGTGATCGCGCCGGCATCGTCGCCCTGGGCGGCAACCGCCCGCGATGGCTCGGCGCCGACATCGGCCAGCGCCAGTTCTTCCGGGTGCTCGACACCGTGCTGGGCGCCGGCGAGCACTTCGAGGACACCACCGGCACGCTGGCGCCGCGCGCGGCCGTCCCCGCGGGGGCGATCGTCATCGCGTTCTCCACGCTGCTCGACACCGAGTTCGCGCTGGCGTTGATCGACCTCCGCCGGCGCGGGCACGTCGTCCTGGCGGTCGACATCCTCGACCGCTCCCCGTTCGAGGGCGAGCGCGACCCCCTGGTGGACGAATTGTGGGCGCTGCAGCGCTCCGCCATGTATCGCGACATGGCCGCCGTCGGTGTCGACATCGTGCCGTGGCGGGAAGGCGCCGCGTTGGAGCAGGCGATGGGCGTGCTGCCGGACCGTCGGCACCGGGTGCGGGGACGGCTGCGGGGATGAGCGCGGGCATCGCGGGCGCGGCACGGGTGGGCATTCCCGCGGTGTCGATCGCGGCCGGTCTGCTGATGGTGGTGTCGGTCGCCGCGGGCTCGCACGGGCCGGCGATGGTCGCGGGCGCGGCGGCTTTGACGGCGGTCGCCGTCGGGACGGTGTTCCGCGCCGCCGCAACGCTTGCCGTGTTGCTCGTGGTGGTCACGATCGCGCTGTCCGGCCCGCCGCCCGTGCCCGTCGGCCTGGCGGGGCTGTGCGCCGCGGCGTATCTGGTGTCCCGGCACGCCGCCGGTGCGTCGGCCGCCGTTGTCGTCGGCAGCAGGGCGACGTGGGTTGCCGCCCTGTGCTTTACGTCGGCCGGGTTGGTTGCGGCGTCGTTCCCGCTGCAGTCGCCGTGGTTGCCGCTTGTGGCCCCGCCGGGCGCGTTGGCGATTTTCGTGCTGGCCGCGCGGCCGTTCACCTAGGACGCCGCTGATGTAGTGGCCTCCAGCAGGGCGGGGGTTTTGCGGTATCGGGGTCTCGACGGTTGGGGGGCTTTCGCTGGCTGATATCAACGGGATCGCCAGGCGGCCTGATGGCCCGGTGGTCCCGAATCAGGCGATGGCCCAGCCCCCGGCGTCTGAATGCAGGCCCAGGGTGGCCAATCGAGCGAGGTTGATGGCTCCTGCTCTTGCCAAGATGTCGGTCAGAATGCGTTTTTGTCCGCGGCACCGAGCCTTGCGGCCACCCCAGGGGCGACGGGTGAAGTGACTGATCTTGCGTTTCCACGACCGGCCGATACGTTCGGTAATCGGCCTGCCAGTCTGGATCGCGTTGGCGGGCTTTGGCGTGCTGTAGGGCGGCTTCATGGGTATGGATGGTGATCACCCGTCCACGGCGGGCTTTGGTGCAGTCTGCCCGCCCGCAGCGGACACGACTCACACAATGCCCCGAAGTGAGCTATCTGCTGACGCCGGCCGGTGCTGATGGCCACGGTGTGCCCGGCTGGGCAGGTGACGGTGCTGGCAGCCAGGTCGATGCGGAACTGGTCTTTGGAATAGCCGTTGGCGTTGCGCACCGGGCGCACCTTGGCGCGCATGTCATGACCGCGTTGGGTCTGCTCATCGAGGGTGGCTCCATCGGCGTAAGCCGAATCACCATATACCTCAAAGACATTCGGCTCCGACTCGTTGTGCACCTGCTCACCGTGATCGTTACATCGGCATCGGCGTCGCGTCGGCGTCGGCGTCGGCGTCGGCGTCGGCGTCGGCGTCGGGTGCAGCACTTGTGGTGTCGGTGGCGGGGTTGCCCAGCAGCTCGTCGATGACCTCACGGTCGGCGGCGTTGGCCGGGGTGACGGCCACTCCGGTGATCAGCTCGTCGTCGGGGTCGATAGCGAGATGGGACTTGCAGCCATCGAAGGTCCGCGCGCGCGACTTGTGTCCATGGCGGGCTTCGGTATCGACGGTGGAGATCAGCCGATCGCGGGCCACCCGCCGGGCGATACGAAAAACCCCGTCGTCGCCGGCCTCGACGTCTTGGCCGGCCTCCAGTGCCAACAACTCGACCGCCTCACTGAGTGTCCCGTCAAGCTCGCGACCATCGCAGGCATCCAGTGCGGCGTTGGCGTCCTGCACCAGTGCATCCACCAAGGCTTCGCGAGCTTTGGGATCGTCCCAGTCACATGGCGGTTTGCCCAAGCTGGTGTCGTCATCGTCGCGGGTCAGCGCGGTGCGCACGGCACCGGCCAACTCCGGATCGGCCCGATCGGCGACCGTGAGTAGTTTGCGGATCGCAGCTCGCAGTTGGATCACCGTGTCCTGAGTGGCCACCGCATCCAACAGCGGCGTCGAATCCAGCACCCGCCGGCGTCCGCGCAACAACCCCGCCGCTCGCGCGATGGTGTTGACGTCCTCGAACAACCGGCGTGGCCGCTTGGATGCGCGTAGCCGGTTGCGCATGCCGACCAGCACCGTGGGATGAAACGCCTCGGCGTCCACGGTCAACCCCGCGGCCGCTTTCCAGCGCAGATCAAATGCCAGCCGGTCGCAGGCCTCCCCGATCCGAAAGCCCCTCGTATTCCTGCAGCAGCATCACCGTGGCCATTACCCGCGCTGGCACCGGCTGCCGACCCAGCACGGAGCGCTTGAACAAGTCGGCGAAATAGTCATCACCGGACAGCGCCCCACCGTGCTCGGCCAGCAGCCGATAGACACTGCTCGCCGGCAGCTGATCACCGACCAGCAGCATCACGTCATCGAATCGGCCCTGCCGATTCTCCCGTCCCAAAGCCACGCATCTGATCCTCGCCGCCCGCCCGCGCTAAATCCGCTCAGGCACGCCGAAATCCGCTGACTAAACCAGCACCGCCCTAGTCGGGGGCCGCACCACCGACAACGGGCCTTCCCACAATGTGTCGAACCGTTCATCGCGCGGCTTTCCTGCCCCGTCCTGACCGGATCCGTCCTGACCGGATCCGTCCTGACCGGATCCGTCCTGACCGGTGTGGGGTGGCCTGCGAACGGGAGTCGCGTCGGCAGCTTTTCGGCGTTGTCGCCGCAGATCTATTGGCTGCTGATGTTCGCGGTGACCGGTTCGCCCCCGAATGCTTGAGGCGGCGCGGCGTGGGACGGCCTGGCAGCCGAGTTGAGTTCTGCCGCAGCACCGTTCGGTTCGTTGACGTCGACACTGGCCGGGCTCACGACCGCGGGCACCCAACCTTTCGGCTTCCAGAACGCCGGCTACCACGACAACGGGTTCGACAACTCCGGGGCTACAACTCCGGTGCCTCCGAGATGGGGCCTTCGACTCGGGCTTGACGAACATGGGGCGTTCAACCCCGGTGGCACCAGCCGGCGGGGGACCACCGGCGCGTACGCGGGCGAGTCCACCGGCAACGTCGGCTTCTCCGCCTCCGACACCCCCCAACACCTGGCGCTGGAAACTCGGGGAACCCCGGAACCGGCCTGGGCAACGCGGGCAGCCTGAACACGAGTATCGGCAGCTCGTGCACGCAGGCCGGCACGGTCTCGGGCATCGGCACCGCCGTCTCCGGGTTCTACAGCTCGGGCGTCGAGGTCTCCGGATACCAGAACACGAGCACCGGCGCCATCGGGGTACCGAGCGCGGGATTCGGCAACATCGGCGACGGCAATAGGGGCATCGACAACTCGGGCACCCAGCTGACCGGCATCGACAACTCGGGCGCGAACAACGCTGGCATCGCGAACGCGGCCACCAATGCCAGCGGGGCCACCTTGACCTCGGGCGTACGGAACCCCGGGGACAACACTGCGTCAACCAGGGCTGACGGCCCGGCGGGGCGGCCGGCTCAGTGCAGCAGGTGCGCGGCGTGGTCGGCCAGGTCGAGCAGCGGCTGCGGGAACACCCCCAGCGCCACGGTGGCCACGGCGCACACGGCGATCGCGGCCTTGCTCAGGATGCCGGGCGCGACCACGTGGGGCGTGTCCTCGGTCGCCTCGGTGAAGAACATCGACACGATCACGCGCACATAGAAATACGCGGCGACCCCGCTGGCGATCACACCGACGACCACCAGCGGCACCGCCCCGCTCTGGGCGGCGGCCCGGAACACGGCCAGCTTGCTGACGAACCCGCTCGTCAGCGGGATGCCGGCGAAGGCCAGCAGGAACAGCGAGAACATCACGCCCACAATGGGTGAGCGCTGCCCGAGCCCCGCCCAGTGCGACACGGTGGCGTCCTCGACGCCGTCGGCGTCGCGGATCAGGCTCACGATGGCGAACGCCCCCATCGTGCTGAAGCTGTAGGCGAGCAGATAGAACAACGTGGCCGACAGGCCCGAATGGCTGTCGGCGATGACGCCGGTGAGGATGAAACCGACGTGGGCGACCGACGAGTAGGCCAGCAGCCGCTTGACGTCGGTCTGGTTGACCGCGGTGACCGTGCCCACCGCCATGGTCAGGATGGAGATCGTCCACAACACCGGCCGCCACTGGTCGTGCAGCGGCGGCAGCGCCACGTAGACCACCCGCAGCAGCGCGCCGAACGCCGCGACCTTGGTGGCCGCCGCCATGAGTCCGGTGACCGGGGTGGGCGCGCCCTGGTAGACGTCGGGAATCCAGGAGTGGAAGGGGACCGCGCCGACCTTGAACAGCAGGCCGACCGACAGGAGCGCGACGCCGACCAGCGCCATCGACGTGTCGGCTTGGGCGGCAAGGGCTTTGCGGATGCCGGGCAGCAGCAGCGTGCCGGTCGCGCCGTAGATCAGCGCGACCCCGTAGAGGAAGAACGCCGACGAGAACGCGCCCAGCAGGAAGTACTTCATCGCCGACTCCTGCGACAGCAGGCGGCGATGACGGGCCAGCCCGCACATCAGGTACAGGGGCAGCGACAGCACTTCCAGCGCGACGAACATGGTCAGCAGGTCGTTGGACGCGGGGAACACCATCATGCCGCCGACCGACAGCATCGTCAGCGGGAAGAGTTCGGTCTGCGCGGCCCCCGCCCGCTCGGCCTCGATCTCGGCGTCGCTGCCGGGCACCGCGGAGGCCTGCGGGGTGAAGGAATCCAGGCCGGCCGCCCGTGCGGCACCCACGGCCGCCCTGCTTTCCGCCTTGGACTGCGTGCGTTCGGCCATGAAGATGACCGCGAGCACGGCCACCAGCAGCACGGTGCCCTGCAGGTACAGCGCGGTGCGGTCGACGGCCATCGCGCCGAGCACCGCGGTGCGCCCCGACGTGCAGACCGAGCGGCTCACCACGACGACCGCGATGAACGCCGCCACCAGACCGCCGAGGGCGAGGCTCACCTGGGCGCCGTAACGGAACCTGCGCGGCACGAACGCCTCGGCCAGCACGCCGGCCACCGCGACGCCGAACACGATCAGCATCGGGGACAGCAGGAAGTACTCGATGCTGGGGGAGGGGAGCAGGATCATCGGTGCGGTCCTTCGGCTGTGCGGGGTAGACCGGTGCCCGGCGGCACGCTCGGCGCGGGATCGTGCTGGCCGATGGTGGTCATCGTGTTGGCGACGGCCGGGTTGATCAGCTCCAGCACCGGCTTGGGGTAGACCCCGAGACCGATCAGCAGCGCGATCAACGGTGCGACGACGAGCAGTTCACGCGCCTTGAGGTCGGTGATCTTTTCGCTGCCCGCGGCCAGCGGCCCGGTCATCACCCGCTGGTAGAGCCACAGCATGTAGATGGCCGCCAAAACCAGCGCGGTCACCCCGAACGCCCCGGCCAGCCAGTACCGGTTGAAAGTGCCCAGCAGCACCAGGAATTCGCTGACGAACGGCGCCAGCCCGGGCAGCGACAGGGTGGCCATGCCGGCTACCAGGAAGGTGCCCGCCAGGACCGGCGCCACCTTCTGCACACCGCCGTAGTCGGCGATCAACCGGCTGCCCCGGCGAGAAACCAGGAAGCCGGCGATCAGGAACACCGCCGCGGTGGACAGGCCGTGGTTGAACATGTACAGCGTCGACCCGCTCTGGCCCTGGCTGGTCATCACGAAGATGCCCGCGACGATGAACCCGAAGTGCGAGATCGAGGTGTAGGCGATCAGGCGCATCATGTCTTTCTGGCCGATCGCCACGACGGCACCGTAGATGACGCCGACGATGGCCAGCGTCACGATCAGCGGCCGGAAATACGTCGAGGCGTCGGGGAACAGCTGCAGGCAGTAGCGCAACATGCCGAAGGTGCCGACCTTGTCCATCACCGCCGTGATCAATACCGCGGTCGCGGGCGTGGCCTCCACGCAGGCATCGGGCAGCCATCGGTGGAACGGCCACAGCGGCGCCTTGATCGCGAACGCGAACATGAAGCCTGCGAAGAGCGCCTTGAACACCGCGGGGTCGACGCCCAGACGCCCGCTGTGCACCGCGTCCACGATCGTGCGGAAGTCGAAGGTGCCCGCACCGTGCTCCGCGGTCACCACATACAGCCCGATCACCGCGGCCAGCATGATCAGCCCGCCGAACAGGTTGTACAGCAGGAACTTCACCGCGGCGCGCGACCGGCCCGAACCCTGACCGAAGCCGCCGATCAGGAAGTACATCGGGACGAGCATGGCCTCGAAGAACACGTAGAACAGCAGCACGTCCAGGGCGATCACCGAGACCAGCACCATCGACTCGATCGCCAGCGTCAGGGCGATGTAGGCGTGTGGGCCGCGTGAGGACCGCAAGCTCGGCGAAGTCGAGCGCGGCGGGTCGCCACCATCGTCGTGAGTGCGTCCGCCTCCGTCCGTCCATCCGGCCACCTGCAGCACCGGGATCAGCACCACGGTGAGCAGCACCAGCACCACGGCGATGCCGTCGACGCCCAGGGTGTAGCCGGCCCCGAAAGCCGGGATCCACGAATGGCTTTCGACGAACTGGTAGGTGGGGCCGCCGGCCTCGAAGCCGGCGGTGATCACGACCGCCACCGCCAGCGTCAGCAGGCCGAACACCAGGCCGGCCCACCTGGCGAGCTGCCGCAGCCCGGGCGGCAGCAGGATGACCAGCACGGCACCCGCGAGTGGCAGCAGCCACAGCACGCTCAGCCAGGGGAGGTTGGTCATGAAAGCCCCGCTCACCAGAACCTCACCGCCAGGATCAGCGCGACCACCAGGACGGCGCCCGCCAGCATGGACAATGCGTAGTTGCGCGCGAACCCGGTCTGCAAGCCGCGCAGCCGGTCCGACGTCGCGCTCACCAGCGCCGCAAGGGCGTTGACGGAGCCGTCCACGCCCGCGTCGTCGAATTCGACCAGCGCGTGCGTCAGTTGGGCGCCGGGGCGCATGAACACCTCCTCGTTGAGGGCATCGCCGTAGAGGTCTCTGCGTGCGGCCGTCGTCAGCGGGTTGACCGCGAAGGGGGCGACCCGCGGGATGGGTGCGGTGGCGTACATCCGGTAGGCCACCGCGATTCCGATGGCGACCAAACCGAGCGACAGGGCGGTGCTGACCCAGGACGGCAGGGCGTTCGCGGCCGGTTCGTGGGCTCCCACGACGGGCTTGAGCCAGCGCTGCAGCGTCCCGCCCACCGCGAGCAGACCACCGGCGAACACCGAGCCGAAGGCCAGCACGATCATCGGCCAGGTCATCACCGCCGGCGCCTCGTGCGGGTGCGCGCCCGGCGCCCACCGCTTATGGCCGAAGAAGGTCATCAGCATCACCCGCGTCATGTAGAACGCGGTGATGCCCGCACCCAGCAGCGCGGCCCCGCCCAGCACGTAACCCCGGGTGCCGCCCGAGGTCATTGCCGCCTCGATGATGGCGTCCTTGGAGAAGAATCCCGAGAACGGCGGCACACCGATGATCGCCAGGTAGGCCAGCCCGAACGTGGCGAACGTGATGGGCAGGGCGGCGCGCAGGCCGCCGTAACGGCGCATGTCCTGCTCTTCGTGCATCGCCTGGATGACCGCGCCGGAGCCCAGGAACAACCCGGCCTTGAAGAAGCCGTGGGTGAGCAGGTGCATGATCGCGAACGCGTAGCCCGCCGGGCCGAGGCCGGCGGCGAGCACCATGTAGCCGATCTGGCTCATCGTCGAGGCGGCCAGCGCGCGCTTGATGTCGTCCTTGGCGCAGCCGATGACCGCCCCGAGCAGCAGCGTGACGGCGCCGACGATGACGACGGCCAGCTGCGCGTCGGGCGCCAGGTTGTAGAGCGGGTTGGACCGCACGATCAGGTACACGCCGGCGGTCACCATGGTGGCCGCGTGGATCAGCGCGGACACCGGGGTGGGGCCCTCCATCGCGTCACCCAACCAGGCCTGCAGCGGAATCTGCGCGGACTTGGCGCAGGCGCCCAGCAGCAGCAGCAGTCCCATCGCGGTCAACGCACCGCGACTGGCGGCCGGTGCCCCGGCGAACACCCCGGCATACGACAGCGTGCCGAAGGTGCTGAACATGACGAACATCCCGACGGCCAGCCCGGCGTCTCCGACCCGGTTCATCACGAACGCCTTCTTGGCCGCCGTGGCCGCCGAAGGCTTGTGGTACCAGAAGCCGATCAGCAGGTAGGACGCCAGCCCGACGCCCTCCCAGCCGACGTAGAGCACCAGATAGTTGTCGGCGACGACCAGCAGCAGCATGGACGCCAGGAACAGGTTGAGGTAGCCGAAAAAACGACGGCGATCGGCGTCCTCTTTCATGTAGCCGACCGAGTAGATATGGATCAGCGACCCGACGCCGGTGATCAGCAGCACGAAGCACATGGACAGCTGGTCGATTTGGAGCCCGACGTCGACTCTCAATTGCTCGACGGGGATCCAGGTGAACAACGTCTGGTGGATGGCACGGTCGTCCGCGGTACGGCCGAGCATGTCGGCGAACAGCGTCGCGCCCACACCGAACGACGCGAGCGCGGCGGCACAGCCCAGCCAGTGGCCCCAGGCGTCGGTGCGCCGACCGCCGAACAGCAGGATCGCGGCACCCGCCAGCGGCAGGGCCACCAGCAGCCAGGTGTAGTGAGTCACCAAAAGATTTGTCACGGTGGCGTTCTCAGCCTTTGAGTAGGTTCGCGTCGTCGACTGACGCCGATTTGCGGGCACGGAAAATCGTCATGATGATGGCCAGGCCGATCACGACCTCGCACGCGGCCACCACCATCGTGAAGAACGCGATCATCTGCCCGTCCAGGCGACCGTGCATCCGGGCGAAGGTGACGAACGCCAGGTTGACGGCGTTGAGCATCAGCTCGACGCACATGAACATCACGATGGCGTTGCGGCGCAGCAGCACACCCGAGGCCCCGATGGTGAACAGCAGGGCCGAAAGGTACAGGTAGTTGGCCGGATTCACGACGCACCCCCCTGAGGCAGGCTCGGGCTCGCCTCCCGGGCGGGCAGCTGCGTGCCGTCGCCGGTGTGGCTGTGCAGGATCGGCGACACCGACATCTGCGAATACGAGCCGTCGGGCAGCAGCGCGGCCGTGTCGACCGCGTTGCGGCGCGCGAAGACGCCGGGGTTGGGCAGCGGCGTGGGATGCCCGCCGGGCCGGAAGCGCTCCTCGGAAAGCTCCCGCTGCGTCTTGCGGCGCTCGAACCGCTCCCGGTGCGCCAGCACCATCGCCCCGATGGCGGCGGTGATCAGCAGCGCGCTGGTCAACTCGAAGGCCCACAGGTACCGCGAGAAGATCAGCGCCGCCAGGCCTTCCACGTTGCCGTTGGCATTGGCGGCGCCCAGCCCGGCGAAGCCGCCCGCCGCCACGTTGCCGATGGCGGCGACCAGCAGGACGCCGAACCCGAACCCGGTCACCACGGCCGCGACGCGCTGCCCGCGCAGCGTCTCTTTCAGGGACTCGGCGGTGTCCACGCCGATCAGCATCAGCACGAACAGGAACAACATCATCACCGCGCCCGTGTAGACCACGACCTGCACGACGCCGAGGAACGGCGCGTCCTGGACCATGTAGAACACCGCCAGGATGATCATCGTCATCGCCAGGAACATCGCCGAGTAGACGGCGTTGACCGCCAGCACCACCCCGAGCGCCCCGATCAGCGCCAGCGCGCCCAGCACCCAGAACGTCACCGCTTCGCCGGTGGAGGTGCGCACGATGGCGTCGGCCGCCAGGAGGTGGACGGTGGACGCAGTCACCGGGGGTCCCCGGCGGCCTGGTGTGCGCGCAACCCCTGTGCGGTCACGTTGCCCTGGTAGTAGTCCTTGTCGGTGGCGCCCGGCGTCCGGGGGTGCGGCGGGGCGAGCATGTCTTGCAGCAGTGGCGCCAGCAGCCGGTCCTTCTCGTAGATCAGGTCGGCTCGGTTGTCGTCGGCCAACTCGTACTCGTTGGTCATCGTCAGCGCGCGCGTCGGGCAGGCCTCGATGCACAGCCCGCAGCCGATGCAGCGCAGATAATTGATCTGGTACACCCGGCCGTAGCGCTCGCCGGGGGAGAACCGTTGCTCCTCGGTGTTGTCCGCGCCCTCGACGTAGATGGCGTCCGCCGGGCAGGCCCAGGCGCACAACTCGCAGCCGATGCACTTCTCCAGGCCGTCGGCGTAGCGGTTGAGCTGGTGACGGCCGTGGTAGCGGGGCGCCACCGGGCCCGGCTTCTCCGGATACTCCTCGGTCACGTGTTTTTTGAACATCGCGGCGAACGTCACGCCGAATCCGGCTACGGCGTCCAAGAATCTGGCGTCGAGGAACTTAGCCACGGGCATTCTCCTTGCTCGCACCGATCGGGGTCGTCAGGGCCTTCATCGGCAGCGGCGGCACCGGGAACGCCGGCTCCAGGGCCGCGGCACCGCGACCCTTCCCGCGGCGGCGCAGCTCCCGTTCCATCGCGCGGACGTCGGGACTGGTGAACGGCTTGCGCAACAGCAGCACCAGCACGGCGGCCACCACGACACTGCTGACCACCAGCAGCGGTGTCCAGTACGGGTAACCCTGGTTGCGCAGCGTGCGGATGACCGCCGCGATCAGGACCCACACCAGCGAGGCCGGGATCAACAGTTTCCAGCCCAGCGCCATGAACTGGTCGTAGCGCAGCCGGGGCAGGCTGGCGCGCAGCCACATGTAGACGAACAGGAAGGTCCACATCTTGGCGGTGAACCAGAGCACCGGCCACCATCCGGAGTCGGCGCCCGCCCACATGTTCAGCGGCCACGGCGCGTGCCAGCCACCGAAGAACAGGGCCGTGGCAAGCGAGGAGACCGTCATCATGTTGACGTACTCGGCCAGCATGAACATCGCGAACTTCAGCGACGAGTACTCGGTGTGGAACCCCGCGACCAGCTCACCCTCGGCCTCGGGCAGATCGAAGGGCGCACGGTTGGTCTCGCCGACCATCGAGATGAGGTAGATGATGAACGACGGCAGCAGCAGGAACACGTACCAGACCCGGTTCTGGGAGGCGACGATCTGCGACGTCGACATCGAGCCCGCGTAGAGGAACACCGCCGCGAACGACAGCCCCATCGCGACCTCGTAGGAGATGACCTGGGCGGTGGAGCGCACCCCGCCCAGCAGCGGGTAGGTGGACCCGGACGCCCACCCGCCCAGCACGATGCCGTACACCCCGATCGCCGAGAGCGCGAGGATGAACAGCACCGCGACCGGAAGGTCGGTCAGCTGCAGCGGCGTCCGGTGGCCGAACACCGACACCACCGGGCCGAACGGGATGAACGCGAACGCGGTGAACGCCGGGATCACCGAGATGGCCGGCGCCGCCATGTACACGAACCAGTCGACGCCCTTGGGGGTGATGCTCTCCTTGAGCGCCAGCTTGATCCCGTCGGCCAGGCTCTGCAGGGCGCCCCACGGCCCCACCCGGTTGGGGCCGGGCCGCAGCTGCATCCAGCCGAGAATCTTGCGCTCCATCAGGATCGCGACCAGCACGTTGAGCATGAGGAACACGAAGACGGCCAGCGCCTTGCCCAGCACCAGCCACCAGGTGTCGTGCCCGAAGGCGGCCAAGGTCATCGGGTCGCTCCAATCCCCACGATGTTGCCGGCGGTGACGCCGAGCTCGCGGTGCACCGCCGAACCCGGCGAGTTCAGCGGGAGCCACACCACCCGGTCGGGCATGTCGGTGACGCTCAGCGGCAACGTGATCGAGCCGCGCGCCGTGCTGACCGTGACCGCGTCGCCGTCGGCGGCGCCGATCTCGGCGGCCGTGCCGGCCGACAGCCGCGCCACGGGTTTGCGCGCGGTCCCGGCCAGATGCGGTTCGCCGTCCTGCATCCGGCCGCCGTCGAGCAGCATCCGCCAGCCGGTCAGCACCGCTTGACCTTTTTGCGGCCCGTCACGGGATTCGGCCGGCTGCGGGGTCGCGACGTCGGGCCCGGCGGCCCAGTTGCCGTCCCAGGTGCCCAGCCCGGACAGTTCGGCGCGGGCCGCGTCGGCGGTCGACAGCCCCAGGTAGATGCCCATCTCGTCGGCCAGCGCGTCGAGCACCTGGTGGTCGGATTGGGCGGCGTGCCCGCTGGTGCCGTGCAGCGCCGGTTCGAACGGGCGGTACCGGCCCTCCCAGTTGACGAACGCCCCGGCCTTCTGCGTCGTCGGCGCGACCGGGAACACCACGTCGGCGCGCTCCGTCACGGCGCTGTGCCGCAGCTCCAGGCTGACCACGAACCCGGCGGCGTCCAGCGCGGCCAGCACCGCGTCGGGGTCGGCGAAGTCGTCGGGCTCGACACCGCCCACCACCAGCGCGCCCAGCGTCCCGTCGGCGGCGGCCGCCAGGATGCCGGCCACGTCACGTCCACCGGCGCAGGGCAGTTCGGAGACGTTCCACGCCGCGGCGATCTGCGCGCGGGCGGTCTCGTCGCCGATTGGGCGGCCACCGGGCAGCAGTCCGGGCAAGGCCCCGGCCTCCAGCGCGCCGCGCTCGCCGGCGCGGCGCGGCACCCACGCCAGCCGGGCCCCGGTGGCGTCGGCAAGCCGCGCGGCGGCGGACAGCCCGCCGGGCACCGTGGCCAGGCGCTCGCCGACCATGATGACCGCGCCGGGAGTCGACAGCAGCTCGGCCACCTCGCCGGTGGCCAGGCCGTCCAGTGCCGCCGCTTCGGCCCCGGGAGCGGTCTGCAGCAGCCGGCCCGCCATCTTGTGCAGCGCGCGCGTCGCGAACGGCGCGACCGCGTACACCGGGACGCCGCGCTTGCGGGCCGCCTTGCGCAGCCGCAGGAACACGATCGGCGACTCTTCTTCGGGCTCGAACCCGACCAGCAGCACCACCGGCGCCGATTCCAGGTCCGCATAGCCGACGTCGCGCCGGCCGGCGATCCGCGCCGCCAGGAAGTCGGCCTCCTCGGCCGAGTGTGGCCGGGCGCGGAAGTCGATGTCGTTGCTGTCCAATACGATTCGGGCGAACTTGGAGTACGCGTAGGCGTCTTCCAGGGTGGCCCGGCCGCCGACCAGCACACCGGTGCGCCCGCGGGCCGCGTCGAGGCCCCGGATCGCCATCGCCATCGCGTGCGACCACGACGCGGGCACCAGCGTGCCGTCTTCGCCGCGGATCAGCGGGGTGGTGATCACGTCCGGTGCGGTCGCGTAGTTGAACGCCCACCGGCCCTTGTCGCAGTTCCACTCCTCGTTGACCTCGGGGTCGTCGCCGGCCAGGCGGCGCAGCACCGTGCCGCGGCGGTGGTCGGTGCGCTGCGCGCAGCCCGAGGCGCAGTGCTCGCAGACGCTGGGGCTGGAGACCAGGTCGAACGGGCGGGCCCGGAACCGGTAGGCCATCCCGGTCAGCGCGCCGACCGGGCAGATCTGCACGGTGTTGCCCGAAAAGTAGGAATCGAAGGGCTCGTTGGCGTAGATGCCGACCTGCTGCAGCGCGCCCCGCTCCTGCATGTCGATGAACGGATCCCCGGCGATCTGCTCGGAGAACCGGGTGCAGCGGGCGCACAGGATGCAGCGCTCCCGGTCCAGCAGCACCTGCGAGGAGATGTTGATCGGCTTGGCGAACGTGCGCTTGACGTCGGTGAAACGAGAATCGGTGCGGCCGTTGGACATCGCCTGGTTCTGCAGCGGGCACTCGCCGCCCTTGTCGCACATCGGGCAGTCCAGCGGGTGGTTGATCAGCAGCAGTTCCATCACGCCGTGCTGGGCCCTGTCGGCGGCCTCGGAGGTCAGCTGGGTGTGCACCACCATGTCGTCGGTGGCCACCGTGGTGCACGACGCCATCGGCTTGCGTTGCCCCTCGACCTCGACCAGGCATTGGCGGCACGCGCCGACCGGGTCCAGCAGCGGGTGGTCGCAGAAGCGCGGGATCTGGATGCCCATCAGTTCGGCGGCGCGGATCACCAACGTGCCCTTGGGCACGCTGATCTCGTTGCCGTCGATGGTCAGCGTCACCATGTCCGGATGGCTCACCCCGCCGCCGGTCTCGGTTTTGGCCGCACTAGTCATCGGGGCGTCATGCCTTTCCATTCGGCGTCAGCATCGCGTCTTTGGGGTCGAACGGGCATCCGCCGCCCTCGACGTGGGCCACGTACTCGTCGCGGAAGAACTGAATCGACGACATCACCGGGCTGGCCGCGCCGTCGCCCAACGCGCAGAACGCCTTTCCCAGGATCGAGTCGGAGATGTCCAGCAGCTTGTCGATGTCCTCGCTCGTGCCCCTACCGGTCTCGAGCCGCTCGTAGATCTGGTCCAGCCAGAAGGTGCCCTCGCGGCACGGCGTGCACTTCCCGCACGACTCGTGCTTGTAGAAGTACGTCCAGCGACGCACGGCGCGCACCACGCAGGTGGTCTCGTCGAAGATCTCCAGCGCCTTGGTGCCCAGCATCGAGCCGACGCCGCCCACGCCCTCGTAGTCCAGCGGCACGTCGAGGTGCTCGTCGGTGAGCAGCGGGGTGGACGATCCGCCCGGGGTCCAGAACTTGAGCCGGTGCCCGGCCCGCACCCCGCCGGCGTAGGCGAGCAGCTCGCGCAGCGTGATGCCCAGCGGGGCCTCGTACTGGCCGGGCCGCGTGACGTGACCGGACAGCGAATACAGCGTGAAGCCGGGCGATTTCTCGCTGCCCATCGACCGGAACCAGTCGACGCCGTGCAGGATGATCGGCGGCACGCTGGCGATCGTCTCGACGTTGTTGATCACGGTCGGGCAGCCGTAGAGCCCGGCCACCGCGGGGAACGGCGGCCGCAGCCGCGGCTGGCCGCGCCGGCCCTCCAGCGAGTCCAGCAGCGCGGTCTCCTCACCGCAGATGTACGCGCCGGCCCCGGCGTGCACCACCAGCTCCAGATCGAAACCCGAACCGTTGATGTCGCGGCCCAGGTAACCGGCGGCGTAGGCCTCGGCCACCGCGTTCTGCAGGCGGCGCAACACCGGCAGCACCTCCCCGCGCACGTAGATGAACGCGTGGTGGGCCCGGATCGCGTACGCCGCGATGATGACGCCCTCGACCAGCAGGTGCGGTGTGGCCAGCATCAGCGGCATGTCCTTGCACGTACCGGGTTCCGACTCGTCGGCGTTGACCACCAGGTAGTGCGGCTTGGCGGCCGCCCCGGAGTCGCCCTGCGGAATGAACGACCACTTCGTGCCGGTCGAGAAGCCCGCGCCGCCGCGCCCGCGCAACCCGGAGTCCTTGACGGTGGCGATCAGCGCGTCGGGCTCCATGGACAAGGCTTTCTTCATCGCCTTATAGCCGTCGTTGCGCTGGTAGGTGTCCAACGTCCAGGACTCGGGGTCGTCCCAGAAGCGGCTGATCACCGGCGTCAGCGGCGTCGCCTGCGATGCCGTCATGACTGGGCCTCCGGCCCCGGTTCGGGCGCGGCCGGCGCCTCCATGCCCAGTTCGCGGGCCACCTTCAGGCCGGCCAGGGTCGCCGCGCCGGCGCCGCCCTGGCCCTGGTCGGGGCGCTCGTCGGGCAGGCCGGCCAGGATCCGCGACGTCTCCCGGAAGACGCACAGCGGGGCGCCGCGAGTGGGCGACTTGGGCGTCCCGGAACGCAGGGAGTCGACGAGTTCGCGCGCCGACTCGGGTGTCTGGTTGTCGAAGAACTCCCAGTTGACCATCACCACCGGGGCGAAGTCGCAGGCGGCGTTGCACTCGATGTGCTGCAGCGTGACCGACCCGTCGGCCGTCGTCTCGTCGTTGCCGATGCCGAGGTGCTCTTTGAGGCTCTCGAAGATCGCGTCGCCGCCCAGGACGGCGCACAGCGTGTTGGTGCAGACCCCGACCAGGTAGTCGCCGGTGGGTCCGCGGCGGTACATCGTGTAGAAGCTCGCCACCGCCGACACCTCGGCCCCGGTCAATCCCAGCTGCTCACCGCAGAATTCGAGACCCGCGGGCGTCAGGTAGGAGTCCTGGGCCTGCACCAGGTGCAGCAGCGGCAGCAGCGCGGAGCGCTTGCTGGGGTAGCGGCCGATGATCTCCTTGGCGTCGACCTCCAGCCGGGCCCGCACCTGGGGCGGGTAGGACTGCGGCGCACCCTCGACCACGAACGCGTTGGGTTCGTCGATCGGGGGGCCGAGCCGGAGGAACACGGGCTGACCCTGCGGATCCGTCTCCGCCTGACGACGATGCGGCCGCGCAGCGGCCGAGGTGGGGGTACCGCCCGCTTGCGGGGGAGAGTCGGGCAAATCTGTCATCGGTCCACCCCGCCCATCACCGGGTCGATGCTGGCCACCGCGGCGATCAGGTCGGCGACCATCCCGCCCTCGCACATCGCGGCGACCGACTGCAGATTGGTGAACGACGGGTCCCGGTAGTGCACCCGGTAGGGGCGGGTGCCTCCGTCGCTGACCATGTGCACGCCCAGCTCGCCGCGCGGCGATTCGACCGTGCTGTAGACCTGGCCCGCGGGCACCCGGATACCCTCGGTGACGAGCTTGAAGTGATGGATCAGCGCCTCCATCGAGCCGCCCATGATCTTGGCGATGTGCTCCTGGGAGTTGCCCATGCCGTCGGGGCCCACCTTCAGATCGGCCGGCCAGGCGATCTTGCGGTCCTCGACCATCGTCGGACCCGGCCGCAGCTTGTCCAAACACTGCTCCACGATCTTCATCGACTCCCACATCTCTTTCACGCGAATCATGTAGCGCCCGTAGGCGTCACACGTATCGGCGGTGATCACGTCGAACTCGTAGTTCTGGTACCCGCAGTAGGGCTCGCTCTTGCGCAGGTCGTACGGCAGACCGGTGGACCGCAGGATCGGGCCGGTGATCCCCAGCGCCATGCACCCGGTCAGGTCCAGGTAGCCGATGCCCTCGGTGCGGGCCTTCCAGATGGCGTTCTCGTTGAGCAGGGCGCCCATCTCGCGCAGCGGATCACGCAACTCCTCGAGGGCCTGCGCGACCTCGTCGATCCCGTTGGGCGGGAGGTCCTGCGCCACGCCGCCGGGCCGGATGTAGGCGCTGTTCATCCGCAGGCCGGTGATCGACTCGAACAGCCGCAGCACGATCTCGCGGCCCCGGAAGCCGACGAACATCGGGGTCATCGCGCCCAGTTCCATGCCACCGGTGGCCAGCGCCACCAGGTGCGAGGAGATCCGGTTGAGCTCCATCATCATCACCCGGATGACGCTGGCCCGCTCCGGGATCTGGTCGGTGATGCCCAGCAGCTTCTCCACGCCCAGGCAGAACGCGGCCTCGTTGAAAAACGGTGCCAGGTAATCCATCCGGGTCACGAAGGTGACGCCTTGGGTCCAGTAGCGGTACTCGAGGTTCTTCTCGATCCCGGTGTGCAGGTAGCCGATTCCGCACCTGACCTCGGTGACCGTCTCGCCCTCGATCTCCAGGATCAGCCGCAGCACCCCGTGGGTGGACGGGTGCTGGGGTCCCATGTTGACGACGATGCGCTCACCGGGGTCCGCCTTGCGGGCGGCCTCGACGACCTGCTCCCAGTCCTGGCCGCCGGCGACCACCAGGGTTTCGGGGTCGGTCAATCCTCTCGTTTCGCTCATCAGTTGTAGCCCCTCCGCTCGTCGGGCGGGGGTATCCGCGCGCCCTTGTACTCCACCGGGACTCCGCCGAGGGGGTAATCCTTGCGCTGTGGGTGCCCCTGCCAGTCGTCGGGCATCTCGATGCGGGTCAGCGACGGATGCCCGTCGAAGACGATGCCGAAGAAGTCGTAGGTCTCGCGTTCGTGCCAGTCGTTGGTCGGGTAGACCGCGTACAGCGACGGGATGTGCGGATCATCATCCGGCGCAGCCACTTCCAGCCGGACGCGGCGCCCGTGGGTGATCGACTGCAGGTGGTAGACGGCGTGCAGTTCCCGGCCGGCCTCGTGCGGGTAGTGCACGCCGCTGACCCCCAGGCACATCTCGAAACGCAGTTCCGGTTCGTCGCGCAGCCGCTGGGCGACCTGCGGCAGCAACTCCCGGCGCACGTGCAGCGTCAGCTCGTCGCGGTACACGACGACCTTCTCGATCGCGTCGCCGAATTCGACACCGGCGCGCCCCAGCGCCTCGGCCAGCCGGTCGGCGACGTCGTCGAAGTAGCCGCCGTAGGGCCGGGAAGTGCTGCCCGGCAACGTGACCTCGCGCACCAGCCGGCCGTAGCCGGAGGTGTCGCCGGTGCCCGAGACCCCGAACATGCCGCGGCGGACGTCGATCAGTTCCTCGTCGGCGCGGGCCACCGCCTGCTGCGGGTCCTGGTCCGGCCCGCTCACCGCAGCAGTCCGAGCATCTCGATGGTGGGCCGGGCCGCCAGCGCCGCCTCCTCGGCCTCGGCGATGGCATGTTCCCGGTTGACGCCGAGCGGCATCTCCTGAATCTTTTCGTGCAGCTTGAGGATTGCGTGCAGGAGCATCTCCGGGCGCGGGGGGCAGCCGGGCAGATAGATGTCCACCGGGACCACGTGGTCGACGCCCTGCACGATCGCGTAGTTGTTGAACATCCCGCCGGACGACGCGCACACGCCCATCGACAGCACCCATTTCGGCTCGGCCATCTGGTCGTAGATCTGGCGCAGCACGGGGGCCATCTTCTGGCTGACCCGCCCGGCCACGATCATCAGATCGGCCTGCCGCGGTGTCGCCGAGAACCGCTCCATGCCGAACCGTGCGATGTCGAACCTCGGCCCGGCCGTCGCCATCATCTCGATTGCGCAGCAGGCCAACCCGAACGTCGCCGGCCACAGCGAGTTCTTGCGCACGTAGCCCGCGACCTTCTCGACGGTGGACAGCAGAATCCCGCCGGGCAGCTGTTCTTCCAGGCCCACGCCCTACCTCGATCCCATTTCGGTTCTCAATCCCACGTCAGGCCCCCGCGGCGCCACACGTAGGCGTAGGCCACGAAAACCGTGAGCATGAACACGACCATTTCGACCAGCGCGAACGTCCCCAGCGAGTCGTAGCTGACCGCCCAGGGATACAGGAACACGATCTCGATGTCGAAGACGATGAACAGCATCGCGGTGAGGTAGTACTTCACCGGGAACCGCTGTCCGCCGGTCGTGTGGGCAGTGCTTTCGGTGGGCTCGATCCCGCACTCGTAGGCCGCCAGCTTCGACCGGTTGTACCGCGACGGGCCGAGCAGACTCGCGATCACAATCGAGCCCACGGCAAACGCGGCGGCGATGGCTCCCAGTACCAGGATGGGTATGTAGGCGTTCAACTCGCTCCAAGATCCGTCGTACGGGCCGCCGGGCGGCGGCCGGGCGGGGTGGCCGGGCCGCTGTGACGGACAGGGGCTGTGTCCGTTCGCAGTGACCTCTAACATAGCGTCGCGGCGGCCGCAGCGCTTGCCCGGGGGTGGGCTATCGAGTCGGTTGCCCGGCCCTCGACCGGGACGTCGACCCGCCTTGCGCGGACCCTCACCTCGGCCACGGCAGCCTGGTGGGGCGAGCGGGCTAGCGAGCGGGCGTCCGCAGCAGGCCCAGCACCGTGCGGCCCAGCACGATCGGGTCGATGGGATGCGGCACCGCGGCTTCGGCACGCGACCACTTGGCCAGCCAGGCATCGTCGGGACGCCCGGTGAGCACGACGATCGGCGGGCAGGTGTCCAGTTCGTCCTTGAGCTGTTTGGCGATTCCCATGCCGCCCGTCGGCGACGCCTCCCCGTCGAGGATGGCGAGATCGATCCCGCCTTCGTCCATCCGCTTCACGACCATGGCGCCGGTCGCCACCTCGACGTAGTTCAGCTCGGGCAGGTCCGGGTGCAGGTGCCGGCCCAACGCCTGGATCACTTCCCGGCGCGTGTCGGCGTTGTCGCTGTAGACGAGGACGCGCAGGGCGACGGTGGAGTCGGGGTTCGAGGCGGGCACGAGCAGATGGTACTGCGGCGGCCCCGCGCCTACCCGGTTACCCGCACGAAGACGGCGTCGGCCGCCGCCGTCGTCGTCTCCGCCATCATGCCGAACTTGTTCCAGCCCAAGCCGAACCGGGACCGCTCGACCCGGGTTTGGCCGGCGATGCGGACCGCGCCGTCGTCGAGTTCGGTGACGGTGACGGGCAGCGGCAAGGGCGCGGTGACCCCCTTGACGGTGAAGTCGGCGCGCACGTCGGCCGCCCTTCCCGTGTTGGGGTGCATCCCGGTGACGACGACGGTGATCTCGGGGAAGCGTTCGACGTCGAAGAAGTCGGCCGAACGCAGGTGCGCGTCGCGACGGCCGATACCGGTGTCCAGCGACGCGGCCCGGATGTCGACGCGTCCGGACACCGCGCCGTCGTCGGTGACCCGCCCCTCGCCGGTGAACTCGGTGAAGCGGCCCTTGACGCTCAGCAGGCCCCACATGTTCTTGATCGCGAAGGTGATCGAGGAGCGCTCCGGGGCAAGGGCCCACACCCCGGGCGTGCCGGGATCGTTCAGCAGTGTCTCCAAAGTCGTCATCGTCCTCCCTTTCCGGTTGCGGACCCCGGCCGGTGGATCAGCGGCGCGATCCCGGCGTGCGCCACGGGCGGTCCACCGTTGCCCCGTCGCCGCTCCCGATCGCGCCGAACGGGCGGCCGGCCAGGTCGACGATGGTCTCGGCGGTGGAATCGGGCATGCGACCGTCGTACCACCTCCCGCGCCCGTTGGGGAGGGCTACGCGCAGATCTATTCCGTTTCGCCGTCCGGCTCGTCGTATCCCGGGTGCGCGACCGCCAGCCGGCGCCCCACCAGGGTGCGCAGGCAGGCGGTGACCTCCTCGGCGCGCCCGTCCAGGTCGCCGGCCCTGATCGCGGCGGCGAGCTCGTCCTCGTCGGCGTAGCCGAGGCGGGCCAGCGCCGCCTTGCTGTCCGCCTCGCTCTCGTCGAGCAGTTCCCGCTCGACGATGCGCAACGCGTTGGCGGCCACCCGGGCGTGGAAGTTGACCTGTCCGGTGGTGGATTCCCGGACCTCGGATTCGAGGAACTCGGCCACCGCGGCGACGAGTTCGGCCGCCAGCGGGCGGCCATAGGCGCCGATCACGGGCCCCCCTTCGGCCGCGCGCCCTCGAGCAGGTCGAGCAGGTCCCATTCGGTCTCGCAGACGCGCCGGCCGATCGTCGCCAACTCCACCGAGCGGGACTGCCCGCTCAGATGCCGCTCCGCCTGGTAGCGGCAGATGACACCCCAGCGCAGCGTCGCCAGCACCCGCCACCAGTGGAACGCCACCCGGTCGACGCTGGTCCCGGCGGCCTCCTCGTAGGCCCGCAGGAAGCTTTCGACACTGCCCAGGCCCCCCGCGCCCAGGCTGGCCGGGGCGCCGAACCGCCAGGCCCGGATGCAGAACCAGGCCAGGTCTTCGTAGGCCTGCCCGGCGTGCACCAGTTCCCAGTCGAGGACCGCGGCGAGGTCGGAGCCGTCGACGATGAGGTTTCCCATCCGGAAGTCGCCGTGCACCAGGACCCGCGCCGACGGTCGGGGCCGGCGGGCGGCCAGCCAACGGAATGCCCATTCGAACGTGGCGGTGGTGTCGCCCATCGCGTCGAGGCGCTCGCGCCACTGGGCGAGTTGGTCCTCGTGGGTCAGCCCGGGCAGGTCGGGGTCGGCCCGGTGGATGGCGGCCAGCGCCCGCGCGCACTGGCGGAGCAGCCCGGTGCGGGCCTCGTGCCCGCGGCCGTCGGCGTCGAGCTGCCGCTGGATGCGCCGGACGATGGTCTCGCCGGTGATCGCGTCGCAGATGAGAAACGGATTGCCCAGTGCGGCGGGCGAATCCTCGGCGATCAGGACGTGGGGGACGGGCGCGCCGGCCGCGGCCGCCGCGGCTTGCGCGCGGGCCTCGAGTTCCATACCGGCGTGCACGTCGTCGGGGGGGCCGGTGCGCAAGATCAACGCCCGGCGCCCGCCGTCCGTGACGGCGTCGAACGCCCAGGTGGTGCGGCTGGCGCCACCGGTCAGCGGGCGCAGACTCTCGACGGCGGTGCCCGCGCCGAGAACCCGCGTCAGAACCCCCGTCAGCTTGGGGAGCAGCTCCGGTGCGGACGTCACTGCTTGCCGAACTTGAACAGCCGCTGCGCCACCCGGCGGATCTGGATCTCCTCGGCACCCTCGGTGATCCGGTAGCGGCGGTGGTGGCGGTAGATGTGCTCGAAGGGTTCGTGCCGGCTGTAGCCGAGGCCGCCGAAGACCTGCATGGCGCGGTCGGCGGCGTCGCAGACCAGCCGGTTGGCGCGGTAGTTGGCCATCGACACCTTGTCGGAGACCTCCATGTGGTGGTCGCGGTCCAGATGCCAGGCCGCGTAGGCCACGAGCAGCCGCACCATCTGCGCCTCGGTCTGCAACTCGGCCAGCGGCCACTGCACGGCCTGGTTGACCGCCAGGGGCTTGCCGAACACGCTGCGCTGCCCGGCGTACGCGGCGGCGCGGTCGATGCAGTACTGCGCGGCGCCCAGGCTGCTCGCCGCTTGCCGAATCCGGTTCTCGTGCAGGAACGTCTGTGCGACCTCCAGGCCGCGGCCCACCTCGCCGAGCACCGCGTCGGCGGGCACCCGCACGTCGTCGAGTTCGACCTCGCCGTGGTCGGTGGGCATGTTGAACGTCCACCAGTAGTACGGCACGCCGAAGCCGGGGGCGTCGGTGGGGACCAGGAACGCGGTGATGCCGTGCGCCTGCCCCGGCTCCCCGGACGTGCGGGCGAAGACCAGGTCGTGGGTGGCGCGGTGCACGCCGGTGTTGAACCGTTTGGAGCCGTTGATCACCCAGTCGTCGCCGTCGGGTACGGCACGGGTTTCCAGCCAGGTGGCATCCGAGCCGTGCTTCGGTTCGGTCAGGCCGAACGCCATGGAGCGCTCCCCGGTGATCAGCGCCTCCGACCAGGTGCCGCGCTGCTCGTCGGTGCCGAACCGCTCCATCATGATCACCTGCGCGAAGTTCCCGACGATCGACGACTCGTTCTGCAGGTCGTTGTGCAGGCCGAGGCCCTTGTGCGCCAGATGCTCGCGGATGACGGCCATGTCGAGGTTGGTGCCGTCGCGGCCGCCCAGCGACGCCGGCAACGCGTAGCGCAGCCACCCCGCCCGGTCGGCGCGCCGGCGCATCTCGGCGAGCAGGTCCTCCCACTCCCGGGTCGGGATGCCGTCGTTGTCCCAGTCGGTGCGGGCATGTTCGCGGCGCTTGTCGAAGTACTGGGCGTGGTCGCGTTCCAGCGGCTTGATCTCCGCCTCGATGAACGCGTCCATCTCGGCGAGCAGGCCCGGAAGATGTTCGGGGACGGTAAAATCCATGATGATCTCCTTATGTGCCGTACAGGGTTTTCTTCCAGACCGTCGACAGGGTCGTGATGGCGTCCTCATCGCTGATCTTCAGGCCGAGGCCCTCGGGACCCGAGGCGCCGACGAACACGGTGGTGAAGTTCTCGAACAGCAGCGCGATGGCCGCCGCGGTGTGCTGGGGGTGCAGGTCGGTCCCGTGGCCCTGCTCCTGTGCGCGGCGCACGGAGGCCGCCACGATGTCCATGCCGAACCGCCGGAACTCGTTCTGCAGGCGGGCGAACCGTCGTTGGGTGGCGGCCAGCTGCGCGACCGCGATCATGATGCCGATGTTCTGCTTGAACATGTTCCAGTAGCCGGTCACCACCGAGGCGAAGAACGCGTCGTCGTCGGCGGAGTCCGGCAACTGCAGGCTCAGCCCCGACGGCGTCACCACGTCGTGCAGGAAGGACTCCGCCAAGCAGGCCAGCAGGTCCTCCTTGTCGGCGAAGTACCGGTAGAACACCGCCGGCGACTTGCCCGCCGCCGCGGTGATGTCGGCCAGCGTGGTGCCGTGAAAACCCCGTTCGGCGAAGAGCTTCCGGGCGGCCTGCTCGATGGCCGCCCGGGTCTGGCGGCCTTTGGCGGTCAGGGTCGCTACGGGCATGGGTTCCGGATCCGGTCGCCGGCGCGCAGCAGCGCGCCCGGCAGGTCATGGCCGACAACCGATTTCGCGACACCGGCGGCGGCGATGGCCGCCTGCAGGTCCACGTCGACAGCGATTCCGCTGTCGGTCAGCAGGTACACCAGGTCCTCGGTGGCGATGTTGCCGGTGGCTCCCGGCGCGAACGGGCAGCCGCCCAGCCCGCCGGCCGACGCGTCCAGCCGGGTGACGCCGGATTGCACCGCCGCGTAGGCGCTGGCCAGCCCCGCGCCGCGGGTGTTGTGGAAGTGTCCGCCCAGCGGGAGGTCGCCGATCACCGGGCGCAGGAGGGCGACCAGCGAACCCACCCGTCCCGGGGTGGCGGTGCCGATCGTGTCCGCGACGCAGAACCGGTCGGCCCCCCGCGCGCGGGTGGCCGCGGCGATCTCGAGCACCCGCTGCGGCGGGGTGGGGCCCGCGAACGGGCAGTCCCACGCGGTGGCCACGATGACCTCCACGGTGGCGCCGCCGTCGTGGGCGATGGCGACGATCTCGCCGATCTGGCGGGTGGCCTCGGCGGCGGAGCGCCCGACGTTGGCCCGGCTGAAGGCGTCGCTGGCCGCCACCACGTATTCGATCGACCGCAGTCCCGCCGCGACGGCCCGCCTGGCGCCGTTCGGGCTGGCGACCAGGGCGGAGAACTCGATGTCGGGATAGTCGCGCAGGTGCGCGGCCAGTTCGGCGGCATCGGCCATCGACGGCACCTTCGACGGGGAGACGAACGCCGTCGCCTCCACCTCCCGCACCCCGGTGGCGGCCACCGCGGCCAGCAGTTCCAGCTTGGCCGACAACGGGATCGGCTGCTCGATCTGCAGGCCGTCGCGCAGCGCCACCTCGCGAATGTCCACGCGCGTCACAGCACCCCCTCGGCCCGCAGCTCTGCGAGCTCCGCGGGCGTCCTGCCCAGCAGGCCGACGTAGACGTCGTCGTTGTGTTGCCCCGGGCGGGCCGGGCCGGCGGTGCGGACGCCCCCGGGCGACTCGGAGAGCACCGGCACGACGCCCGGCCCCAGCACGGCCCGCTCCAGGCGTTCGTCGTAGTGCTCGACCAGCATCCCGCGGGCCCGCAGCTGCGGGTCGTGCACCACCTCGGCCACCGTGTTGATCGGTCCCGCGATCACCCCTGCGGCGCTTAATGTTTCGATGATCTCGCCGGGGCCGCGCTGCGCGGCCCACGCGCCGATGATGTCGTCGAGTTCATCCTGGTTGCGGCCGCGGGCCACGTGGGTGGCGAACCTGTCGTCTGCTGCCAGTTCCGGGCGGCCCATCGCCTTGCACAGCCGGGCGAACACGGTGTCCTGGTTGGCGGCGATCACCACCCACGACCCGTCGGCGCTGCGGTAGATGTTCGACGGCGCGATGCCCTCGAGCCGGGTGCCCGACGGCCCGCGTACCACACCGCCGACGTCGTAGTCCGGAATGGTGGATTCCTGCACGGCCAAACAGGATTCGGTCAGTGCGACGTCGACCACCTGGCCGCGCCCGGTGACGCCGCGGCGGTACAGCGCGGCCAGCGCGCCCTGGGCGCCGAACATGCCGGCCAGGCTGTCGCCCAGCGAGAGCGCCAGGCGGGGCGGCGGTCCGCCCGGGAAGCCGTTGAGGTGCCGCAGCCCGCTGGCGGCCTCGGCCACCGAGGCGTAACCGGCCTTGTGCGCGTCGGGACCGGTCTGCCCGTAGCCGGACACCCGGACCAGGATGATGCCCGGGTTGCGCGCGCTGAGCACGTCGTAGCCCAGCTCCCATTTCTCCAGGGTGCCCGGCCGGAAGTTCTCCACCACGATGTCGGATTTGGCGACGAGGTCACAGAACAGCTCCCTGCCGCGCGGCCGGCGCAGGTCCAGCGTGACGGCCCGCTTGTTGCGCGCGTGCACCGTCCAGAAGACGTGCCGGCCGTCGACCTCGGCCTGGCCCCACGTCCGCAACGGGTCCGGGGCGCCGGGCGGCTCGACCTTGATGACGTCGGCACCCATGTCCCCGAGCAGGCGCCCGGCGAAGGGCCCGGCGATCAGGGTGCCCAGTTCGAGCACCCGGATGCCGTCCAGCGGTCCCGCCGTCACCGGGGCGCCGCGAAGTCGTGGCGGACCAGCCAGTCGGTGACGATGTCGACCGCCGCGCGCAGCTTGTCGCGCTGGTCGGGGCCCGCGTAATAGTGGGTGGCGCCGGGAATTTCGTGCATCTCCTTGTCGTGGTCGTCATCGCGCCCGATCGCCTCGAACAGCCGCCGGGTGTGGCTGGGCGTGCAGGCGTCGTCGGCCAGATTACCGATCACCAGCGCCGGGACGGCGATGTCGCGCCCGCACGTCACCCCGTCGGCGCGGGCGTCGTCGTAACTCCACTGCGACAGCCAGCCGCGCAACGTGGAGAAGCGGGCCAGCCCGACCGGGCTCATGTTCACCGCCCGGGGGTCGCCCAGGTAGCAGGTTCCCGGGACGCGTTCGTTGGGGTCGACCGTCGGATCCAGCCAGCGGGGGTCGGCCATGGTGCCGTGCACGACGAAGCAGAACTCTGCGACATCAGCGTCGGGGCGCCCCGATGATTTCAGTTCGGCGAGCTTGTCTTTGACCCACGCGGTGATGCGCCGGTTGCGCTGGATCTGGGCAGCCCGGTAGCGATCGAGGAACTCCGGGCGGTAGGGCGGCTGGTTGGGGTTGTCGGGGTTGTACAGGTCGAGCTCGGGATCGCGCCTGGTGGGGTCGGATTCGTCGAGGATGGAGGCGTCCAGCCATTCGGTGAGCGTGCCGTGCCGGCTGATGTGCGCGGCGAGCAGCATGATCCCGTCGGCCGGGATCAGGCCGAGCCGGGTCAGGTCGGGTCCGTCCCCGGACGGGCTCGACGTGATCGTCGCGTGCTGGGCCTGCTGCTGGTAGAGCACCGACAGCGAACCGCCGCCGCTCCACCCGGCGAGCACCACCTTGGAGTAGCCCAGCCGGTTCTTGGCGTCCTTGATGCACTCGCCGAGATCCTCGACCACCTTCTCCATCAGCAGCGCCGAGTCGGTGCCGCGAAACCGGCTGTTGCAATAGATGACGTGGTGGCCGGCCCGGGCCAGCGCGTTGATCATCGGCAGGTACGCCCCGCCGCCGATCGGGTGCATGAACACCAGCACGGTGTCCGACGGCGTGTCCTTCGGCTCGAGCAGGTAGCTCTCCAGCACGGTGATCTCGGCGAGGCCGCCGTAGACGTCGCGGACGTCGGAATCGTTGCGGAAGGCAACGAGATAAGGGATGCGCTCGTACTCGTGGCGAGTCGTCATCGTCAGTGCTGCCCGAGGTCGTGGGCCAACACCTCGGCCGACGGGGTCAGCCGCCGGCGGGTGTCGACGGCGATCACCTGCCAGTCCACCCGCGAATGCTCGTCGAACTTGCGGCGCGCCCGTTCGCGCGCCTTCTCCGGAGCGCCGTGGTGCACCCCCTGCGGCGCGTGGGTGACCAGACCGGGGGGCATCGGGATGCCGTAGAGCGAGCCGCCGTGGAAGAAGGCGATCTCGTCGTAGTCGACGTTGCGGTGATACCACGGGGTGCGCTCGGTGCCGGGGACCCCTTCGGCGGGCTTGGGCAGGAAGTTCATCACGTACACGCCGGCGGCTTGCATGAACAGGTGGACGGTGGGCGGCAGGTGGACACTGTCGGAGGTGACGACGTTGTAGTCGGCGATGTTGAAGGTGAAGGCGAAGTTGTCGCCGCGCCAGCCCTCGACGTCGATCGGGTTGTGTTGGTAGTACAGGGTTGTCGGGCCGCCGTCATGGATCAGCCGGACCTCGTACTCGTCGCGGCCGTCATCGTCGATGGGGACCGGCTCCGGGATGGTGGCCTGGGAGGGGTCGAACGGGAAGTGCCGGCCCAGCGCGCCCGGGGGAGGGACGCGCAGCTCGTCGGTGGTCTCGATCATCAGCAGCGTCGTCGCCCCTTCGGACGAGGGGTCCGGCACCTGCCGCCAGGTGCACGCCTTGGGCAGGTAGACCCAGTCGCCCTCCCGGTAGCGCAGCGGCCCGAACTCGGTCTCGAGAAGGCCGGCGCCGCGGTGCACGAAGCACAGCAGGTCCCCATCGACGTGACGGGTGTGGAACGGCATCGGTTCGTGGCGGCGGCTCAACGAGATTCGGCAGTCGTCGTTGTCGAACATGAGCAGCGGGCCGCCGCGGGCGTCGGTGGCGTCAGCGGGTTTGAGGTCGCCGGACAGCACGTCGACGGGGCGCAGCGGACCGGCCGAACGGTAGGCGGTGGGATCGTGGCGGCGGTACATGTTGGCGGTCCGGCCGGTGAACCCGGCCCGGCCCAGCTCGTCGTCCTTGAGTCCGTCGAGGTCGGCGTGCAGGCGCCGCGGCGTCCTGCCTTTGCGCAGGTGGACGAAGGATTCCATGGGGCGACTCCGGGATGGTACGGCCAGGGCGCAGAACTAAAAGTGACATTAGTTTTCTTTTCTGCCCCGCACAAGGGCGGGCTCGGGCCGCAGGCCACCCCAGAGAGCCCATCGGTCGCGCCCGGGTGGGGCAGACGTCACCGCGCCACGGCCACGGCCGCGTCATCAATCGCGAACTCGCAGCACGACTTTCCCCTTGGCGGTGCGGTTCTCCAGCGACGCGACGGCGGCGGCGGCCTCGTCGAGCGGATAGACCACCGGTTCCGGCGGTGTCAGCCGGCCGGAGCCGAGCAGTTCCTCGAGGCCGGCCCACTGCTGCGCCAGCGCGTCGGGGTGGGTGCCCGTCCAGGCGCCCCACCCGACGCCGACGACGTCAATGTTGTTGAGCAGCAGGCGGTTCACCTTCACGGTGGGAATCTCGCCACCGGTGAACCCGATGACCAGCAGGCGGCCGCCCGGCGCGAGCGAGCGCAGCGAGTCGGTGAACCTGTCGCCGCCGACCGGGTCGACGACGACGTCGACCCCGCGCCCGTCGGTCAACTCCTTGACCGCGTCCTTGAAGCCCTCGGCCAGCACCACGTCCGTCGCGCCGGCCGCCGTGGCGATCTGCGACTTCTCCGGCGTGCTGACCACCGCGATGGTGCGCGACGCCCCGAGCACCGGCGCCAGCCGCAGCGCCGACGTCCCGATGCCGCCGGCCGCGCCGTGCACCAGCACCGTCTCGCCCCGGGCCAGCCGGCCGCGGACCGTCAGCGCGAAGTACACCGTCAGGTCGTTGAACAGCAGGCCGGCACCCGCCTCGAAGCTGACGTTGTCGGGCAGCCTGAACACCCGGTCCGGCGACAGCACCGCAACCTCGGCCATGCCGCCGGACAGCATCGTCAGGCCGACCACCCGGTCGCCGGCGTGCACGTGGGCGCCCTCCGGCGCCGCTCGCACCACCCCCGCGATCTCGGCGCCCAGCACGAACGGCGGCTCCGGCCGGTACTGGTAGAGGCCGCGGGTGAGCAGCGCGTCGGGGAACGCGACCCCGGCGGCGTGCACGTCGACGACCACACCGTCGCCCTGTGGTTCCTCGGCCTCGGCCACCTCGATCGCCTCCGGACCGTCCAGCCGGGTCACTTGTGCCGCGCGCATGTCACCTCCATCGTCGGTGCCGTCAGCCTACTTCCGCCGCAGCAGCCGCCGGCGACCCGCACCACCGCCCGGCCGGTGTGCGCGCCGGCCCGCAGTTGGTCGAGCACGCCGGGAGGTTTCGCCGAACGCGCACACAGGGCGAAATTCGGCCGCCTGAATCCACGGGTCGAAGTCTCGCCCTGGCTACACGCTCGGCGCAACGGGCGCCCTCGCTACTTGAGCTCCGCCGACGACAGGCCCAGCAGGCGGCGGGCGACCACCAGCTGCTGGATCTGTTGGGTGCCCTCGAAGATGTCGAGGATCTTGGAGTCGCGCGCCCACTTCTCCAGCAGCGTGTGCTCGGAATACCCCGTGGTGCCGGCCAATTCGACCGTCTTACAGGTGATGTCGGTCGCGACCCGGCCGGCCTTGGCCTTGCTCATCGAGGCCTCTTTGGAGTTGGGGATGTTGTTGTCGGCCTGCCACGCCGCGCGCAGGGACAGCAGGTAGCTGGCCTCCCAGTCGGCCTCCATGCGCAGGAACTCGGCCGCCGCGGCGCTCTGCACGTGCGACGGCCTGTCATAGGAGATCTCCACCCCGGCCGCGGTGAGGATCTTGCGGATCTCCTCGAGCGCGGCGCGGGCGACCCCGACGGCCATGGCCGCCACGATCGGGCGGGTGTTGTCGAAGGTCTCCATGACCCCGGAAAACCCTTTGCCCACTTCGATTTCCGGGTTGCCCAGCAGATTCTCTTTCGGGATGCGGACGTTGTCGAAGCGGATCGCCGCCGTGTCGGAGCCCTTGATGCCGAGCTTGTGCTCGAGTCGCTCGACCGAGACGCCGGGATGTTCGCGGGGGACCACGAACGACTTGATCGCCGCGCGGCCCGCCGACTTGTCCAACGTGGCCCACACCACGATGTGGGTGGCACGCGAACCGGCCGTGACGTAGATCTTTTCGCCGTTGATGACGTACTCGTCGCCGTCCAGCCTGGCGGTGGTGGACACGGCCGCCGAGTCCGACCCGAATCCCGGTTCGGTGATCGCCATCGCCGCCCACACCTTGCCCAGGCGTTCCAGCTGCTCGTCGGTGGCGACCGCGGAGATGGCCGCATTGCCCAGCCCCTGATAGGGGACCGACAGCATCATCGCCAGATCGCCCCAGCTGGCCTCCAGGGTCTGCAACAGGGCGGCCATGTTGGCGCCGTTGTGGTTGGTGTCCCGCCGTTCCTCCTGGTCGCGCAGCGCGTCCGCTCCGGCGAAGGCCATTGCCGAGGAGGCGCCCTCGAACAGACTGAAGAGCGTGTCGAGTTCGATCGGGTAGGCGTGTTCGTTCAGGTCGTATTTGCGCGCGATCGGCCGCATCAACTCGGCGGCGCCCTGATGCGTGGTGTCCATTACCGCTTGCAGCTTGCGGGGGAGTTCCAGATTGATTGCCATGGTTGAACTTTCGGCTCGGGTTTGACTAGCGATTCAAGACCGCGACTCAGATGACGACGACGCCCTCGGCGATGCCGATGGCCCGCAGGTCGCGGTACCAGCGCTCGACCGGGTGCTCCTTGGTGTAGCCGTGGCCGCCGAGCAGTTGCACGCCGTCCAGACCGATCTGCATGGCCTTGTCGGCGCCGAGCCGCTTGGCCAGCGCCGCCTCCCGGGTGAAGCTGAGGCCCTGCTCGGCCCGTGCGGCGCCGCGCCAGGTGATCAGCCGCAGGCCGTCGAGTTCGATGGCGATGTTGGCGCACATGAACGCGACGGCCTGGCGGTGGGCGACCGGCTCACCGAAGGCGTGGCGTTCCTTGACGTAGGGCACGACGTAGTCCAGCACCGCCTGCCCGGTGCCGACCGCCAGCGCCGCCCAGCCCAGCCGGGACAGCGCCAGCGCCTCCGAGTAGTCGTCGTCGCAGGCTTCGTCCTCGCCGAGCCGGGCGTTCAGCGGCACCGAAACCCCGCAGAATTCGACCTGGCCGAGTGCCGCCGCGCGGATCCCCATGCTCGGATCCGCTTTGACGGTCACACCCGCGGAGGACGACTCGACGATGAACAAGGCGGGCCTGCCGTTCAGTTGCGCGCCGACGATGAACAGCTCGGCGTCGGCCGCGGCGGGGACCAGTGACTTCACGCCGTCGAGCCGGTAGCCGCTCGGTGTGCGCACCGCCGTCGTCCGCAACCGGGTGGGGTCGAACAGCGGTTGGGGTTCGGCGACGGCGACGCAGGCCTGCGGGACGTTCTCGCCGGCGAACTCCGGCAGGTAGGTGGCCTGCTGGTCGGCGCTGCCCCAGTGGGTCAGCGCGGATGCCACGCCGCCCGGGGCCAAGATGGGCAAAGCCAGGCCCATGTCGCCGTAGGCGAGCGCCTCGGCCACCAGCGCGTTGGTCACGCTGGAGCGGTGCGCGGCGATGCCGTCGAAGTCCTCGGGAATGTTGATCGCGGTGATGCCCAGTTCCGCGGCCTTGGCGATCAGGTCGGGCGGATAGGCGGCGGCCTCGTCGGCGTCGCGCGCCGCCGGCCGCAGTATCTCCTCGGCGAACTCCCCGACCGTTTCGACGATCAGCTTCTGGTCCTCGTCGGGCGTCAGATCGAAATAGTCCTTGCCGCTGGACTTCAGCCGGGTCGGCCCGCTGCGCAGGTTCTGGACCCGGGTGAACTGGCGGGAAGCGGCGGCGCCGGCGGAGAAGATCGTCTTGGCGCCGTAGCCGAGGCCGCGGTTGAGCGGGCCGCGCAGGTGGTACTTGTCCAGGAACTGCTGGCCGACGAGCGGGGTGATCAGCGCCATGGCGACGTCGATGGCGGTCCGCTTGTGCGGTGGCAAACCCACGCCGGTGCTGCCGCCGCCCCGTTCGGGCCTGCGGGAGTTGGGCCTGCGGGAGGAATTGGAGTTCGAACCGGAACGAGTTGCGGTCATGTCGGCAGCCTCTGTCGTCGGGGCAGTGCGGAGAACTCTATCTTACTTTGGAGTAAGATAGCGAGCGCCGCCTGTTATCTAATTCACAACGATCCTGCCCAGCACCTGCTGATGCAACAAGCCGTTGGTGGCCACGGCGCTGCCGCGGTGCGGGCCCGCCATCCCGTCCAGGCCGGTGAACGCCCCACCCGCTTCGCGCACCAGGATGTCGAGCGCCGCCAGGTCCCACACCGACACCTCCGGTTCGGCGGCAATGTCGACGGCCCCCTCCGCGACGAGACAGTAGGAGAGAAAGTCGCCGTAGGCGCGCACCCGCCACACGTCATCGGTCAACTCGATGAAACGGTCGCGCAGCCCGCGCTGCGCCCACCCCGACAGGCTCGAGAACGACAGGCTGGCCGAATCCAGCTGTGCCACAGCCGAAACCGCCAGCCGGCGCGGGGGGTCACCGTCGACGCCGACGAAGGCGCCATGGCCTCGGGCTGCCCACCACCGGCGCCGCAGCGCCGGCGCGCTCACCACGCCGACCGTCGGGACGCCGTCGTCGAGCAATGCGATCAGGCTGGCCCACACCGGCACCCCGCGGACGAAATTCTTGGTCCCGTCGATCGGGTCGATGACCCACTGCCGCCCACGGAAAGTCGTCGTGCCCCCGAACTCCTCGCCGAGGACGCTGTCGTCCGGCCGGTCGCGCCCGAGCAGCTCGCGCAGTTCGGTCTCGACGGCGCGATCGGCGTCGGTCACCGGGGTCAGGTCCGGCTTGGTGTCGACGCGCAGGTCCAGCGCACCGAACCGGGCGCGGGTCCAGGTGTCCGCATGGTCGGCCAGTGCCAGCGCCAGCGCCAGGTCGGCGGGGCTCATGGGCGCCGCTCTCCCCCGCAAGCGGGAGGGGCCCCCACTGCATCGTCGCCGGCGCGGCTCATGACAGCAGTCCTACCATGTCCGGGTGTGGGAATTCGGTGTGCTGCTCATCCTGGTGGCGGTGCTGGGAGTGTTCCTTGCCCAGCGGTTCCTTTCGCGCGGCCCGCGCGGGGAGTCGCTCGGCGGCACGCTGCTGGTCACCGGGGTCAGTCCGCGACCGGACGCCACCGGCAGGCAGTACGTCACCATCGCCGGCGTCATCAACGGGCCCACCGTCGCTGAGCACGCCGTATACCAGCGCATGGAAGTCGAAGTGGACCAATGGCCCACGATGGGCCAGCTGCTGCCGGTGGTGTACTCGCCGAAGAATCCCGACAACTGGAGGCTCGCACCGCCCGAGCCGCCCGGGCCGCCGCCCGCAGGCTAGCCGCCCGCGCGGGGCGACGCATCACCGTGAGGCGCACGCCGTAGCGTGCGACGACGGCCGCGGGGCCGAAGGCCTAGCCGACCGCCATCCCAGGCATCCCGGGCGCATCCGAGCCGGCCCGGGTGACCACGCCGGATGCCGGTTGCGCCGCAATGTCGTTGCCCGGCAACGGCGAGCCGGGTCGACTCCGCCCGGGCAGGGGGCGACCACCGGTTCGGGTGGCCCGCCCCGGACCCGGCGGCGTCGCCGAGCGACGGCACCGCGCGCGGACGGTGCCGCCGCGGTCACCGGGCTGGGCAACACCTGCGCGTCGTTCAAGGCCCGAGGATGCTCGCGGGGAAGTCCGAGTGGTTGCACTGTCATGGCGGAGGCCAGTTGGCAGGCGGCTGCGGCGGCGCGGGCCCGCAGGGCGGTTTGTCTGGTGTGTTCGGTTGTCTGGTGTGTTCGGCGGTGGTGGCCGTCCTGGTCCGGGCGGCCGGGCCGTGTCAGTGCAGGCCGGTCCGGCTCGAAAACACCGGTGCGCAGGTGGCGGCGGTGTTGTCCAACTCGGCCGACAGGGAGTCCCAGCGGCCCACGGCGGCCATCGGTGAGCCCGATCCCGGGCCGCTGTGCATCCGGCCGGAGTTGACCTCCGGGGGCAACAAAGCGAAATCCATTGTCCCACTTTTCCCTAGCTGGTGAGTGCCGCGAACAGCAGCGAACGGCCAGCGGGCCGGACTCGTATCAGCCGGCGGGCGCGGCATCACCGTAGGCTTGACGCCGTACCGGGGCGGGGCGCCCATGCCCATGCCGCGCGCGGCCATCCCGCCGGGCATCCCCGGGTAGCCCGGGTAGCCGGGGATGCGGCCGCCTCCTCGGTCCCCAGCAGCGTGGTCATCCCAACGGGCTCCAGCGCCGCGACGGTGCTGGTCGACGGCGCGGAGCAGCCGGCCGGCACGGACATCGGTCCGATCGTGCCCGCACGGGCAAGTGTCGCGGCGACGTTGCCCAGCCCCCCCGGCACCGCCCGTGGACGCGGCGCTCAGCGCCGGGGCGATCCCCGGGGCGATCTCGGCCGGAGCGGCGACAGCCGCCCGGCGGCACCGAGGTTGGGCAGGACGCCGAGGTTGTTCTCGGCGCCGATCACGCCGGCGGGCAACGCCTCCATGTAGTAGGCGGAGCTGACCGCAACCCTCATCGCACACGCGTGCTCGTAGGCCGCCGCCGCCGTCCTGGCCGCCATGGCCGTCCGCTTCGCCTGCTCGGCCGTCGATTGCCGCCAACCCATGTACCGGGCGGCGGTGGCCGTCATCGCCTCCGCGGCCGGGCCACGCCAGTGCAGGTCCGGTCCCGAGACCGCCGACTCGTATCCCTCGGCGGTGGCGCTCAGCTCGGCGGAGACCGCGTCCCAGCTTCCCGCGGCGGCCAGGAGGGGAGCCGGCGCCGGGGCCGGTGTACATCCGGGTGGAATTGATCTCCGGTGCAGAGAAGAGGTAATACCTGTGTCGCATCGCCTTGGTTGAGGGATTGGGAGCTGGTGTGGTGGGGGCGGTGCCTGCCTGCATGGGATTGGGAACCAAATGTAAAGTCAGGAAGCGGGTTTCGGGTCGACGGGCTTGGGTGAGCGGGAATGCTGTCAGACGGCGCGGCACGGGTTACCAATCTGGCGCCAATGAAACACGTGGTGCGGATGACACCCGCTGGGGGCATGCGCGCGCAGGGCATTGAAGGTGACCTTCGGTTGGGACCGTCATAAAAATCGCAAGTTGGCATGCGCGCCGCATGCGGAATATATCAATTGTTTGCGTTGATCAAGTGAAATCCCAAGGGTCCGGTGACCCGACGTGCGACCAACGCGCCACACGCCGAGTCGTGGCACCCGCATCGGACGGCTCGAATGGGGCCGCATCGGGGTTGGCAACCCCCGAGACCGCGAATAGGGACCAATGGCACCCGTTTGTGCATCCAATGCCCCTGAACCGCCGGGCTTCTCGCGGTTAACGTGGCGACGTGAGCCAGTCCAGGGGAGAGCACCTGCGCACGTCGGCTCCGACGGTCGTCGTCGGCGTGGACGGGTCCAAGGCGGCCGGCGATGCGGCCCGGTGGGCGGTCGACGAGGCGGTCGGCCGGGACATACCGCTGCGATTGGTCTACGTCGTCGAGTCGTCGCACCCGGTCGGCGCGGAAGTCGGCGCGGGCGGGCATGCCACCGCCCGGTCGGCCCTGCGCGACGCTCAACGCGCCGTCGAGGCGACCGGTAAGCCGGTGCAGGTCGAGACCGAAATCCTCACGGGGAAGCCACTTGTCGTACTGGTAGAAGAGTCGCGGGCCGCCGCGATGATCTGTGTCGGGGCGCTCGGGCTCAACCACGCACAGCACGGTGTCGGTTCGCTGGCGGCGTCCCTGGCGGCCTCGGCCCTGTGCCCGGTGGCGGTGATCCGGCGGGCGCCGGGCCAGCCGGCGGATCATCGGGTCAGCCGGGTCGTCGTCGAGGCGGACAACGCCGCGCTGCTGCGGTGCGCCTTCGACGAGGCCAGGCTGCGGCGTGCCCCGCTGCGCGCGATCTCGGTGGCCGCCTCCGCGGGGCCCGACAACGCCGACGGCAAACGGCTGGCGCAGGCCGAACTGAGCCGGCGGATCGCCCCATGGGCGCGCCTGTACCCCGACGTGCCGGTCGAGTCCGTCGTCGTGCGCGGGACCGTCGAGAAATACCTGGCCGCCGACGGCGAGTCCGACCAACTGTTCGTCACCGACTCGCGTGTCTGCCGCGAGTTGTGCGGCGCCACCAATGCCAAACACTCCGTGCTGGCGTTCCGTTTCGGAAACCTGTAGGGCGGCGCGATGAATCCCGCGAAGGCCAGGACGCCAGCGGGTCCCGCCGGGGACGCGGCCGACGTGCGGGACCGCGTCGAGCAGATGGTCGAGGGCCGTGACCGCCTCGACAGGCTGGTCGAGGCGATGCTGGTGGTCACGGCCGGGCTGGAGTTGGACGCCACCCTGCGCTCGATCGTGCACTCGGCGACCGACCTGGTCGACGCCCGCTACGGAGCCCTGGAAGTGCACGACCGGAATCGGCGCGTGTCGCAATTCGTCCACGACGGCATCGACGAGGAAACGGTCCGGCGCATCGGTCATGTCCCCGAGGGCAAGGGGATCGTCGGTCTGCTGATCCGCGATCCGCAACCGCTGCGGCTGGACAGCATTGCCGACCACCCCGCTTCGGTGGGGTTTCCGCCGCACCACCCGCCGATGCGGACCTTCCTGGGGGTGCCGATCCGGGTGCGCGGCGACTCGTTCGGGACCCTCTACCTGGCCGACAAGCTCAGCGGGCAGCCGTTCAGCGAGGAGGACGAGGTGCTGGTCAAGGCGCTGGCCGCCGCCGCCGGCATCGCCCTGGCGAACGCCCGGCTCTACGAGCAGGCCAGGGCGCGGCAGTCGTGGATCGAGGCCACCCGCGACATCGCCACCGAACTGTTGTCCGGCACGGATCCCGCGACGGTGTTCCGGCTCGTCGCCGAGGAGGCCCTGGCGTTGACCGCGGCCGACGGTGTCCTCGTCGCGGTCCCCGTCGACGAGGGGATGCCGATCGCCGCCGTCCACGAGCTGCTGGTGATCGAAACCGAAGGCAGCGCAAGGGTTTCGGCGAGCGAGCGAACGCTTGCCGTGGCGCGCACACCGCTGGCCGACGTGCTGGCCGACGGCCGTCCACGGCAGGTCGACCACGTCGATCTGCACGGTGTGGACCTGGGCTCCGCGCTGGTGCTGCCGCTGCGGGCCACCGACACCGTCGCGGGCATCGTGGTCGTGCTGCACGGCGGCACGGCGGGCTCGGTCACCGACGAACAGGTCGAGATGATGGCGGCGTTCGCCGACCAGGCCGCGCTGGCCTGGCAGCTGGCCACCTCGCAGCGGCGGATGCGCGAACTCGACGTGGTCACCGAGCGGGACCGCATCGCGCGTGACCTGCACGACCACGTGATACAGCGGCTCTTCGCGGTCGGCCTGGCGTTACAGGCCGCCGTTCCGCTCGCGCGCGTTCCCGAAGTGCAGCGACGACTCGCCGACGCCGTCGACGACCTGCAGGGTGTCATCCAGAAGATCCAGGCGACCATCTACGGCCTGCACGGAGCGCCGGCGGGGGCCTCGCTGCGCGAACGGATCGACGACGCGGTCGCCCGGCTCGCCGGTGACCTGCGCACCAGCGTGCAGTTCGTCGGGCCGCTGTCGGTGGTCGAGGGCACCCTGGCCGACCACGCCGAGGCGGTGGTCTCCCAAGCGCTCGTCGACGCCGTGCGGAACGCCCGGGCCGGCGCGGTGACGATCCGGGTCACCGTCGGCGACGATCTGCGCATCGAGGTGAGCGACGACGGTTGCGGCACTCCCGCGGGCGGCGCCGGCTCCGGCCTGGCGCGGCTGCGGCGGCGTGCGGCGCAGGCCGGCGGCGAGCTCACCGTCGAGACCACCGCGACCGGGGGAACGGCGCTGCGGTGGACGGCGCCGCTCGTCTAACCGTGGGCGATGCGCAGTAGCTCCGCCCGGTCGGGCAGTTTGACGCGGGGGCGCCCGTGCGCCTCGCCGGCGGCGCGCTCGTAGCGGTCGATGAGTTGCCAGTGGGCGGCGGTGACCAGCTTGGGCTGGCGCGAGGACAGCCACTCGGCCAGTTCGTCGGCACGGCCGGCTTCGCGGCCGGCCGGCTCGTCCGCGCCGGCGCCGCTCAGATCGGCGATCAGGGTGTCGACGGTGTCCTGGGAGTCCTTCTTGTTGGTGCCGATCACCCCGCTCGGCCCCCGCTTGATCCACCCGACGACGTACTCGTTGCGGCGGCCCGCTATCCGGCCGTCGGTGTGGGGGATGGTCCCGCTCCGCTCGTCGAACGGCAGTCCCGGGATCGGCACACCGCGGTAACCGACCGACCGCACCACCAACTGGGTCGGCAACTCCTCGCGCTCCCCGGTGTCTTCGGCCGTCACCCGCCCGCCGGCGTCGGTGACCAGTTTGTTGCGGCCCAGCACGATGCTTTCCACCTTGCCGTCGCCCTTGATCTCGATCGGCGATGTCATGAACCGGAACACCAGGCGGCGGTGCCCCGGGCGGGGTTCGCGGCCCGCATAGTCGCGCAGCGCCTTGATGTTCTGCTTGACCGTCTTGCCCGCCGCGGCCGCGTCCTCGTCGGTGATGCCGTCCAGCTGGGCGGGGTCGACGATCACATCGACCCCCTCGAGGTCGGTGAGCTCGCGTAGCTCCAGCGTGGTGAACGCGGCCTGCAGCGGGCCGCGCCGGCCGACGAGCACCACTTCCCGCACACCGCGGGGCCGCAGCGTCTCCAGCGCGTGATCGGCGATGTCGGTGCGCGCCAGCACGTCCGGATCGGTGATCAGGATGCGGGCGACGTCGAGTGCGACGTTGCCGTTGCCGATGACGACGGCCCGGGCGCCCGACAGGTCGGGCGCCATCCGCGCGAAGTTGGGGTGGGCGTTGTACCAGCCCACGAAGTCGACGGCGGCGACGCTGCCCGGCAGGTCCTCGCCGGGAATGCGCAACGCGCGGTCGGACTGCGCCCCGACGGCGTAGACGACGGCGTCGTAGCGCTCGGCGAGCTCGCCCGCCTGCACGTGCTCGCCCACCACCACGTTGCCGAAGAACCGGAAGCGCGGATCTTCTGCGGTCTTCTCGAACTGCCGGCTGATCGACTTGATCTTCGGGTGATCGGGTGCCACCCCCGAGCGCACCAGCCCCCACGGCGTCGGCAGCATCTCCAGCATGTCGACGTAGATGTCGAAGTCTTCCGACGCGTCGGCCGCCCTCAGCAGGGCGGCCGCGGCGAAAAATCCCGACGGTCCGGAGCCGACGATGGCAACGTGATACGGGTGGGGCGGACGCATGCTCAAGCCTTTGCGCGGTCGGGGATGCAACGAAGCGGTCCCTCGATGCTAAACGTCTGCTCGCCGACGGCGACCTGAGCATTCGCCGCGCGCCGCCGCGCCGGTAACGTGGTCGGCTGTGGAACCCGACCGTCAAGCCGACATCGCCGCTCTCGACTCCACCCTGACCACGGTGGAGCGGGTGCTCGATGTGGATGGTCTGCGCACCCGCATCGAGAAGCTCGAGCACGAGGCCTCCGATCCGCAGCTGTGGGACGACCAGACCCGGGCCCAGCGGGTGACCAGCGAGCTCTCGCACACCCAGGGCGAGCTGCGCCGCATCGAGGAGCTGCGGCGGCGCCTCGACGACCTGCCGGTGCTCTACGAGCTGGCCGCCGAGGAGGACGCGGGCGCGGCCAGCGGTATTGAAGCGCTGGCCGAGGCCGACGCCGAGCTCGAGGCGCTGCGCGCCGACATCGAAGCCACCGAGGTGCGCACCCTGTTGTCCGGCGAGTACGACGAGCGGGAGGCGCTGGTCACCATCCGCTCCGGCGCGGGCGGGGTCGACGCCGCCGACTGGGCCGAGATGCTGATGCGCATGTACATCCGGTGGGCCGAGCAGCACAAGTACCCGGTCGAGGTGTTCGACACCTCCTATGCCGAGGAGGCCGGCATCAAAAGCGCCACCTTCGCCGTGCACGCGCCGTTCGCCTACGGCACGTTGTCGGTGGAGCAGGGCACCCATCGCCTGGTCCGGATCAGCCCGTTCGACAACCAGAGCCGGCGCCAGACGTCGTTCGCCGAAGTCGAGGTGCTCCCGGTCGTGGACACCACCGATCACATCGACATCCCCGAGGGCGACGTCCGCGTGGACGTCTACCGTTCCAGCGGGCCCGGCGGCCAGTCGGTGAACACCACCGACTCGGCGGTGCGTCTGACCCACATCCCGACGGGGATCGTCGTGACCTGCCAGAACGAGAAGTCCCAGCTGCAGAACAAGGTTTCGGCGATGCGGGTGCTGCAGGCCAAGCTGCTGGAGCGCAAGCGCTCCGAGGAGCGTGCCGAGATGGACGCCCTGAAAGGTGAGGGCGGCAGCTCCTGGGGCAACCAGATGCGCTCCTATGTGCTGCACCCGTATCAGATGGTCAAGGACCTGCGCACCGAGTACGAGGTGGGCAATCCGGCGGCGGTCCTGGACGGCGACATCGATGGGTTCCTGGAAGCGGGAATCCGCTGGCGCAACCGAAAAGATGACGACTAACCCCACCGTCAACCCCACCGCCCTCGCCGCGGCCAGGGTCTCCGCAGCCTCCGCGACCCAGCGCTGGCACGACTTCTGGCGCGGCGAGATCGGCGAATGGATCATCACCAGGGGTCTGCGGATCGTCATGGTGCTGATCGCGGCGGTGCTGGCGGCCCGCTTCGTCAACTGGGTGGCGCAACAGGTGACCCGGAAGCTGGACATCGGGTTCACCGAAAGCGACGCGCTGGTGCGCTCGGAGGCCACCAAGCACCGGCAGGCCGTGGCCTCGGTGATCTCGTGGGTGTCGATCGTCATCGTCGGCATCTGGGTGATGCTGCAGATCGCCGATATTCTGCGGTTCTCGGTGGGTGGCCTGATCGCGCCGGCCACCGTGGTGGGCGCCGCGCTGGGCTTCGGCGCCCAGCAGCTGGTCAGGGACCTGCTGAGCGGCTTCTTCATCATCGTCGAGAAGCAGTACGGCTTCGGCGACCTGGTCACCGTGACCGTGGTTGCCTCGACGGAAGCCAGCGGCACGGTCGAGAACGTGACCCTGCGGGTGACCCGACTGCGCTCGGCGGATGGTGAGGTGCTGACCATTCCCAACGGCCAGATCGTCAAGGTGGTCAACCTGTCCAAGGACTGGGCGCGCGCGGTGGTGGACATTCCGGTGTCGATCAACGCCGACCTCAACCGCGTCAACGACGTCTTGCACCAGGAATGCGAACGCGCGATGGGCAACCCGGTGCTCAAGGACCTGCTGCTGGACGCGCCGACCGTGATGGGGGTGGAAAGCATCGCAGTCGACACCGTCACCCTGCGCATGGTGGCCCGCACGCTGCCCGGCAAGCAGTTCGAGGTGGGCCGGCAGCTGCGGGTGCTGGTCATCCGGGCGCTGGCGCGCGTCGGCATCGTCACCGCGGCCGACGCGAAGGTGGGCCTGGTCGAAGACGACCCCGCGGTGCCGGCCGCCAAGGCCGCCCTCGAGAAGACCACGGCGGCCCGGGAGGACACCACGGATGCCGGCGACACGACCACGGACGCGGTGCAGCGCCGGTGAAAGTCACCCTCAACATCCTCGGGAAGCACGGCGCCGAGCAGGAACGTCACTGGCCGGGTTACCTGTTCGGCGGGCGTTTGCGCACGTCGACGCTGGTGCTGATCATCGCGTTCCTGGCGGTGTGGTGGGTCTACGACACCTATCGCCCGCCGCCGCCCGCCAAGCCGCCGGTCCCGGCGGTGGTGCCGCCGGGTTTCGTGCCCGATCCGAACTACACCTGGGTGCCGCGCACCAGGGTGCAGCCGCCACCCACCGCCAGGTACACGCCCATCCCGACCGCGACGGTGCCGCCGGTCCCGTCCACCACCGTGCCGCCGCCCGTCACGACGACGACCACCGCGGCGCCGCCGTTCGTGCCGCCGCAGCTGCCGTGCCTGCTGCCGCCGCCCTTCTGCCCGCCCAGCACCACCCCGACCACGCCACCGCCGCCGGGCCCCGGCCCGGTGCCGACTTCCGCGCCACCGGCCGGTTGACGGCGCCCGCCGGCGAAATCCACCGCTACACTGGCGTGCCGTGATGATCACCCTGGACCATGTCAGCAAGAAGTACAAAGCGTCGGCCCGTCCGGCGCTGGAGGACGTGAACGTCAAGATCGACAAGGGTGAATTCGTCTTTCTGATCGGACCGTCGGGTTCGGGCAAGTCGACGTTCATGCGGCTGCTGCTGGGCGCGGAGTCACCGAGCGTCGGTGACGTGCGGGTGTCGAAGTTCCACGTCAACAAGCTCCCCGGCCGTCACATACCGAAGCTGCGGCAGGTGATCGGCTGCGTCTTCCAGGACTTCCGGCTGCTGCAGCAGAAGACGGTGTACGAGAACGTGGCCTTCGCCCTGGAGGTGATCGGCAAACGCAGCGACGCCATCAACCGGGTCGTGCCCGACGTGCTCGAGACGGTCGGCCTGTCCGGCAAAGCCAACCGGCTGCCGCACGAGCTGTCGGGGGGTGAGCAGCAGCGCGTCGCGATCGCCCGCGCGTTCGTCAACCGGCCGCTGCTGTTGCTGGCCGACGAACCCACCGGCAACCTCGACCCCGACACCAGCAACGACATCATGGACCTGCTGGAGCGGATCAACCGGACCGGTACCACGGTGCTGATGGCCACTCACGACCACCACATCGTCGACTCGATGCGGCAGCGGGTCGTCGAGTTGTCGTTGGGCAGGCTGGTTCGTGACGAACAGCGCGGCGTCTACGGGATGGACCGCTAAGTGCGCTTCGGCTTCCTGCTCAACGAGGTCCTGACCGGTCTTCGTCGCAATATCACCATGACCGCGGCGATGGTCCTGACGACGGCGATCTCGATCGGCCTGTTCGGCGGCGGTCTGCTGGTGATCCGGCTGGCCGACAACTCGCGGGCCATCTACCTCGACCGCGTCGAGACGCAGGTCTTCCTGACCGAGGACGTCTCCGCCAACGACCCGGCCTGCGACGCCGACCCCTGCAAGGCGCTGCGGCAGCGCATCGAGGCCCGCGACGACGTCAAGTCGGTGCGGTTCCTCAACCGCACCGACGCCTACGAGGACGCCATCCGCAAGTTCCCGCAGTACAAGGAGGTCGCCGGCAAGGACTCCTTCCCGGCGTCGTTCATCGTCAAGCTGAACAACCCCGAGCAGCACAAGGACTTCGACATGGCCATGCAGGGCCAGCCGGGGGTGCTGTCGGTGCTCAACCAGAAGGATCTGATCGACCGGTTGTTCGCGGTCCTGGACGGCCTGAGCAACGTGGCGTTCGCGGTCGCCCTGGTCCAGGCGGTCGGGGCCGTGCTGCTGATCGCCAACATGGTCCAGGTCGCGGCGTATACGCGGCGAACCGAGATCGGGATCATGCGGCTGGTCGGCGCCAGCCGCTGGTACACGCAGCTGCCCTTCCTGGTGGAGGCGATGGTCGCCGCCGCCGTCGGGGTGGCGATAGCAATCGCCGGCCTGATCCTGGTGCGGGCCTCGTTCCTGGAAAACGCCCTGAACCAGTTCTACCAGGCAAACTTGATCGCGCGGGTGGACTACGCCGACATCTTGTACATCTCGCCGTGGCTGTTCCTGCTCGGCGTGGCGATGGCCGGCCTGACGGCGTACGTGACTTTGCGGCTCTACGTGCGGGACTAGCTGTGGCCAACGACTCGGGGCGGGCTAAGGCGGCGGGCGACAAACGCGGTGGCAAACGAATCGTCGCTACCAATCGCAAAGCGCGCCACAACTATTCGATCATCGAATTGTTCGAGGCCGGGGTCGCGTTGCAGGGTACGGAGGTGAAGAGCCTGCGCGAGGGTCACGCCTCGCTGGCCGACGCTTTCGCGCTCGTCGAAGACGGCGAAGTGTGGCTACACAACCTGCACATTCCGGAGTACCAGCATGGCAGCTGGACCAATCATGAGCCCCGCCGCAAAAGAAAGTTGCTGCTGCACCGCCGCCAGATCGACACCCTGATCGGCAAGATCCGCGATGGTAACCTCGCCCTGGTGCCGTTGTCGTTGTATTTCTCCGAGGGCAAAGTCAAGGTCGAACTCGCATTGGCGCGCGGCAAGCGGGCGTACGACAAGCGCCAGGATTTGGCTCGCCGCGACGCCAACCGCGAAGTGGTCCGCGAATTGGGCCGCCGGGCCAAGGGGCTGACCTGATCGGCGCCGCCTACGCCCAGCTGTCGGCCGTTTCCTACGGCGTCAGCGATTTCGTGGGCGGGGTAGCCGCACGCCGCGTCGCGGCGCTGCGGGTCTTGCTGGTCGCCTACCCGGTGGAGGTCGTGCTGCTGGCTGTGCTGGCCGTCGGCGCCGGCGGGCCGATTCGCCTCGGTGCCATCGTCTGGGGTGCCCTGTACGGCATCAGCCAGGCGCTGGGTATGTGGGCGTTCTTCGCGGCGGTGGGGTCCGGGCCGATCTCGGTGGTGTCGCCCCTGGCGGCCGTGCTCAACGCCGCCGTGCCCGTGGCCGTCGGCGTGGTGCTGGGGGAGCGGCCGGGGCAGCTGGCGTCGGTGGGTGTCGTACTGGCAATGCTCGCGGTGCTGCTGGTCAGCCGCGAAAACACCGCGGAGGGCGGGTCGCCGTACCGGTTCACCCCCAAGGTCGCCTGGCTCACGGTCGCGGCCGGGGTGGCGTTCGGGTTGGACTTGGTGTTCCTGCACCAGGCGCCGCACGAATGCCGGCTCTGGCCCCTGTTCTTCGCGCGTCTGCTGGCCACCGTGGTGGTGCTGGCGCTCGCCGCGACGAGCAAGAACCTGCAACTGCCCCGCGGCAAGACGTTGATGCTGACCGGCGTGGTGGCGCTGCTGGACATCGTCGCCAACCTCACCATGCTCGCTGCGCTGCGGTCATGGCTGCTGTCGCTGGCCAGCATGCTGATCTCGCTGTACCCGGCGGCGACGGTCGTGCTGGCGATGGTGGTGCTGCGCGAGCGGGTGACCCGCTGGCAGGGCATCGGCATGCTCCTGGCCATGGGTTCCGTGGCGATGATCGCTTCGGGGTGACCGCGACGGCTCTACCCACCCAGGCCGGCCGCGTCGGGGAAAGCGCAGCGGCTTACGATCCGACGATGGCCGACCGACCCGTGACCATCCTCCCCAAGTCTGCGGTGCTCGCCGGGCTCTTCGCGGTATGGGACGACCTCGGCGCGCTCCTCGACGGGCTGCCGGACACGCAGTGGCAGGCGGTGAGCCCGCTGCCCGGCTGGGATGTGCAGGCGCTGGTGTCGCACATGATCGGCACCGAGTCGTTCCTGTCCGGCATCCCCGCACCCGAGCCCGACTGCGACGTCAAGACGCTCGAGCACGTGCGCAACGACATCGGAGCGATGAACGAGTGCTGGGTGCGCCATCTCGGCGGGGAACGCGGCGCCGACGTGCTGGCCCGGTTCCGGGAGATCACCGACAGCCGCCGCAAGGCCCTGGCCGGCATGTCCGACGAGGCGTGGAACGCGGTCACCCCGACGCCGGCGGGCATGGACAGCTACGGACGGTTCATGCGGATCCGGGTGTTCGACTGCTGGATGCACGAGCAGGACATCCGCGCCGCGCTGCAGCGGCCGTCGTCCGACGCCGAACTCGACGGGCCGGCGGCACAGCTGTCCCTGGACGAGATCGCCGGCACCATGGGCTTCGTCGTGGGCAAGCGCGCCAAGGCCCCCGACGGCTCCCGCGTCCTGTTCGAGCTGACGGGGCCGCTGGCCCGCAGCATCCGCGTCAGCGTCGACGGCCGCGCGCGGGTGGTCGACGACTTCGGCCCGCAGGAGCCGACCGCGACGATCCGCCTGGACGGGCTGCAGTTCACCAGGCTGGCCGGCGGGCGGCCGATGTGTCCGAGCCGCGCGCGCGACGTCGAACTCGGTGGTGACCGGGAGGTCGCCCAGCGCATCGTCGACCACCTGAACTTCGTCATCTGACCCGCTGGTGTCGGGAACAAAGCTGCGTCGGTGCCGGTTGGTAGCGGGGTACTATGGATTTTCCTGCCGAAAGTTGGCGGGGATGTTCGAAGACATGGGGCTGAACGGTTTCGACTTCGCGCATCGAATCAAGGGAAGCGTGCCGGTGCAGGCAAGAGACCACCGTAAGCGTCGTTGCAACCAGATAAGCGCCGATTCACATCAGCGCGACTACGCTCTCGCTGCCTAAGCGACAGCTAGTCCGTCAGACCGGGAAAGCCCTCGACCCGGAGCCTGGCGTCAGCTAGAGGGATCCACCGGTGAGTCCGGTCGCGGGACTCATCGGGACACTCACAGCGACTGGGATCGTCATCCTGGCTGGTTCGCGTGACCGGGAGATCCGAGTAGAGACATAGCGGACTGCGCACGGAGAAGCCTTGAGGGAATGCCGTAGGACCCGGGTTCGATTCCCGGCAGCTCCACACGGGTGAGGGGCGGTTTTCCGCGGCGCGATTTAGGATTCGGAGCGCATCAGTGGGGAGCCGCAGGGGGTATTCCTCAGCCATGAGGACGGGTTGGCCGGGGCGGCGCCGGGCTGGGTGGGGTCCTCGCAGCTGGCGTTGGCTGAGCTTGCCGCGCGGTGGGAGGCCCGCCACGACCAGCACCAGGTGGCGGTGGACGGGCTGGGATCGCATGTGGCCGAGGCGATGTTCGGCTACCTCACGAATGAGGACGAGTCGGCGCGAGCTTTCAGGTCGGTGCGGGGGTAGGGGTGGCGCGTGGGGGTGTTGACTCCGTCTGATGTCAACCGTTGGGATCTCGGCGCGATCCAGCAGGTGTTCGCGACGGCCAGCGGGCGGGCTGGTTCGTTGCGGCGGTTGGGGGAGAACCTGCAGCAGGTCGACAACGTTCTCGGTGGCTGGCACGGGGAGGCCGGTGCGGCGTTTCGCGCGGATCTGGGCAAGGTTCGCCGCGACGTCGAGGCCGACGGTCAGGAGTCCAGGCAGGTCGCTGCGGCGGTGTCGCGTGCCGAGGGGGACGTGCGTGCGTGCAAGCGTGAGCTGGCTGACATTCAGCGGGCCACCGACGCCAAAGGCTGGACCATCACGCCGGACTGGCGGATAGATGTCGGCGACACCTGGATCGGGCGCGATCCTGTGGAGTTCGCCGCCCAGCAGCAGGCGCTGCAGGATCGGCTGATTGTGTTGAAGGCGCATGCGGACAGTGCCGATCACGAGCTTGCCGCCGCTGTTCGCGGTGCCGTCGGTGGCCCGGCATCGGGCGGGGTGCCCGATGCCGGCGGCGGGGAGCGGCCGCGGTCGCTGGAAAACATGCTGTTGCCCGCCGGCTCCGCAGAGTCCGGGGGCGGTAACGGCTCGCCGTCGAACGCGCACACTCCGGTGGCTGGCACCGCGGGCAAACCGTCGTCGCTGCAGGATCTGTTGTTGCCCACTGGCAGGCAGCCGAACAGCGGCCAGGGTGACCAGCCGCCATCCGGCAGTCTTTCGGACCTGCTGAGCCGGCTTGATCAACCTGTGGTGCCTGGCGCGCCGCTGCCTCGGCTCAAACCCGCGGAGGTGGACAGTTTCAAGTCGACTGCTCGCCAAACCTTGGCCCGCGATGGTGTGCCGCCGGATCAGATCGAGGCGCGCCTGAATGACATTGTGTGCCGCACTCAGTAGTGGATCGACAACGGGATGCCCAACTATGTTCCCCCCGAGCCGAAGCCGCCCCCGCCGCCCGGATTCGGCGAGGGGTTCGGTGATCGCTGGTTTGCCACCGAACAGGGAATCAAAAACCTCATCGGGCAAGGCGGACCGGGCGCGCCCGGGGGCTCGAGTCGTGGCAGCAGATGCTCAAGGGTACCGTCGAGACCGCCCAAAACCCGCTCGGCGCGGCGGCAGGGGAAATCAAGAGCGCGGTCGACTCACCCAGCCCGGCTTACTATTTGGGCGCCAAAGCCTCCGACGGTGCCTTCGCCCTGCCGGGGATGCTTTCGGCGGGGAGGGAGCCGCCGGTGAAGCAGGGCTTCCCGGGGACACGGTCACCGAAGGTGGTGCTCCTTTGTCCGTCGTGCGCGGCTGGGCCCCTACGGGCGGAATGACATGGGACGAGTTTGCGTCGCAGTTCGGCACTGAATCGCCCTGGTTTTCCCGGAGGCTCGGGTTATTGGATTCCCACCAGGGGTTGGTCGGTCCGTGGTGCATCGTAGAACGCGGCCTCAAACTCGGTCGGCGGAACGTCGTTGAGGTAGCCGTGCAGTCGGCTGGTGTTGTGCCAGTGCACCCATCCCAGGGTGGCCAGTTCGACATCCTCGACGGTCGTCCAGGGACCGGTGCGGGCCGGTCCGTAGATCAGCTCAGACTTGTAGTAGCCATTGACCGTCTCCGCCAGAGCATTATCGTAGCTATCCCCGATCGTGCCGATCGAGGGCACCGCGCCGATCTCAGCGAGCCGTTCGCCATAGCGGATGGACGTGAACTGCGATCCGGCATCGGAGTGACATGTCAAGCCGGACAACGTGTTCCCACGTGACCATCGGGCCATCTCCAACGCGTCGAGCACCATGGCGGTGCGCATGTTGGACGCTACCCGCCACCCGACGATCATCCGGGAGTAGGCATCGACGATGAAGCAGACATAGGCCACCCCGGCCCAGGTCGGGACGAACGTCAGATCCGTGACCCACAGTTGGTTCGGAGCGGTTGCGGTGAACGTGCGCTGGACCAGATCCGGGTGACGCGGCGCGGCCGGGTCGGGTTTGGTGGTGCGGACTCGTTTGCCGCGCCGTACGCCTTCGATGCCAGCGGCACGCATCAGCCGGGCCACCTGATCTCGCCCGACGTCATGGCCGGCTCGGCGGGCTGTTTTCCACAGCTTGCGCGCCCCGTAGACGCAGTAGTTGTCCTCCCAGAGCTGGCGCAGCGCCGGCCCAAGCTCGGCGTCACGCTGGGCTCGTGCCGACGGAGCCCGGGTCTTGGTGTCGTAGTAGGTGCTCGGGGCCACCGACACCCCTGCGGTGTGCAGGACGGTGCAGATGGGCTCGACCCCGAACTCGGCGCGGTGGGTGTCGATGAAGTCGACTATTTCTTGTGTTGGCGGTCGAGCTCCGCCCCGAAGAAACTCGCCGCTCGCTTCAGAATCTCGCGCGCTTGAGTTCTCGGTTTTCCTGCTCAAGCTCTTTGATTCGGGCCGACTCCGCGGTGGAAACCCCAGGGGCGTACCCGTCGTCGATGTCGGCCTGGCGTACCCAGGAGCGCACCGACTCCACGCCGTAGCCGAGCTGGCGCGCTACCCGTGACACCGTTCCCTGCTCGGTGCCCAGCTCGGCTCGCAGGGCACGAACCATCCGCACCGCTGCGGCCTTCTCCTCCGGGCTGTATCGACGCGCCGTGGGCTTCCCCGGCAACTGTTCCTTCGGCATCCCTGCATCCTCGTTTCCAAGGTCAGGAGTCTCCGGGATTTCCAGGGCGATTCAGATGCCAGCTTCGCTCGACCGTCGGTCAACAGCGACTCGGAAAGACCTTGCGAGCACATCCACGCCGCGATGGTCGCGGCGGGGCCGTGGGCGCCTCGTCCGAGCCGTCGATGTGATTGATCGCCGCCGAAGGCTCGAACAAACTCATGGCCATCTTCGTCGGCTGATGCCTATGGTAGAGCAGCAGTTTTGCTAACCAGCCCGCGTGGTGTGTCGGTTCGGGTCGGATTCGAAGCGTTTCTTCCCGGAATCATTTGCCGACTTAGTGGTCGGACACGACGTGGTGCCTGTTTGCTGCGGGATGCGACCAAGCGGGAAGGTTTTCCGCTACGAAAAGGTCCATTGTGTCGGACGCATCTCCATGATTTGCTACGAGTCGGCAGGATGGACGGCTACCGTGCCGTCCGAGCCCGGCCAGGGCTTCCGTCACGAACCAGCAGGGAGTGATACATCGTGGCCGTCGAGCAGGAGTCTGATCAAGCCGGCTTGGTGCGGAAGGCGATCAACCTCTTCACCTTCCTTATGCGTACGCAGCAGCAGCTCCTGAAGCCCCTGAGGAACGCCGACAAGTACGAGAGACTGCTGTGGTTCGG